>OBOI01000577.1_pt1 | contig 12341 bp, 6 predicted proteins | sample 1670151 | NCBI WGS metagenome assembly OBOI01 (sample SAMEA104232303, study PRJEB22302) | sediment metagenome | biome: forest; feature: aquifer; material: sediment | place: USA | collected 2011-08-07 | depth 0.01 m | reverse complement strand
GGATTTTCTTCTAAATCTTCCGTAACCATTGGTACGACTAGGTTACTGGCGGAGAAGGAGGGATTCGAACCCTCGATCCAGGTTTTGCCCAGATGCGCCCTTAGCAGGGGCGTGCCTTCGACCACTCGGCCACTTCTCCGGTTTCGACTTGTCAATGCACTGCGTGACAAGCGAAATGTATTGCCTGTTGGCGCTTCCACGTCCGGACGTCGATCAGAATCGTCGCCGAAGTGTTCGTGAAGCTAACCATGCGCAAAGCGTAACGGGGCGAATTATACTCGACGGCGGTTCGCGAGTTCAAATTCCGCATCCAACAAAGACCAGCGCAATGACGCTTTACCCATCGACTGCCGTTTCAGGGGCGCAGACTAGCGTTCGCCCGGGCCCCTGGCTGTTCCTGACGCTTGTCGTGCTGTCCCTGATAACCCTCTCCGCCCATGCTGCGGCTCCCGCAACGCGCGGCGGACGATTTGCGCTGTTGATCACCATCGGCAACTATACGGGCCTGCCGAAGCTGCCCGGCGCCCAACACGACGCGGAGCACGCACGCGCAGTGACCAGGGCGGCCGGCGTTCCGGACGATAACGTCGTTGCCCTGCACGACCGCGAAGCCGGCGGCGACGGCATCCGGCGCGCATTAACCGACCTGGCGTTGCGCCTTTCCCCGGCAGACCGCGTCCTGATCTATTTCTCCGGTCTGGGCAGCCGCCGTCAGGACATGGATCGGCCGGGCGGTTGCGAAGAAATATTTCTGGCGGCGGACGGCGAAGCGCTCGGCTATGGCGAACTTGCCGGACTGGTCGTTCCGGTGGCGGAGCGCGCCGAGAAAACGATGGTCTTTTTCGATGCCTGCGGAACAGCGCAGCGCGGCAGCGGCGGTTTGCCCGCACGCTGTATTCCCGCCGAAGCCGGGAACGACTGCCGGCTCAACGCAAACACGCGTTGGCGCAATTTCACCAGCGACGTGCGCAAATCGGCGGTACCCACGGCAAATATCGTCTCGATTCACGCCGGCAAACCGGACGAAACGGTGTTCGACGAGTCTTCGGGAGGCGTTTTCACTTCCGCGTTCAAGCGCTGCGGTCTCGCCGAGATTCCGGATCGGGACGCCTCGGGCGCGGTATCGATCGCCGAACTCGCCGCCTGCTCGCAACAGGCCGTCGACAGACGCATCGGTGGCGCCAGGGGCGGCCAGATCACGCTAAACGGCAATCAGGGATTCGTCCCGTACATGCTCAAGGCCGGCGGCCAGGGTGCGGTGGCAAAACTGTTCGACGACCTCGCCTGGGGACGCGACGGACGCAAAGACCTCGTGCTTGAAAACGCACGCTCGCCGGCGGGCGTAGACGGCCCGGCGGTCTCCCTGCGCTCCAACGCAGTCGGCTACCTCTACCTGATCGCAAGCGACGGCGAAGGCGCGGCGCGTCTCGTCTACCCGTCGGCAGCCGACGGCGGCAACCGCATCCGCTCGGGCGAAACCTTTGTCTTCCCGCGCGGACCGGGACGCAGCCCGCTTGCCGTCGGCGGCACCCTGCTGGCAATCCTGGCGGACAACGAACGCGACCTCGGCATGCTGCCGGCACCGCCGGGTGCGAGTTTCGGCACCGATGCCGCCGCGCGCAAGGCCCTCTATGATTTCGCCAATACCTCGCTGCGCGCCGGCGAGGCTCCCTGCCTGGCAAGCGGGCGCACGCGCAACGTATCGCTGTGGCGCGGCTGCTCGGACGCGTACGGCGCCGCGGCCATCGTCGTCACGCCAAAATAAGGAAAACCGCCATGTCGCTCTACCGGCAATTATTGTTGGCCATCGTCGCAAGCGTCGCGCTGGCCTTCGGCGGCAGTTTCGCCGCCACGATGTTCGCTGCGCGCGGCTATCTCGAAGAACAGCTCGCGATCAAAAATGCCGACAACGCCGCGGCGCTCGCCCTGTCGATGTCCCAACTGGAGAAAGATCGCGCCACCATCGATCTTCAGGTGGTGTCGCTGTTCGAGACCGGCCAGTACGAAAACATACGCGTCCGCGATACCAAGGGCGCCGTCATTGTCGAACGCCTGGCGCGCAACGACGACACCGTGGCACCGCGCTGGTTTGTCGGCCTGCTGCCTATCGCCTCCAAACCCGGAACCGGCCAGATCGGCGACGGCTTCAGACAGTTCGGCACCGTGGAATTGAAGAGCGTCGCCTCGTTCGCTTATCGCGACCTGTACCGCGGCGCAAAAGATATGCTGATCGGCTTTGTGGCGGCGGCAATCGCCATCGGCGTGCTCGGCGCCGGCATCCTGGCGCGCATCCGGCGACCGCTGAAACGCATTGTCGAGCAGGCTCAGGCCATCGCCGAACGTCGCTACCTGACGGTACCCCCGCCCGACGTGCCCGAACTGCACGCCGTCGGCGCAGCGATGAACCAGATGGTGGAGCGCGTGCAGGCGATGTTTGCCGAAGAGGCCGCCAGACTGGAGGCCATGCGCATGGCCGCCAATCTCGACGACTTGACTCGATTGCCCAACCGCAACTATTTCATGAACCAGTTGCGCGGCATTCTGGATGCCGACGCCGGCACCGGCGCCGGCGTCTTGGTATTGTTCCGGCTGCGCGATCTGGCCGAAGTCAATCACACGGCCGGACGCGCCGCTACCGACGCACTGATCCGCAGCGCGGCCGACGTGGCCGACACCAACGCCGAGATTTCGCCGCTTGGCGTCGCCGGACGCCTCAACGGCGCCGACTTCGCGATCCTGCTCCCCGAAGTCGATGATCCGGAGCCCGTCGCGCAAGCCGTTGCCGCCGGCCTCAATGCCCTGCCCCAGCCCTGGCGCACCCAGGCCCGGACGCTGGCGGCCACGGCGACGACGACCTACGCGCTGGGCGAGGAAGTCGCTACCCTGATGGCCCGCCTGGACACCGCATTGGCCAGAGCCGAGGCCGGCGAAGGCAAGGGCTGCATTTCGGTACCGCGTCCGGCCGCCGCCGAACGGCCGCTCGGCGCGCAGGAATGGCGCGAAAAACTCCTGCATGCGCTCAACTGCGGCTGGATGCGGCTGGATGCCTTCGAAACCCGTGCCCTCGATGGCAGCCTGTCGCACCGCGAGTGCTTTGTCAGGCTGCGCCTCAATGAGGAGGACGCATGGATGCCTGCCGGGAAATTCCTGCCCCAGGTTGCCCGCCTCCACCTGACCGCCGACTTCGACCTGGCCGTCGCCCAGGAGATGGCTAAGTTCGGCAGCGCCACCGAACCGCTCGCCCTCAACCTCTCGCCAGACTCCTTGGGCGTGGCCGGCTTTGGCGAACGTCTGGCCAGCATCGTCGCAGCAACGCCGGGTCTGGCGCAACGGCTATGGATAGACGCCCCGGAGAAAGGAATATTCCAGTTCCCCGACGGGTTCCGCGACCTCCTGCAACGCATGAAGGCACAGGGGTGCCGCGTCGGCGCCGACCATTTCGGCCGGGAATTCGACCAGATCGGCAAGCTCTACGGCATCGGCCTCGATTACATCAAGATCGATGCGAGCTTCATCCTCGGCGTGGCGGCATCGCCCGGCAACCGCAACTTCCTCAAGGGCGTATGCGGCATCTGCCATAACATGGGACTCGCCGTTTATGCGCTCGGCGTCGCCACAGACGAAGATCTCGCTCTTTTGCCCGAACTGGGCTTCGACGGCGCAACCGGCCCGGCTGTCAAAGGATAAGCATGGAACAAGCAATGGCCGCTCCGGCGGCACCGGCACCACCGACCGCCGATATCCCCGCCCTGCCCGGCCTCAGGCAGGATCTGCATCTGCTGGAGGGAGACCTCCAGGCCGACGGCGTTCCGTCCTGGCGCATCCACGATCCCGTGCGCAACCGCTTCTTCGACATCGGCTGGATCGAGTTCGAGTTGTTGCAACGCTGGCACGAAGGCATGGCGGGCGCCGCACTGCTCGCGCAAGTCGGCACCGAAACGCCGCTGCATCCGACCGAAGAGGAACTGGCCGCACTGGCGCATTTTCTCGACCAGCATCAGTTGCTGACGCCGGCCAGCGTCGAACGACGCGACGCGCTCAAACGCCGTTGCACGGCGCGCAAGAAATCGCTGTGGACGCAGTTGCTGCACCATTATCTGTTCTTCCGCATCCCCGTGCTGCGCCCGGATGCATGGCTCGACCGGGCCACCCCCGCGCTGGCCTGGATTTTCGGTCGCGGCTTCATGGCGGCGACCCTCGCGGCCGGAGTGGCTGGCCTGTTTCTCGCCAGCCGGCAAAGCGAAGCGCTGGCCACCGCCTTCGGCTATTTCTTCAACCTCGAAGGTCTGGCCTTCTACTTCGTCGCCGCATCGCTCGCCAAGGTCGTCCATGAACTCGGGCATGCGCTCGCCGCCAAGCGGCGCGGATTGCGCGTGCCGACCGTGGGCGTGGCCTTCCTGGTGATGATGCCGGTGCTCTACACCGACACCAGCGAGTCGTGGAAGCTCACGCGCCGCGCCGACCGATTCGGCGTCGCCGGCGCTGGCATCGCTTTCGAACTGATGCTGGCCGCATGGACGACGCTGGCCTGGGCGCTGGCGCCGGACGGTGCGTTGCGCAGCGCATTTTTTCTCCTGGCAACAACCACCTGGATGTGGACCATCGCGATCAATGCCAGCCCGTTCATGCGCTTCGACGGCTACTTCCTGCTGTGCGATCTGGTCGGGATGCCCAACCTGCACGAACGCAGCTTCGCGCTGGCGCGCCGGCGCATGCGGCAACTGTTTTTCGGCTATGACGGTCCGGATCCGGAACCCTCGCTGACAGCGGGTGCACGGCGCGCTATGATCGGCTTCGCGCTGGCCACGTGGCTCTACCGGCTGGTGCTGTTTCTCGGCATTGCGCTGCTCGTCTACAACGTATTTTTCAAGCTCCTGGGCATTTTCCTGATGGCGATAGAAATCGGGTGGTTTGTGGTGCTGCCAATCGGCAAGGAAATGCTCGATATCGGCCGCCAACGCGGAAGCTGGCACCTGCGACCGCTGCCGTGGGCGGGCCTGTTCGCGCTGCTTGCCATTCTTCTGTGGTTGCTGCCGGTCAGCCGCGAGGTATCGGCACCGGCGCTGGCACGCGCCGCTCACGACTCCCCCGTTTTTGCTCCAACCTCCGCGCGCGTGGTCGAGGTCGTCGTCGTGCCCGGACAGATCGTACGACGCGGCGACCCGCTCATACGCCTCGAGTCGCCCGACCTCGCGAGTCGTGCCGAGCGCGCGCGCCTGCGCAGCGAAGGCTATGCGGTCGAAGTGACGCGATCGTCGGCAAACAATACCCAACTCGAACGCCGCCTCGTGATCGAGGAACAACTGGGCGAGGCCCTGGCCGACGAAACCGGCGCACAAACGGAAATGGCCGCGCTGACCCTGGTCGCACAACATGACGGGCGGGTGCGCGACATGCCCTCGGATCTCGTGGCCGGGCGTTGGGTCAATGTCCGCCATCCGCTGATGCGCGTCGTCGACGACAGCGCCGGAGACATTGAAGCCTATCTGAGCGAGAACCAGATCGCGGCGGCGGCAATCGGCCAGCCGGTTCGCTTCTATCCGGATGCGCCGAACTGGCCGGTCCTGGACGGCACGGTAGTCGAAGTCGACCCGGCAGCGGGACGCGCCGTTCCCCATCCGCTGCTGGCCTCGATTCACGGCGGCGGCATCGCCGCAAGCGAGCCCGCCAAAGACACGCTCATCGCCCACGAAACCATTTACCGCGTTCGCATCCATACGACAGCGGGGGAGCAGGGATTCGGTCAGGTCGTGCGCGGCACGGTGCGCATCCAGGCCAACCTCCTGGCCATCGGCTGGGCCGGAGTCGCCCACGTCGCTTCGGTGCTGGTGCGCGAAAGCGGCTTCTGATTGATCCTATAAAACGCGGTTCACCACGGCGAACACGGAGAAAAAGCAAGGCGCTACAAGAAGCCTAGTCGTTACCCATTGGGTGAGACGGCGTTTCGCTTGCATTCGCCTTTCCTCCGTGATCTCCGTGTCCTCCGTGGTATGAACCGGCGCTAGAAGCCGAATGCGTGGCGCAGGGCGCGCAAGGGTTTGCGCATCAGGTAATACGTCAGCGGCACGCTCTCGCCGTAAATCTTCGCCGTGCCCTTGAGACCGAGGCGCGGCGGCGCCGCGCCGGCATCGAAGGTCGCCTTGACGATATACGCCGGGTGCCCCTCTGGCGACATGCCGGTTTCGTACGACGCCTGAATGACGCGGGCGCTATGCGACGAGAGCGGCGAAATGTTGAGGTACATTTTCACTTCCGCACCGGGATCAAGCGCCACGGCATCGTCGGGCGAAACGTATATGGTCAACGCCACCAGCGCCGGATCGGCCACCGTCATGATGCGCTCGCCCACCTGGACCGGCCTGCCGCGCCACTCTTCGGCATCGGCAAACAGCGCGATACCGTCGGCCGGCGCTTGCAGCCGCAAGCGCGCCATCAGCTCGGTCAGGTAGGCAACCTCGGCGGTGCGCTCGCGCACACGGGCATCGAGCAGTTGCAGCTCCGACTTCGAGGCGTCGTCGGCAAACGCCTTGCCGGCTGCGCGGGTGAGGTCGGCACGCGCTACATCGAGCGTCTTTTGTGCGACCAGAAAGCGGTTGCGGGTTGCCGTATCGTCGATTTCGACGAGCGGCATGTCTTTCTGCACCGCCTGGTTCGGCGCCACCAGAATCTGGGCGACCACGCCATCGACCGGAGCCGTCACCGGAATAGGCTTCAACGACGTCACCTCCGCCGGCCCCAGCACCGAAAGCCGCACGGGTAAAACCAGGACGGCGCCGAACGCCACCAGCGCGACCAGTTTCTTTGCCTTCGAAAGCGCATGCCAGTGTTTCGGCGCAAGCGACGCCAAGCGGTTCTGTAGCGCCAATTGCTCGCGCCGCCACGCCCAGAGCGCAAATTCGCTTTGCTGGCCTATCCAGCCGACCAGGGCGTTTTCCTCTTCGGAAAACGCGCGATGGCGGCTGAACCACATCCCGCCGAGAGATTCGCCAGTCGGCGTTTTCAGCGCAACCACCAGCGCGTGGTGCGGAATCCATTCGCTGCCGTCGTTAAGCGTAGCGGGAAAATCGGTGTCGGCGAGGACGCGGACTTGCGCCGCCGCGTCGACGCCGGCGGCAAACTCGACGGCACGGGAAAACCAAAGCGCGAAAGGCGCGTTGGCATCGGTCTCGGCCAGACCGGACGCCGCGGCCAGCACCGGACGCCCCGTTACGTCCGGGCGCCAGAGAAAAGCCTGGTCGTAAGGCAGTAATGAGAACGGCTCATTAACGAGGAGGAACTCGATTTCCTCAGACGAACGCGCCGTCCGCAAGCGGCCTGCATAGGCAAGCAGATCCGCCGCCGTCGGCGAACTCAATTGGACTTGCCGTCTTCCGCGAACACCGCTTGGCCGATCATCCCCGGCAGCAGGCCGGCCGTCTTGCCGATGAACACCGCTTCGAGTTCGAGCGACTGCGAAACGCCGTCGACGCGCGCGTTCAGCTTGGAGACTTTCGCCTCGTACTTGCGTCCGGTCTCCTTGATGTCGATGGTCAGGGTCGAACCCGGCTTGAGGCGAATGGCCATCGCCGCCGGCACATGCACCGTCGCCTTGAGCCGCGCCGTCGCCACAATTTCCATGATGGGCTGATTCGGCGCAACGCTCTCGGCCTGCTTCGCCTTGATGCGAACGACGCGACCGGCGTAGGGTGCCGTCACTTTGCAGAATTTCATCTGCGCTTCCTGCTGCTTCACCTGGCTCTTGGCCTTCTCGCCGGCGGCCGCGGCCAGCGTTACTTCGAGATCGCCGGCGGCGCCGAGACCCTGCAACTTCAGTTTCGCCAGATGGGTTTCACGCGCACCGAGGTACTCGGCATTCAGCGCATCGAGCTTGGCCTCCGACTCGGCGCAGTCGAACTCGGCCAGCACGGCACCTGCGCCAAAACTCTGGCCGATGCCGTACTTGATCTTCTTGATCTTGCCGGCCATTTGGGCAGAAAGCGTCGCCTCGTTGTCGGCGGTCACCAACGCAGAGAGTTCCATGCCGGCCTCGGCTTTGGGCACCGCCGCAGCGGGAGCAGGTGCCGCGGCGGGTTTGCCGACGGCACCGGCAGCGGGTTGCTGCGCCTGAGCGGTGCCAAGGGAAAGGGCGAGGACGGTAGCGGCCAAGGGCAAATAGTGGGTCATCATGGATTGGTCCGATTGAGTTATTCGTTTTCGCCGCGCTTGACAGCGTCGGCAACGGCGGTTGAGGTTTCCACTTTCAGGTTGTCGGCGGCGCTCTTCAGCGTTTCGGCCGACGGAATTTTCTCTTGATCGATGGCAGGCGCGGGCGGCGCCTTCAGCGGGCTTTCGGCGGCGGCGCTGGCCTTGACCAGATAGCGGCGTACCGGGTCGATGACGCGATAGCCGGCGCCCTCGCCCAGCGCCCGCCACTGCTCAGGTCCCACCGGCGTCATCAGCATGCTGTTCTGTTCGCCCTCGAAGAGCACCGTTCCTGCTGCGTCGAGCAGTTTGAGCTTCATCGTCGCCGGCTGACCGGAAACGCCCGGCGACAGGAGCGTCACCGCCGATTCGATGCGGAAAGGCGCCGGCTGCCCGCGCCCGACCGTGGCCACCTTCGACAGCCGCAGGATGCGATGCAGGGACGTCGCAAAGGCATCCGAATCCTCCTTGGGCAGTCCCTCCGGCGGTATCACCGCCACCGGAACCTGGGTGCTGGGCGCCTTCGGTGCGAAGCTCGTGTCTTCCCAGCCCTGGATCGCCTTGACCAAACCTGCCGCCAAAGCTTCCGGCGTGTAGCTCTCGACCTCCAGCGGCAGACTGTCGATGCCGATGGAATTGTAGAGGCGACCGACCGCGCCTTGCAGATTGGCATAGACGAGGTCGCGGTTGATCTTCGAGATCATGCCGCGCGCCTTGGCGCGTATCAGCTCGAGTTCTGTTTCCAGACCCACCTGCTTGGACGCGTTGAGATAACCGACGATGCGGGCGTCGTCATTGACGGCATCGTCCCAGATCGCGAACTCATGCGTCAGCAGGCGATAGCGCACGGCGGCGATGCGCGTCTGCGCCAGCACGCCAGCCGTCATGGCCAGACGCCGCGTTTCGTCGACCTTCCCCGCGGCCTTGTTGGCATCGGAAAGGGCGGGCAGCGAAACGAGCTTCAGCAGATTCCACGAAAGATTCAGGCCGGCGGACGTCCAGCTGTTATTGACCAGAAACTTGTTCGAGTCAAAGTTGGTGGCGGCATCGAAAGCGAACGACGGCAGCAAGGAGAGGAACTGCTTGTCGCCTTCGAGATCGGTAATGCGGGCGCGATAACCCTCTTCGCGCAATTCCGGTCGGTTATTAACGGCAATCTGTTCCAGCACTTCCACATTCGCGGTCAGGTCCGGCGGCGTCGGGTCGTCGATGCGGGGCGCTGCAATCGTGTATTCGAGGCCGGGCCGCAGGTTCAGCAGTTGGGCGAGTTCCAGCTTCGACTGTGCCAGTTCCTGGCGGCGCAGCGATATCTGCTGTTCCAGGTCGAGCAGCGAACGCTTGTAGGCGACGATCTGCAACGGCGGCAGCAGCTTGCGCGTCTCGATCAGCCTGGCGCGCGCCGCCGCCTGATCCACCTCGGCCAGCAGAAGATCGGTTTCCGGCAGCAGGCGTTGCGCTGCCTCAACCCGCCACCAGGCATTGCGCACGTCCTGGATCAGGTTCTGCACAGCCTTGCGCCGACGCTCTTCCGCGATCATCGCCTGGTCGGCAAGCTGCTTGGCCCGCAGATACGAAAGCCCGAAATCGAGAACGTTCCACGAGAAGGTCAGGCTGTCGAAGTGATGCTGCCGTTCTGACGCGGCCGAGGGCGTGGTCGAGATCGATCCGCTCGGCGTATAGCCGAGTCCGAAGGCATCGTTGTTGCGCGTCGAGTAGCCCGCCTGCGCGGTCAGCTTCGGCAACAGGTCGTAGTTCGCCAGTTGCGTCTGTCCGAGAGCCGAAGCTTCCTCCATCAGACGGATGCGATAGTCCATGTTGTACTTCAGCGCACGGGCAATGGCCTCGTGCAGCGTCAACGGTGCCTTGATGGGTTCCTGTTCGTCGAACAGGCGCCGCTGATCTTCGGTGGCGCGCTTCAGATGGGCCTCGTCCGTAATCGCCACCGGCTTGACTGCGCAGCCGGTGGCGACAAAGGCGGCGCCGATAGTCAGAACGAGTCGTCTCATATTCGTGGAATCTTCCCTGTCTGTTGAATTCTTGTTAGCCAAGATTGCGATGAGTGAGCGCCGCGTGGGTGCTGGCTTGTTGTCGGGCCAGAATCTTCTCCACTAACGGGTCGCGCTTCGACAACTTGAGCTGATCTGAGAACGGAATGGTACCGCGTTTGGGTAGCAGCGACTTCTCGGCTGCCAGCTTGATCGACTTGGCGTCCGATCCATCCTGGTCGCCGGCATCCGCACCGGGGCCGGGGGCCGGCCGCTCGGATTGCCCCTGCGGCCTCTCGGACTGCGACTGCGGTGTCTCCGCCTGCGCTGACGAACGGCCACCCTCGACCTGCATCCGGAAGTTGGTCGTCACCTCGCGGCCCTGGTCGTCGCGCGCCGTCACCTTCACCTCGATCACGCCGGTGGCATTGCTGGGCGGGCGTCCGCCGAAGGTACCGGAGGTCGGGTCGAAGTCCATCCATTCGGGCAAGGGCGCGCCATCGGACAATGAGGCCTCAAGCTGCACGATAGCGGCCGTGTTGGTGTGACCGAAGGCGTCCTTGGGCACACGGTAGTCGAGTGCCTGCCCCACTGCCGCCGTCGCGCTCCTGATGCCGTTGTAGACGAACAGCCGGTCGCCGCCTTTCTGCTGGTCCTGAACGGTGGTCGTCCTGACCACATCGGTCTGCAAGCGCTCCACCGGGAAACCGCGGTCGGTGGATTCAAGCCTGCGCGTATTGCCGCCGGACCCCTCCGCCCCCTGGTCCATCTGCACGGGCGGCAGACCGGTGCGCAAGGTGATGCGGGCAGCCGGATCGTCGATATGATTCTCGGTCGCCGAGCCGCTGGCCGCATCGCCAACCAACCCGCTGCCGCTTCTGGAAGTCGGCGACCCCGGATTCGACCTGGGATCGCTCCGCGGACCGAGGTCGGGACCATCCGTCGGCCGCGGCAGCGGCGTCGGTGGGGGCGGCGGCAGGGAATTGATCCTCACCGGCAACGGCTTCGTCGTCACGGCTTCGGGGGCCGCACCGTCCTTGGATACGGTTGAAACGCTGAGGATGAAGGCAACGTCGCTGCCACGCGGCGGCGTCAGCGAAATGACCGGGACCACCCCGTCGGCAGGAATCGGGATGTCGGCGCGACCATTGACGATCGTCACCGCAACGCCATTTGCGGTGAGCGATACGCCGGGCGGAATATCCTCGATGCGGATCGACATGTCCTCCGAACCGTCGACGTCCGTCTCCAGGCCGTGAATCGGCAGCAGCACGGGGACATCGACATCCGTGGTCACGCTGCCCGGATCGTCGAGCGTCGGCGTGTCGGAAACCGGGGTCACGTTAAACGTAAACGTATTCGGCGTCGGGTCGAGATCGACGCCGCTGTTTGCCGTGCCGCCGTTATCGCGCACCTGGAAGGTCATGGTGCCGACGCCAGCGCCGGAAAGATCGTGCGGCGGCGCCCAGGACAAACGCCCGGCATCCAGATCGGCGACCGAAATCTCCTGCCCCGCCGTCACGACAACGCCGTTCAGCGTAAGCGTGCCGACCGTAGGCAGTGTGGTGATGACGACCGATTGGTAAGTATGTACCGGTGAGTCGACCGGATCGCTGAAGCCAAAGTCGGCCGTCGCGATGACGAGCGGCGTGTCTTCGACCGTAACCAGCGTTCTGTCCGTGCCGGCCGGCGCATCGTTGATGCCGTCGATGGTCACCGTCAGCGTCGTGCTGCTGGCGTCGCCGTCGGTGTCGGTGATCGTATAGCCGAAGACCTCGCTCAGCGTGTGCCCTGGCGCCAGGGCCTGCACCGCGGCGTTGGTGTTGTCCAGCGTGTAGGTATAGGTGCCGTCGGAATTCAGCCTGAGACTGCCGTAGGTGCTGTTGAACGTAGAGCCTACCGCATGGGCATTGCTGCCGAAACCGACCGCCGTCACCGGCGCCGCTGTCGCATCCGCACCGATCCGGTCGGCCTGGTCGCCAGCCGCAGCGCCGGTCGCCCCGAATACGTTGCCGGAAACGCTGACGACATCCTCATGGATGCTGTTGGTATCCGCATTCGCCGTCGGCACGTCGTCCACGATCTGTACCGTCAGTGTGCCGTTGGCCGTACCGCCGCCCGCATCCGTGATCGTCAGGCCGATGTCGTCCTGGTTCTCCGTCGCTCCCGGCGTGG
>OBOI01000576.1_pt1 | contig 12343 bp, 14 predicted proteins | sample 1670151 | NCBI WGS metagenome assembly OBOI01 (sample SAMEA104232303, study PRJEB22302) | sediment metagenome | biome: forest; feature: aquifer; material: sediment | place: USA | collected 2011-08-07 | depth 0.01 m | reverse complement strand
CGCCAATATCTTCGAACTTGACTCCTCCGCCATTGTCCTGCGCACTGTCTTTACCTTTAACGAGCGGGCGGTCAGTGGTTTTTTGTTTCTCGTCACCAGGTGTGAATCGATCTCTTGGCTGCGCAAGGCGTTAGCCGAGTTCATGGAAAAATATGAGTGAGTTGGCCCAGATATTTGATACGGTGAATATCGGGTTGGTAACCTTTGATCGAGAGTTGCGGGTCCTCTACTGGAATCGGTGGATGGAGCTGCACAGCGGCATCACGGCGGCAGAAATTATCGGTTCGCCAATCTTTGATTTCTATCCCGGCCTGAATGCGCAACGCTTCACCAAAAATTGTAAGGCTGTGTTCCTGTTTGGCAACTTTGCCTTTTTTTCGCAAAAACTCCATCGCTACCTCTTTCCTTTTAAGCCCGAGAGTTCCTTCGGCAGCACCTTTGAGTTCATGCAACAGAGTTGTACCATGGGGCCACTTCGAGACCAGGACAACGCCATCAATAGTCTTTTTCTCATTGTTCAGGATGTCACCGAACTCGCGGCCTCGGAACAGCGGCTGTTGGATTTGAACACCAAAGACCCGTTGACCGGGATCTACAACCGGCGATACTTGGAGTCGCGCTTACAATCCGAATGCGAGCGGCATTTGCGCTACAAGCGCGAGATGAGTCTGGTCATGTTTGATATCGACTTTTTTAAGGCGGTAAATGACAATTACGGCCATCAGTGCGGCGACAGCGTCCTGAAGGCGATTGCCACGGAGATCTCCCACCTGGCCAGGAGTTCTGATTGCCTTGCCCGTTATGGGGGTGAGGAGTTTTGCTGCATCCTACCCGAGACCTCAGCCCTGGATGCCCTCAGCTTTGCCGAGCGCTTTCGGACTCATATCGCTACGCTGTACGTGGTCTGTAGTGAGGTGAACATTCAGGTGACCATCAGTCTCGGGGTGACCACCATACGGTGCGGTGATGTGCCTGACCACCTGCTGAAGCGGGCCGATGATGCCCTCTATGCGGCGAAAAACGCTGGTCGGAATCGGGTGGTTGAGGGGTGAATGTGGCTCGCGGCATAAAAAAAGCCCGGCGTGAGCCGGGCTTTTTTTTATCACTGTTTGCTGTCGCTTCAGTAGCGAAACTGCAACAATTACGAGGTGAGGGTGGAGGCCTCTTTGACCTCCTGTTTCAAGGTGTTGACCTCCTTGAGACCCGGGACGTTCTCTTCCAGCATGGTCTTGCCGCTGTCTTCCACATCGCGGAGGCCATTTTTGAAGGCCTTGATCCCTTTGCCGAGGCCGGCGCCGAGTTCAGGGAGCTTTTTACCGCCAAAGACCAGAAAGGCGATGCCCATGATCACAATCAATTCAGGTGTCCCTAATCCAAACATACTCTTCTCCTTTGTTGTGCGGCAGGAGGGGGTAGCCCTCAAGCCGTCTTGTCCTGGTCACTGGTGTCCTCAACCTTTTTCGTAGGGTCGGACTTGGTGGCCTCCTTGAAATTCTTGATGCCCTTGCCAATGCCGGATCCAATTTCAGGCAGCTTGCCAGCCCCGAAGATGATGACGATGATCACCAGGATGACCAGTAACTCAGGCATTCCCAATCCAAACATGATCGGCCTCCCAGGTTGAATTTGTTGCAGATCCCAGACAACGCATGGGATAGTGCAGTTATAGCCATAAATCCAGGCCACGGCAATGGAATTTTGTGGCCAGCGGTTTGTGCCCATAACGGTTTGTGTCCATATGAGGTGGGCAGGCCGCTGGAAGTGGTGGAGGCGCTCTCGCCTTGGGACTACCTTGAATCCGCCGGCCATTTCAACTTGACACCGCAATAATCGTTAAGTAAATACAAAGGGTTAAATCATGGTGGGCAGTTGCTCAACCTAGGGCAGGGTAGGGGCGTGAGGCCGTTGCTTGAAATTTTTTGCAAGGGGAGGGGGTATGGTAAAGGTTGGCATTATTGGTGGCTCCGGGCTTGATGACCCGGAGATCTTGGCAGAGGCGCAAGAGGTGACGGTGACCACCCCGTATGGGAGCCCGTCGTCCTCGCTCACCTGCGGCACCATCTCCGGGGTGCCGGTGGCGATCCTGGCCCGGCATGGCAAGGACCACTCGATCTACCCCAGCGGGGTCAACTTTCGGGCCAACATCTGGGCCTTGAAGGAGCAGGGGTGCACCCATATCCTGGCTGCCACCGCAGTCGGCTCCCTGCGCCGGGAGATTGAACCGGGACACTTGGTCCTGCCTGATCAGTTTATCGACTTTACCAAGAGGCGGGAGACCACCTTCTTTGATCAGGGGCCGGTGGTCCACACCCCCATGGCCGACCCTTTTTGTCCCAACCTGCGTCAGCTGTTGGCGGATGGTGCCGCGAAGCTCGGGATTGCGGCCCATGCCAACAAGACGGTGGTCACCATCGAAGGCCCGCGCTTCTCCACCCGGGCCGAGAGTCACATGTTTCGCAGCTGGAACGCCGACGTCATCAACATGAGCACCGTGCCCGAGGTCAATCTGGCCCGCGAACAGAAGATCCACTACGCCACCGTGGCCATGTCCACCGACTACGACTGCTGGCACGAGGATGAAGAGTCGGTGACCTGGGAGATGATCCTGGCCACCATGAGCAAGAACGCCCACAATGTGATCAAGCTGTTTGTCGACACCATCCCCCGCATCCAGGAGTATGACGATCTCTGCCGCGGTTGATGTCAGTTTAACCTTTTACACTTGCCTGAGGAGGGCGCCATGCCGATCAAATCCAAGATCCGTTCCATCCCCGATTACCCCAAAAAGGGGATCATGTTCCGCGATATCACCACCCTGATCAAAGACCCCGTCGGCTTCAGGCTGATGGTTGACAGCCTTACCCAGCGCTATATCACCAAGGACGTTGAGTACGACCTCATTGCCGGCATCGAGGCCCGGGGCTTTATCATGGGCGGCGCCCTCTCCTACACCCTGGGCAAGGGGTTTGCCCCGATCAGGAAGGCAGGGAAACTGCCGGCCGAGGTGGTCAGCCAGGAGTATGCCCTGGAGTATGGCACTGATACCATCGAGATCCATAAGGATGCCTTCCTCCCCGGCACCCGTGTCCTGTTGGTGGATGACCTGCTGGCCACCGGTGGCACGGCCTTGGCCGCCGCGGCCTTGGTGGAGAAGCTGGGCGGCGTGGTGGCGGAGATGGCTTTTATCGTCAACCTCCCCGATGTCGGTGGCGAGCGGAAGTTGCTGGACAAGGGGTATAAGGTCTTTTCGCTGACGGAGTTTGAAGGGGATTAACGGCTTACGACTCGGCCATCAAAGCGGCATGCCGAATCAGGCAGGGAGGAGCGTCCAGAGTAAGGACGCTAGGGTGAGGGTGCTGCCCACGGCCATGGTGGCGATGTTGATCGCGGAAAAGGAGCGATTCTCGTCGTGACCCGGGGCCATCTGGGCATTGATGCGGTTGACCGCCTTCTGCGCCGGCACCAGGAAGAAGACCGCCAGGGCCGAGAGCTGCCAACACGGGGTGGGGCCGGCCCCCAACGCTCCGACGAGGATAAAGCCAGCGGTCAGGGGGCCGGCGGCCAAGGAGAGATCGATGTGCCGCGTCTTGGCCGTCTCCCTGATCCTGATGAGCAATGAGTAACAGAAGAGAAATTCCAAGAGCGAGCGCCATACCGGCGAGATGTTGCTCTCCTCCCGGGCCTTGATCAGTGCCCAATTCTTGTAAAACCAGTACGTTCCGTACAAACCCACCGTGCACAGGGACATGGCCACCAGTTTGTGGGTGGAAACCGCGAAGTAGGGTGGCGCGGGAGGCAGGGGCGACGCCACGGCATCATGGGTGGTGGTCTGTTCAGTCATGGGTCCGCCGCTGCCTCATCTTTGCTAACAACCCTTAATGATGGCGGTCAGCAAGCGGCGGGTGGACTCCTCCGCCTTTTTGACTTGGGCGATGACCTCATCCATGCGGATCGGTTGCATTGCGTCTGGATTATTGACGTTGGCAATGATAGATAGGCCAAAGATTTCAAGCCCCGCGTGAACCGCGACAATGACCTCGGGCACCGTGGACATGCCCACGGCATCGGCCCCGCAGTTTCTGAGGAACCTGGTCTCGGCCGGGGTCTCCAGACTGGGACCGGCCACGGCGCAATAGACTCCGCGCCGCAGGGGGATCCCGAGTCGGCTCGCGGCCTGGTCGGCCATGGCCATCAGGCGTCGGGAGTAGGCTTGGGAGAGATCGGGAAAGCGAGGCCCCCACTCTTCCCGGTTGGGGCCGCGCAGGGGGTTAACGCCTATGAGGTTGAGATGGTCGTTGATCATCATCAGGTCACCCGCGGCAAAGGCGGGATTGAGGCCGCCGGCGCAGTTGGTGATGATCAGCACATGGGCACCCAGCTCGGCCATGACCCGGACAGGCAGAGTGATGGTGCGGGCATCGTAGCCCTCATACCAGTGGACACGTCCTTGCAGAAAGATGACAGCCTTCTCCCCCAGCCTGCCGTGGACAAGGAGGGCCGGGTGCCCAGGCACCGTGGCCTGTGGAAAATTTGGGATCTCGGTAAAGGGGATCACCCCCTCAACCTGAAACCCCTGGGGCAGGAGATCCTGGCCGGTGCCGGAGATGCAAACGATCTGGGAAGGCGAGGCGAGGCGCGCGGAGAGGAAGGCGACCGCCGCCATCACCCGCGCGTGATAGGCCGCGGCCGTGGCAATCATCGGCGGCCTTGGGTCAACGGCAGGGTGAAACGGAAGGTGGCGCCGGACCCTTCCCGGCTGTGCACGGAGATGGTGCCGCCGTGCTGGGTCTCGATGATCTCTTTGCAGGAGGCGAGGCCCAAACCGATGCCGTTCTCCTTGGTGGTGAACTGGGGGAGGAAGATCTTGGCCTGGATGGCGGGGGCGATACCGCTGCCCTGATCGGCGACCTCGACTGCCGCCTGTTCATCTTCCTGGGAGAGGGTGATGCGGATGGTGCTGCCCGCCGGGCTGGCCTGACCGGCGTTAATCACCAGGTTGGTGATGACGCGGCCGATATCGATGCTGTTAAAGGCAAAGTCGGGGATGGCCTGGCTGCTTACGATCTCGACGTGCTTGTCCGCGAGATCCGGGTGACAGCTCAAGGAGGCGGTCACGTCGGTGACCAGGGTGGTCAGGGAGTTGGCATCCAGCAGCTTACAAAATTGCAAGCGCTTGGCGTTGGCCAGGGCCTCGTCCATCATGGTGGCGATGTCTCGCCGTCCTTTTTGCAGCAGGGCGACATAGCGTTCCATCTCCGGCGGCAGAGGGGCCTTGGCCATGAGGTCGAGGAGCAGGAAGGCGGTCATGGCATTGCGCATGTCATGGATCAGGATGTTGGCCTTTTCGTACTCCAAGGCCAGTTTCTTGGTGTCTTTCCTGATCCGCTGGCTCAAGGTCTGCATCATGGAGACCAGGGATTTGGGCTGGGCGGCGAGGTAGTGCTTGAATTGGGCGGTGGTGATGCGCAGCAGCTTGGCCTGGGTGCTGCTGACCACGGTGGCGGACCTGGGCTTCTCCTCAATGATGGCCATCTCCCCAATATAATCGATGGGGTGGAGCGTGGTGATGGCTCGTTTGCCCTTGAAGATCTGCAACGCCCCTTGAATCAGGATAAACATCTCCTGACCAGGGGCGCCTTCGGTGCAGAGGACTGTGCCGGCAGGGATATCCAGCTCTTCGATCGTTTCGGCGAAGGCGGTGAGTTCACCGTCGTCAAAGGAGCGGAAGAGATCGATCTCCCGGAGGAGGGCTATTCTTTTTTGGCTGTCCATTGGGAGAGAAAGACTTCAACCTTGGCCTTCTGGCGCTCGGCCTTGATGAAGGTGTCGATCTTTTTCTGGATCTCTTGCTGCTTTAAGAAATTGCGCAGCTTCTCAGAGACATCCTCAAAGGGGATGACCATGGTTGCCTTTTTGTCCGTGGCCTTGATCAGGTGGTAGCCGGCCTTGGTCTGGACGATGGCGGTCTTATCGGGCTCAAGGGTAAAGGCCGCCTCTTCAAAGGCCTTCTCGGTCTGTCCGCGCAGGACAAAACCCATCATGCCACCCGAAGCAGCGGTGGCGTCTTCCGAGTGTTTCTTCGCCAGTTCGGCAAAATCAGCGCCCTTGGCCAGCTGTTGCTGGAGCTCCTTCAAGGTGGCCATGGCCTTTTCCGTATCCGCTTTAGGGGCATCATCCTTGACCTTGATCAGGATATCGCTGACCAGCACCTGTTCCGGTCTGGTGAAATCGGCCAGGTTGGTCTCATAGTATTTACGGGCCTGCTCCTCGGTGATGGTGGTGGTATCGGCAAAGGTCTTGGCGATGAACTTTTCGGTGGCGATCTTTTTGGCGAGATCCTGTTCCGTGAAGGTGTTCTTGAACTTCTCGGTATCCGGGAACTCGGCCTTACTCTTGGTCATCTGCTCCTTGATCTCATCCTCCGACACCTGGATGCCGTCCTTTTGGCTGGCCTGATAGAGGAGCTCGCCGCCGATCATGATTTCGATGATTTCCCCCTCAATCTGGGAGGCCTGTTGGTCGGTCATGGCCGTGGTGCCATAAAATCGCTGTTTGATGCGATCGAGTTCCGCGGAGAGTTCCTTTCGGGTAATGGGTTTTTCATTAACAACGGCAGCGTACTCTTTTTTCTTGTCGATCTTCTTGGTGCAGCCACTGTTCAACATAAAGAGTTGGGAGGCGATTAGGAGAGATGCCAACAGGGTAAGGCATTTGGGTTGGGCCATTGCTTTCGTTCCTTTGCGTGTGGTTGGGCCTTGCCGGGCAGGCAAAGCGGTGAAGAGGTGGTATTACCTATGCGGACGGTGCGAGGGGTGATGTTGTGCACCCCTTTTTATCATCTATCGCGAACTGTGCCCACATATCTAACAAGATCAATGATCCGTTTGCAATAAGAAGATTCGTTGTCGTGCCAGATCATCAGCTGAATCATATCACCCCCGATGACCTTGATGCTGGCGGCATCAACGATGGCTGAGGGGGAGCTGCCTTTAAAATCAATGCTGACCAAGGGGGCGGCGCTGACCGCCAGGATCCCCTGAAGCGCGCCCCGCTCCGCCTCCTCGGTAAACAGGTTCATGAGCTCATCCCTGGTGGTCTGGCGCTTGACCGAGGCGGTAAACGAGGCGAGGTGGACCACCGGGGTGGGCACGCGGATGGCCAGGGCGGCAAATTTACCCTTGAGCGCGGGGATGACCTCCGGCAGCTGGTGGCTGGCGCTGGTGGTGGTTGGTATGATGTTTCGGCCGGCGGCCCGCATCCGCCTCAAATCAACGCCGTGCTGGAGGTCCAGCAGGTTCTGGCTGCTGGTGTACGAGTGGAGAAAGGTGGCCAGGCTCGTCTGAATGGTGAAGCGGTCATGGAGCAGCTTGGCCACCGGGGCCAGGCAGTTGGTGGTGCAGCTACTGGCGGCAATGATGTGATGTTGGCTTGGGCGGTAGAGCCCCTGGTTGACGCCCAGGCAGAGGGTGAGGTCGGGGGTGTCGGCCGCAGCGGTGATCAGCACTTTGCTGGCCCCGGCCTTAAGGTGCTGGGCGGCCTTATGACCCTGGCTCAATTGGCCGCTGGCCTCAATGACGAGATCAATGCCCAACTCGCGCCAGGGGAGGAGGCTGGGGTCCGGCTGGTTCAGGAAGGTGACGCTCTGGCCGGCAATGCAAAGTTGTTGGCCACGGCTCTCCACGGTTTGACCAAAGGGGCCGTGATTACTATCGTAGCGCAGGAGATGGGCTGCACAGTCGACGGCCTCCAGGGTGTTGATGGCCCTGAGCTCAAGGCCGGCGCCGCATCCAGAGAAGAGTGATCTCGTTATCTGGCGGCCAATTCTGCCAAAGCCGTTGAGTGCTATTCTGATTGCCATTGTCCACGTCAGGTCAGGGGATTGAAGTGAGGTGGTTGTATACCACACTTCAAGACGGGTGACAAAAAAAATGGTGATGGCCCGCCAACTCCGGATTGTTTCGCACTGCAACTTCCTTTTGAGTGTGGTATTCTCTCTAATTCCTGGGCAACTGTTTTAGCTGTCAAATCTGATGAAATCGCCAAAAGTCGTGAAGCTGACCATCTGCCAATGTAATTTCAATGGGTTACGGGGCGTGCCAGCGGTGGTTGAACGTTTTTTGCGATACCGTCAAATCTCCTTATACCAAAATCGGAGCACCCCATGTGTCTTGCCATCCCCGGAAGATTGATCAAGATATTCGAGAACACCGGCCTGAAGATGGGCGAGGTGGACTATGACGGCGTCGTCTCCCAGGTCTGCCTGGAGTATGTCCCCGAGATTGCAATCGGCCAATACACCGTGGTCCATGCCGGGTTTGCCCTCTCCATTCTCGACGAGGATGAGGCCATGAAGACCTTGGCCCTGTGGCAGGAGTTGCTGGAGAAGGCCGATCAGTTGCGGGCAGGCCAGGGACAAGGTTGATCGGGAGAGTGGCATGAGCAAATTCCTAAGCGAGTTTCGTGATCCCGGCGTGGCCCGATTGATGGTAGACGAGATCAGAGGTCTGGTGAGCAAACCGTGGGTGATCATGGAGGTGTGCGGCGGTCAGACCCATGCCATTGTGCGCATGGGTATCGATCAGGTCCTCCCTGCCGAGGTCCGTCTGGTCCATGGACCGGGGTGCCCGGTGTGCGTCACCCCGCTGGAGATCATTGATCAGGCCATTGCCATTGCCCAGCGGCCGGAGGTGATCTTTTGCAGCTTTGGCGATATGCTGCGGGTGCCGGGGAGTGAGCAGGACCTGCTCTCCGCCCGGGGCGCGGGGGCTGAGGTGCGCATCGTGTACTCCCCCTTGGAGGCGGTGCGGATCGCCCGCGCCAACCCCGAGCGGCAGGTGGTCTTCCTGGCCATCGGCTTTGAGACCACGGCCCCGGGTAACGCCATGGCGGTGGTCCAGGCCGCCCGGGAGGGGTTGGCCAACTTCAGCGTCCTCACCTGCCATGTCCTGGTGCCGCCGGCCATGCGCACCCTGCTTGACGCACCGGACAATCAGGTCCAGGGCTATCTGGCTGCGGGCCATGTCTGCACGGTGATGGGCATGGAGGAGTATGAGGCCATCTCTGCCGAGTATCACATCCCCATCGTGGTCACCGGGCTTGAACCCAACGATATCCTGGAAGGGCTGTTGCTGCTCATCCGGCAGCTGGAATCCGGGCGCCACGAGGTGGAGAATCAGTATAGCCGTTCAGTGCGGGTGGCGGGGAACCCCCTGGCCCGGGAGATGGTGGACCGGGTGTTTCAGGTCAAGGACCAGAAGTGGCGGGGGCTTGGTCTGTTACCCAAGAGCGGCTTGATGTTGCGGGAGGAGTTCGCGGCCTTTGATGCCGCCAACAAATTCGCGGTGGCCGGCATCACCCCCCGCGAATCGGCGGAGTGCATCAGTGGTCTCGTCCTCACCGGCATGAAGAGGCCGGATCAGTGTCCGGCCTATGGCTCGAGGTGTCGCCCCGAACACCCCCTGGGCGCCACCATGGTCTCCAGCGAAGGGGCCTGCGCCGCTTACTTTCAGTATAAGATGTAATGGCTATGACCAATTTTTCCTGCCCCTTGCCGATCATGCGTTATGACGCTGTGCAGTTGGCCCATGGCTCTGGCGGTAAACTCTCCGCCGAGTTGATCGCCACCATGATCCTGCCCCGCTTTGCCAATCAGACATTGAACCGCCTAAACGATCAGGCGGTGTTGACCATGCCGCCGGGAAGAGTTGCCTTTAGCACCGATACCTACGTGGTCGATCCGATCTTCTTTCCCGGTGGCACCATCGGTGAACTGGCCATCAACGGTACCATCAACGACGTGGCCATGTCCGGGGCCATGCCGCTCTACCTGAGTGTGGCCTTGGTCCTGGAAGAGGGATTGGCCATGGAGACCCTGCACCGGGTCCTGGTCAGCATGGAACAGGCGGCGCTGAAGGCCGGGGTGCAGATCGTCACCGGTGACACCAAGGTGGTCCCCCGGGGTAAGTGCGACAAGATCTTCATCAACACCTCGGGGCTTGGTTGCGTGCCCGAGGGGTTGGATTTGGATGCCACCCATATCCGCCCCGGTGACCGGGTTCTGGTCTCGGGGACCATCGGTGACCATGGGCTTGCGGTGTTGACCAGCCGCGAGCAGCTCTCCTTCATCTCCACCATCCAATCCGACACTGCGGCCCTCCATGGCTTGGTGGCGGTGATGCTCCATGCCTCCCAGGAGATTCGGGTCTTGCGCGACCCCACCCGGGGGGGAGTGGCGACCAGTGTCAACGAATTCGCCAGGAGTGCCGGGTTCGGCATTGTCGTGGATGAGGCCTCACTGCCGGTCCACCCGGCGGTCAGGGGGGCCTGCGAACTCCTTGGCCTTGATCCCTTGACCGTGGCCAACGAGGGGAAGTTGTTGGCCGTGGTCAGCCCCCGGGATGCCGAGCGGGTACTCGCCGCCATGCGGGGGCATGAACTTGGGCGCGGGGCCAGGGATATCGGTGAGGTGGTGGACGAACACCACGGTCTGGTTGCCCTGCGCACCGGCTTGGGGGTCAAACGGGTCCTGGAGATGCCGGTGGCCGAACAGTTGCCGCGGATCTGCTGAGGTTGTTCTCCTCCATCTTGTCCCTGGTTCCGCTTTTCTGGAACTCGGGAGTTTTTTTTTGGATTTTCAGGAAAAATCATGTATCTTGTTGGCATTTGTAGCCGGTGATCCCCGTAGTAATAAATGAGGGTCACCCCGCAGCAATTCGGCCGAAAGCACTTTGACGAAACGATTTATCCCCTTGGTGAACGATGAGCACGATACAACGACATAAGATATTGATTGTCGATGATGAGGAGCCGATCCGCGGCCTCATCGTTCAGATCGTCAGCCGGGAAGGGCATGAGTGCATGACCGCTTCCGGGGTCGATGAGGCCATGTCAATTCTGGCCAAAGAGCGATTCTCCCTATTGATTTCAGACATCAATATGCCGGACAAGTCGGGCCTTGACCTGCTGCGCTCGGCAGCCCTCATTGATGAGGAGATGGCCATCGTCATGGCCACTGCCGTGGATGACCGCAATGTGGCGGTGCGGACCCTGGAGATGGGGGCCTACGGCTACATCATCAAACCCTTTTGCCGCAACGAACTGTTGATCTGTATCGCCAATGCCTTAAGGCGACGGGAGCTGGAGATCAACAACCGCAAGTACAGTGAAGAGCTGGAGGTGATGGTTCAGGAACGGACCAAAAAACTCATGGAGGCCGAGCAGGAGAGTCGCGAGGCCCGCGAGGAGACCATCACCCGTCTGGCCAAGGCGGCGGAGTTTAGGGACAACGAGACGGCCCAGCATACCATCCGTATCGGGGCCTATTGTGATATCCTGGCCCGGGAGGCCGGATGCGCGGCAGGGTTCTGCGAACAGATGCGGGTGGCGGGGCCGCTCCATGATGTCGGCAAGATCGGCATCCCCGACGCCATCTTGTTAAAACCCGGGGCCTTGACCAAGGAGGAGTTCGAGGTCATTAAGACCCACCCCGACATCGGTTTCCGCATCCTTGAAGGTTCCCACTCCGACCTCTTGCTCCTGGGGGCGGAGATTGCCCTCACCCACCACGAAAAATTCGACGGTTCCGGTTACCCCGGCGGTTTGGTGGGCAAGGATATTCCCCTCTCCGGCCGGATCACCGCCATCTGTGACGTCTTTGACGCCTTGACCTCGCACCGGGTCTACAAGGCCGCCATGCCCGCCGAAGAGGCCATCGATATCCTGAAGGCCGGCCGGGGGAGGCATTTTGATCCGGAACTTTTAGACCTCTTCCTCGCCAGCATCGGGCAGATTCTGCTGATGAAGACCAAGTTTGCCGACGGTTAAACCCGCCGGCGTCGGCCACCCCTCTGAGGCGTAGTTGGATCAGGCGCCTTCCGCCCTGCTTCTCTCCTTGTCGTGCAACCGCGAGGATGGACCGGGGGCTTCTTCCCTGTCACCGCCAACTTCTGGGCCTCTTTCCTTTTGCCATCCCGCTCTACAAAGAGGGGCGTACCGTCCACCGGGTCGCGCCCTGTCCAATACATGACCGTTGAGTAGGTGGACGGGGTCGGAGTGAAGACCTGGACCTGTTCCGGGGTCACCCCCAACTCGCGTCGACAGAAGCTCTGCAGGCGGATCATATCCTGCTCACGGCAGCCGGGATGGGCGGCGATGAAGTAGTAAGTCAGGTACTGCTCCTTGCCCGCCTCTCTGGTGAAGCGGGTAAAGAGTTTCTTAAAGGCCAAGAGCGGCTCAATCCCCGGTTTTCCCATCTTGGCCAGGACCTCTGTCTCCGAGTGTTCGGGGGCTACCTTCATCTGGCCGGAGATGTGGTCCTTGATCAGGGCCTTCAGGTAGCGCTGCC
>OBOI01000575.1_pt1 | contig 12352 bp, 13 predicted proteins | sample 1670151 | NCBI WGS metagenome assembly OBOI01 (sample SAMEA104232303, study PRJEB22302) | sediment metagenome | biome: forest; feature: aquifer; material: sediment | place: USA | collected 2011-08-07 | depth 0.01 m | reverse complement strand
ATTTGCTTGTATCTTGCTGCAGTAGAACCAGCAAACTCCCACTTATCAGGAAAGGTTTGAATCCTGGCATACTCTCGAACGTTTAGCGGTCGTGTCTCATCTGGATGGCATCGCTCCGTTTGTTTTTGTGCTGGTGAGCAGGTTAGCGTTAGGCTGGGTTCATCCCATGAAAGCCTGCGCGCCATCCCTGTTTTTCCTCCGCCCATGTAGAAACTTTTCCCCATGTACTCTTTCTGTAGATCAAGCGGAAGATCTCTCCAGTACCCTCCTGGTGGAATCAACTCAAGAATTTTCTTTTTTCGTTTGGGATACTCCTGCCCATCTGAAGGAGGACAATCTTTTAGCGCATCCTTGAGACTCACGATATAACTCTTTTCTTTTGGAAAAACGAACGGATAATCAAGATCATCACGAACCCCCATAATGATCAATCGTTCTCTCTTTTGAGGAACATCAAAATACTGTGATCGTAAAACTCTGTACACAACACGGTATCCTAATTCCCTTAAGACGTTGAGAATCGTTTCTAAGGTCTTTCCATCATCGTGCATTAAAAGCCCTCGCACGTTCTCACCAATGATAACCTTTGGTCGCACTTGCTTGATACTACGAGCAAACTCAAAAAAAAGCGTTCCTCGAATATCTTCAAAACCCATTTTTTTACCGGCGTAACTGAAGGACTGACATGGAAAACCTGCCTGTATGACATCTGCCTCGTATTCTGAAAAATCGACCTCTCGCACATCCTGACAAAGAACATTCCATTTTGGTCTGTTTAGTTGAAGTGTTGCAACCGCGTGCTTATCATTTTCAATAAGAACAACATGCTCGAAACCAGCATTTTCAAAACCAAGTGCTGTCCCCCCAGCACCCGCGAAAAGCTCAATCGTTGTGAATTTCTTTCTGCGGTTTGTCTTAAGAACCTTAAAATTTCCCGAATGTTCTGAACAAGATATTTTTTGGTTTACTGAGTGAACTTCACTTAAATCAAAAAGACGATGGTTGAACTCATTTCTTTTAGCACGAATGAGTCCTTTCTTTTCCCATCGTCTTATCGTGTCGGGTGAGACACCAATTTTTTCAGCGGCCTCTGAGACTGAATGTGCGTATGTCATAATGCCCTCATTATAAAATAACCACTGCATTATGCAATGGTTATTTATTCACAGTCGATGCTTTAGTATGCTCGTTTAAACAGTTCTTCGAAAAGCACGCTGTTGGTATATCGCCCTGCGTCTACTTTAGCTAAGGATGCAATGACATCTGGAAGTTTTTGATAAAGCATCGCTAGCGCATTCTCATAACCGGAAGCCAGTGTATAAAAGCTCATCCCATCTATCACACGTATGCTTTCATTAACCGGTCTTCGACCTCCTGTTCTATTATCGGAGGGTGTGAACGGTTTATCGTAGCGGCTGTTATTTTTTGGAATAATCTCCACGTAGTAGGCTGTGTGCCCCTTATATTTTTCATTCAATAAGGATGTTGCATCGTCATAAATATTCATCCGGTGATTCCCTTTTGCGGTATTGTGCTTATTTTTTATCTCAGCAATAATTTTTTTGTCTCGATTAATAACATCAAAAATATTTCCAACCTTGAGCCGTTCCCACCCGTTCATTGCTCCGATTATCTCTTCATGAAAAGTGCCAAGAGTATTCTGCAGCGATTTTTGTGTCTGTCGCATTTTTTCCTGTGCCATCCATTCTTCTAAGCTAATCCCATTCAGCATTGCATCAAAAATGGCTGAAAACGGATCAATTGTATTCTTATGGATATCTACGTCCTTCTTAAGCTCCTCAACTTTAAAAAAAATGGTTGTAGTGATGTCCAGTAGATCTACATCATCCAGGAAAGGGAGAACAAAGGGGACTGATTTTCGAGTCATAGCATCTACATTCTCCATCAAATGGTTTACCGGGTCAATTAAGAATCCAAGAGATCCAGCCCGCTCACTCTCGATCTATCACTATCACCCTCGTTTTGTGCTAGTCTAAAGGTATATGGATCTTCATTCTCGTTGGACACACAGATGGCGTAATCCCAAGACGTTCTCGTTTGAGTCCCCTATTCATGTCCTTGGGATTGTGGCGAAAAAATGTTAAGCTTTGACTGCTTTCAATGACCAAAGTTGTTGAGCATGTGAATCACTAACAAAACCTTTAATTGTATGTCTAATTTCAAACCAGAAATACTGATGCCTAGGAGTGAGGGGGAGGGAGGTGATTCGCCGATTCAGTTGCCGGAAAACATGACGGAAATTTTTGGAGGCTCAATCGAACAGCATTTGAACGCCCTGCTGGTGAGGCACGTGGAGACAGCAAGAGCTCTTGACCGAACGATCAAATCCCAGCATGCGCTTCAAGAGACAATGGATCGGATCGTGATGTTTTTCAAAGATCCGTCAAAGTCTGTCGAGGATGCTGTTCGAGAGCTTATGGCTCTGCTAGATTTACAAAAACAGCTTCAGTCGGAGCGCGAAAAGCTTGAGCTTGCGTGCAACGCCCAGGAGGGTGAGCACGCAGCGATTACGACGCAGATGGAGAAACTTGCAAGAGAACACCCGGAGGTGTTTGTTCTGGGCGACGCGGCGGAGGCATGAGAATATGAATCTCCATTCTCGTTGGGCACGTCTTTTGACACCGGTGCTCTACTTGGGATTTGGATTGATCGCACTCGCGAGCATCGTCGCCCTCATTGTGGCACTCGATTCTGTCGGACTCCTTTTGTTTAACGGGTGGGTTGAATTGCCAGTACTGATTCTCACTGCTGGCTCACTCGAAGGCTGGTACGCAACAAAGCTGACATGCTTCTTTGAAGGGCTTCGACAACCGAAACTCCAAGACCACCTTCGTCAGTCTCTTCTCGTCTACATTGTTACTGGTTGGCTCCTCTATCAAACGATTTCTCTCCCCTATTACGGAGGGCTTGGTGAGGCTTATAGATTAACAGCAACCGTTGTTTCGCTTTACTGGATGATAATCAACGCTATCTCAATACTGCTCATTAGCAGACTATAATAAGGGGCCAAGTCTTGAGTCTGCACTTTTCATAAATTTGCGGATGTTTCCATGAAGATGGCGAGCGACGACCTCACGTCGTTCGCAAACGACGTGTCCAGACCCCAGGGGATCGTTCTGTGATATAATCGTCCTGTTATGAAACGCCTCGCTTTTGGGTTTCTCATAGTGACGATGTTGGTCCAGCCGGTTGTTGGAGTCCGCGCCCAGGAGCTGGTCGTCAATCCACATTATCTCGTCTCCGACTCCGAAATGCTCGACGTCTACAGCATGTCGCTCCTTGATGTCGAGCGTTTTTTGATTCGTGGCGCGCTTAATGAGTACACCGGAGTGGACGTCAACGGTGAGACGCGAAGCGCCGCCGAGATCATCTTCAGCGCCGCCCAGGAGTTTGAACTCTCACCCAGATTCCTGTTGGTGCTCCTGCAGCGAGAACAGAGTCTGGTCGAGGACGACAGCCTGACGCAAGACCAGCTCGACTGGGCCATGGGGTACGCGGTCTGCGACGATTGCGACAAGGACGATCCTCGTATCGAAAAATTCAAGGGCTTTGGAAATCAAGTCTACTATGCTGCGCAGCGTATTCGCGAATCGTACCTCGAGGATCTTGAGCGTCGCGGCTTCACCGAGACCCTCGTGGGGCCGGGAATGGAATCTACGATCGATGACACAACCGTCGTACCAGTGAATAATGCCACGGCCGTCCTTTACACCTACACCCCGCACCTCAACGGGAACGAAAACTTTGCGCGCATCTGGAATCGCTGGTTCACGTACGAGTACGTCACAGGAAGTCTCCTCCAGGACAAGGAGTCCGGTGGCATCTGGCTCATCCAGTACGGAGAACGTCGGCCCATCACTTCTCGCACCGCGTTTTTCTCGCGCTTCAATCCAAACACCGTCGTGCAAGTAAGCTCGACCACGATTGAGCAGTACCCCATCGGGTCGCCGATCAGCTTCCCGAACTATTCCCTGCTGCGCTCACCACGCGGCACCGTGTACTTGATCGTTGATGACACCCGCCGCGGATTCACATCGCAGGAAGCGTTCCGATCACTGGGATTCTCCACAGACGAGATCGTCGACGTAACCTGGGAGGATCTCGACGCGTACGTCGAAGGCGAACCGCTGACCATCACGACGAGCTACGCCCAAGGCTCGCTCCTCCAAGACAAGACGACCGGCGGGGTCTTCTGGGTCGAAAATGGACTCAAGCATCCGATCTTCTCGCGAGAGATTCTTCAGAACAAATTCCCATATCCCGACCTGACCCCAATGAGCGCGGAGAGCCTTGAACTGTTCGATACTGGCGACCCTGTTTTGTTTCAAGACGGCACGTTGATTGCGGTTTTGGGATCGCCTGACGTATTCGTTGTCTCGGAAGGCACGCGCCGTCACATCGGTGACGAACTGACGTTCTACAACTACGGCTGGAACTGGAGCCAAGTCGTGTGGACAAGCGAGCGCGCCGTGCTCGAGCATCCCTTGGGCAAACCCCTTTTACTCGACACCGAGCTCGAGGAGATGAATCTGGAAATCGCCACGACCTCATTATGATCTGTTTTGCCGCCATCACCCCGCACACGCCGCTGCTGATCCCGGGTGTGGGAAAAGAGAACATCGCCAAGCTCGAGTCGACGACGGCCGCGTTAACGCATCTCGAAGGCGAACTCTACGCGTCCAATCCCGACGTCATCGTCGTGATCTCCTCGCACGCCATTCAGCACAAGGACGCCTTCTCGCTCAACCTCCATGACGAGTACATGATTGACTTTACGGACTTCGGCGACCTCGCCACCTCGCGGATTCTGGAACCCGATATCGAGCTCGTGAGTGAGATCGAAGCACACATGCACGATCACGGCGTCCCGTTCACGCTGGACTCAAGCGCCATGCTCGACTACGGCACAGGCGTGCCGCTGTACTTCCTCACACAGCATCTCCCCAGCGTGAAGATCGTCCCTGTCTCTTTTTGCGGGCTCCCACCAAAGGAGCATGTGCGCTTCGGAACGGAACTCAAGGACGTCCTCGAGCGCACGGGCAAGCGGATCGCCGTCGTCGCCTCGGGTGATCTATCACACGCGTTAAGCTCGGATGCACCGCTTGGGTACAAGCCGCAAGGCGAGGAATACGACCAGAAGATCCTCGAGGCGGTGAAAGGCCTCTGCACGTCGAGCCTGCTCTCCATGAACGCCGAACTCCTCGAGGGCGCGAGCGCTTGCATTCAAGAGCAGTTACTTATCTTGTTTGGGATTCTCGAGCGGAAAAAAGTGCGCGCAGAGATTCTCTCGTACGAGCACCCTTTTGGGGTCGGCTACCTCGTCGCCCAAATCCATCTATGATCGCCGAAGTCTATCCACTCATGCGGCTCCCGCGCGGCAAGAAGGCGTTTGACTATCTTGTGCCAAACGGGCAGGCACCTGTACGAGGATCGTTTGTTCGCATCCCCTATCGACAGGAGGAGCTCTGGGGCATCGTGAAGCGCGTCAAGGACAAGCCGCCGCGGGGCATCACGCTCAAGCAACTGGCGCAGACGCGCACCGACATTGGGATAAGAGAGGAGGAGCTCTCTTTTTTTGAACGCCTGGCGCACGATCTCGCCCAGTCTATTTCATCGGTTCTGTATGCCGCGCTCCCAACACCGCCGGTTCGACCTTCTGGTGAGCGCAAGACCGACCTCTCCTGGCTTGTGCTGACACTTCCACGCTCCGAGGCGGAGCATGTTCTGCGCATTGTCCAAACGCTCGCCGCGCGTGGACAGGCCTTTGTCCAAACGCCGGATCTTCGTCGAGCCACGGCCGTCATCCTCGGGTACCTGCAAAAACAGCCAGAGCAGAAAGCGCTCATCATTGCCCCAACCGTCCGCGACGTGCAGCTTCTCAAGAGTCGACTCACAGGATTTACGCCGTTCATTCTTACAGGCGAGGAAACAGACCGAGAACGATTTGAGACCTGGCAGGCGTATCGTCAGTCTTCACATGGCGTTTTGCTTGGAACACGAACCGCGCTCATGGCGATCGACTCGAGTATTACCACTGTGTTCCTCCTGCGTTCAGGCGACCGCGCGCACAAACAGAGCGATCGCAATCCTCGCTACGATGCTCGCGAGATCGTCTGGGAACATCGTCGAGCCTTTGGCTCAAATTTGTTTTGTTTAGACGTTGCCCCGCAGCCCTCGATGCTCGTGCGATTCAACGAGTCTGAACGTCTGAACTGGGGGGTGTATCCCAGCGTACAGATCGTCAACGTGAACCAGGAGCGCGGCGCCTCACCCTCTTTCCTCGTGAGCCACACAAGTCTGGAGGCGATCGCCACGACACTGGACTCGGGAAAACAAGTCGTCTGCGTGTACAACAAGAAAGAACACTGGATGGAGTGCCTGCGCTGTCAGGCAAGAGCGGCGCTGGGGGCACATTGTCCGGCCTGTGGAGGAACAACGCTCAAGACGCTTTCCTACGGGAACCAGGACGTAGCGCGTGAACTCGAGCGACTGTTTCCAGGACGAAGCGTGACAGTGATCGACAAAGAGCACCCAAGCACGGACAAGGCGGACATCTTAGTCGTGACGACGTACTACCACGAGGCGCAGTACGATCCGTTTCGAAAGTCCGACATCGGACTTGTGGTTCACTTGACCGCCGATGCCCCTCTCTATACGGCTGGTCCAGGCGCTGTCGAGGAACTTCTACGAGATGTGTGGCAATGGGCATGGCTTGGGTTTGGCAGACGGGCGCCTGTCATTATCCAGACAACGAGCCAGGAGATTCTACGCGAGGTCATCGACCACCCGTTTGACATAGCGCTCGAGGAGCTCAAAGCTCGAGAGCGTTACCATCTTCCACCCTCGTATCGCTGGAGCCGGATCGTCTACAAAGAGGATGAGCCTCGACGTGCGGAAATCGCCATGGCAACCCTGTGCGAGCAGATCGCCCGACTGCCCGGCGCCATCGTGCACCCTATGGAGAGAACCGCGAAGGGCTACGCCGCGTTTGCGTGCGGGGTGCCGCAGGATCAGATCGAAGCGTGCCTCGCCATCTTCACGGCGCTTCCAGACCGGTATATCATTGACACAAACGCTCTATGACACAACGACCTGTTATCAAAAATCCGAGTGATGCTCTCCGACGAACGTCCGAGCCAGTCGGCAAGGACGAACTCGCTTCGCCAGAAATCCAGACGCTCATCGACGACCTCTTGGACTCGATGCGACTTGAAAATGGCATCGGGATCGCGGCGCCACAGATTGGCGCGCACAAACGAATCGTCATCGTCGACGACGGGAAGGGACCAATCGCGTATGTGAACCCGCAGATCATCGCCCGCTCCATCCGCAAGGGACACTACATCGAAGAAGGCTGTCTTTCGGTACCTGGCATCTGGGGCTATGTGACAAGACACAAGGTGGTGAAGGTGCAAGCGCTGACGCGCGACGGGGAGCGCGTGAGTATGAAGGTCAAGGATCTCCCGTCCGTCATCTTCCAGCACGAGATCGACCACCTCGACGGGATTCTCTTTATCGATAAGGCGGATACCTACTCCCGCCACCCGGGGATGTAACCATGTCATTGCGAGGAGGGAGTCGTTCATCGACCGACGAAGCAATCCTTCGGCGAGTCGGAGGATTGCATCCCGCCACGCTTCGCTCGCGGCTTCGGCGACGCTCGCAATGACACATATATGAAAATAGTTTTCTTTGGCACGCCTGCCTTCTCGGTTCCCTTCTTGGTTGAGCTTATTCGTGACCCAGATATCGATGTCGTTGGTGTTGTCACACAGCCAGATAAGCCAGCGGGGCGTGGTGGAGAGATCGCTCCGTCCCCGGTGAAAGTTCTGGTACAGAACGCGGCCATCCCATTTTTCCAACCCGTCTCTCTCAAAAAGGATCCGGACATCGGCATGGTACTCCGGAATCTCGAAGCCGATTTTTTTGTGGTCGTCGCCTACGGAAAGATCATTCCCAAAGCCATCCTCGAGATCCCCAAACTCGGCTGCCTCAACGTCCACCCCTCCCTGCTCCCGCGACATCGAGGGCCATCCCCGATGCAGTGGGCGATCGCACAAGGTGATACAACAACGGGTGTGACGATCATGTTGCTGGATGAGGGGATGGACACCGGACCGCTGCTTGGCAGCGAGACTGTCGCCATCGACGCAGACGAGACGTACACGAGCCTTGTGCGCAAGGTTCACGAGATCGGACCACGACTTCTGACGTCAACGCTCAAGCGATATGCGGCTGGCAAGATCGTGGCGATAACCCAAGACGAGAGCAAGGCGACGCTCACACGCCTCCTGCAGAAAGAAGACGGGCACGTTGACTGGTCGCAGGCCATGGCGCAGATCGATCGCACGCATCGCGCCTACTCGCCATGGCCTGGGACGTGGACGCTCTGGGAGCGCACGCCTGGCGTCAGCCTGCGTCTCAAAATCATCACGTTGCGTCCGAGCGATTTTCACGCCGATGTTCCTCGCGGGATGGCGACAATCAAGGACGGCCGTCTGTTTGTGGATTGCAAGGATGGCACGCTCGAGATCCTCGAGATCCAACCGGAAGGCAAACCTCCCATGAAGGCCAGCGCGTTCCTTGCCGGATATGCCGATATAGACCGTGCTGTCATGCGCTAGAACTCTATGCGAAAAATCATTCCGCTTATCGTTCTGGTCGTTTGGGTGTTGGCTAGCGCATATCTTGCGGCTCAACGCCCAGATGCACCGACCGAGTTTGTGCAAGAACACGCGGCGCTGCAAGGAACCTGGGTGCTCGACAACGTCCAGGGCGCCAATCCGGACTTCTACATCCTGCACGGCTTTGAAGATGGACGCTATGTGACAAGCGGCTCGATCTCAAGCGACGACAAGGGCTTGTATCGCATTGTCTCAATTGGCGAAAACGGCGAGTTTGAAATCGAGATGACTTCCAGTCTGTATGGATTCACCGTTGACATGAACGTACGGCCGCAAGCGGATCGAACGCTGATCAAACTCGATCATCAATCATTCAGGCGGATATCGGATACGCTCCAAAAGTCTCGCTAACTTGTCCGTTTCACCGTCACCTGCCAAGTATACGGTAGCCCGGTGTCATTGAACTCGAACCATTCGACCTCTGCCGTGAACGTCGCGGCACAATCATGGCACGAGAGTTGGTACGTTTGATCGGTGTCCTTTTCAGGCCACAAATCAACGGCCTCCCATCCACGCAGACCTCCAAAACGCTCGATGGCTTTGGTGGTGCGTTGCAGCAGATCGATCGTTTCTTGCGGCGGGATGTGCCCGCAGCGTAAACAGGAAGTGTGTGACATATAGACAAGTGTACCAAGTTCACTCTCAAAATTCACTATGACCATCATTTCCATCCTTATCGCCACCGCCCTCGTCGCGGTTCTATCCCTCACCGGCATCATCACGCTCACGGTGCTCAAGGGTCATGTGCACGCAGGCACGCTCGCGCTGGTCGCGCTCTCGGCCGGGGCAATGCTTGGCAACGCGTTCATGCACCTGCTCCCCGAGGCCATCGAGCTCTCACAAGACGGAGCCATCACGCTGTTCACGGTGATGCTCCTGGTTGTCGGTTCCTTCGTGGCCTCGTTTCTATTCGAGCAATTTTTCTCCTGGCACCACTGCCACAACGCAGACCATTGCGAGCCAACGGAAAAACCTTTTGCCCACCTCGTGCTCTACTCGGATGCCATCCATAATTTCATCGATGGCCTCATCATCGCCGCGGCGTTCAGCGTGTCACCAGAGCTTGGGGTCGCGACGACCGCCGCGATCGCTCTGCATGAAGTCCCTCAAGAACTGGGCGACTACGCTGTCCTTGTTCATGGCGGGTTCTCGAAAGTCCGCGCCGCGCTGTGTAACGGCCTTGCGGCACTCACGGTCGTCGCTGGAGGAATCGTAGGGTATCTCCTCGCTGGCTCCGTCGACTGGGCTGTCCCCGTCCTCATTCCCATCGCGGTGGGCGGCTTCATCTATATCGCTGCGGCTGATCTCCTTCCCGAGCTGCGCCACAACGCAACCCACGGCGGCAACCGCGCAAGCATCCCGTTGCACTTCCTCGTCTTTTTGACAGGTCTCATCATCATGATCGTCACAGCGATGATGGAGTAACTCTATGCCCCATCCTCTTGTTGAAGGACACCATCTCAAAAAGAGCTATGGCTTGCAGGTCGTGCTTGATGACCTGTCTTTTTTGGTTACGGAGAAACAGAAGGTCGCACTCATCGGTCGCAATGGCGCGGGAAAGTCGACCCTGCTCAAGATCCTCACGGGCGCCGAGCAGGCCGATGGAGGCGAGGTACAATTTTATCCCCTTGCCCGCGTGGGCGTGGTCGAGCAACACGAGGTCCTTCCAGCAAGTGCTTCTACCCTGGCCTATCTTGAGCAGAGGAGTGGGAAACCCGAGTGGACCGTACGCAAGCAAGCCGCGCAATTTGGCCTGCGAGCCTCGCACCTGGAACAAGCACCCGCGCAACTTTCGGGTGGATACCAGATGCGCGTGAAACTCGTGGCCATGCTCCTGCGCGAACCAAATCTTCTGTTGCTCGACGAACCGGTAAACTATCTCGACCTCCAAACCTTACTTTTCCTCGAGCGATTCCTCCAAGACTACAAAGGCGCATTCCTCATGGCCGCCCATGACCGCACCTTTCTCCAGCACACCTGCACCGACACCTACGAGATTGAGCGCGGAGGACTCACAGCCTATCGCGGACCTATCGATGAGTACTTTGCCTACAAGCGCGAGCAGCTTGAATACGAGCTTCGCACAAACAAACGCCTCTCTCGCGAAGTCGCCCATCACCAGGAGTTCGTCGATCGATTTCGGTACAAGGCAAGCCTTGCCTCGCGGGCGCAGAGCAAGATCAAGCACATCGAGAAACTTCGAAACAAGATCTCCCACATCGATGCCGCCCTCGGCACGACTCGGATCACGATCCCCTCCCCGCACGTCACGGCTGGACCAGCCGTACGAACACAAAATTTGTCCATCGGCTATGCAGACCGCGCAGTGGTGCACGACATCGATCTGGAAATTCTGCGTGGAGAAAAAGTCGTCATCGCTGGAGAGAACGGACGCGGGAAGTCCACGCTGCTCAAGACGCTTGCAGGCAAGCTCCCAGCAATCGCTGGCTCCTTCAAGTGGTGGCACAAAGCGGACATCGGTTATTACGATCAAAAAACAGAGACGACCCTCGTTCCCAACGAAACCGTTCTCCACTACCTTACCCGCATGGCTCCAACGAATGCATCAGGAGAACGCATCCTCATGATGGCCGGAAATTTTCTTTTTCGAAACGATGACCTCGACAAACCGACCGAGGTCTTGAGCGGTGGCGAGCGTGCGCGGTTGTGTCTGGCGGGAGTTTTGTTGCACGAACACAATGTGCTGCTGCTGGACGAACCAACGAACCACCTCGATGTGGAAACGACCGAGGCGCTTGCGGTCGCTCTGAAGGAGTATGCTGGGACGGTCATCGTCATCTCGCATGCCCGCACCTTCGTTGACACGCTCGTCGATAAAATCTTTGAGGTCCGAGCCGGGACGGTACGACGATACATGGGCTCGTATGAACACTACGTCGATGACCTGGTCGAGCTCATGGAAAATACCCTCCACGAGGAAGAAACTTCCACCACCTCCGGTCTTCCTCCCGAAAAACGCACCGAGCTCCACACCCAAATCAAGGAGCACCAGCGCGCTCAAGAGCGAACCCACAAACGCCTCGCAGTACTTGATCGAGAAAAAAGCGAGATCCTCGCCTATTTCTTCGATAATCCAACGGAATACTCCCCTTCCAAGTCCCAGCGGCTCTCTGAATTAGACGAGGAACTGGCGGGTCTTGAGAAGCAATGGCTCAAGGATCAAGAGCGAATCGACACTCTCCGCTCAAAGCTTCAGAGCTCTGCTTGACATAAACAGCTGTACGGCGTAGTCTTCGGCGGTTGTTAACAAACACACATCTTATGGCTTACGGACCTGGTAATTTTGGCGGCGGCAATCGTCGCGATGGAAACTCCTACGGGGGTGGACGAGGAAACTTCGGTGGAAACCGAGGGGGTTTTGGTGGAGGCTTTCAGAAGCCCAGCTTCCCGGCTCGATGTAACGAGTGCGGGAATTCCTGCACGGTTCCGTTTAAACCAAACGGAAGTAAGCCAGTCTTGTGCCGCGATTGTTTCCGAGGGTCGGATTCCGGTGGTGGCTTTGAGCCCCGACGTTCGTTTGATCGAAATCCATCGTTTGGAGGTGGCTTCAACGATCGACAAAATGATCGACCAGAGCGTCGATCTCCCGTAGGCCCCGCGCCTGTGGGCCCAAGCCTGAAGTCAGA
>OBOI01000573.1_pt1 | contig 12393 bp, 16 predicted proteins | sample 1670151 | NCBI WGS metagenome assembly OBOI01 (sample SAMEA104232303, study PRJEB22302) | sediment metagenome | biome: forest; feature: aquifer; material: sediment | place: USA | collected 2011-08-07 | depth 0.01 m | reverse complement strand
CGCGCTTTCGCCGGAAATCCATTCATTCCTAATCTAAATTACGCTGAATAGTTACAATTCAGTATGTATTAAAAACAACGCTGAGTAGTTACTCCCAAAGAATAACAGCGTGAATCGTGTGCAGCCTTACACAGTGCCGTCCCGCCAACTATTAATAAACAATTCTTCTTTTGGCGGGACGGCATTGAGCGAGTTCCATAAAAACTTTCAAAAGAGCGAGTGTCGTAAGGCTGTGTGTTAGGCGCCGCAGCTCTCGAAATTGGATTTGACAATGTCTATATGTAATATCTTTGTTCATGACAATTATTTGGGATAATCATAAGGCACGGAAGCTTTTGCGGGAGCGTAACATATCTATCGAAGCAATCGCAGACCTGCTCATGAGAAACGAAATCCTTGAGATTCTTGAAAACCCAAAACACCCGGATCAGATGATGTTCATCGTCTCCTATAACAAGTATACTCACGCAGTGCCATTTATCATCGATGCGGAAGGCAGGGTTGTATTGAAGACAGTGTATCCCAGCAGAAAGCACCATAAACATTTTGGAGGTAAGAGCCATGAAAGTTAAGCTTGACAAGTACGAACTGAGTCTTGAAAAACAAGCCGATTCTTTTCGGCCTGTTTCGAAGAGGAAGCGTCTTCAGATAGAAAAAATTCTTGAAAGCGCCCGGAAAACAAAGAATATAAACATCCGGATTTCAGAATCTGACCTCGCGAGGCTCAAACAGCGATCGTTAGAAGAAGGACTCCCATATCAAACGCTGATTTCGAGTGTATTGCATCGATTTGTCACGGACAAATTGGTGGATGAGAGCGCAATCCGCAAATACGCTCTTCTGTCCCAATCGAGATAGCACTTCTGCAATCGCCTTGTTTGATCCTCTTTTGGCATCTAATCGGTTTATAGAAGCTGTGGCGCCTATCAGCAATAAAAAATCCCGCTGAAAGCGGGATTTTTTATTTTACAATCGTGTCCGCCATTGCTGGACGACATCTTTATTGATCCGCAAGATTCCTCGTTCAACGACACTGGGAATCGGATCGGGATAATATTTCTGGCAGCATGCATACGCCTCCAAACTTTCCATATTCCAATAGGATGGACATGAGGCGCAATGAATATTGTTCCCTTGAAGATAAAAATCGGTCGATCGGCAGGATTCACTGATGCTCATCGCGGTAACGATCTTTCCCCGCGGAGTGATGTATGCTATAACCGGAGCCGTTTGTTTTCCCTCCGGATCGTCGAATCGTATGATGCCATGTTTGGTCACTTCTTCTACGGCGATGATAATATAATTTCCATCCATCCGTGCGGACGTTTTGTAACTTGTAATTTTCCCTTGACCCGGGTTCGTTCCGTATCCAATCGACGGTTGGTCAGCAATGATTGGATGATAATTTCTGGTGAGCGTAAAGGCAAAGTAGGCTAATCCTGCAAGTAAAATCCCTGCAAGAAAAAGTTTTAGGAACAATGAGGATTTATTCGGCGCAGCGGTTTTTGATTGCGCGGTTGCATCTTCAACGGGATGTCCGCAATTGGTGCAGAACTTTTGGGATTCAGTTAATTTTGTTCCGCATTGTGTGCAAAACATGATTACATCCTTTCTTAGATCAATAATGAAAAAAACGAACCCACTCCGAGCGGTTCTATACTATAAAACGGTTCACCATATTCAACATTGATAACACTTCCAAAGTGCCGGTCCCGAGCGTAGATCGATTCCAAAAATAATTTCGATGAAAGCATCGTTTCACGTTCTTTGCTTTTTGGATCATAGAACTGGGATCTGAAAGCCATGAGCGATTCTTTTTTCTTCTCGTACACATCCGAAACGTCCACGATGAACGAAGGGTGGAATTCGTACTTCTGCATGAAATGAAAATATTTTTTCGGGCGAAAAGAATCCTGTGTTTTACCTTTATATGTTGTCGGATATTTTTTTAAGCCGCTGTAAAACCATGCTTCCCGGCAAAGTCTATGGGCATGCTCATGATCGGGATGGCGTTCAAGCCAATGAGGAAAGAGGAGAATCATCGGCTGGTAGTGTCTGATAACTTGAATGATTTTTTTTATGTTTGTTTGATTGATTTCAATATTTCCATCGGGGAGACGAAGGTTTTCACGGACATGTACGCCAAGAATTTTTGACGACGTAAGAGCTTCCTCCCGCCGTAGCGCTTTTGTGCCACGTGTTCCGCGTTCGCCTTCTGTAAGATCCAATATTCCAACTTTGCGATTTTGCTGTACCAGCGTTGCAACCGTTGCCGAGCAAGAAAGTTCAACATCATCAGGATGGGCAGCAATTGCAAGAACGTCTAATTTCATAGATTTTTTGGAATACAACATCATTAGTGAAGTTGAATATTATTTAGATTTTTATAGAATTTGTTTAGCAGAGTGAATTCTTTCGATTCCAGGAACAGAATCGAAGTCAGTATCAAAACTTAATAACTGGGGAAGATTCGCTTCTTTCATAAATTCAACAATCAACGAATCGGTAAAACTGAGTGTGCCGTTGCATTTTGTAATGGTTGATAGAATAGATTTAAAATTAGTTTTGAATAAATGTGAGGATGTGTGGATATCTTCAGCAAGAATATATGAAGATATTTCGGCAAGAATCTTAGGAATTGAATTCGATTTCTGCTTTTGGTTCAATCGTCGTACAATAACATTTACAGTTTCGTTTATAACACAATCAAGATACAAAACTATTCGTCTTTGTTCATTGCAAGTTGTCAACAATAGAGTTGCTTGTTTGTTCCATACGTCCGATGTATCGAAAAAAGCAACCAAGACATTAGCATCAACGATAATTTCATTCGTCATAAATATCTTCGCTATCTTTAACTGCATCGCCGCCGATATTCATTATACCTGCGAGATTCATAAGTCGTTGTGTAGTAGAATCTTGCTGATTGATTCTATTCTTTTCTTCGGGGAATATCACAACAACTTCGCTGTCATTTTTTGCTATTTCCTTAGGCGGCTGTTCCAACAGTTGTACTATTCCGTTGTGGTATCTTGCTTTATATGCGTTCATAGAATAATCCTTTTTCTGAAATATACAATTATACACTGAGAGAAGCAAAACGGTAAAGATGTCAGACATCTTCAAAAACTTTTTTGACATTTACGATTCATCTTCAGCAACGTAATCATTTTTGATTTTCATCTTCTTCACCGTATATTCTACTATGAGTGAAGAAAAAATACTTTCCATAACTGAATTGACTCGTCAGATCAAAGGTGTTTTGGAACTGGGATTTCCGAACCTTCTTGTGCAGGGAGAAATCTCCAATCTTAAACGTCATTCTTCGGGTCATCTTTATTTTACGTTGAAAGATGAAGGTGCGCAGATCAATGCGGTCATGTGGCGGGGAAGGGCATCGCAGCTCTTATTCAAGCCAACCGATGGAATGAAAGTAATTGCCCGCGGCAATATTACGGTGTATGAACCACGCGGAAACTACCAGCTCGATTGTCTCGGTCTTCAACCTCTTGGTGTCGGCGAATTACAACAAGCATTTGAACGTCTCAAGAAAAAACTGAGCGAAGAAGGTCTTTTTGACGAAGAGAATAAAAAACCATTACCGGAATTTCCCCAGCGCATAGGGATAGTTACGTCGCCGACCGGTGCGGCAATCCGAGATATGATCTCTGTTTTGTCGAGAAGAATGCCTGCCGTCGAGATTATTCTTGTTCCGGTGAAAGTTCAAGGAATCGGCGCGGCAGAAGAAATCGCCCAAGCGATTAATGATTTGAACGATTCTAACATGGTTGATGTGATGATTGTCGGGCGCGGAGGCGGTTCTCTGGAAGACCTCTGGGCATTTAATGAAGAAGTGGTTGCCAGAGCGATCTTTCAGTCAACAATTCCCGTTATCAGTGCCGTAGGACATGAAATTGACTTTAGCATCAGCGATTTTGTGGCAGATCTGCGCGCGCCTACGCCTTCGGCAGCGGCAGAATTGGTAGTAAAAGACAAAAACGAACTCGTTGAACTTATACGCAATTTTTCATATACTATGCATAGTTCAATGACAAATTCGATCGAATCATATAGGCAAACCATAAACAACCTCATTTCCAGCTACTCGTTCAACAAGCCGCAAGACTTGCTCCGACAGCGAAGCCAACAAGTGGATGAAGTATACCGAAGACTTGAGCAGAATATTCACCACAAGTACGAGATACTTTCGCACCAGGTTGATTCATTGGGTGCACGGATGAATTCGCTGAATCCCAAACTTGTGCTGAAACGCGGATATTCAATTGTGAAGCAAAATGGACGTGCAGTTTCTTCTGTAAGAGAAACTGTTCTTCATACAGAAGCAGAAATTGAATTTCATGACGGCATTGCCGAAGCGATGATCACAGGAAAAAGAAAAGCATAATATGTCAAAGAAAGAAACGAAACAAACATTTGAGCATTCATTAACACGTCTTGAAAAAATCGTGTCAACTCTTGAACAGGGAGAAGTCTCACTCGAAGAGTCGTTGAAAATGTACGAAGAGGGAATCCAGCTTTCGAAAGAATGTATGGAGACGTTGAGCAAAGCCGAACTTCGTATCAAACAACTCACAAAAGATTTGAACGGGAAATTACAACTGACAGACTTTGAAGAGTAATGAGCGAATTAAAACCTACATACTTACAGAACATCAATTATCCTGCTGATCTTCGTAAACTTGAACTACCCAACCTGCGAACACTGTGCGGTGAGGTTCGAGATTTTCTCGTCGATTCGGTCTCCAAAACTGGGGGACATCTTGGTGCCGGTTTGGGCACGGTTGAATTGACCGTTGCCCTTCATTATGTATTTAACACGCCGGAAGATAAATTAGTGTGGGATACAGGACATCAAGCGTATCCGCATAAGATATTGACAGGCAGGAAAGACAAACTCCACACGATCCGTCAATTGGGAGGCATCAGCGGATTTTTACGGCGTGACGAAAGTGAATATGATACATTCGGTGCCGGACATGCCAACACGGCGATCTCTGCCGCTTTAGGAATGGCAACTGCAAGAGATTTCGCTCATAAAGATTTTAAAGTTGTTGCCATTGTTGGCGACGGATCTTTAACAGGCGGAATGGCATACGAAGCGCTGAATAATGCCGGTGTTTTGAAAAAAAATATGATCGTTGTCCTTAACGACAACAAAATGGTCTCTCTGTCTTCGATCAATCCCAATCTCTGGTCTCTGCACAATTATTTTTCAGAGATCCTTACCCACCCGACATACAATAAGTTTAAAGCAAATGTTTGGGATTTAACCGGGAAACTAGACACCTTTGGAGATCGATTACGTGTTGTGGCGGGAAAATTAGAACGAGGTGTTAAAGCTGTTGTTACTCCAGGAATGATGTTTGAAGCACTCGGCTTCCGGTATTTTGGTCCGTTCAACGGACATAATGTTGTCAAATTAGTCGAGATATTTCGACATGTGAAAGATCTGAACGGACCGATCCTTATCCATGTTACCACCGAAAAAGGGAAGGGATACGCACCTGCAGAAAAAGATTCTTCAAAGCTGCATGGAGTAACTCCGTTTGATAAGATCACAGGCGTTTCGCCGAAATCTTCAGCGCCGCCCGCTTATACAAATGTGTTTGGCAATGCATTAGTTGAAATATGTCAACAGAATCCCAAGGTGGTCGGTATCACTGCTGCAATGCCGGATGGAACGGGGCTTGATATCCTGCAACAAGCGATGCCGGATCGGTTTTTCGATGTTGGAATTGCAGAGCAGCATGCAGTGACGTTTGCGGCAGGGATGGCAACAGAAGGATACATTCCCGTTGTTGCGATCTACTCAACATTTTTGCAGCGGGCGTTCGATCAGGTTGTTCATGATGTGGCATTGCAAGATTTGCATGTCGTATTCGTGCTGGATCGAGCCGGACTCGTCGGAGCCGATGGTCCGACTCATCACGGAGCGCTTGATCTATCGTATTTGCGGTGCATTCCCAAAATGGTCATCATGGCACCCAAAGATGAAAACGAGCTTCGTGATATGCTCTTTACTGCTGTGGAATATAAAGAAGGGCCGATCGCAATTCGATATCCTCGCGGAAATTCACTCGGTTTGCTGATGAAACCCGCAATGGAAAAAATTCTGATCGGTAAATCGGAGACTCTTCGCAGAGGAAATGATGTTGCTATTCTTGCAATCGGTACGATGGTTTCTAATGCACTCAAAGCCGCAGAGTTGTTGGAAAAAGATGGAATTCTCGCGGAAGTCGTGAATATGCGTTTTATCAAACCATTGGACAAGGAATTATTAGAAGATGTTGCCGGCAGATTCACACGCATTGTGACGATCGAAGAGAACAGCATCGTTGGTGGGTTCGGTTCTGCAGTGGTAGAAACATTAGCGTCGATGAACAAGAACCATCTGAATATCAAAGTCCACGGATTACCCGATGGTTTTGTCACACAAGGCACTCCGGCAGAACTTCAAGCGATCACAAAACTTGATGCAGCCAGCATTGCCTCCATCGTTAAAGAATTTTATCGGCACCATACAACCCACGAAGTTTTTACCGAACGAAAAGCGCTATGAGTACGCATTCAGAAAAAATCGAAAAGGCAAAGATCGGCATTATCGGTTTAGGGTGGATCGCACAAGTGTTTCACCTTCCGCTGTTCTCTAAATTTCCCGATGCAGAGATCACGTGTGTGTGTGACCGGGATAAATCTCGCGCACGATTGATCGCCGAGAAATACGGCATCCCGCGGTATTACACCGATTATGAAGAAATGCTTGCGACGGAAGATCTTGACGCTGTTGACATTTGCACGTCTACCGATGCGCATAAGGATATCGCCATCGCAAGTTTGGAAACGAAGCGGGATGTGTTTGTCGAAAAACCGATCGCACGAAAGTATCAGGAAGCGGTCGCAATCGCAGATTCCGTTAAGAAGAATAAAAGGAAATTGATGGTAGGAATGAATCACCGTTTCCGTCCGGATGCGATGATGCTGAGAAGTTTTATCGAAAACAGTGAGCTGGGAAAAATATTCTACGTGAAAGCGGGATGGTTGAAAAAACCCTCGTCGGAAGGAAGTTGGCTGCAGCAAAAATCGATGTCCGGAGGCGGCGTATTTCTTGATATGGGAATTGTGATGCTCGATCTTGCATTGTGGATGACCGGATATCCTGAAGTCTTGCGAGTAAATGCGACAAATTACAGCCACGCTTCCAAAGTTGAAGATTCCTCCGTCGTCTTTCTGGCGATGAAGAACGGTGCGACGATCTCCATTGAAGTGAGCTGGCAGTTCCACATTGAAAACGAGCTGCACTACTGTAATATTTACGGCGAACGCGGAAGCGGAAAGATCAATCCGTTAAAGATCAACAAAGAGATGCATGGCAATGTAGTGAACGTCACACCGATGAAAACCGATACGACACAGAATCTGCTCAAACGTTCCTATGAAAATGAACTGAAACATTTTGTCGGAGCGGTTCGCGGAATTCATCCGATTATCTCAACGGCACAGGAAGCAGTACAGAGAATGAAGATCGTCGATGCGATCTATAAATCTTCTGCTAAGGGAAAAGAAATTTACTTTCAATAGAACAATGAATATGCATTTGAAGACATTACGAATAGCGCTGTTGTTCGTAATGTCTTTTTTGTTTCTTTGACAGTCACTACTCAGCGAATTATTAATGGATAACGTCTGACACGTTTTTTGTGTCTGACGTTTAGCCGGAAAATAAATTACCAAGATGTCAGACGGTTGGAAAGCACCGTCAGACATCCTCTGAATGGCATGGTTTCGATACTGAGTTACCTTTGACAAATGAAACCAGACGATGAATTTTGGATGCAGCGGTGCCTGATGTTGGCAACGAAAGGAATAGGATACGTCAGTCCGAATCCTCTCGTTGGTGCCGTGATCGTGAAAAATTGGAAAATGATCGGCGAAGGATATCATGCACGGTACGGAAGTGCTCATGCCGAAATAAACGCCATCAATAACGCGTTGAAGAACAAACATCGTTTGACCGGTGCGACGATGTATGTGAATCTCGAGCCCTGTTTCCATTATGGTAACACTCCGCCATGTGTCGATGCGCTGATCAAATACAATGTTGCACGGGTCGTTATCGGGACGAAAGATCCCAATCCGCTTGTTGCGGGGGAAAGCATTACAAAACTTCGAAAAAATGGCATTGCCTGCACTATTGGAGTGCTGAAAGAAGATGCGAAACGGCTTAATGAAAAATTCTTTACCTATATTACCAAACAACGCCCGTTCGTAGCGATCAAAGCGGCACAGACATTTGACGGATTCATTGCACGAGAGGATGGAAGTTCGAAGTGGATCACAAATAAACGATCGAGAATATTCACCCATCAGTTGCGAAGCGAATATGATGCGGTGGTAGTCGGCGCAAACACGGTCATCCGAGATGATCCGGCATTAACAGTTCGTCACATCAAAGGGAAAAATCCCGTTCGCGTCGTTATTGATGGAAGATTACGTGTACCCCTAAGAAGAAAGATTTTCAGCGGTAATGCCCCGACGGTGGTATACACATCCGTGCACCGCTCGAGAAAGCAGATTCAGAAAGTGAAAAGGCTTGAAAACAAGGGAATCGTAGTTGTTCAGATTCCGGGGAAAAATGCGGTAATGAAGATGCAATCAGTGCTGACTGATTTGTGGGATCACGGAATTTCTTCGGTTATGGTCGAAGGTGGGCAGCAGATGTACACAGCATTCATTAATGAAGGATTGGCAGATAAGATATATCTTTTTACCGCCACGAAAACATTCGGTAGTGGCATAAGAACTTTCAGCAATTTGAAGGATCAACTAAAGGGGAAAATTATTGCTGCGCGAAACATCGGCAATGATGAATTTCAAGAAATTGACATCAGTTAGTGGTATTGTCAAAGAATCTCAACTCTAACAACGACGGCATTGATGCGATTGCCGATATTTCCCTACTCTACGAGCCGTAGGCGGGTCGTAGACAAAAGCGGTATATGACCATATGACGCAATGATATGTTTACAGGAATAGTAGAAGAAACAGGAAAAGTTGTATCAATAAAAAAATTTGGGGACGGACTGGAATTTACTTTCAGTGCAAAAAAAGTACTTTCGGATATTGCTATTGACAACAGTATTAGTGTCAACGGCGTTTGTTTGACCATCGTACGCCGCACAAAAAAGAATTTCTCTGTTCAAGCAGTTCACGAGACACTCAGCAAAACGAATTTAGGTACATTACTGGTGGGTAGTTTTGTCAATCTTGAACGCTCTGTGAAATTGCAGGACCGACTTGGCGGTCATCTGGTGCAGGGACATATCGATTGTGTTGGGAAAGTGACCCATATTAAGACTTTAAAGACAAGTTGGCTGTACACGATCGGTTTCCCGAACCAGTTTAGAAAATATCTCATTCCAGTCGGTTCAATTTCAGTTGACGGGGTAAGTTTAACCGTTGCCCGGTTGGAAAAAAAAGAATTCACCGTAGCAATCATCCCATATACATTTGATCACACGGTATTCCGATATTACAAAAGAGGAAGTATTGTCAATTTAGAGTTTGATATTCTCGGAAAGTATCTTGAAAGTTTATTACACCACGGGAAACGATGATGCATAGGTCAAACATATTTTCTCGGTTATTAAAATCTCGCACTGTCCGCATCTTTTTGTGGATGCTTGGTATAAGCATGGTAGTGTTGATTATTGTGGACTCATTCGTGATGCCATATTATGTGAACAAAGGCGGTACACTGACAGTCCCCAATGTTGTCGGGCTGAAAGAGGATGAGGCATTTACGATTCTTGAATCAGCTAATCTTGAACCTAAACGCGGTGAAATTCGACCTGACAATAAATATCCGATAGGGCATGTCGTTGTGCAGAACCCCTCGGCGAATCAAACCGTAAAAGTTGGCAGAAGGATTTACTTAACGATCTCCGGCGGTGAGCAAAGTGTTATTGTCCCCACGCTGCGGGGTCGCTCAATTCGGGATTCAAAATTTTCACTCGATCGAGTTGGATTAAAACAAGGCAGTATTAAATATCAGATCTCGATCGAGTTTCCCGAGGGGACGATTATCACGCAAGATATTCCCCCGGACACAAAGGTGAAAAAAGGAGCGTATGTCAGTGTGGTTGTTAGCGCCGGTGAGTCGGTTGACAGTATCTTTGTTCCTTCAGTGATCGGAAAAACACTGGGTGAAGCGCAGAGGATCATAAAAGACAAAGGATTAAGGATCGGCAACATCAATTATCAGATTAATGTCGAACTGTTGCCGAACACGGTCATTGATCAATTACCGAGGGAGAATGACGTAGTGACATTTAATAAAGAAATTGATCTGTTTGTAGCTCAAGCTCCCGACAAAAACGTTCAACTTCCTGAAAACTAAAATGACGAACAAACCTATAATCCTTCCATCCATTTTATCAGCGAACTTCGCCCATTTGAAAGAAGATATCCGCCGCGTCGCTTCCGCCGGCGCACAAATGCTTCATCTAGACATAATGGACGGGCATTTTGTTCCGAATATCTCTTTCGGACCGGGGATTGTACAACAGATAAATTCCTGTACCAGTCTTCCGCTCGACACGCATTTGATGATTGAAAATCCCGACAACTATCTCGAACAATTCAAAACTGCCGGCGCCGATATTCTTACTGTTCATGTAGAAGCTTGTTCGCACTTGCACAGAACAATATCTGAAATAAAAGAACTTGGAATGAAAGCAGGGGTGAGCTTGAATCCGGGAACTTCACTCACAGCGATCGAAGAAATTCTACCTTTTGTCGATCTGATTTTGGTAATGTCTGTGAACCCCGGTTTCGGAGGGCAGAAGTTCATCGAAACAAGTGTTGAAAAGATAATACAATTGAAACAGATGCTCACATCCAGAAATTTAACATCAATCATCGAAGTCGACGGTGGTATCGATACATCAACGATACAGAAAACGCTTGCTGCCGGCGCAGATTATCTCGTTGCCGGCAATGCTGTTTTTGCTCACGGAGCAATCGAGGATAATTTCAAACAACTGCAACACTGTATACAATAATTTCTATGGCTACGACTTACGCAATCAAAAATGTCAAACTCGTAACACCATTTCGCATTGTAGAACAAGGCGCTATCATCATTTCCGGCAAACAGATTATCAATATGGGAAAAGTGACCGATGTGACAATTCCTTCAGACGTTCCGGTCTATGACCTTAACGGACTCATGATGACACCGGGATTTGTCGACTTGCTCGTGCATGGCGGCAATGGTGCCGGTTTTGCCGATGACAGCGATGAAGCGATCACGCAGATCTCCGATTTTTTTTTCCAGCACGGGACAACCGGAATGTTGGCGTCGCTTTTCAGTAAACGAATGGATCTGCTAACGAAGGACATGAATCGCCTTGCCGATTATATCGAATCCCATCCCGCATCGAACGTCTGGGGGATTCATATGGAAGGACCATTCATTAATCCAAAAATCAAAGGTGCGCATAAGATCGAATCCTTGTGGCAGCCGAATGTGGAGATGTGGAATGAGATCAACGCAGCTTCCCGTGGTTATATTAAGATTATGACCATCGCACCGGAACTGCCGGGAAATATCGATGTTATTCGTGCTGCGGCAAGTCAAGGGGTTGTTCCTTCAATTGGACACACACTGGCATTATACGACGATATTGAAAAGGCAATAGATAACGGTGCAGCACACGTCACCCATATGTTCAATGCAATGCGTCCATTCCACCATCGTGAAGCGGGGATAATGGTAGCGGCGCTGCTGCGTAATGAACTGAAAGTGGAATTGATCGCCGACGGAATTCACGTCGATCCGATCGTGATGAAACTGCTTCACAACATCAAAGGCAGCGGTGGAATCATTCTTGTGACGGATGCAATTCGTGCCAGCGGTATGCCTGACGGCGATTATCACTTTATGGATCAGAAGATCATTGTGAAGAATAAACGAGCGTTTCTTGAAAACGGCACACTTGCCGGAAGCACGTTGACAATGGAAGAAGCAGTGAAAACGATGGTTCAAAAGGTTGGGGTTCCCTTGACCGATTCAGTTCGAATGGCGTCGCTCAATGGCGCAAAAGTGCTGGGATGCGAACACCTCAAAGGTATTCTTGCAGTCGGAAAAGATGCCGATCTGGTATTAATGGATGATAATTTTGAAGTTCAAGCAACGATCTATGAAGGTGAAGTGAAGTATCAACGAACAAATATCTTCGAATAAACCAAGGATGCATACGCATCGTAATGACGGTACGGCGGGGAAAAATCTCCGCCTTTTTTATTTTAAATTTATGGTAACTACTCAGCGTGCATTAGCGACAGAGAGTTAAGTGATTTAAATATAACAAC
>OBOI01000571.1_pt1 | contig 12412 bp, 7 predicted proteins | sample 1670151 | NCBI WGS metagenome assembly OBOI01 (sample SAMEA104232303, study PRJEB22302) | sediment metagenome | biome: forest; feature: aquifer; material: sediment | place: USA | collected 2011-08-07 | depth 0.01 m | reverse complement strand
TAACTTGACAGGCAAAACATCTAAGGTCAGAGACATAAGTGTCAGCCAAGTTGATCAAGGAATTTTAGAGCAAAAATGATGGCCTCGCAAAAAGTCTGTGAACGTGCTATCTGCATATACATCTCGTGATGTTTTGAGCGGCGTTCACTTTTGTTTTGACTAACGGATTAATCCCATGACTAATGCCACCTCCCCCCTTACCCAAGACGTCCTTGACCAACTCAATCTATTGGGATCAATGATTCCTCCCGCTGCGGAGGATACTGTTAGGACCGCGCGACAGTGGATCGATGCTATCGAGACAACAAGCAGTTTTCTCGAGGACCGTGCGCATCCCATCGCCTTTATCGGTAGCGTAGGTGTCGGAAAGTCCTCCTTGATTGGCGTTGCCGCTAACCTCCTTGTGGGACCTACTCCGAGAGATCGAACTAGCCTGAAAAATAATTCTGTTTTAGCCATTGGTTCTGGCCGGACAACTGTTTGCGAGGTTCGCATTCGCGCTGTTCAAGATGAGGACAGAAGGCAGGTAGGCCTTGTCGTCGAGCCTTTTTCTGATAAAGAAATGGAAAAAGAAATTACGATCTTTGCCGAAGACGAGTGGCGCCGTCATCGTCCAGAAGGCCAAAAAGGAGGCGAGGACGATACAGACCCCACTTCCCAGGAAATCCAACGATTCATCCGCGGCATGACAGGCTACACCGAGTATCAGGAAAGTTATTCGGAAGGGAAAACAAAAAAACGACGCAAAATAGACCCCCTTGACGAAGTGGTTCCCCTCTATGACACGGCTTCCGCACTCGCCGAACACTTGCTAGCCAAGGCAAATCTTCCCTCACGTACCATAACGGAATGGTGGTGGGAAACTGAAGACACTTCGAACTTGATGGCCTTAAAGCGTCGGTTCGAGGCCGTCAATCAAGGCCTAGAGGCGACAGCAATGTTGCCACGCAAGATGTCCGTGGTAGTGCCAAACCCGCTTCCCGACGAGAGTGGGGAGCGCATGGATTTGACGCTTATTGATACCCGAGGGATGGAAGTGGGTGGCTCGGTGGAGTCACGAGCTGACTTGCAAGAACTCCTGCGCGACTCCCGCTCGGTCATCGTTTTTTGCGCAACTTTCAAGGATGCGCCGGGGGAAACATTACGATCGCTGCTAAAATCCATGACTGCCGACGCTGAGTTACGTGAAACAATCCCGCGCACCCTTCTGGTGTTGCTCGACCAGGGTGATTCGGACCAAGTCAATGGCGCAGACGGAGACCGAGAGTTCGGGCAAGAGATTAAAATCGATGAGTGCCATATCGCGCTGGAGGGTTTTGCTGGTTCAAGGATGATCGAGAAGACCCAGATCATCGCCTTTGACACCTTAAAAGATGATCGTAGCCGCTTACTGGAAGCTATAAAGGACCGACTCTCTCGTCTACGCGAAAAGGCCCAGAAGCAGCTTGAAGAGCAAGTTGAGAGCGCACAACTTTTCTTGGGTGGTGCCAACAATGAGGTTAGGCCAGCACTTCGTGCAAAAGTGGATGACAAACTCAAGGACACAATGGCGCGTTACCTGACCACGGACGCCCCATTACACGATCCCTTAGCTGGTTTGTACGGAGCCATCCGGGAAACACGCTACGCGTCTGTGGTTTATGCCACCTGCCGACGCAATGGTGCATATCCTCGACTCAACCTTTACGCGGCGGTTCGAGCGGAAGCCTCGCGGGCAGCGACAGAGTGGCTTGACGCGATGATCACGGCAATCATCAATTCGTTGTCGGAACTTGAGCAAAACCATGCATTCAATGCAATTCTGGACGACATCCGTCTGCGAAAAAAGCTGTATCAAGAGGCACAGCTCAAGGTGATTCGCAATTACACAGAGCAAGTAGGTGCTCAAGTTGAAAGCAAACTGAAACCCGACCTGAATATTTGGGAGATATGCTGTAACGAATGGGGTCGTGGGGACGGCTTCAAAAGCAAGGTGCTCAGTCACCTGGAAAGTTGGTCCCGCAGACAACAAGACGTCACAGCTCATGAAAATACGGGTGCAGCAAGGGATATCCCGTTGCTGGGTGAAGTTGTCCGTCCGGCACAGGCCCCCAGATTTACGCTCCAGGTGCGCAATCTGCGTGCGTTACGCAAGGTCTCCTGGAGCCCGGAACCTCTATCCGTGCTCATAGGTGCCAATGGTGCGGGCAAGACGACTTTGCTGCAGACATTGAAACTTTTACGGCTTGCCTACGAGCGCAGCTTGTCTGGAGCCGTGTCTACGGTACTTGGGGGCAGTGGCAATCTTAGATCATGGCGTATGACCGAAGAGGATTCGGTGGAGATCGGCATTGACATCGGGGAGGTGAGTTGGCGGATTCAACTGACGCCCAAAGAGGGATCGGTAGACAACATCACCCATGAACGCTTGTCTGAACAAGGACGGGAGATATTCTCTCGCGATAGCCTAGGCACTTTTATGTACGGCGGGGAGCGCATTGAGCCGAGTCCCCAACTGGGCTTACGGGCGCTGATGGACCGTGGCGTTCACGAACCGGCATTGCGTGCCATGGCAAAATTCTTCCAGAGAATCACTGTCAATCATGACCCAGACCTGTGGTCCTTGCGCAAATATGGTTCCAACACTTCGGAAGATCGTATATTGGATTCACGAGGTGCTAATGCCTTAGCTCTGCTGCGACGTTGGCGCCAAGATAGGGCGAATAGCCATCGATATCAGTTTGTGACCGATGGGCTTGCCGCAGCATTTCCCAATATCTTTGAAAATATGGACTTCGTGGAGGCCGGTACAACCCTGGTTGCGCGCATCTACCGGCCTGGGGAGGAATTGCCAAGCTTTTTGGCTGACGAGGCCAATGGTGTTCTTCAATTACTTATTCTGCTGTGCGCCATAGCCAGTGTCGAGGATGAGAGCGTAGTTGCCATTGATGAACCGGAAAACAGTTTGCATCCCTATGCCTTGCGGGCCTTCCTACGCAGGACGGCCCGATGGGCTAGGCAGCATAATCTGACGGTCTTGTTGGCAACCCACTCGACAGTATTACTAGATGAACTGACTGGACAGCCTGAACAAGTCTATGTGATGAAGGCATCTACGCAGGGAGAGTCAGTGCCCACGCGACTTGACCATCTCTGTGATCATGGTTGGCTTGCAGACTTCAAGCTGGGAGACCTCTACGAACAAGGCGAGATCGGGAGCAACGAGGACGAGGCTTGAGCATGGCAAGGATCAAGCTCATCGTTACTGGGGACATGGAAAAGCTGGTGCTGCACGAATCGCTGAGACGATTCTTTCCGAACGTCCGGAATGGAGAGGAAGTCATATGGGATAAGCCTCGATATACCCAAGGCGTAACCAGTTCCCGGCTGCAACCGTTGTTGCCGGATCACCCCCCATCCAAGCCAATGCTGGAATTGGCTAAAGCCATGATCGCCGAGACGGTAGATGGTAAAACCGGGAAACCGGCGGATTTGGTAGTAGCAATCGATGACGTGGAACTTGGCAACCTGGACCAAGAAGAGGTGATTGCCGTACATCTTCAAGCAGCGATAAACACAGTGATTGCGGCCCGGGGACACGATGCGAATACCGAGGCCAGGTATCGCACCATTCTTCGTGGAAAATGTTCCTTTCATCTCCTCAAGCCGATGGTAGAGTCCTATCTGTTCGGTGACGACAATGCGCTTCGAGTCGCAGGAGTCCCGGCTGGGGTGAGCCCTAAACTGATCCACCCTTCAGACGTTGAACAATTTGAGACTAACGACTCAGCCTGGCTCTCGACATGTCACTTGGAGAACGGAAGGCGACAGCAAGAAAAACCTTGGTGGCGTCACGAACGCCATCCCAAGCACTATATCGGGTATCTGACCGCTCAGGGCCAAGCGTTTTACGAAGAAACCCGGCATGGAAAAAAAGCGCTGGCATCTCTTGACTGGCTCCACGTCCCAAAAGAGTCAACGGACATTCCCGTCCTCCGTTCGCTCTTCGAGGACCTTGCCGACTGGTTTGGAGTCCAAAATCCAATACTGGGTTCAACCCATCCTGCCTTTTATCCTGTGAGGCAAGTTAACCGCTCAACCTTGCTATTGCGTAATTTGTAGTCACAACCAGTTACTCTGCCGCTTCTCCCCTGGGTGACTGTAAGTGCCTGAAATTGGGCCTTATGAAAAGGTGTCGTTTTCTTGCCGTTCGCCTTCAATTTTGACGGTTTCGCAAAAACAGCTCAACATCCTCTGGCACGCCATAACACATTGAAATTACATGGGCAGATGGTCTGTTTCACGATTTTTTACGATTCCATTACCTTTGCAGTATTCTTAAAACACCCCATGCTCATGGAGCAAGCGGATGCCGATGGAGATCAGGACCAGACCGCCGGCCACCTCCACCTTGGCCCCCAGCCGGGAGGCCGAGCCCACCACCCGCCCAAGATGCAGCCCCGCCGCCGTCAGCACGGTGGCCACCACCCCGATCACCAGGGCCGGAAACCAGACCGAGATCCGCAACACCGCGAAGCTTAAGCCCACGGCCAGGGAGTCGATGCTGGTGGCCAGGGAGAGCAGCACCAGGGTCCGCCCCCGGGTGGGGTCCTTGCCCTGCCGCTCTTCCACGCCCTCCAAGGTCATGGCCTCGACGATCATCTTGCCGCCGACAAAGGCCAACAGGCCAAAGGCCAACCAGTGGTCGAACCTCTCGATGTAGGCGCGCACGCTCACTCCCGCCCCCCAGCCGATGATGTTCATCCCTGCTTGGAAGAGCCCGAAGTGCCAGGCCAGGCGAAAGGTGTGACGCCTGCCCACCCAGGGCAGGGTGATGCCGGCGGCCAGGGCCACGGCAAAGGCGTCCACGGCCAGGGCCACGGCGATGATGAGGATGGTGGAGAGGGTCATGAGAGGTCGCCTTTGCCAGAGGGTGGCTGGAAGGTAGAAGGAATCGCGGGCTCGGCCTTGACAATATGGATTTGGTGATTAGCATTGCGCCACAAATTTGCGCGGTATCACGCAAGAACCACCCAGCTGGCCATCCGCCCGTTTCCTCGCGACAGCTCATCTTGGTTGCCGTCGCCGGATGGGCGGCTGGTGCGCCACCGGCCAAATTACCCTCCCCTTTAACAGAAATCAGACGAGGTAGCAAACAAATGACCACAGAACAGACAGAGACCCTGGAGTTTCAATCGGAGACCAAAAAACTGCTCGATATCGTCATCCACTCCCTGTACACGGAGCGGGAGATCTTCCTGCGGGAGTTGATCTCCAATGCCGCCGATGCCCTGGAGAAGATGCGCCACGTGAGCCTCACCGAGGAGACCATCTTTGACAAGGATGCCCCCCTGGAGATCAATATCCAGGTGAACGAGGCCGAGCACACCATCACCCTCACCGACACAGGCATCGGCATGACCCGGGACGAGTTGATCGACAACCTGGGCACCATCGCCCACTCCGGCTCCAAGACCTTCCTCTCCAAGCTCGGCGAGGGGGCGCAGAAGGATGTCAACATCATCGGCCAGTTCGGGGTCGGCTTCTACGCCGCATTCATGGTGGCCAAGCAGGTGCGGGTCCAGTCCCGCTCCTTCCACTCCGACGACTTTGGTCACGAGTGGACCTCCGACGGCACCGGCAGCTACACCGTGGCCCCCTGCCCCGGCCTACACCGGGGGACCAAGCTGATCATCGAGTTGAACGACGCCTCCCACGAGTTTGCCAAGGATGAGGCCCTCAAGCGGATCATCAAGCAGTATTCGAGCTTTGTCCCCTTCCCCATCAAGGTGGCCGGCGACACCATCAACACCGTTCAGGCCCTGTGGACCAAGAACAGTTCCGAGATCAAGGACGAGGAGTACGCGGACTTCTACAAGTTCATAGCCAACGCCTATGACGAGCCCCTGCTCCGTCTCCACTTCTCCGCCGACGCGCCCCTGGCCATCCACTCCCTGCTCTTCGTGCCCAAGGAGAACTTTGAGCGCATGGGCTTCGGCCGCATGGACCCCGGGGTTAACCTCTACTGCCAGAAGGTGTTGATCGAGAGCCATAGCGACAAGATCCTGCCCGAGTGGCTGCGCTTCCTGCGCGGGGTGATCGATAGCGAGGACCTGCCCTTGAACATCTCCCGCCAGGCCTTGCAGGACAACTCCCTGGTGGCCAAGATCAACCGGGTGGTCACCAAGCGCTTCCTGAAGTACCTGGACGAGCAGGCCAAGAACGCCCCGGAGACCTACCTGGAGTTCTGGAAGACCTTCGGCTTCTACCTGAAGGAGGGGGCCACCGCCGACTTCACCCACCGCGAGGCCCTGGCCAAACTCCTGCGCTTCGAGTCCTCGGCCACCGAGGCCACCACCCTGACCTCGCTCGGTGACTATGTGGGCCGCATGAAGGAGGGCCAGGAGGAGATCTACTACATCAACGGCCCCAGCCGCTCGGCCATCGAGTCTGGCCCCTACCTCGACGCCTTCAAGAAGCAGCACATCGAGGTGATCTACACCATGGAGCCCATTGACGACTTCGTCTTCAGCCACCTGCGCGAGTTTGACGGCAAGAAGCTCATCTCCGCCGACCGTGCCGACCTGAAGCTCCCCGAGGACAAGGAGGCAGCTGCCGAAGAGAGCAAGGAGCGCCTGGACGCCGCCATTGCCACCTCGCTCACCAAGTGGATGCAGGAGGTCCTGGGCGAGCGGGTGAAGGAGGTCAGCGAGTCCAAACGCTTGGTGGACAGCCCGGCCATCATCGTCAACCCGGACGGCTTCATGACCGCCTCCATGGAGCGGATCATGCGGGCCTCCAGCGTCGACGGACCCAAGGAGTTCGGGGCCAAGAACCTGGAGATCAACACCGGTCACCCCCTGATCAAGGACCTGGCCGACCTGCGGGTCAAGGACGAGACCCTGGCCCGGTTGATTGTCGAGCAGATCCACGACAACGCCATGGTCCAGGCCGGCCTGATGGTGGAGCCGCGAACCATGGTGGAGCGCAACTACCAGATTCTGGCCCGGGCGGTGAAGGGGTGATCATTTTTGCGGTGAAGGGATAAAAAATCCCCCACCTGCCCTTGCATAACCCCAGGCGCGGTGCTATTCATTGGGCCGCATGCATGCTGTCAGGTATTTTGCCATGGCAGTTGGGTGGGTAACCCCTCGCCAGCTGCCTTTACCGTTTAAACTCTCAACCCCAAACCAAGGCACTACTGCTATGATTGAAGTCAAGGAACTCTGTAAGAACTATGGAGAGGTCACGGCATTGAGTGGGGTCTCCTTCTCCATCACCGCCGGCGAGGTCATTGGCCTGCTCGGTCCCAACGGGGCCGGCAAGACCACCCTGATGAAGATCCTCACCGGCTATCTCCACCCCTCGTCGGGCACGGCCACCATCGGCGGCCACGATGTGCTCACCGCCACCGAAAAGGTCCAGGAGCTGATCGGTTACCTGCCGGAGAACGCCCCCATCTACCCGGAATTGACCGTGCAGTCGTATCTCAAGATGATCGCCGAACTGCGCAATATCCCCCAGGAGAAGCAGCGGGACCGCATCGGCGAGGCGGCCATCGCCGTGGGGCTCCTGGACCGGCTCACCGCCCCCATCGCTACCCTGAGTAAGGGGTATCGCCAGCGGGTGGGTCTGGCCCAGGCCATCCTCCACCAGCCCAAGCTCCTGATCCTGGACGAGCCCACCAACGGCCTCGACCCCACCCAGATCGTCGAGGTGCGGCGATTGATCCGCTCCCTCTCCAAAAACACCACGGTCATGGTCTCCACCCATATCCTCTCCGAGGTGGAGGCCACCTGCGACCGCGCCTTGATCATCATCCAGGGGGAGCTGAAGGCCGATGCCAAGCTCACCGAGATGGCGGCCACAGCCCAGGCCCTGCTCACCGTGGGCAAGTCAGGCAAGGAGGCGGCCATCAAGCAGGAGTTGGACTCCTTCCCCGGGGTCATCCGCGTGGACATGGACGAACGCCACGATGCCGTGATGTTTAGGGTGCGGGGCAAGGGCGGCGGCCAGGACCTCTGCCCGCGCCTCTTCGACCTGGCCAAGTCCAAGGACTGGCCGGTGTGGGAGCTGCGCCACGAGACCCGGACCCTGGAAGCGGTCTTTAATGAACTTACCGCCACGGTGGGAGGTGGACGATGAACAGAATGCTGGCAATCACTAAAAAGGAGCTCAAGGCCTATTTCGGCTCGCCCATGGCGGCGCTGTTCATCGGCGCCTTCCTGCTCGCCGCCCTGTTCTCCTTCTTCTGGCTGGAGACCTTCTTTGCCCGTAATACCGCCGACATCCGGCCCCTGTTCCGCTGGATGCCGGTGCTGATGATCTTCCTGGTGGGGGCGCTGACCATGCGCCAGTGGAGCGAAGAGCAACGCATGGGGACCATGGAGATCCTCTTGACCCTGCCGGTGCGCTTGTGGCAACTGGTGCTGGGCAAGTTTCTGGCGGTCCTCATCCTGGTCGGGGTGGCCCTGGCCTTGACCCTGGGGCTGCCCATCACCGTCTCCCTGCTCGGCCCCCTGGACTGGGGTCCGGTCATTGGCGGCTACCTGGGCGCCCTGCTAATGGCCGCGGCCTATATCGCCATCGGCCTCTACCTCTCCTCGCGCACCGACAACCAGATCGTGGCCCTGATCCTCTCCGTGCTGGTGGGCGGCTTCTTCTACATCCTGGGCTCCGCCGACATCACCAACTTCATGGGCAACACCATGGGTGAGCTGTTTAGGGCCTTGGGTACCGGCAGCCGTTTCGCCAGTATCGAACGCGGGGTCATCGACCTCCGCGACCTGGTCTACTACGGCTCGCTCTCCGCCATCTTCCTGATGCTGAACATCCTGGCCCTGGACAAGAAGCGTTGGAGCGGCGGCGCCAACACCTTGCCCTACCGCCGCGGCCTGATCACCGCCACGGTGCTGATCGGAGCGAACCTGCTGGCCGCCAACCTGTGGCTGAACAAGGTGGGAGTCCTGCGCCTTGACCTCACCGAGAACCAGGAGTACTCCCTGTCGCAAACCAGCCGCGACCTGATCGTCAACCTGGCCGAGCCCCTGGTGCTGCGCGGCTACTTCTCGGAGAAGACCCACCCCCTGCTCTCGCCCCTGGTGCCGCGCATCAAGGACCTCTTGCAAGAGTACGCCATCGCCTCCAGCGGCCGGGTCAAGGTCGATTTCGTCGATCCCAAATACGACCCGGCCCAGGAGGCCGAGGCCAACCAGCAGTACGGCATCAAGCCGGTCCCCTTCCAGGTGGCCGGTCGCTACGAGGCCTCGGTGGTCAACTCCTACTTCAATATCCTGATCAAGTACGGCGACCAGCACGTGGTCCTGGGCTTCAACGACATCATCGAGGTCCAGCCCCGGCCCGACGGCCAGATCGATGTCCGTCTGCGCAACCTGGAGTACGACCTGACCAAGTCCATCAAAAAAACGGTCTACGGCTTTCAATCCCTGGGCGCGGTCTTCGAGAACATCAAGGGCGACTTAAAGCTCACCGCCGTCATCTCCCAGGAGGGCCTACCCCAGGAGCTGGCCAAGCTGCCGGCCACCATCGCCACCGTGGGCCAGGCCCTGGCCAAGGAGTCCGGGGGCACGCTCAAGTTCGAGACCGTTGATCCGGGGAGCGACCCCCAGAAGCGGGACGCGCTCAAGAAGGAGTTTGACCTTGAGCCCATGCAGGCCTCCTTCTTCTCCCCCGAGACCTTCTACTTTGCCCTGCTGCTGACGGTGAACGACAAGACCGACCGGGTCTACCTGACCCCGGACATGGGTGAAGCCGAGGTGCGAAAAGAGGTGGAGGCCCTGTTGAAGCAGACCGGCTCCGGCTTCCTGAAGACCATCGGCCTGTGGACCCCGCCCACCGAGACCCCGCCGCAGATGGCGATGATGGGCCAGCCGCCGCCTAAAGACAACTACCGCATGCTGCAGAAGGTCCTGCCCGAGGACTACAACCTGACCAAGGTGGATCTCAGCTCCGGCCGGGTGCCCCCGGATGTGGACGTGCTGCTCCTGGTCGCCCCCCAGGCCCTGGACGACATGGCCCGCTTTGCCGTGGACCAGTACCTGATGCGCGGCGGGGCCGTGGTGACCCTGGCCGGCAACTATCTCCTCGACCTGCAACCGTACTCCCAGACCCTGGCCGTTAAGCAGGTGAGCGGCGGCATCAACGACATCCTCGCCCACTACGGGGTCAAGGTGGAGGAGAGCCTGGTCATGGACGAGCAGAATGAACCCTTCCCCATCCCGGTCACCCGTAACCTGGGCGGCCTCCAGGTCCAGGAGATCCAGCAGGTCAACTACCCCTACTTCGTCGATGTGCGGCCAAACGGCATGGCCAAGGATACCCCGGCGGTGGCCAACCTGCCGGCGGTGACCATGAACTGGGTCTCCCCCTTGACCATCGACACCAAGAAGCAGGGCCACAAGATTGTGGATCTCCTGAAGTCCAGCCCCAACTCCTGGACCACCACCGGCACCAACATCCAGCCCGACTTCCAGCGCTACCCCAACGCGGGCTTTGCCCCGGGCGCCACTATGGGGGCCAAGACCCTGGCGGTATCGAGCCAGGGGGTCTTTGATAGCTACTTCAGCGACCGGCCCGACCCGCGGGTGGCGGCCCGCGAGCAGCAGGCCAAGGAGAAAGCGGAGGCTGCGGCCGCCGATGATGTCAAGGAGGAGGCCCTGGATGCGGCCCCCGGCAAGAAGAAGGGCGCGGCCTATCCCGATCCCGACAAGCGACCCAAGACCGAAGCGGAGAAGGTCGCCCTGCCGGACGCCCCGGTGATCAAGAAATCACCCGAGTCGGCCCGGCTGGTGGTGGTGGGCAGCGCCGAGTTTGTCAACGACACGGTGTTCAGCATCTCCCAGTCCGTGAGCCAGGATCGCTTCATGAACAGCCTAAGTTTCCTGCAGAACCTGATCGACTGGTCGGTGGAGGACGAGGACCTGCTGGTGATCCGTTCCCGGGGCACCTTTGCCCGGCTGTTGATGCCACTCAGCCACCAGCAGCAGACCTTCTGGGAAGGGCTGAACTACGGGGTGGCCATTGTCGCCCTGCTGGGGATCAGCCTCTACGGGGGGCTGTATCGCCGCAAGGAACGGCCGCTGATCGCAAGCAAGTAAGTCACCAAACCGTAAAGGCCTCGCAAAAAGTCCCGACACTGGCCATCTGCCTACGTACTATCAGCACGTTACATAACACGCCAGCGTCGGTTGAGCGGTTATTGCGAAACCGACAAACCTTTAACCTTTTGCCATACCAAGGGGTCCCATATGACACAATCGAAAAAGAATATCGTGCTGGCCGTCCTGCTGGTGGCGCAGGTCGCGCTGATTGCTTTCCTTTACCGCCCGGGGCAGACCGCGGCCCCGGTGGCGACGAATCTCTTCCCGGATCTGAGCCCGGAGAAGGTGACCGGACTGACCATCACCGACGACCAGGGCAAGAGCCTGGCCATGGACAAGAGAGAGGGGTGGCAGCTCTCCCCCGAAGGGTCCCCGGCCGACCAGACCAAGATCGACGCCCTGGTCAAGAAACTGGCCGATCTTAAGACCACCCGCCTGGTCAGCCAGACCACCTCCAGCCACGCCCGGCTCAAGGTCGCGGACAGCGCCTTTAACCGCAAGGTCGAGCTTGCCCAGGGAGAGAAAAAGACCCTCTTCTTCCTGGGCACCGCGCCCAGTTCCAAGTCCATCCACCTGCGTCTGGCCGATGCCAAGGAGGTCTATCAGGTCAACGACCTCTCCACCTGGGAGGTGGCGGCGGAGAAGGAGAACTGGTGGCAGACCCGTTACGTCAACCACCCACTGGATAGCCTAACCGGGGTGACCATCGCCAACGCCCAGGGTAAAGTCGAGCTGGTCAGCGACGGCAAAAAGGGGTGGCAGCTGAAGGATAAGCCGGATACCACCCTGGACAACAAGCGGGTGGAGATGGTGATCACCTCTCTGGCGGACATGACCATCGGCTCCTACCTGCCCAAGGAGTTCGCGGCCAAGGGCGAACCCGTGGCCACCATCACCTACCAGGCCAAGGCCGGCGGGGAGAGCACCCTAAAGATCTGGGCCAAGGAGAAGAAGGAGGACCAGGATCAGGTGGTCAAGGCCTCCAGCTCCAGCTGGTACGCCAAGGCCAAGGAGTACGCCCTCAAGGAGGCCTTGGAACTCAAGGCGGACTCCTTGATCGCCAAACCGCCGACAGGCGAGGCCTTCACCAAGGAGCAGCCCGGCAGCGAGGCCCCTCCGGTGGAGATGCCCCCGTTCATTCCGGGCCAACCGCCGACGCCACCGCCGCCGGTTGAAACCCCGGAGGGCGCCACCAAGTAGTCCTGCCCATCACCAGACAAAAAAAAAGGTCCCATCCTGCCAACAGCGGCAGGATGGGACCTTTTTTTTTTGTAACAAACAAGTCAACCAGGGCACGGACCCTTTGCAGTGCG
>OBOI01000570.1_pt1 | contig 12427 bp, 9 predicted proteins | sample 1670151 | NCBI WGS metagenome assembly OBOI01 (sample SAMEA104232303, study PRJEB22302) | sediment metagenome | biome: forest; feature: aquifer; material: sediment | place: USA | collected 2011-08-07 | depth 0.01 m | reverse complement strand
GGCGCGCCACAACGCCATCCTGGGCAAACGCGCTAAAGGCCGCCGTGTGTTCAAGGAGTGTGACCTCCGCCCCGCCGAGCACAAGCGCAAGCCCATACTCATCCGGACCGCCCAAGGACTCGTATCCCATATTTTTTGCAAGCTCGATGACATTACGAACGCCGGCAAGATAAAGAGTCTTAACCGCGGCGATATTCAGAGAGCCGGCAAGCGCTTGTTTCATAGTGATGGGGCCGTACTCTTTCCCGGTATAGTTGTGTGGCACGTAGTCCTTTTGCGCGGGGTCTGTGTTGAAGTTAGTCTCAAGATCGTAAATGATAGTGCGCGGCGTATACCCCTTCATAAACGCTTCGGCGTACACAATCGGCTTGAATGATGAGCCAGGCTGTCGGCGCCGCAGGGTAACGTTTACATTTCCGTCGATCGATTGATCGAAATAATCTTTGGAGCCGACCATGGAGAGCACTTCCCCAGTTTTTGTGTCGAGGGAAACGAGCGCGGCGTTCTGTGCGTTCATGGAAACATTCTTCTTTCCCCATTCTTGCACGGCTTTTTCGGCAACTTGCTGCTTTTCATAGTCAAGCGTTGTGATGACCTTGAGTCCCCCCTCCTCAACCATTTTTTCTCCGAACTTCTCGGTAAGTTGTTCGCGGATCGTCATGACAAAATGAGGCGCAAGCATGGATCGCGTCGGATCTTTAAAAACAACTTTTACTTTTTTTGCGTCGTCCGCTGCCGCCTGTTCGATGTAGCCCTCTTCAGCCATCGCGTCGAGAATGGTCGCGGCGCGGGCGATCAGCTTATCCCTGTTGTTTCCCCACGGCGAAAAATAAGTCGGTGCTTTCGGAAGCGCCGCAAGGACCGCGCTTTCGGCAAGACTTAAGTCTTTCACATCCTTTCCATAATACAGCGACGCGGCAGACGCGACGCCATACGCGGTTGAGCCGTAAGGAATCTCATTGAAATACAATTGCAGAATCTGATCTTTGGAAAATCGCTGCTCAATCTGATACGAAAGAATAAGCTCCCTCGCTTTTCGCGTGAGTGTTTTTTTTGGGGTGAGCAGGGCATTTTTTACAAACTGCTGGGTAATTGTGGAGCCGCCCTGGGCTTTTCTGCCAGAAAGCACGTCCACGAACACCGCGCGCAACATGCCCTTCAGGGAGAATCCCTGGTGCGTGTAGAAGTCTCTGTCTTCAGCGACGATTGCCGCCCACTTAAGCGAATCCGGCAACTCCTCGAGCGTCACGAGCGTGCGCTGTTTTTCGCCGTGCACCTCGTAGAGTACGTGTTCTCCAGTGCGGTCATAAATTTTTGTGCTTAGCGGAACGGCACGATCAATGAGCCTGTTGGGATCGGGCAAGTCTCTCGACACCCAGGCAAGCGCGGAAAGTCCCGACAGTAGGGCGAGCAGCAGCGCGCAGCCCACCACAAAGCCAACGCGCTTCCACGGTGACTGCTTCGCGCGGCGAGGCGTTTTGCGCGCCTTCTCAATCTTTTTCTTATTGGAGTTGTGGTAAGAGTAGGATATTTCCATAATCGCTATGCACTATGAGTCATTGGTCGGTACGAACTTGCCGTTATGGCGAGCGCGAGGGCGTCTGCAGCGTCATCGGGACGAGGCAGCGTGTCTAATTTTAACAGCTGTTGAACCATTTTTTGCATTTGCGCCTTTGTCGCGCCGCCATACCCTGTCGTTGCCTGCTTAACCTGAAGGGGCGTCAGCTCGATGATGGGCGCAGACAAGAGCTGGGCGAGTGTGAGAATGATTGCCCCCCGCGCCTGGCTTACATCAAGCGCGGTCGTGACGTTCTTTGCAAAAAAAAGCTTCTCTATCGCGACAATATGTGGCGCGCACTCGGACACGAGCCGTTTCAGCTCAGCGGAGATAGCGCAAAGACGCTCGGGCATGCTTTGGGATGCTTTGGTTGAAATGCAGCCGTATGTTTTACACACGACATTTCCTCTGACGCACTCAATAAATCCATATCCAACCCTGCCGTACCCCGGGTCGATACCTAGAATAATTGTTTTTTTAGGTGTAATCACGCGCAATTTGAATAGTATTCGGTTACATCAGACAGTGTGTCCAGCTCTTCGAACAGCCGCTCGAGCTTTTCTTGTGCAGTGTCATCGCACGCTGTGGGGGTTTTAGGGATATAGTCGTACTCCGCGGACTCAAGCGCCATGCCGCGCCCTGCAAGGCTGCTCTGTACATCGGAGAGGCGTTCAGGGAGGCAGAGGATCATTGTTCTATCCTCTTGCGCGGAAATATCTTGAATGCCGTCAATTTCCATAAGAGACAGCTGGTCATCTTCCGACAAGATCGCTGGCAGCACGATGACCCCGCGACGATCAAACATCCACGCGACACTTCCCTGCGCTCCCATATTGCCGCCGTGTTTTGAAAAAAGATGTTTTATTTCCTGGGCCGAGCGATTGCGGCTATTTGTGAGCACATCAATGATCAGCGCAACGCCCCCCGGGCCGAATCCCTCATATCGAATCTCTTCCAGCGTCTCGCCTTCAAGTGTGCCAAGACCGCGCTTGACCGCCCGCTCGATATTTTCTTTCGGCATGTTTACAGATCGCGCTTTTTCAATCGCGAGACGGAGGGAAAAGTTTATTTCCGGATCACCGCCCTTTTCGCGTGCGGCAATCGTGATTACGTTGGCATATTTGGTAAAAACGCCCGCTCGCTTTGCGTCGACGACAGCCTTTGCTCGCCGTGTTGTTGCCCACTTTGAATGTCCAGACATACCTTGACAGTTCGAATTATTGGTGGTAGAATAAATAGATCGAGTAGAGATGGAAATGCTTATATTTATAAGCTAATTTCCTCTCGCAATTCTAGTTTAGAGAAGAATAAGTCATAAATCAAGCAGGGAAGTGACTGTTTGTAAATAAAAGACTATTATGTTCTCAAGTTTCATTCTCTCGATGGTGCGCTCAGCTCAGAAGAAATCAGTCGGCGATATGGTGGTGGGCAAGATTCAAAAATTCATGCGAAAGACGTTTAAGCGGCCGGCATACCGGACATAATCAAAAAAAAGCCACATACCTCCTCCGAAAGCAGTTCGGGGGAGTTTTCTTTTAAGGGGGCGCTGCAGAATGAGTGTTTGACCAAAAGGGCGCAAGTCATGTACCGTGAATTTTGAACTGCTACAGACTTAGAATTTAGAACTAGTCGGCTATGAATGTTGGAATTGTAGGCCTCCCAAATGTTGGAAAGTCGACGCTTTTTCGGGCGCTGACAAAAAAACAAGTCGATATCGCAAATTATCCTTTCTGCACGATTCAGCCGAATACGGGCATCGTAAAGGTGCCGGACGATCGCTTGTCTGCGCTTGCGGAATTTTCAAAATCAGAACAGATCATTTCCGCAAGTATTGAATTTGTCGACATTGCGGGACTCGTCAAGGGTGCATCGCAGGGCGAGGGACTAGGGAATCAGTTCTTAGCGCACATCAGAGAGGTGGATGCCGTTGCGCAGGTTGTCCGAGTATTTGCAGATCCAAACGTGATACACGTGCACGGAGCCGTGCATCCGAAGTCAGACATCGAAGTTATCAATCTGGAACTCATCTATGCGGATATGGCGACCGTTGAGAAGCGCATCGCGACTGCGAAAGCTCGGCTGAGAAGCGGAAGCGATCGCGCGGTTGAACAGACGATCTCGGTGTATGAGCGGTTGAACGAGGCGCTGCAAAAGGGACAGCTTGCCCGAACGGTTGCGTTGTCAGACGAAGAAGAAAAGATCTCAAAAGAGTTGCAGCTTCTCACACGAAAGCCATTCATATATATCCTGAACACAAACGAAGACGGCACTGCCGACGAGGCGGCAATTGCCGAGATTCAAGAGCTGGTCGGAGACGCGCCGCAGATCCGGTTGTGCGCAAAGCTTGAGGCGGAGATCGTCGATTTTTCCCCCGAAGAGCTTGCCGAGCTTGGCATGGTGCGATCAGGACTTGATACATTTATCCGCGACGCGTATGACACGCTTTCGCTGCTGACGTATCTTACAACGGGGCCAAAAGAAACGAGGGCGTGGACGGTGAAAAAGGGAACGAAGGCGCCGCAAGCCGCGGGAGTGATTCACACGGATTTTGAAAAAGCATTCATTCGCGCAGAGGTGATCAACTGGAAGGATTTATTGGATGCGGGAAGCGAGGTTGCCGCAAAAGAAAAAGGTCTTATTCGTATTGAGGGAAAGGAGTATGTCGTCGCCGATGGCGATGTGATCGTGTTTCGCGTTGGAGTGTGACCGTCAGATTAAACAATGGCCATAATCACTCTATGAACAGCCTATCTCGTACTGCTTTGCGAGTCGCCATAGGTGCTGCGCTGTGCGCGGGAAATATCATGGCGCCAAACGCCTTGGCGGGCGAATTGCCGATTGCCAGCTCGCTTCAGATTACATTTGAAGACGCGTCAATAAAGGAAGCTAAAGGAATTTATCAGTGGCCGATGAGCGCGGTGTTTTCATTTCAGACGCAGTATGAAACATCCGCGACAATCCTTTACGGGGCCACAAAAGAGTTGCTTACGCAAATGAAGACCGACGGGGAAAAGCGCACGAGCCACCGAATAGCACTTCAGGATCTAGGCCCCTTCTCGACATATTATTACCAAATTGTTGCGCCAAATATCGAGGGGGGAAAAACAAGGATGCCCGCGGGACACTTCAGCACTCCCGCCGCAGACAAGCCCTACGATGAGGAGTTTATAAAGGAGCTCGATAGCGGCAAAGAGGCAAGCGGGTACAAAAATTTTACGCTTCAGCTTGAAAAAATTCCCGTCCTCGTGGAAGAGGGCCTTCCTCTCTACAGAACACCGCAGGAGGCGATTGCCAACGTGACGATCATTCCCTCTGCCTATGGTGCCGTGGTTGCATGGGAGACGGAGAGAGCGGATGGTATCGGCGGCGCGGGCATGCGCTACGGTTTGCCGAGCGCTCAGTTGACGGGGTTTGGGTATGAGGAGCTTGCGGCGTGCAAAGATTTTTCGGGCTGTTCGCAGGAAGATCGACGCCACAGAAAGGCGGTGCTCCGCGGCCTTGCTCCCTCGACTGCGTACGTAGTGCGGTTTCAATCGTCTGCGAAAGAGGAGTCAAAAGCGCTATCGTTTATGACAACAGAGAGTGGCCGTGTTGGAGAAAAAACGCTTTTAGCATCAGAGCTTTCTTCTCCGCGTTTTCAATCTTTTACAATTACGTCGGGGGCATCCGAAACGCACATCTCGGTTGAAACAAAAACACCAACAAAGCTTAAAGTGGAATACGGAACGTCCTATCTCCAATTGCAGAACAAGGGTATTATTGAGGACGCGAATCTTGCGACGAGCCACGACCTTGTTATTAAAGGCCAGCGGCCGAATACGGTGTACGCGTATACGCTATCGATCACGGACGCGCTCGGAGGTGAGCATCGGTTTCCAAGGCTTTCTCGGTCAACTGAAACAAACCCAGGCGAGACCAACTCAATAACATATCGGGCACCACAACCCGCAACGGCCGAATTGCCGCAGCCGACGACTCTAAGTGTGCCAAGCGTACAGGCGCCTCAACTAGTCGAGGATAAAGGTTTATCACAAAAACCACTTCCAAAGATAAAGGTGGCGATGCGTATGGTTCAAGGCAAGAAAGGAACGTCTGTCATAACGTGGTCCGCGCCATATGCGCAAAAATGTATTGCGAGCGGCGATTGGTCTGGAAAGAAAAAGTCGCAAGGGTCGTTTACGACTAGCCGAAAAACAAAACAGACGTTTGTGCTTACCTGTACCGCAAAGGGATACGCAAAAGGGGTTGGCCGAGTCGAGAAAAAGAACCAGAAACAACGTTAACTTCAATGCAGGGTATGAAAATTTTTGCGATGTTTGCGCGCGTGACGCTCAGCCGAAAACCCGAATGGCTTGATGAGTTCAGAAAAAAGTTTGACGAGCCGTGCGAACTGCATGTGACGCTCGTGCAGCCGAGATATATCGAAGTGGAGAATGTAGAAAGATTACAGAAAGAAGCGGGCCGATTTTTTTCCAGCATTGCAACGTCGCCACGGGTTTACTTTGATGAGATTGTTTCAGGCCCCGACACTGACGGCATCACGATTATGATCGGCTCGCGCAATGCGCCTGCACTCGTCGCATTTCAAAAAGATCTCTGCGGCCTCTTTGCCCCGTACGGTCAATATACAAAACCGGAATACGAAGGGTATGAAAAGAATTTCTGGCCTCATCTTACGATCGGGAGAAAACTTTCTGAAGAACAATTCCAAGAGGCGAGCGGATACCTAAAAGAGGGGGTCGTATGCGAGGGGGCGGTCGAAGAGGTCGTCTTGGCAATCGTTGATGAGCAAACAGTGGAGCAGGCGAATAATCCAGCAAACAGAACGCTATACTCTCTTGAGTAGTATCAGCTCGCGTCCGACCTGCTGTCCTTCGCGTGCGATGAGAATTGTTCCTCTGGCAGTGATATGTTTTGAAACGCCATGATGGGGAACTGTCTTTTCTGCCGCATAGCCGATGGCCGGGAGTTTTTCGTATAATGGCAGAAACGTTTGAACTCCCCGTGAGAGCCATACCGGCCACACCATGACAATGACGCCGTTGTTTTTAAGAAGAGGATGGACCTCTTTGAGAAAGCCCGAATACAGGGCGGAAAGCGACGAGATAACCGGCAATAGATTTTGAAAGGTTGATTTTTTTGTACGCACGGGGCCGAGATACGGCTCGGTCACGATCGCATTGATCGAACTCGGCTTGTGGATGCGAGAGAGAGTCCGCGCATCGCATGCGGCGATATGACCGAGATTGAGGGGAAGATCTTTTTGCTGCGTAAGCCAGGCGAGATTTTTCTTACTCGCGGTGACCATTTCTTGATTCAAGTCGCTGCCCCATGTATTCGTATAGCCGAGCAAGAGCGCCTCTTGCAGGATTGTTCCAAATCCGCAGAAAGGGTCGACAATTTTAAGATGCTTGTTGTGCGCATGCCCTGCGAGGTTGATCATCATCTGAGCAAGCTTTGGCGGAAGGAGGCCAACATCCATATCTCGTTGCGGACGGCCCCAGTCGCGCCGAGAGTACTCTTCAAATGCTTGGACGGCCGAGGTGACGCCAATCAGTGTTCTCTCCTCATCAGACAAAAGAACAATCTCTACTCCATTTTCGCGCAGGAGCTTGTTATGTTCCACGCTTGCCGAAGAGAGTATTCGCTCGTCTCCCTTCAAGGGAACAAAACGCACTGATCTGCCATCTGCGACAAGGCAGTCCTTGGTCGCTTTTCCGATTGTTTTCAGCAAACGCGGGCCGTAGCTTTGCTGCCCTTTCCGTGTTAAAGTGTAAGCGCTTAATCCGAAGGTAATTTTGCCGGTATCCCCGACGCGTTTTGCTATCTGCTCCGCAAGTTTTATTGCGAGACCCTCCGGCTCTTGAAAGGGCTCTTCGGCGACAACCATCCCGATTTTAATGGTGCCCCCGAGCTGATGCATAAGACCGGAAAGGTCGGTGCCATCAGGCACTTCGAGCACGGCAATCGTATCCGAGCACGACGTTATGGACGTGACGGGAAGTAAGCGCTCAATCTCGAGGAGAGATAGTTCGGGGACACGCCCGAGTGTGCAGAAAATAGTCATCCTATGATCATAGTCGGTTTTCTAGCCTTTGCAATCTTTTTTGGAATCTTCTCGTATCGGCGCATGGATTATGCGCTTATTGCGATAGCGGCGCTTTTGCCGGCATATCTCATCCGTTTTTCTTTCTTTGGGCTGCCGACTACGCTCTTAGAGATGATGATTCTTTCGGCGACGGCTGCCTGGACGACAAGGATCATCCAATCGCGCGGACGCGAGAGCGTATTTCTGCAGATTTTTTTCACGAATAAAAAAAAGCCCATATCCATACGCATACTTCGCTCGGTAATCGGCGCGTTCATGGCGGCCGGGCTTATATCGATCGTAATAGCGCCGAACATACTGGCCGCCGCGGGGTTGTATCGCGCGTATGTGATCGAGCCTCTTCTCGTTTTTGTCCTTTGCGTAGACACGCTTAAGACTCGCACGCACTTTTTCGGAGTGCTGAGCGCAATGATTTTGTCTGCATGGGCGGTGAGCTTGGGCGCGCTCATCCAATACGCGACGGGGTGGGGAATTCCCGGGCCATGGATTGCCGAGCGCAGGACGACGAGCATCTATCCCTATCCGAATGCCGTGGGACTTTTTGTCGCGCCGCTTGTTCCATTGATGGTTACACTTTGTCTTCACATCCGTCTTACCTATCGCAAGAGACTGGCAAGAAACTTTTTTGTTGGCCTCCTTTTTCTCGGCGTCGCTGTAAGCGCTGGAGCGCTTGTTGTATCTAAGACTGAAGGCGCGATACTCGCGCTTCTTGGGGTTGCAATTGTCGCCGGGCTATTCTGGGTCCCACGGGCGCGGTATCGGACATTGTGGCTTGTGAGCGTAGGCATTGCGGTGATTGTCGTGTCCCCACCGCTTTCTCAATTTGTCTCGTCAAAGCTTCTTTTTAAGGACGACTCGGGTCGCGTGCGGCGCATTATGTGGAGAGAGAGTACGGCAATGCTTGCAGATCGCTGGGTTCTTGGTGCAGGGCTTGCGGGGTATCAGCGGGCCCTTGTGCCGTATCACAATCCTAAAAAAGGAATAGAGATTTACATGTACCCGCACACTATCGTCATGAATTTTCTTACCGAACTTGGGCTGCTGGGACTTCTTTCGTTCGCGGCAATTGTCGGCGTTGCGGGTTCGATGCTGGTCAGTCTTTTGCGATATGCGCAGACACGATCTTCTCATGTGCGGACAGTGATACGGCTATACGCATATGGACTCATCTCCTTTTTTGGCGTGGTGCTGATCCATGGGCTTGTGGATGTTCCTTATTTTAAAAATGATTTAGCGGTACAATTCTGGATGGTCGTTGCGCTTTCACTGGTTGCATATATTTATAGGGAGACGCTGACTCAAGAGATATGAAAAAACACGCGATAGCGTATCTTGTTGCAGGCCTGGCAGTACTGGGGTCTTTTCTTGCAGCAAAGGAGGCGACGAGCATGCAGCCGATCCGCGAGCAGGCGTATATGATAGCGGCGGCCGAGTTCCAATGCGATTCCGTGTGCGTTTCGCCGGTAATGCGGCCGTCATTTGTGTTTGCCTATCTTGCGTTTGAGTGGCCGGCGGAGTTGGATATGCACTATCGATATCAAGAGAGGGGAATGTGGACTGAGTGGATACAGGCGCGAGGAGAGGCCGACCATCGAGATGGTGACGGCGGGAACAATGTGATGCTCGTCCCAACGGGCGACGCATCGGCGTTCCAATTCCGGTCTGGAAAAGCGGGAGTTGTGACCGCAACAGTATTTCGGTTTCCCACGCTTGCTGTTGAGCGAGACATGAGGGACTTTGAAGCGGCGGCAAATTCAAGCGCCGAAGACTTTGCCGTTATGTCGCGCGCGCAATGGCTCGACTTATCCATTGAGCTTGCATCAGCTCGCCGCGATGAGCTCTGGCCCGCAGAATATGAAGAAATAAAAAAAATCATCATTCATCACACAGCGACAGAGATCCGCGATATCAACAAAGATGGCGTTATGAATGCGGCGGATTATCGAGAGCTTGTCCGCGCGTTGTATCATTACCACGCGGCGACGAAGGGATGGGGAGATGTCGGCTATCAATACATCATCGATCCTTTGGGCACGATCTATGAGGGGCGAACAGGAGGGGATGGGATTGTCGGCGGGCATGCCATCCGGGGACGGGCATGCACGAAGTTCGGTACGTCGCGAGACACAAGCTTTAACAACGGAACGATTGGAATCGCGCTTCTCGGAACGTATTCGAATCAGGAGGCAACGCCCGAAGCGAAAGAGGCGCTTACGAGTCTTATCGCAAAAAAATCATGGGAGTTCGGTTTTGAACCTGCAGGATCGGGATTTTTTCAAGATCGAATATATGGAAACGTCATTGGCCATAGGGACGTGGACTGCACGGATTGTCCAGGAAACGGAGTGCATGCGTCACTGTTTGAGATCTCCGCAGTCGCACAACAAAAATTTGAAAACTACAGCGAGGCGCATCCGAAAGAGTTTCGAGCGGAGATAGTTCCGGAGGATGCCGCGCAGTCAGTCCAGATACCAAAAGGGGGATCAGCCGAACTCACTCTCCGCTTTCGGAATACGGGCACTGCGACATGGCGCGGATACGGGGGAATGCAGACCGTGCTCGCCAACGCAAACATCAAAGAGCATCTCGCCGCGCTTGATGGCGTGAAGATCGCTGCGACAAGCGCATCCTCAACGCCCGCATCGTTTGTACTCTCGCGAATGTCTCCGATGAATGTGGGCACGGGAGAGGTCGGAACATTCAAGCTCCGCGTAAAGGATGTCCCTAGCGAATTGTTAAGTGAGCAGGCGGTCGTGCTGGCACTCGGAGATCGCGGATGGTTTCAGGCGGCAGACGCTCGTGTACAGATTGAAAACACAGGCCTTGAGGAGGCAGCGACCGTTATCGAAGAGGATGCGGAGAAGGAATGGAATCTTTCTTTCGGAGAAAAAACGCGCGTGACGCTTCATTTTACAAATAGGGGTACAAAGGAGTGGAAGAGGGGCGATGTTAAATTGTTTTTCGACGATGAGACAAGCGAGAGCATTCGCGACGTGTCATGGAAACAAAAAACGGGCGGATTCGATTTTTCTGAGGAGGCGGTTCTGCCAGGAGAGACGGCAGCATTTGCATTTGATGTAAAACCGAAAAAACGTGGAGAGTTGCGCGGAGACGTGACTCTCGGTTTTGGGGAACGGCGCGTTTCTGGAAGCGACTACACGAGTCTTTGGATGAGCGCCGACTACCGCTATGCGGCGGAGATTGCGTATCAGCAATTTCCGGGGCAGCTCTTGAAAACGGATACCGGCTTTGCTAGTCTTTCCGTACGCAACGGAGGGCTGGAAGCCTGGAGCAAGCCACAGCTTGTTATTGTCGGCAAAGACGGCAAGGCAGCAAGCGCGTTTCGCGCGGCATCGTGGAAGGGTTCTTCCGCGGCACAAGAGGGGATTGTTGAAAGCGGAGAAGTTTCAAACTTTGTCTTTGATCTGAAAGCTCCCACAAAAGCCGGGACGTATTCAGGGATATTTATGATCAAGGATGGAAAAACAACAGTTCCCTTGATGGCTGCGGGCAAGTTGAAAAACGGATCGGCGTTTTCTATTGTCGTGAAGGATCCCCCGAAAAAGCCTGCAGTGAAGAAGACGGCACAAGCGAAAACAATGAAGAAAAAATAGAGGACGCAGGGAAATTATGGAGGGGTGCGTGAGATGGCTGAAACGACGGCTCTCGAAAAGCCGCAGGGCAGCAATGTCCTCGAGGGTTCGAATCCCTCCCCCTCCGAATCAATATATTATGACAGAGCGCACACGAATAACACCGCATATCGATACTCAAGGCAAGAAGGTCGAAGAGACACATGAAGACCTTGTTATTTCATCTATTCAAACAGAGAGAGATACCGGTAGCTCAGTATCCGGAACGCTGCACACGGCATACAAGGAGACCGAGTTCGACATTCTCTGGAGTGTCATGATGACAGCCAAAGGTATTGATATGAAATTGCTCGCAGCAGATACCATGTTTAAAACGCAATCTTCCCAGGCGGTCGAGGACAACGGACAAAAATATATGCAAAAAATTATTGAGCATATTGTAAGGGAACGAGGGGGTGAGTCGGCAGAAAAGGCGATGGTTTCAGATGTCATCGTTGAAAGGGATGCGGACACATATCAAGCTGGCACGCTCCATACTGTAAAAGGAATCTATGAGGGAGATATCAGATGGATTATAGAGTATGACGTAGACGGAACGATGGACATCAATATGGATGGCGTACACGCCGACAGTGAGTTCACCCGGGAAGTAATCGGGCGAGACAACATGCAAATTGCCGAACAATTAATTCAAAAGCTCTCCGAGAAAGCCGACGCCCAAAGAGTCAGCGATATTCGAAATACTCTTGAAGCAATGCTCGCTCAGAAAAAAGTAATAAAGGCGGCAAAGAGAGCAAGAAAAGCCGGAAGCGAGTAGGAGCCGACAGTAAAACGAAGCCCCGGGTATAGAAACCCAGGGCATGCGGCAGTCGGTTATTTCACGGCGGAGTACACCGCGAGGCTGTCGGCTGTGAAGTGGTAGCCGTCGATCCACTTCTCCAGGAAGCCTCGATCGACAGCGCAGGAAATGCCTGCGCCCAGATCGGGGTCGTGGATACCCTGCGCGCGCAGAGCATTGGCAATATCCCCTTCGGAGAAGGAGACGGCTGTGCCGTACTGAAGTCCCTTCCCCGCCGACTTTCGCGCGGCGATCTCCCATAGGGCCTCATAGAGGCCGATGAGGGCCACGTCATCCGGATGCCGGCGTGGAACCGTCTGGTCAGTCAT
>OBOI01000569.1_pt1 | contig 12438 bp, 12 predicted proteins | sample 1670151 | NCBI WGS metagenome assembly OBOI01 (sample SAMEA104232303, study PRJEB22302) | sediment metagenome | biome: forest; feature: aquifer; material: sediment | place: USA | collected 2011-08-07 | depth 0.01 m | reverse complement strand
ATGCAAGCCGCGCAGTGCGATACCCACTGAAATAGACGCTGCTTGTTCATGCGATCGCCGCGGCTCATTGACATACCGTCCGGTATTCCTATATAAATACCGCCCGGTATGTCATCCGCCCGATATTCGTGCCCATGTCTCGCACCGCCTCATCCACTCCCGATAGCAATGCCGCCACGCCGCTGGACCGTGCCCTGACCGCCTTGCGCACCCTGGCGGCGCAGCGGCCGGTGGCGAGCCTGCGCCATGCCGAGATTGCCCAGGTCGCCGGCTTGCCGTGGCAGACGGTGCGCAGCCTGCTCGGCCCACGCGAGGACTTTGCCTCCTGGCTGGATCGGGCCAGCGATGCGGCGGCCCCCGGCGATACCCGCAGCCGCATCCTCGATGCCGCGGCGCGCTGTTTTGCGCGCAAGGGCTTCGCCAATGCCAGCCAGGACGAGGTCGCCGCCGAGGCCGGTGTCACCAAGGGCGCCTTGTATTGGCATTTCGCCAGCAAGAACGATTTGTTCTTCGCGCTGCTCGACGCGCGCTGCGCCGAGATGGACCAATACCTGCCGACGGCGGTGGAGTCGGCGATGGCCGCTGGCGATCCCAAGGCCGCGCTGGTCACCCTGATCTCCGCCATCGTCCGCCGCCTTGCCACCGACCCCGACTGGCCGCGATTGTTCATCGAATTTTTCGGCCAGACGCGCGATCCGGCCGTGCGTGAGCGCCTGGGCGAACGCTACCTCAAGTCCTATGCCGACACCGCCGCGCTGATCGGCGCCGGCATTCCGACCGGCGTTGCGCCGCAGGGCGACCCGGTGGACCACGCCGTGTTCTGGACCGCCCTGATCGATGGCCTGATGCTGGCCTGGTTGGCGAACCCCGACAGCATCGGCCTCGAATCCCGCATCGTCCGCATCATCGACATTCTTTGGGATGGCCTCCGCGCCGCCCGCCCCGCCGTGGAGCCGCCATGAAGTCACCGATCCGTCACCGAAGTCTTTTCGTCATCCTTGCGCTGGGCCTCGCCGCCGTTGCTGCTTTCGCCCTGCGGCCGTCGCCGGAGCCCGCCGCCGCCAAGTCTGCGAGCGCCGTCATGGAACTCGACGCGGCCGATATTGCGCAGGCGCGTAGCGAGCCCATCGCCGTTACCCTCGCGCTTTCCGGGCTATTGCAGCCGCTGGCCGAGAGCGTGCTTACCGCCGAGGTGGAAGGGCGCGTCGACGCCGTGCTGGTGCGGCCCGGCGAAGCCGTGAAAGCCGGGCAGGTGCTGGCGCGTCTGGATACGCGCGACCTCGCCGCGCGCCTGGCCGAGCAGCAGGCCAACCTTGCCGCCAGCCGCGCCCAGCTCGACCTTGCCGAAAAGACCCAGCGCCGCAACGAGGCGCTGCAAGCGCGCAACTTCATTTCCGCCAACAGCCTGGACAGCAGCCGCAGCACGCTCGACGCCAACCGCGAGGCGCTCCATGCCCGCGCGGCGCAACTGGCGCTGGCGCAACAAGCGCTGGCCAAGGCCGTGGTTCGCGCGCCGCAATCGGGCATCGTCTCCGAACGCGCGGTGCAGCCGGGGCAGCATGTCGGCATGAACGCGCGCATGTTTTCCATCGTCGATCTGGCCGAACTGGAGTTCGCCGCCGCCGTGCCGGTGAGTCAGGTCGGCGCCGTGCGCGTCGGCCAGAACGTGGTCGTCGTTGCCGAGGGCGCCATGGCGAATGGGGACGAAGCGCAAGGGCGCGTCGAGCGCATCGCGCCGATGGCGGACACCGCCACGCGCATGATTCCGGTCTACATCCGCGTCGCCAATCCCGACGGCCGTCTCAAGGGCGGCATGGCGGTGCGCGGCCAATTGCGCCTGGGTGAAGTGGCGAATGCCGTCACCCTGCCGCGCGAGGCGCTGCGCGGCAGCGGCGAAAACCTGACAGTGCTGGCGATGAATCAGGGCCGCGCCGAGATGCGCAAGGTGCAGGTCGGCGTGCGCGACGAGAGCAGCGGCCGCGTCGAAATCAAGTCGGGCATTGCGGCCGGCGAAACGGCGATTCTCGCCCGCGTCGGCGGCGTGATGCCTGGGCAGGCCGTCGCCGAAGCCAAGCCGGCCGCGCCCGCGGCGCCGGCCGCGCCCACTCGCTAAAACGGAGCGCCGCGCCATGTGGTTCACCCGCGTTTCCATCACCCATCCGGTCTTCGCCACCATGCTGATGCTGGCGCTGATGGTGCTGGGCCTGTTTTCCTCGCAGCGCCTGTCGGTCGAGGAGTTTCCCGACGTCAAGTTTCCCATCGTCGTCGTCAACACCACTTATCCCGGCGCCGCGCCGGAGATCATCGAGACCGACGTTTCGCGCAAGGTCGAGGAGGCAATCAGCGCCGTCAACGGCATCAAGAATCTCTACTCCTATTCCTACGAAGGCTTGTCGGTGGTCATCGCCGAATTTGAGCTGACGGTGAACCCGGAAATTGCCGTGCAGGACGTGCGCGAGAAGGTCGCCGCCGTCAAGCGCCAATTCCGCAAGGAAGTCGACGAGCCGACCATCAGCCGCTACAACCCCGACGAGCGTCCCATCGTTTCGGTGGCGCTGACCTCGGACACCGTGTCGCTGCGCGACCTCACCACGCGCGCCGACAAATACGTTCAGAAGCAGTACCAGACGATCAAGGGCGTCGGCAAGGTCAACCTGGTGGGCGGCACCAAGCGCGAGGTGCAGGTATTGCTGAACCCCGCGGCGATGCACGCGCTGGGCGTCGGCGCCGACCAGGTGGTGGCCGCGCTGAAATCCGAGAACCAGGAACTGCCGGCCGGCAGCCTCAGCGTGCGCGGCGGCGAGCAACTGGTGCAACTCCAGGGCAAGCTTGCGACGCCGCAGGCGTTCGAGCGCCTCATCGTCGCCCAACGCGGCGGCCAGACCATTTATCTCGGCCAGGTGGCGACCATTCGCGACGGCGAGGCCGAGCGCGAATCGGTGGCGCTGGTGAACGGCAAGACCGCGCTGACGCTCGACATCATCAAGGTGCAGGGCGGCAACACCATCGAGGTGGCCGACCGCGTGCGCGAAAAGACCGCGCAACTGGCCAAGGAACTCGCGCCCGAGGGCATCCGCGTCGGCATTCTCAACGACGGCTCCAACGGCGTGCGCCGCTCGCTTTCCGGCGTGCGCACCAATTTGCTCGAAGGCGCGGCGCTCACCATCGCCATCGTCTTTCTGTTCCTCGGTTCCTGGCGCAGCACGGTCATCACGGGGCTGACGCTGCCGGTGGCCCTGGTCGGCACGCTGTTCTTCATCTTCGCGGCGGGATTCACCATCAACGTCATGACCCTGATGGCCTTGTCGCTCTGCGTCGGCCTGCTGGTCGACGACGCCATCGTCGTGCGCGAGAACATTGTGCGCCACGCGACCATGGGCAAGAGCGCCTACCAGTCGGCGCTGGACGGCACCGCCGAAATCGGCCTCGCCGTTTTTGCCACCACGATGTCCATCGTCGCCGTCTTCGTGCCGGTGGGTTTCATGGGTGGCATCATCGGCAAGTTCTTCTTCCAGTTCGGCCTCACGGTGACGGCGGCGGTGCTGATCTCCATGTTCGTCAGCTTCACCCTCGACCCGATGCTGAGTTCGGTCTGGCGCGACCCGCATGCTCACGGCGCCAAACACGGCGGCTGGGTGGGGCCGCTGCTCGACTGGTTCGAAGCCTGGATGGACCGCATGGTCGAGCTTTACGGCAAGGTCATCGGCTGGGCGCTCGGTCACCGCAAGTCCGTGCTGCTGATCGCTGGCGCCTCGCTGGTCGGCGCCTTCGCGCTGGTGCCGGTGGTTGGCGGCGAGTTCGTGCCGGAGCCCGATTTGTCGCGTCTGCGCGTGCGCTTCGACACCGCCGAAGGCGCCAGCCTCGACTACACCGACGCCAAGGCCAAGCAGGTGGAAGCGGCGCTGCGCGAATTTCCGGAAGTGATCGAAACCTATGCCAGCGTCAACGTCGGCGGCTCCCTCGGCAAGAACGCGGCGGTAATCGACCTGCGCCTGGTGCCGCGCGCCGAGCGCAACCGCACGCAGAAGCAGTTGGTGCCGCTGCTGCGCGAACGCCTGGCGCGCATCGCTGGCATCCGTCTCAAGGCCATTGTCGTCCCCGACGGTCCCGGCGGCGACCAGAAGCCGATCTACCTCTCGATCCAGGGCGGCGACTTCGCCGAACTCAAGCGCATCGCGGCCCAGGTCACCGAGAAGCTCTCGCACATCCAGGGCCTCACCGATATCGACCTCAGCCTCAAGGAAGCCAAGCCGACGGTGGAAGTGAAGCTGAATCGTGAACTCACCGCCCAGGCCGGCTTGTCGCTGGAGCGCATCGGCGCCGCGCTGCGGCCGCTGATCGCTGGCGACGCGGCGACGACCTGGAAGGCGCCGGACGGCGAGAACTACGACGTGCGCGTGCGCCTGGCGCCGGGCGAACGCGAGAGCGCGGCCGATCTCGCCGCCCTGCATTTCGCCGGCAGCAGCGATCCGGCAACCGGGCGCCCGCGCATGATTCCGCTCGCCCAGGTGGCGGACGTGAAAGAGACGCTGGGGCCGACGCAGATCAACCGCCGCGCCCTGGCGCGCGAAATCGCACTGACTGCCAGCCTCGCCGGCCGGCCGCTGGCGGAGGTGAGCGCCGAAGTCGATGCCGCGCTCAAGGGCATCGCGCTGCCGCCGGGTTATCGCTTCGACATGTACGGCGCCAGCCGCGACATGGCCGAGTCCGGCGCCTACGCCGCCTCGGCCCTGATGCTGGCCGTCGTCTTCATCTACATGGTGCTGGCGAGCCAGTTCGGCAGTTTCACGCAGCCGCTGGCGATCATGAGTTCCCTGCCGCTGTCGCTGATCGGCGTCATGGCGGCGCTGTTGGTCGCCGGCAGCACGCTCAACATCTTCTCCATCATCGGCGTCATCATGCTCATGGGTCTGGTGACCAAGAACGCCATTCTGCTGGTGGACTTCGTGAATCACTTGCGCGCAAACGGCATGGAACGCACCGCTGCGATCATGGAAGCCGGCCGTGTGCGCCTGCGGCCCATCCTGATGACCACCTTCGCCATGGTCGCCGGCATGGCGCCACTGGTGCTGACCTCCACCGAAGGCGCCGAGCAGCGCGCACCCATGGCCCACGCCATCATCGGCGGCGTCATCACGTCGACGCTGTTGACCCTGGTGGTGGTGCCGGTGGTATTCACCTATCTGGACGACTGGGCCACTCGGCTGAAACGCCGCTGGCGCGGCGAATATGATGCGCAGCGAGATTCCTGATCGGGGACAATAAGCGTTCCCAACGGATAAACCAAAACCTGAATTGAACCACGGCGAACACGGCGACACGGCGAAACTGCAAGCCATGAGCGACATTCATGAACCCCTCCATCGGGTGAAGGCGAGTATGTCGCAAAGCCACGATTTCTCGCCGTGCCCGCCGTGCTCTCCGTGGCGAACTGCCTTTTCCAGGATAAATGCCCATGCCCGGATTTGAGAACTTCAGCCGCGAGGCGCAAGACATCGAGCGCGAGATCGTGCGTCATGGCCTTGTACTCGGCATCGACTGGGACGACGCGGCGCAGGTGCGTATCCTGGCGCGCGAAGCCTTGGCCGTCCGCAATGTTGGCGGCCTACCGGATGATCCCCGCGGCATGGCCAAGCTCGAACTCTTCGGCCTCACCCAACTCATGCTCACCGTGATGCGCCAGAGCGCCGACGAAGGCATGCACACCCACGGCGGCCCCGCCTGGAAGGCGCTGGCGCGGGCGCTGTGGCAGGAGGCGGGAGTTTCCTGAAGACCCGGATTTCGCACGAGCGTCTCTTGACGGCGCTATTTATTGTTGCAACAATAAATAGCGTGGAGATCACCTACGACCTCGCCAAGGATGCCGCCAACCAAGCCAAGCACGGTGTTTCGCTGGCGCTCGCGAGCGAGCTGGAATGGGGCACGGCCCTGATCTGGCCGGATGAACGTCGTCAGTACAGCGAAGCTCGCCAGTCGGCACTGGCGGTTTTGGGGGAGCGGGTGTATTTCGTGGCCTTCGTGGATCGCGCCGATGGGCGGCGCGTTATCAGCATGCGCAAGGCCAATGAACGCGAGGTGAGACGCTATGCCGCAAACGATTAAGACCCGCTCCGGGCGCACACTGGTCCTGCCTACTCCCGAAGAAGAAGCCGCCATCACGGCCGCGGCCATGTCCGACGCCGATGCCAGGCCCTACACCGATGTGGAATGGAAGGCGGTCAAGCCCTTGCTGCGCCGTGGCCGCCCGCCGGCTGAAAACCCCAAGGTGCATACGGGGCTACGCCTGGACGCCGAAGTGCTGGACGCCTTCAAAGCCGGAGGGCGCGGCTGGCAGACGCGCATCAACGAAGCACTCAAAGACTGGCTCAAGACCCATCGCGCCGCATGAGCGCGGTTTTGGCCGAGAACAAGGGCGCGATAGCGCCGGCCGCGCGCCTACTGTGCCTGGCTCACCGGACGCTGGCATGACCGCCTGCCACCCGGCTGGCAGGTGGCGCTGCCGTTGGCGCTGGCGGGGGCCGACGCAACGGAGTAGATTTCTTTGGAGGATGTCCCATGATCGTTCTCGAATTTGCGCTCTACGCCTACGTCATGTGGGTGCTGTTCCTCGCCGTGATGGCGCTCTACGCCGGCTGGAGCAATCTGCCGATCGTGACCAGGGTGCTGGCGGTGCCGGCCGTCATCGTTGCCGTGGTGATGGACATCGGCCTCAACCTCGTCGCGACCATCCCCTTCCTCGATCTGCCCCATGAACTCACCTTTTCGCAGCGCATGGGCCGCTACAAGCGCGAGCAAAGCTGGCGTACGCCCATCGCCTGCTGGATCTGCGCCAACCTGCTCGATCCGTTTCAGGTCGGCGGGCATTGCCGGTAAGCGAAGCGTGCGCGCCGTTTCTCGGCGCCACCCTCCGGTCTTTGGCCGGAGAACGCTCAAGGGCCTCCAGAACAACCAGGGAATACCGCTGGCAGAGCCCGTTTGGGCGGGTACGGTCTATCAGTCTCCGCTAAGCGCCAATCTCACGAAGACCGTTTCGGCAGCGCGTTAAGGATGGGTTAAGCATGAAGGCGCACATTCCGCACTCTCGACAGGGAAGGGGGCACAACGTGTTTCGGCAGCCTTCACGTATTTTGTGTGACGAATATTCCGGCGCCGGCGCCAGGCGCCTGGTCCCGCAGGCAGCGACATGACTTCGCTCTCTTTGCTGCTTTGGATAGTGGCGGGCATCGCCTTGCAACTGGCGATCTATCTCGGCATCGGCTTCTTGCGCCACTGGCAGGACTATCAGGCTTTGCACGACCGGGCGGACGGGTTGGACTTGCCCGTCGCCGGGGATGCGTCGCCGGAGATCGAAGAAGCCATTCCACCGGCTTGGCCCGGCTACCGCACGTTCAGGGTGGCGCGCAAGCTTGTCGAGGACGGTGCCGGCTCGGTGTGCTCGTTTTACCTTGTTCCGGAAGACGGACAAGCGCTGCCGCCTTTCCTGCCGGGGCAGTTTCTGACATTTGGTCTCGATCTGCCCGCGCTGTCGGGCGGCGGTACCGAGCAAGTCATCCGTTGCTATTCGTTGTCGGACGCGCCGCGCGCCGACAGCTACCGCATCTCAGTCAAACGGGTGCCGTCGCCCGAAGGCTGCGAGGTGCCGCCGGGAAGGTCATCGAACCACTTTCACGATCAGGTCGCGAGCGGCAGCCGCTTGCAGGTGCGCGCGCCGGCCGGACATTTCCATATCGACCGCGGCGACGCCCCGGTGGTGTTGATCGGCGGCGGCATCGGTATCACGCCGATGCTGAGCATGCTGAACGGGTGCCTGGCCGAACAGCCCGGCCGCGAAGTCTGGCTGTTCTATGGCGTGCGCCATGGCGGCGAAACGGTAATGAAATCTCACCTCGAAGCCCTGGCGGCGGCGCATCCGAACTTCCATTTGCACTTGTGCTTCAGCGCTCCGCGGCCGGAAGAGGTGGCCGGGCGCGATTATCAGCACCGCGGCCGCGTCGACGTCGATCTGTTGCGCATGCAGTTGCCGCTCAAGCCCTATCACTACTACATCTGCGGCCCCACCGCGATGCTGGAAAGCCTGGTGCCGGCGCTGGACGATTGGGGCGTGCCGGATGCGCGCATCCACTTCGAGGCCTTCGGGCCGGCGTCGATCAGGCGCAAGCAAGCCGCACCTGCCGCTGCTTCGCCAACCGGCGAGCCGGAGGCCGGCCTCGCCGTCACCTTTGCCAAGTCCGGCAAGCAGTTGCAGTGGCAGCCCGCCGCCGGCAGCTTGCTCGACTTCGCCGAAGCGAATGGCATTGCGGTCAATTCGGGCTGTCGGGCCGGCAGTTGCGGCACGTGTCAGACCACGATCCGCAGCGGCGAGGTGGCCTACCGCCAGGCGCCGGATTTCGACCCGGAGCCCGGCACCTGTCTGCTCTGCGTTTGCACGCCCAAGACCGGCGTTACCCTGGAGGCATAAATGACGACCTCGCTCTGGCGCCGGCATGTGCTGCCCTTTACCCTGATGCTCGGCCTGCTGGCGGCGGCCACCCTGGCCGGCGACCTTCTGTTGCATCGGCTCAACCTCGTCTGGATCGGCCGCTATCTGGGCATTCCGGGAACGATCCTGATCGTCGGCTCGCTGGTCTATTCGTTGCGCAAGCGCAAGCTCATCAGCGCCGGGAATCCGAAATCCCTGCTCGCGCTCCATGAGTTCACCGCCTGGCTCGGCTCGTTGATGGTGCTGATTCATGCCGGCGTGCATTTCAACGCCATCCTGCCCTGGCTGGCGACGGTCGCCATGGGTGTGAATGTGATCAGCGGCATGGTCGGCAAGATGCTGCTGGATCGTTCGCGTCGTCACGTTCAGGGCCAGCGCGAACACTTCCAGTTGCGCGGCCTGTCGCGGCCGGAGGTCGAGCAGGCCGTGTTCTGGGACGCGGTGACCGTCGATGCCATGACCCAGTGGCGCAAGGTGCATATCCCGATTTTCATCGTCTTTGCGGTGCTGGCGCTGGGTCATATCGTCAGCATTTTCCTGTTCTGGGGCTGGGTATGAGCCGCATCGTCAAGTTCCTTCTTGCCGCCAACCTGATGGCGCTCGCCGTTCTGGCCTTCGTTTATCCGCACCTGATGGTCGGGCCGGGCAAGCTGATTCCCGGCCACCAGAAGCTGGACGGCGACTGTTTCGCCTGCCACGCCGCTTTCACCGGGGCGGCTTCCGAACGCTGCGTCACTTGCCACAAGCCGGCCGACATCGGCCGCCTGTCGACGGCCGGCCTGGCGATCGAAAAGCCGCTCACGGCGACCCCATTTCACCAGAAGCTCAACAGCCAGGACTGCGTGGCCTGCCACAGCGATCATGCGGGCGTGAAGCGCTTCCGCACGCAAGGGCGCTTCAACCACGCCCTGCTGCAAAAAGGAACGCGCGAAGAATGCCAGGGCTGCCACAAGTCGCCTACCGATTCGCTGCACCGGCAGATCAGCGGCAATTGCAGCCAGTGCCACAGCCAGGACATGTGGGTGCCGGCGACTTTCGATCACGACAAGTACTTTGCGCTCGACCGCGACCACAACACGCGCTGCGTGACCTGCCATGTGCGCAACGACTACAGTCAATACACGTGCTACGGCTGCCACGAGCACACGCCGGACAACCTGCGCCGCAAACACATCAAGGAAGGCATCCGCGATTACGACAATTGCGTCGAGTGCCATCGCAATGCCGATGAGCACGACATCCGTGGCGGGCGCGGTGGAGGCGAGGGCGGGCGCGAAGGCAAGCACGGCCGCAACCGGCACGACGACGATTGACCGGCCAAATTGAAGTTATCCTGATACCTCGTTTCTGCCATTATTCATGGCTTATTCAAGGAGCTTGTCGATGACGTCTTGTCCCTGCGGTTCCGGGCGCGAGTTGGAGGAATGCTGCGGTCCCATCGTCGCCGGAACCCCCGCGCCCACGCCCGAGGCGCTGATGCGGTCGCGCTATACGGCTTTCGTGCTGGGCAAGATCGATCATCTCGACCGTACCCATGCTCCCGAGATCCGCGATGATTTCAATCGCGCCGAGGCTGCGCGCACCGCGGCCGAAGTCGAATGGCTGGGGCTGGACGTGCGCCAGGCCAGCGAGAGCGGCGACGCGGGCAGCGTGGAGTTTTCGATCCGCTTCCGCCGCGCCGGCCAGGAACTGACGCAGCACGAAGTGTCGAGCTTCCGTCGGGTGGCGGGACACTGGTTGTATGAGGGCGGCAAGGTCAGCGCCAAGCCGCCGCCGCGCGAGGTCGTCAAGATCGGCCGCAACGATCCCTGCCCCTGTGGGTCAGGAAAGAAATACAAAAAATGCTGTGGCGCGTAACGGGAATCGTACCGAATGGACAAGCGCTTCCAGTGTGTGGCTTGCGGCCGCTGCTGCCATGGCTGGCTGCCGCTGACGCTCAATGATGCGCTCGCCCACGCGGCGCGTTTTCCGCTCGCACTGGTCTGGACGCCGGTGCCGAAAGACGCACGGACTTTTGCACTTACCGCGCGACTCGGGATTTCGCTCCGGCTGCGCAATCGCAAGCAGATCGCCGCACTGATTACCCCGACCGCCTATCTCCCGCCGTCGTTTCCCTGTCCGGAACTGACCGCAGAGGGCCAGTGCGCCATTCACGCACACAAGCCGTCGCGCTGCCGGACCATGCCGTTCTACCCCTACCGCGATGAGCGGGACCAGGCCGACCTGCTGGCACCCCGCAAGGATTGGCTTTGCGATATGTCGGCGGCAGCGCCGGTCGTCTATCGCCACCGGGCTATCGTCGAACGCACCGACTTCGACTGCGAGCGCGGGGAATTGCTCGAACAGGCCCCGACGATGCGCGCCTACGCCGAGTATGTTCTGAAGTACATGCCCTGGATCGTGGACAGTCTGGGCGCCGTCGCGCAGAAGCCGGGCGGCCACGTGATCACCAGTCTGTCATCCTTTGTCACGGCAATAAAGCGAATCGACCCGGCGGCCATCGCCGCGCAGCAATTGCCGGTACTCAAGGCGTATGCGGCCAGGACCGCCGACGATGCGCAACTGCTTGAGTACCAGCGCAATTACGCCGGCTGGGCAACGGAAATGGAATATCTGGCAAGGCCCGGAAACAATCCGCAACAATTCATTTCAACCAACCCGGGTGGCAATGGCTAGCATTCGTCGCCACCGGGTCGTTCCGGGTTCAGATCAGAAACCACCGAAATTGCAGGTGCTCGCGTTGCCGGAATACTAGAATCCGGCCTGCGCGGCAAGACGCCAGCGCGAATAGAACAGGAACTCCTTCGGCATGAAAAAGAAAATCCTCTGGATCGCCGTCTTGCTGCTGGCCGCTGCCGTGGCCTATTGGTTCTATAGCAAACCGGCCGATGCGCCCGGCCCTCAGGGCGGCGGCAAGCGCGGTCCCGGCGCCGACGGCAGGCCGTTGCCGGTGCAGGCGGCCATGGCGAAGCGCGGCGACATCGACGTTTTCATCAACGCGCTGGGCACGGTCACGGCGCGCAACACGGCCACGGTCAAGGCGCGTGTCGACGGGCAGTTGCTGCGCATCGCTTTCCGCGAAGGCCAGACGGTGAAGGAGGGTGAGGTGCTGGCCGAGATCGATGCGCGACCCTTCCAGGTCCAGCTCGATCAGGCCAACGGCCAGTTGGCCCGCGACCAGGCGCTGCTGACCAACGCCAGGCTCGATGTCGAGCGCTATCGCGGCCTGCTGGCGAAGGACTCCATCGCCCGGCAGCAGGTCGATGCCCAGGAAGCGCTGGTGCGTCAATACGAGGGCGTGGTGCAGACCGACCGCGCCCAGGTCGAGAGTGCGCAACTGCAACTCGGCTTCACCCGCATCACGGCGCCGGTGTCGGGGCGCCTCGGCCTGCGCCAGATTGACGTCGGCAACATGATTCACGGCAGCGATGCCAACGGCTTGGTGGTGATTACCCAGACCCAGCCGATCAACGCCGTCTTCGCCATTCCGGCCGACAATATTTCGGCGGTGCTGACGCGGCTGCGCGCCGGCGACACGCTCAGTGTCGATGCGCTTGATCGCGACGGCAAGACCCGGTTGGCGACGGGCAAGCTGCTGACGGTCGACAACCAGATCGACACCGCCACCGGCACGGTCAAGCTAAAGGCCGAATTCGCCAACGCCGACGACAAGCTCTTCCCCAACCAGTTCGTGAATGCCCGCCTGCGCGTGGAAACGCGCCACGACGCCATCCTGATGCCGGTGGCGGCGGTGCAGCGCGGCACCCTGGGCACTTTCGTCTATGTCGTCGGCCAGGAACAGACGGTGGCCATTCGTGCCGTTACGCTCGGCCCGGTCTCCGGCGCTATCGTCGCCGTCGAGAAGGGACTTGCCGCCGGCGAGCAGGTGGTGACGGACGGCGCCGACAAGCTGCGCGAAGGCGGCAAGGTCGAAGTGACGACGCCGGGTGCCGGCGCCG
>OBOI01000564.1_pt1 | contig 12524 bp, 10 predicted proteins | sample 1670151 | NCBI WGS metagenome assembly OBOI01 (sample SAMEA104232303, study PRJEB22302) | sediment metagenome | biome: forest; feature: aquifer; material: sediment | place: USA | collected 2011-08-07 | depth 0.01 m | reverse complement strand
CAGGGGCTTTTATTTCCCCGACGGCCCCGAACCACCGGCCTCGCTGACCGTCTCCTTTGCCGGCCAGCAGGTCCGCGCCATCACCAACACCGCATCCGGAGAGGAGGTGGCTATTGCCCGCCTTGATCCGGCCAGGATCGGCAGCTTCCACCCACGGCAGCACGAGGACCGCATTCTCCTGACCCGGCAACAGCTCCCCGAGTTGCTGGTCAAAACCCTGCTGGCCGTGGAAGATCAGAACTTCTTTGCGCACGCCGGCCTGTCGCCCAGCGGCATTATCCGCGCCATGATCGCCAACATCAGGGCCGGGGCCACGGTACAGGGCGGCAGCACCCTGAGTCAGCAGCTGGTGAAAAACTTTTTCTTGAGCCCCCAACGCAGCCTGCGGCGCAAGCTAAACGAAGCCATCATGACCCTGCTGCTGGAGTACCACTACAGCAAGGATGAGATCCTCACCGCCTATGCCAACGAGATCTTTCTCGGCCAAGACGGGGGTCGGGCCATCCATGGCTTTGCCCTGGCCAGCCTCTATTACTTCCGCCGTGACCTGACCGATCTCTCGCCCGCCCAGATGGCCTTGCTGGTGGGGATGCTCAAAGGGGCCTCCTACTACAATCCGCTCAGGTTTCCGGAACGGGCTCTGGAGAGACGCCAGGTGGTCCTGCTGGTGATGCGCGATCAAGGGGTGATTGACGAAGCGGCCTTTGCCACGGCCCAAACCGCCCCCATCAACGAGAGCAACGGCATTGTCCGCGGCTTCAACCGCTTTCCGGCCTTTCTCGACCTGGTGCGCCGCCAACTGAGCGAGGATTACCGGGAGGAGGACCTCACCACCGATGGTCTGAAGATCCTCACCACCTTGGACCCCCAGGTCCAGTGGCAGGTGGAGCAAGAGCTTGACCAGACCATCGCCTCGCTGGAAAAGCGTACCGGCAAGACAGGGCTGGAAGGTGCCGCGATCATCAGCGCCAGAGGGAGCGGGGAGATCCTGGCCATGGCAGGGGGCCGCAAGCCGCTGCAAGCAGGGTTCAACCGGGCCGTGGACGCCCAACGCGCCATCGGGTCCCTAATCAAACCCGCGGTCTATCTCAGCGCCTTGCAAAACGGCTACACCTTGGCCACCCCCCTTGAGGACCGGGCCATGCTCCTTGATCAGGGGGACACCGGCGCCAAGCAGTGGCGGCCGGAGAACTATGACCGCCAGGAGCACGGGCGGGTGGCCCTCTATCAGGCCCTGGCCCACTCCTACAACCTGGCCACCATCCGTTTGGGCATGGAGATCGGGGTAGACACGGTGGTGCGGACCGTTCGCCAGCTTGGGGTGGATCGGGCCTTTGCCGCCTACCCCTCCTTCCTCCTGGGGTCTGCCGAGATGTCACCCCTGGAGGTGGGCCAGATCTATCAGACCTTGGCGGATGGCGGCTTTCTGAGCCACCAACGGGTTATCGGCAGTGTGTTGGGGACTGACAACAGGATACGCACACGCTTCGCTCTCCAGGTGGAGCAGCGGGTAAGCCCCGAGGTGGTCTTCCTGATCAACAACGCCTTGCAGCGGGTGGTGACGGAGGGGACCGGCAGGTCGCTGAACCAGATCCTGCCGGCATCGTATCAGGTGGCTGGCAAGACCGGCACCACCAATGACCTGCGGGACAGCTGGTTCGCCGGTTTTACCGGGAACAGGGTGGGGGTGGTGTGGCTGGGCATGGACGACAACAGCCCCACCGGCCTGACCGGGGCATCGGGGGCAATGGTGGCCTGGGGGCGGATTATGCGCGCCATCGACAGCCAACCCCTGGAACTGACCGAGCCGCCGGGTATCGAGTGGGGTCGGCTAGACCCTGAGACCCTGGCCGCTGTGAACGGTTTCGGCCAAGGCGTTACCCTGCCGTTCATCAAGACCAACCATGCCACCCCTGACCCGCCCTTGCCCCAGTTGCCCGCTGCCATGCGGAAGTGGGGGCAAGGCCTACGGGATACAATCCGGGGTTGGTTTGAGTGATCCCCCCGAGCAAAAGGATACCATGATCCCCAGCAAACACCGCCCATCCCCAAGAGTACCCTCCCTCTGCCTGCTGATGCTGGCCGGGACCCTCCTGTTCACCGGCTGTGCCGTGCAAAAACAACGACTCCCGCGACCGTCCCCGGCCGTGCGGGAACAACCAGTGACCACCACGCCACCAGGGATACCCCCAGGCACGCCTCGGGAAGAGAGCGCTGTTGAGGAAGAGCCGGCCCCGCCCCCCCATGGGGTGGCAGGAAGCCTGCACAAGAGCGCGGACAAGTCCCTGGCGGCAGGCCGCTTCAGTCAGGCAGAGGTCCTGGTGGAGCGGGCCTTGCGCCTTGAGCCGCGCAACCCGGAACTTTGGCACATGATGGCCCGGGTCAAGCTAGGGCAAAACAACCCGGCCCAAGCCGTGCAGTTCTGTCTGAAGGCAAACACTCTGGCCACGGGCAACCGGGCCTTGACCCGGCGCAACTGGCGGCTATTGGCAAAGGCCTACCAGGCCATGGGCCAAGGGCAGCAGGCGGCCCAGGCGCGTGCGCGGGGTGCTCGCTGAACAAAACTGACGTCACTGATTCTTCGGGAGGGGGGGAGGAAGGGTGAGGCCTTAGCCGGCATGGGCCACGGGCAGCTCGGCCCAACTGGTGGTGTAGGCCGGGGACTTGCGGGCTTGGACCATCTGCCAGGAGGGGTTGAAGCCGGCGGCGGCAAGCCTGACTGTCTGCCGCCCCCATTTGTTGTTGATCAGGTCCACGGCCCGCATGAGTTCGGCACTCACCTCCTCCGGCGGGCCAAAGAGATTTTGCTGCTGAAAGCGGTCCGAGGTCAGCCCGGTGAGCATGACCCCGGCCTTCTTGTACAGATAGCCGGGGCGATAGATGGTGTCCAGGCAGTGGGCCGCGGCGGCAAACAGGGTAGGGGTGTGGGCGCTGGGCTGGGGCAGGGTGATGGTGAGGCTGTGGGCGTACTGGGGGAGGTTGGGGGTGAAGGGGTTGGTGGTGATGAAGACCTGCACCGCCCCGGCCAGCGCCCCCTGGCCCCTCAACTTCTCCGCCGCGGTGGCGAGGTAGGTGGCCACTGCCTGCCGCAGGTCGGCCAGGGTGGAGACCGGGCAGCCAAAGGAGCGGGAGGAGATGATCGATTTCTTGTCGGCCGCCACCCGCTCCACCGGGATACACGAGACACCCCTGAGTTCCATGGCGGTGCGCAGGCCGGTGACGGTGAGGCGGCGGCGCAGCCAGCCGTCGTCGGCATCGCGTAGCTCCCGGGCCGTGATGATGCCGTAGCTCTTCAGCTTGCGGGTCGATTGCGGCCCGATGCCCCACACCTCCTCCACCGCGCAAGCGGCCAGTCTCTCCTCAAGCCCTTCCCCCTCTGTCAGACAACATACCCCGCCATGGACCGCCTCCTTTTTGGCGACCCGGGTGGCGACCTTGGCCAAGGTCTTGGTGGCACCGATGCCGATGGCCACCGGGATGCCCACGCACCGCTCGATCGTTCTCTTCAACTGCCGGCCATAGTTGTCAAGCGTGGCCGCTGACGAGGAGGGGAGGGCGATAAAGGCCTCGTCAATGGAGTAGACCTCCACCGCCGGCTCCAGCTGCCGGAGGATGGTCATCACTCGGTGGGAGAGGTTACCGTAGAGGGTGTAGTTGGAAGAAAAGACGTGGATACCGTGCGTTGCGACCAAATGCTTAACTTTGAAAAAAGGTTCGCCCATGGCGACGCCCAGTGCCTTGGCCTCGTTGGAGCGGGCGATGACGCAGCCGTCGTTGTTGGAGAGGATGACAATGGGCTCCCCCTTCAGTGCCGGCCGGAAGAGCCGTTCGCAGGAGGCGTAGAAGTTGTTGCAGTCAACCAGGGCGAAGAGGGAGGCCATGGCGCTTAGGCGAATTGGTGGATAACGCTGGTGACCACGCCCCACACCACGCAGGAGAGCTCCTCGGTGATCTCGATGGGGGCGTAGTCCGGGTTCTCGGCCACCAGCCGCCAGGAAGCAGGGGTCTTGATCAGCCTCTTCACGGTCAGTTCGCCGTTGACCGCGGCGATGATGATCTTGCCGTGCACCGGCTCGAGGGAGCGATCCACCACCAGCAGGTCGGCATCGTTGATCCCCACCCCGGTCATGGAGTCGCCGGCCACCCGCACAAAGAAGGTGGCGGCCGGGTTTTTGATGAGGAGGTCGTTTAAGTCAAGCTGCTGGCCGATGTAGTCGTCGGCCGGAGAGGGAAAGCCGGCCGAGACCCCGCACACGAAGAGCGGCAGGGCCACCGGCTCGCTGCGGGTGCTGCCGAATACCTGGGCAATGGATGGGCCTAGGGTATAATGCATGGGGCGGCCTTTAGGCGAAGATGCGGTCAAAGGCGGCGTAGGCCTCTTGGATGACCGCGAGCCCGGGATCGAGTTTCAGGTAGGATGCCCCGGACAGCTCTTGCTCGATGAGGTCGTCGCTGGAATGGATGATGCCGGCTAAAGGCAGGGCGGTCTCGGCCACCGTCTGTTCGATCTTGGCCATCAGGGCCGGGGGGACCGGATTGGGGGCGCGATTGACGATCAGCCACTTGGCCTCGACCTTGAGGGCCAAGGGTTTGGTGATCTCCGAGATGCGGCCGGCGGTCATCACTCCCCGGGCCGAGGGGTCGGAGAGCACCAGCATGTGGTCGATGGTGGTCAGGTTCAAGCGGCTTAGGTGCTCCATGCCCGCCTCGTTATCCACCAGGATATATGCATAGTTGGTGGCCAGGTGGTCCATGGCCATGGACAGGAACTGGTTGGCGGCGCAGTAGCACCCCGGCCCGTCCGGTTGGCCCATGACCATGAGGTCGAAGCCGGTCTCCTCGATCAGGGCCTGATGGAGCTTCATCTCCATGAACTGGTCCCGGCTGATATGGGCCGGGATCTCCCCCTTGATCTCCTTCCGCACCTGGCCGATGGTCAAATCCACCCCCAGACCCAAGAGTTCGTTGAGGTTGGCGTTGGGATCGGCGTCCACCAGCAACACCGGGGTCTTCTTCTTCTCCAGCAGGTACTTGAGCAAGAGGGCCGAGGTGGTGGTCTTGCCGGTGCCGCCCTTGCCCGCCAGGGCGATAACTTTGGTCATGATCTTCCTCCTTTAGGGAATTGGTGGCTGCGCTGCCTGAAATTTGGCCGCGCACCGCAAACTATATTCACAACCACCGCAAATGAAAACAGGAATTTTCGCCTTGCAACTTGCCTCGTAATTGGTATTGTATGCTGCTTTTCCGAGTGCCACCCCTATTGATCCGTTTAAGGAGTTTTGCCATGGATTACCGCTCCACCCTCAATCTGCCCGACACCAAATTCAAGATGAAGGCGAGCCTGGCCCAACGCGAGCCGGAGTTTCTCAAGAAGTGGGAGGATGAAGGGCTCTACGCCAAGGTCCAGGCCGCGACCCAAGGCCGGCCCACCTACATCCTCCATGACGGCCCCCCCTATGCCAACGGCCACATCCACATCGGCCACGCCTTGAACAAGATCCTGAAGGATATCATCCTGCGCTCCAAGCGCATGCAGGGCTATCACTGCCCCTATGTCCCGGGTTGGGACTGCCACGGCCTGCCCATTGAGCACAACGTGGACAAGGAGCTGGGGGGCAAGAAGCGGGAGATCGGCAAGCTCGCCTTCCGCGCCGCCTGCCGGGAGTACGCCGCCAAGTGGGTCCACGCCCAGAGTGAGGAGTTCAAGCGCCTGGGCGTCCTGGGCGACTGGGACCACCCTTACCTGACCAACGCCTATGGCTACGAGGCGGCCACGGCCCAGGAGTTCAACCGCTTCCTGGCCTCGGGGGCCGTGGTCAGGAGCAAAAAGCCGGTGCACTGGTGCTCGTCGTGCAGCACGGCCCTGGCCGAGGCCGAGGTGGATTACGCCGACCACACCTCCTTCTCCGTCTATGTCAAGTTCCCCCTCGTGGGCGACCTGACGGGCATTGCCGAGGTGGAGGCGGGGTGCCGGATCTCCGTGGTGATCTGGACCACCACCCCCTGGACCCTGCCCGCCAACCTGGCGGTGGCCATGCACCCGAACTTCGTCTATGCCGCGGTCAAAGTGGGCAACGAGTGCCTGATCATGGCCGAGGAGTTGGCGCCTAAAGTGCTTGCCGACTTCGGCCTCACCGGCGAGACCGTGGCCACCTTCTCGGCAGCCAGTCTGGAGGGCAAAAAGTGCCGCCACCCCTTTGTGGATCGCGAATCCCTTTTGGTCCTTGCCGACTATGTGACCCTGGATGCCGGTACCGGCTGCGTGCACACCGCCCCCGGCCATGGCCGCGAGGACTACCTCACCGGCCTGCGCTACGGCCTCCCCATCCTGGCCCCGGTGGACAGCCGTGGGGTGTTCACCGACGAGGCCGGTCCCTATAGCGGCATGAAGATCACCGATGCCAACCCCCTGATCTGCGAGCACCTGGCCGCCTCCGGCCTGCTGTTGGGTCAGGGCAAGGTCAGCCATAGCTATCCCCACTGCTGGCGCTGTAAAAAGCCGGTGATCTTTCGGGCCACCGAGCAGTGGTTCATCTCCATGGAGATGAACGGTCTGCGGGACAAGGCCCTTGCCGCCATCGGCCAGGTCAACTGGACCCCCAAGTGGGGGCTCGATCGCATCCACGGCATGGTGGAATCGCGGCCGGACTGGTGTCTCTCCCGGCAGCGGGCCTGGGGGGTGCCGATCACCGCCATCCTCTGTAGCCAGTGCGGCCAGGTGAAGAATGACGAGGCCATCAACCGCCGCATCAACGACCTCTTCCGTCAGGAGGGGGCGGACGCTTGGTACGCCCGAGGGGTCGAGGAGTTCGTCGGCCCGGGCGCGGTCTGCGGACAGTGCGGGGGTGCCGAGTTCAGCAAGGAGGAGGATATCCTCGATGTCTGGTTCGACTCCGGCACCAGCCACGCCGCCGTCTTGGAGGGGCGAGCGGAGCTGTCGTCCCCTGCCGACCTCTATCTGGAGGGGAGCGATCAGCACCGGGGGTGGTTCCAGAGCTCGCTCCTGGCCTCGGTGGGCACCCGGGGAGTGGCCCCCTACCGGGGGGTGTTGACCCACGGCTTCGTGGTGGACGAGCATGGCCGCAAGATGTCCAAGAGCGTGGGCAACGTGGTGGCCCCGGAGAAGATCATCAAGCAGAGCGGCGCCGAGATCTTGAGGCTGTGGGTGGCCTCCGAGGACTACCGGGACGACATCAAGATCTCGGACAAGATCATCAGCCACCTCTCGGACTCCTACCGTAAGATCAGAAACACCATCCGTTACCTGCTGAGCAACCTGAACGACTTTAATCCCGTAAACGACCGGGTGGCCTACGAGGCCATGCCCGAGATCGACCGGTGGGCCCTCTCCCAGCTGGAGGGGCTTAGGGAGAGGATCATGGCGGCCTACGAGAGCTTCGAGTTCCACATCATCTACCAGAGTTTGCAGAACTTCTGCACCGTGGCCATGAGCGCCTTCTACCTCGATATCCAAAAGGACAGGCTCTACACCGCCGTGCCCAACTCCCTGGAGCGGCGGGCGGCCCAGACTGTATTCTACGATCTGGTGGACTCGATCCTGCGCTTGATGGCCCCCATCCTCTCCTTTACCGCGGCCGAGGCCTGGGAGCATCTCCCCCTTGACCCGAGCCGCGAAGCGGAGGTGGCCTTGGCCGCCTTTCCCAAGGCCCATGCCGAGCGTTTGCAACCGGAACTGGACAAGAAGTGGGAGCGCTTGATCGTGGTACGGCGCGAGTTGACCCGGGCCTTGGAGTTGGCCCGGGCCGCCAAGGTCATCGGCCACTCCCTGGAGGCCCGGGTGACGGTGACGGTGAGCGGCGAGCTGGCCGAGTTCATGAGCGAGAACTGGCAGACCATCAAAAATATTGCCATCGTCTCGGAGCTGGTCCAAGCCGAGGCCCTGAGCGGCGAGGTCTACGAGAGCGAGCTTCCCGGCTTGAGCGTGGCGGTCACCGCGGCCCCCGGCGACAAGTGCGAGCGCTGCTGGACCAGGAGCACCTCCGTGGGCCAGGACGCGGCCCACCCGGCCGCCTGCGGGCGCTGTGTCACCGTGCTTCGCGAACTGCGGGTCTGATCCGGCCATGCTGGCAACTCTCATCATCATCGCGGTCGTGGTCTGTGACCAGCTGACCAAGGCCTGGATCATGGCCAACTTTGCCCTGTACGAGGCCCGGGAGTTCATCCCCGGCCTCTTCAGCCTCACCTACCTGACCAACCGTGGCGCGGCCTTCGGCTTTTTAAACGGCGATCACGGGAGCTGGCGTCACCTCTTTTTCATCGGTGTGGCCCTGGTGGCCATGGTGATGATGGTGGTACTCATCCGCCAAATGCGCCAGGAGGGGAGGCGCTTTGTGGTGGCCATCGCCCTTATCTTCGGCGGGGCGGTGGGCAACCTCATCGACCGCCTACGCCTGGGCTCGGTGGTGGATTTCCTTGATTTTTATTGGCATGGCCACCACTGGCCGGCCTTTAACGTGGCGGATTCGGCGATCACGGTGGGGGTCACGCTCTTCCTGGCCTGCCATCTCTTCCGCCCACGGGAGACGAATAAGCCGTAGGGTGGGCTAATGCTTCACCTTGCCCACCGGATTTTGGTCACGATCGCGATGAAGGTGCTTTCGTGCGGTCTTGTCCAAAAGATGGTGGGCGGTGCCCACCCTACCCAGGTAAAACAATCCATCTCGCCAGCAGAGGGCAGCGTATGACCACGACCACCAAAACAGCCATCCTCTTCCCGGGCCAGGGTTCACAGTATGTGGGCATGGGCCGTGAGTTCGCCTGTGCCGACCCCGAGGCCATGGCCATCTTTGACCTAGCGGACAAGGTCTGCGGGGTAGGGATCAAGGAGCTCTGTTTCTCCGGACCTCTGGAGGAGTTGACCCTGGCCGCCAATCTGCAACCGGCCCTGACTGCGGTCAACCTGGTCTGCTGGCAGGCGGTACGGAAGGCCGGCATCCGCGCCAACTATGTGGTCGGCCACAGCCTGGGCGAGTACGCCGCCCTCCATGCCGCCGGCGTCCTCACCCTGGAAGACACCATCCGTCTGGTGGCCCGGCGCGGTCAGGTCATGGGCCGGGCCGGGGAGCGCTTCCCCGGCGGCATGGTGGCCATCCTGGGCTTGGGCCTGAATGCGGTCCAGGAGATCCTGGCGGAAGTGGCCGCACCCGAGGCCATCAGCATCGGCAACTACAACTCGGAGCAGCAACTGGTGCTCTCGGGCACGGCAGCAGCCTTGCAGCGGGCCAGTGAGCTAGCCATGGCCCAGGGCGGCAAGGCGGTGGCCTTAAATGTCAGTATCGCCAACCACAGTCCGCTCATGGCCCAAGCCGTGCCTGAGTTTGAACAGGCCTTTGCCGCGGTCCCCTTGCAGCCGCCCGCCATCCCCGTGCTCTTTAACGTCACCGCCCGTAGCGAGCAGGACCCCGAGGCCATCCGGGGGATCATGGCCCGGCAGATCGTCTCCATGGTCCGCTGGCAGGAGATCATCTCCGCCCTGCTGGCCGCGGGCGTGGTGACCTTCATCGAATGCGGACCTAAGAAGGTCCTCTCCGGTCTCATGAAGCGGATGCTGCCCAAGGGCGGCGGTCACCGTTGCCTGCAGCTCGATACGCCCGCCGGCTTGGCGGAGGCCCTTGTGGAGTTACAGCGCTGAGAGGATGAAAATGGGGGGGCACGAATGACCTTGCCCCCCTTAGTGTGCGTCATCGGGAACATACCCCCGGGAGAAAGACACAGATGAGTGATCAATCGCAAGACGAATCCTATATCTTCTGGTTGCCGGAGTTCAGTGTCGGCATCACAAAGGTGGATGATCAGCATAAAAAGATCTTCACCATGATCAACCAACTGCACACGGCCATTCGCACCCACGAAAATGATGCCAAAGCCATGGAAAGCGTCATTGAGGCGATGGCCAGTTATGTGGCCTACCACTTTGAAACGGAAAAATCCATCCTGCACGAGTTGCCGGAGTTTGCGGATCATGAGAAGCAGCATTGGGAGTTCACCAAGAAGACGCTGCAGTTTGCCAACAAGTACCAACGCCAACCGAGAGAGGAGCTGTTGCATGAGATCGTAGGCTTTCTCGCCTACTGGCTGAAGGCCCACATCATCGGCACCGACATCGGGCAGTTCAAGCTCTATCGCCAGCAGCAGGGGATCGAGTAAGGGCCTTGGCAACAGCACATTACCGTTTATCCTTCTTCAACCCGCTACCCCCTTCCCTGATCCGCTCCGCTCCCGCCGCAAGGGGAGATGCGATGATCCTCTCTTCCGGCCATGGCCAGCCAGGGATCAGCCCTGCCCCCCCGTCTCTCTCCTCCTGCTTCCATCCTTGCCTCAATCACCCATAGCGTTGTCCTGGGGGGCAGCTGATCAGTCCTGGAGTTGTCCTGACGCCATCTTGCCGGTGAGATAGGTCGCGAGGACCGGCAGGTCGGCGGCAGCCCAGTCCAGGGTGGGCAACTCTGTCGGCGCAAGCCAGATAGCGGCGACGTGCTCATGGAGGATGATCTCTCCCGCGGCCATGGCGCAGACAAAGGGGGAGAGGGTCACCGTGAGGGTGGGGTAGGCATGGGTGTGCGGGGCCAAGGCCTGGCCGACATGGATGGCGATGCCCAACTCTTCAAGGATCTCCCGCCGGAGACACGCCGCCGGGGTCTCGCCCGCATGGATCTTGCCGCCGGGGAACTCCCACTTGTGCGGCTGGCTCATCACCGCGCTCCGTTGCGCGGCAAACACACGGCCGTCCCTTTCGATGATGGCACAGGTGACTCTGAGATGTGGGGTCGTCATGGTCCTCTTTTGGGTAATCTTGCTTGCCTTGGGCAAGCGGGTTAGGGAGCTTTTTCTCATTTGCCGCCGGATTGATTTACTGCAATTTGCCACAGGAGTCGATCGATTGCTGGTCTTGGTGGCATAAAGAAGGTATTTTATAACTGGAAGGGGAGTGGGGTGCCTTACCACTCCATGGTGCCGATGGCCCCCTTTGGGGCATCGGAAACGGATTCTCTCATCTCTGACAACGGTGAACGACCATGACGGATCTTTCGGTGAACTATCTCGGCTTGAAGTTGAAAAACCCCATCATTGTAGGGAGTTGCGGACTAACCAGTTCGGTTGCCAAGATCAAGGAGTTGGCGGGCAACAATGCCGGTGCCGTGGTGTTGAAGTCCTTGTTCGAGGAACAGATCCTGGCGGAACTGGCCAGCAATCTGGAGACCTACAATACCGACTATCCCGAGGCCTGGGACTATGTGCGCGAGTACACCCGGGGCAGCGCGGTGCAGGAGTATATCACCCTCATCACCGAGGCCAAGCAGGCGGTGGATATCCCGGTGATCGCCAGCATCAACTGCGTCTCCGGGGCCGAGTGGGTGGCCTTTGCCAAATCCGTCGAGCGGGCCGGGGCCGATGCCCTGGAGCTCAACATCTCTCTCTTGCCCAGTAATCCCAAAATCACCTGCCACGATTACGAAAGCCGCTACTTTGCCATCTTGGATCAAGTGAGCGCCTCTCTCTCCATCCCCATCACCTTGAAGATGAGCCGATACTCTTCCTCACTGGCCAATCTGGTTACCCGGTTGAGCTGGAAGGATCGGGTCGGCGGTTTTGTCCTCTTCAACCGCTTTTATAATCCGGACATCGACATCGACCAACAGACCGTGAAATCGGCGGACATCTTCAGCACGCCCAAGGATAATGCCCATACCCTGCGCTGGATTGCCCTGCTCTCGGGAATGATCGACAAGGCGTTGGTCGCCTCCACCGGTATCCATGACAGCACAAGCCTGATCAAGCAACTGCTGGCCGGGGCCACGGCGGTGCAGGTGGTCTCCACCCTCTACAAGAATGGTCCGGGGCAGATCAACGCCCTGATCGAGGGTCTGGAGAAGTGGATGGCGGAAAAATCCTACAATAGCATCGCGGAGTTCAGGGGGAAACTGAGTCAAGGGCAGGTGGAGAACCCAGCGGTCTTTGAACGGATTCAGTTCATGAAATACTTTGGCGGGATTAGTTGATCACGGGGAGTAGTACGCCATACGCCTTGCGGCTACTTCATACCATACTAAACCTGATGGAATCGCAAAAAGTCGTGAAGCTGACCAGCTACCAATGTAATTTCGATGTGTTACGGGGCGTGCCAGCGGCGGTTGAGCGGTTTTTGCGAAACCGACAAACCTGGATCAGCGACACACCTTCAGGACGTTGATCGCCATGTCGCCCGCCACCTCGCGTAAGCGGTCGTCATTGGTCCAAAATCCGGAACAGTCGTGATGCCGGGCAGTGGCTAGGTGTAAGGCGTCCGGTGTTTTCAGGCCGTGATGAGCACGCAGGTCAGCCGCGTGATGGAAGATCGCTTGCGGCATGGACAGCCGGCGTTGGGTGGTGAAGAAATTTTTGCATTTTTCAATGAGGTCATGCCGTTGCCGCTTGATCGGCAGGACTAGGCACTCCATTTCCACCAGGGGACTGATGCAGTAAATCTCATTTGGTTGCAGCGCGGCTTCCAGTGGTGAGCAATA
>OBOI01000563.1_pt1 | contig 12537 bp, 11 predicted proteins | sample 1670151 | NCBI WGS metagenome assembly OBOI01 (sample SAMEA104232303, study PRJEB22302) | sediment metagenome | biome: forest; feature: aquifer; material: sediment | place: USA | collected 2011-08-07 | depth 0.01 m | reverse complement strand
AACCCTGTTCGGCGTCAAGATCGAAGCCGACCAGGCGCCCGCGTGGCACGAATCCGTGCGCTTTTTCCGCATCGTTCGCAACAGCGAGGAAACGCGCCGGGCCGCCCCAAGCGTTTCGCCCCCTGGGGGGAGAACGCCGCAGAGCGGCGTTGTCGGGGGGGGCACATTGGTCGGCCAGTTCTACCTCGACCTCTACGCCCGCGACACCAAGCGCGGCGGCGCCTGGATGGACGAGGCGATCACGCGGCGGCGGAAAACCGGGGACAGACCACGGTTTTCGGAACCCGGCACAAGCCAGGAGTCCCCAACGGAAAACCGTGGTCTGTCCCCGGTTTTCCAGACGCCGGTGGCCTACCTCAACTGCAACTTCCCGGCACCGGTGGGTGACAAACCCGCCACCTTCTCCCACGACGACGTTCTCACCCTGTTCCACGAAACCGGCCACGGTCTGCATCACCTGCTGACGCAGGTGGAGGAACTGCCGGTGTCCGGCATACACGGCGTCGAATGGGATGCGGTCGAGCTGCCGAGTCAGTTCATGGAGAACTTCTGCTGGGAATGGGACGTGCTCCAGGGCATGACCGCGCACATCGACACCGGCGCCCCGCTGCCGCGCGATCTTTACGACAAGATGATCGCGGCGAAGAACTTCCAGAGCGGCATGCAGACGCTGCGCCAGATCGAGTTCGGTCTGTTCGACCTGCTGCTGCACAGCGAGTTCATCCCCGACGGTTCGCGGCCGATGCTGGACCTGCTGGCTCAGGTGCGCCGCGAGGTGGCCGTAAGTATTCCTCCCGAGTGGAACCGTTTTCCGCAGAGCTTTTCCCACATCTTCGGCGGCGGCTACGGCGCGGGCTACTACAGCTACAAGTGGGCCGAAGTGCTTTCCGCCGACGCCTATGAAGCCTTCGAGGAGGCGGCAAAACTGCGCGGCAGCGCGCTCGATGCCGAAACCGGCGCCCGCTTCCAGCGCGAAATTCTCGCCGTCGGCGGCTCGCGTCCGGCGCTCGAATCCTTCACCGCCTTTCGCGGTCGCGCGCCGCGTCCGGACGCCCTGCTGCGGCACAATGGTATGATCGCCGCCTGAATATTGGGGCCCACCCCGAAAACGCCGCTCTGCGGCGTTCTCCCCTCAAGGGGCCAAGAAACACTTGGGGCGGCCCGGCGTGTTTCTTGAGGAGATAACCGTGAGGTCGCTGCCCGCCCTGCTGCTCGTCTTCATCGCCGCGTCCGCCTTTGCCCAGGGCGCATACCGCTGGGTCGGCAAGGACGGCAAGGTGCATTACTCGGACGAGGCGCCGCCGCCCGCCGAAGTGCAGAAGATAGAGCAGAAGAAGCTCAATGCCAGCGTAATTTCCAGCGGCGGCACGCTCAACTACGACACGCGCCAGGCAGTCGCCAATTTCCCGGTGACGCTATACACCACGCCCGACTGCGATTCCGCCTGCACGGACGGGCGCAACTTTCTCAAACGGCGCGGCATTCCGTTCACGGAGAATGTCGTCAGGACGGCGGAAGAAACCGTCGCCTTCCAAAAAGCAGTCAAGTCGGACGTATTGCTGGCGCCGACCCTGATGGTCGGCAGCAAGTCGCAGAAGGGCTACGCCGAAGGGGCCTGGGGCGACCTGTTGGATGCCGCCGGCTACCCCGCCGGGAAATAGCGGCTCAGGCGCCGCTGACCAGGGCCGACAATTCGCGTTCGAGCAGCGCCGGGTCGCCGGCGTTCAACTCCACCAGGCGGCGCAGATGCGTAATGCTGTCGAGGTCTATGCTCTCGCACAACAGCCCCACCTTCCTGCCGGCCACATGGGTAATGCGGCCCCACAAGACGATCTTCATATCGCGGTCGCCGCCCAGGCGCAACTTGAGGTGGCAATGATCGCCGACCTTGCCTTGCCATTCGGGCGGCACCTCCAGCAAGGCACCTTTAAGGGAAATATCGTCCAGCATCGCATCGACGCTGAACGCCTCGCTGACCAGCTTGACGGGGGCATTGAATGTGGCACGCCAGAATTTGCGTCGCTCGTTGGCTAGGGGCATTTCGTTTCTCCGGCTCTTGGTTTGCCGAGGCATTATAGGGCGCCGGACAGCGGCTGGGGTATGATCCCGCTGCCATGAAAATCGCGACCTGGAACGTCAACTCCCTGCGCGTGCGCCTGCCGCACGTGCTGGACTGGCTGGCGGCGCAACGCCCCGACGTGTTGTGCCTGCAGGAGACCAAGCTCGAAGACGCCGCCTTTCCCTTTGCCGAGATCGAAGCCGCCGGCTATCGCGCCGTACATAACGGCCAGAAGACCTACAACGGCGTCGCGATCCTGGCGCGCACCGAAGTCGGCGACGTTGCCCGCGACATTCCCGACTTCGACGATGCGCAAAAACGCGTCATCGCCGCCACCGTGGGCGACGTGCGCGTCGTCTGCGCCTATTTCCCCAACGGCCAGAGCGTCGATTCCGACAAGTACCCGTACAAGCTCAAGTGGCTGGCCGCGCTTGCCGCCTGGCTCAAGGAAGAACTGGTACGCCATCCGAACCTCGTGCTGCTGGGCGACTTCAACATCGCGCCCGAAGACCGCGACATGTACGACCCCGTCGCCTGGAAGGGCCAGGTACTGTGCACCGACGCCGAGCGCGACGCCTACCGCCGCCTGCTCGGCCTGGGGCTGGCCGACGCCTTCCGTCTCTTCGAGCAAACCGAGAAGGGCTACACCTGGTGGGATTACCGCATGATGGCCTTCCGACGGAATCTCGGCCTGCGCATCGACATCATCCTGCTCTCGACCGCGCTGGCGGGCGCTTGCCGCGCCTGCGCCGTCGACCGCGCGCCGCGCAAGCTGGAGCGACCGTCCGACCACGCGCCGGTCATGGCGGAACTGGCATGAGCGCACCGTCGCTGCCCGCGCTCTACCCGGTGCTCGACGCGCTACCCACCGCCCTGCGCGGCCGCGTGCTGGAGCAGGCGCAAACGCTCACGGTACCCGCCGGCACCGTGCTGTTCGACGAGCGCCAGCCCTGCCAGGGCTTCCCCTTCATTCTCGACGGCGGCATCCGAGTTCTGAAGCCCGCCGCCAACGGCCGCGAACTGCCGCTCTACCGCGTGCTGCCCGGCGAATCCTGCATCATCACGTCGAGCTGCCTGCTCGGCCACGCCGACTACAACGCCCGCGGTATCGCCGAAACCGACACCACTCTGGTGCTGCTGCCGCGCGCCCTGTTCGACGAACTGCTCGATCAGGCGTCCTTCCGCGATTTCATTTTCCACCTGTTCTCGGAGCGCATGGCCGACCTGATGCAGTTGATCGAAGAGGTCGCCTTCCGCAAGCTCGACCAGCGCCTGGCCGGCCTGCTGCTGGGCAAGGGCAAGCTCGTGCACGCCACCCACCAGCAGCTCGCCGACGAACTCGCCAGCGTGCGCGAGATCGTCAGCCGCCTGCTCAAGGGCTTCGCCGAACAGGGCCTGGTCAGACTGGGGCGCGAGCAAGTGGAGATACTCGACCCGGCGGGGTTACGGCGTATCGCTATGTAACCTTGGTCACAGACGCGCCCCGGCGGCGGTGCTTTAATGGGCTCACACCAACCAACCCATAGGAGCCAGTCATGAAATTCAACGTCGGTGGTATCGATCGTATTCTGCGCATTGTCGTCGGACTCGCGCTGGTCGCCTGGGCAGCGCTTCTCGGCGGCCCGGTCTGGGCCTGGATCGGCATCGTGCCGCTGGCCACCGGCGCCGTCGGCTTCTGCCCGCTGTATCCGCTGCTGGGCATGAATACCTGCCCGATGAAGAAATAAGAAAACACCCTCGACCCCAAGAGGAAAACGGCGGACAGCGGTCCGCCGTTTTTTATGGTGTCAGCGAATTCGCCAGCGCCACGTAATCGGCCACCGCCAACTCCTCGGCGCGCGCCGTGGGCTTTATGCCGAGCGCAGCCAGCGCCGGTTCGGTGAAGAGTTCCCTCAGCGTGTTGCGCAGCATCTTGCGCCGCTGCGAGAAGGCCGCCATGACGACGCGGGCGAAGGTGGCGTCGTCGCGGGCCGTCAATGCCGCCTTGGGGCGCGGCAGCAGGCGGACGATGGCCGAGTCGACCTGCGGCGGCGGATTGAAGGCGCCGGGGGGGACGATGAACAGGCGCTCCATGTCGAAACGGTATTGCAGCATCACCGAGAGCCGGCCGTAATCGCCGCCGCCGGGCGCGGCGACCATGCGGTCGACGACTTCCTTTTGCAGCATGAAGTGCATGTCGCGCACCTCTTCCGCATAGCCGGCGAGATGGAACAAGAGCGGCGTGGAGATGTTGTAGGGCAGGTTGCCGACGATGCGCAGATCGCTGCCGAGAGCGGCGAAGTCGAATTCGAGAGCGTCGCCGGCGTGAATATCCAACTGTTCCGGCGCGAAGCGCTCGCGCAGGCGCGCGATCAGGTCGCGGTCGATTTCGACGACGTGCAGGCGGTCGAGTTGCGCCAGCAGCGGCTCGGTCAGCGCGCCGAGGCCGGGGCCGATTTCGACGACGTGATCGTCGCGTTTCGGCGCGATCGCCGCGACGATGTTGCGGATAACGCCGGGCGAGACCAGGAAGTTCTGCCCAAAACGGCGCCGTGGAATGTGTTTCATTCTGGAAACCACTGTTTAACCACGGCGGGCACGGCGACACGGCGAGAAATCATGGCTTTGTCGATATGTACAGATTCGCCCGATGATTGAGTTCCCGAATGCCTCTCAAGCATTGCGGTTTCGCCGTGTCGCCGTGCCCACCGTGGTGAGAGTCTTTCCGGCCTTCATCGCCGCGCGACGATTTCGGCCGCCGCCGTCACCGCGGCAAACAGGCTGGACGGATCGGCGCGACCGCTGCCGGCCAAATCGAGCGCGGTGCCGTGATCAACGGAGGTGCGCAATATCGGCAGGCCCAGCGTGATGTTGATGCCGTCCTCGAAGGCGGCGTACTTCAATACCGGCAGGCCCTGGTCGTGGTACATGGCGAGCTGCGCGTGCGAGCCAGCCAACACCTTGCGCGTGAACAGCGTGTCGGCCGGCAACGGGCCGACCAGATCCATGCCCTCGGTGCGCAGCTTGTCGAGCACGGGAACGATGACCTCGATCTCCTCCCTGCCCATGTGGCCGCCTTCGCCGGCATGCGGGTTGAGACCGGCGACGAGAATGCGCGGATGGGCGAAGCCGAACTTGGTACGCAGATCGCCATGCAGTATGCGTATCGTGGTTTCGAGTTCCGGCTGGGTGATGGCGGCGGCGACGTCTTTCAGCGGCAGGTGCGTGGTCGCCAGCGCCACGCGCAGGCCGGCATTGGCGCCGGTACCGGCCAGCATCATGACGACGCGCGGGGTGCCGGTCTTTTCCGCCAGGTACTCGGTGTGGCCGGTGAACGGCATGCCGGCATCGTTGATGACGCCCTTGTGGATGGGGGCGGTGACCATGGCGGCATATTCGCCGCTGCGGCATCCGGCGATGGCGCGGTCGAGCACGTCGATGACGTAAAAGGCATTGGCGGTGTCGAGGCGGCCCGGCACGCAGGGCGCCCGCAGGGGCACGTGTTCGATGTCGAGAGCGCTGGCATCGACACCCAGCAGTTCGGCGCGTGCGCGCAGCAAGTCGCGGTCGCCGATGATGCGCAGGCGCGCCGGCAGGGCGGCGCCGGCGAGCGCCAGGCAGATGTCCGGGCCGATGCCGGCGGGTTCGCCGCTGGTAACCGCAATGACCGGCCCCGCGGCGGGACTGCGGCCGAGTTCAGCGATCTTCGCTGCGATATTCGACATAGGCCCGGTCGCGCATCTGCCGCAGCCAGTCTTCGTAGGCTTCGTCAAGCCGGCGTTCGCGCAGCGTCTGACGGGCAATCATGCGCTGGCGCTCCGGAGAGGCTTCGTCGGTGCGCCGTTCGTGCACCTGGATCAGGTGCCAGCCGAAGGGCGACTGCACCGGCTGGCTGATTTCGCCGAGTTTCAGCGCATCCATCGCCCGCTCGAATTCCGGCACCGTGTCGCCCTGATAAAGCCAGCCCAATTCGCCGCCCTTGGCCGCCGAAAGGTCGTTGGAGTAGAGCCGCGCCAGTTCGGCGAAACTGGCGCCGTTGTCGAGACGCTCCTTGATGCCGACCAGCTTGCGCCGCGCTTCGGTTTCCGAAACGAGTTCGTTGACCTTGATGAGGATATGGCTCGTACGGGTCTGCTTGATGGCGCGGTTAAGCGTCGCGCCGCCCTGTCTTTCGACCAGCTTGAGAATATGGAAGCCGGCCGGGCTGCGCATGATTTCGCTGACATCTCCAGGCTTCATTTTCTGTGCCGCTTCGGCATACAGGGTCGGCAGGCGGTCGAGCGTACGCGAGCCCATGGAGCCGCCGGACAAGCCGTCGGGCGCATCCGAGAAGCTGGCAGCCACTTTGCCGAAATCCTCGCCGGCCTGAATCTGCTGGAGCGCCTGTCGCGCCTTGGCACTGATGCGCATCAACTGGCCCGGATCGGCCTGTTCCGGCACGCGGATGACGATATGCGCCAGATTCACCGTAACCACGCCGCCGCTCGTGTTCTGCGGATTGGCGAGAAAGTTGTCGATTTCGCCTTCGGAGATGACGATGCGGCTATCCACCTCGCGCTCGCGCACGCGGGCGACGGTCATTTCATCGCGTATCTCCTCGCGGAACCGGGTCCAGGCGATGCCATCGCGCTCAAGCAGCGATTTGAAGTCGGGCAGCGAAAGACGGTTGCCTTCGGCAATGCGGCGCAGGGTGGCGTCCAGTTCGCCGTCGGAAATCCTGACCCCGGTTTCCTTGGCAAACTGCAACTGGACGCGATCCATGATCATGCGTTCCAGCAATTGCCGCTCCATGACGTCGCTCGGCGGCACCTGGGTGCCCTGAGTGCGCAACTGCCGCTCCACCGTAGCGAAGCGCGACTTCAATTCGTGCTGGGTGATCGCCTCGTCGTTGACGACGGCGACGATGCGATCGACTTCGAGCGGCGTGCGGCCGCGCGCCTGCGCCTGCACGGTTCCGGCAACGAGACAAAATGCGGCGCAAGTGACGGCAAGACGGAAAATTCTCATGGATGGGCTCAGTAGGGCGAAAACGCCGGGTCGACGGAGGACGGCTGGTTGATCAGCCCGTAGCCCGGAACGCTGCGCCTCAGGATGTCGAGGGGGGTAGACCCGATGCGCGAAAAACCGTTCAGTTCGAGTTGAACGAACAGCGATGTCGTCGCCTGCTGGGTCAGTGTGGCGATACGTTGAACGACGATGCGCGCAACCCAGCAGCCGCCGTCGTATTCTAGCCCGCCCGCGCTCTCGATCATGCGGCGTTCCTTGGTCGAGTAGTTGTAGCGGCCGACCCCGTGCCAGCCACCCGTTATCGGCCACTGCGCCGAGATATCGACCTGACCGAGCAGATCGCGGGTGTAGCGGTAGCCGGCATTGAGCACCTTGCCGATCTCGGGCTGGTAGCGTCCGCCGACATTCAGCCGCTCGGTACGCGCGTCGCGCGGGTTGTACTGCCAGCCGGTATCGACGTAGGTCTTGGGCAGCACCTGCCCCGTCAGCGCGGCAAGCACGTCGGCGGAGCGTCCGGTGCGCGGAACTTCGGCGGGATTGGTGCCGACTGCGGGCAGGGTGACGTGCTGGGTATCGAAATAGTAGCGCTGGCCGATGAGGCCGCGCAGCAGTTCGGCGCCGGTGGACGGATCGAGCAGACGCGAGGTGACGGCCGCGGTCAACTGGTTCGCATCGGAAACGCGGTCGCCGCCGCCGTAACGATTCTCGGCAAAAATCTGGGCAAAGTTGAAGTCGGCCAAACCGGAATCGAAGATGGGAATCTGACTCTGATCCTTGTTCGGCACGTAGAGGTAGTAAAGGCGCGGCTCCACGGTCTGGGTAACGTTGCGCCCGAATACCTCGGCATCGCGCTCGAATACCAGCGAACTGTCGAGGCTGAAAACCGGCAGGGTTCGCGACAAGTCGTTCGGGGTTCCGGCGGCCTGGCGGTCAAGCTGATAGTGCGTTGCGTGAACGCCCAGTTTGGGCGTCACCGTCAGGAACGAAGTCTGCAAGGGCAACGAGAACTGCGGATACAGCGTGTTGCGTTGGCCGACGACGAAGGTCGGGTGGTCGAAGCGGACATGTTCGCCGCTGAAATTGAACACGCCCCCAAGCGGCAGGTCGTAGCGATTGGCATTGACGTTGAACTGCGGCAGCCGCCGGTAGGGCTCGTCGGCCACCGGCAGGGAGGGATCCTGAAGCACCTGGTAGCGCTGCGCGGTCAAGGCGGCATTCCACCAGCCGCCGCTGTAATTCAACTGCCCCTGGCGCAGCAGGTTCGTCTGGGTGAGCACGGAGGCGGGTTTCGACAAGTCGCTGAAATAGGTGTCGTCCGAAACGCCATTCAGGTTAAGGCTGCCCGAGAAGCCGTGGCCGAGATCCTGATGGCGGTGCTGTATCGCGTACGCGAAGCGGCGCTTGTGTTCCAGGCGGTCGTCCGGCAGATATTCGACATGGGACTCGCCGCTGAACTTGTAGTCGAGATAGCGGACATCGGCATTCCACTGGGCGCCGCGTTTGGCCATCAGGCGCGGCGCAATGGTGGCGTCCATGTTCGGCGCGATGTTCCAGTACCACGGCGCCATGACCTCGATACCGCTCTTGCTCGTCGAACCGAAGGTTGGCGTCAACAGGCCGCTTTTACGCTGGTTGTCGAGCGAAAAACTGAGCCAGGGGGAGTAAAGAATGGGGACGCCCTGAAACACCACCTTGCCCTCGCTACCCTCGGCGACTTCACGGTTGTAGTCGAGCTTGAGGTCGCCGACCTCGGCATGCCAGCCGTCATTGCCGGCCGGGCAGGTCGTATAAGTCGCCTTGTTGAGGTGATAGAGCCCTTCGCCTTCAAATTCGATGCGCTCGGCCTCGCCGCGCCCGGTGATTTCCTTGCGCACGGGAAGGTCGATACCCGGTATCGCACCGGGCAGGGACTGGTTTGAAATGCGCGTCATCGAGTAGGTGGGCTGCTCGAAAAAGCCGACGTTCTCCTCGATTTTCATCCGCAGCCGCGGTCCGGTAAACACGTCGCGCTCGCGTTGCAGGCGCACATCGCCCATGGCCTCGACTTCGTCGTCGATATGCCAGTAGCTCAGGCGGTCGGCCGTCAGCACCGTTCCAACCCTGCGCAGTTCCGCGTCGCCCTCGGCAACCATCTCGACGTCATTGCGCCCGTACAGGCGATTCGCCGAAACGAAAGTCGGTTGCGGCGCATCGTCGTCGCGCGAGGGCGTCACGAGCGCGGACGACGGCTTCAACGCCGGATTCGGCAATTCGCCCGCCGCGACATGGGCGGAATATAGGGGCTGCAGCGCGGGGCGTTCTCTCACCTGCGGCGGCTCATGGGGCTGCAGTGTTGCGGTCGCGGCACTTTCCGCCGTGGCGGGCGCCAAGGCTGGCTCGGCCTTGACTACCGCTGGCTCGACTTTGACCACAACGGGTTCGACTTTGACTGCCGCTGGCTCGACTTTGACTACCGCCGGCTCGACTTTGACTACCGCCGGCTCGACTTTGACTGCGGCGGGTGCGGCCTTGGCTGCGGCGGGTGCGGGCGACGGCACCGTCTCGGAACTTGCCTGCTCCCGCGCCGGCGACACCGGCCGAGCCGGTGCGACAAGGGCCACCGGCTTTGCTGCCGGCACCGGTGCCGGCGTCCGAACCGGTGCCGGGGCAGTATCCGGCTCGATAAGCTGGCGCATCGGCAGCGCGCCGCCGGGCGACGGCGCATCGAGCAAAGGTGTGCGTATGGGAGCCGCAGCGGGTGCCGGTTCCACTGCGGTTGCAAGCTTCGCAGCCGCCGGCTCTGCCGGGGCAGCGGCGTCGCCGCGTATCAGCGCGGGATCGACGCGCAGCGGCGGCAACTCTTCGGCCGCGGCAGTCTCTGCCAGGCCGATAACCATGATCCAGTAAAGGAATACGCGCAACGGCATCGTTGTAGTTCTTCGCCGCACGCCCCCAAGGCGCGCGATAGCCGAATGATAGAATCATCAATTCTAACATTCTCAGGGGCTTACCAAGGTGGAACGGCAGCGCAAATTCGAGGCATGGCTGGGGACGCTTTATCCGGGAAAGCGCTTTGCGCTGACCCCCGCTTCCGCCGACGCCAGCTTTCGCCGCTATTTCCGGGCGAGCGGCGACGACGGCAGCACCCTGGTCGTCATGGACGCCCCCCCCGAGCGCGAAGACTGCCGGCCCTGGCTGCACGTGCAGCGCCTGTTCCGCGCTGCCGGCGTGCATGTGCCCGAGGTTTACGCCGAAGATCTCGCGCAAGGCTTTCTGCTGCTTTCCGATCTCGGCTCGACCACCTATCTGGCCGCCTTCGACGCCGACAACACCGTCGCGCTCTACGATGCCGCCATCGACGCGCTGATCCGCATACAACTGGCCAGCCAGCCGCAAACGCTGCCGCCCTACGACCGCGCCCTGCTGAAGCGCGAACTCGATCTCTTTCCCGACTGGTACATCGCCAAACATCTCAAGGTCGAACTGAGCGCAAAGCAGCGCGCAACACTCGACCAGACGTTCGAGAAGATACTCGCCGCCAACCTCGCCGAGCCGCAGGTTTATGTGCACCGCGACTACCATTCGCGCAATCTGATGGTCACGGCGCCGAACCCCGGGATCATCGATTTTCAGGACGCCGTCTACGGCCCCATCAGCTACGACCTGGTTTCACTGTTCAAGGATGCCTATGTCGAATGGCCCGAAGCGCTTCTGCTCGACTGGACGGTGCGCTACTGGGAAAAGGCGCGCAAGGCCGGCCTGCCGGTGCGCGCCGACTTCGCCGACTTCTACCGCGACTACGAATGGATGGGCGTGCAGCGCCACATCAAGGTGCTGGGAATTTTCGCCCGGCTCTGCCACCGCGACGGCAAGGACGGCTACCTCAAGGACATGCCGCGGGTAGCGAAATACCTGCGCGCCGCCTGCGAACGCTACCGCGACCTCGGGCCCTTCCTGAAACTGCTCGACGAACTCGAAGGCAGGCAGGCGCAAGTGGGATACACGTTTTGAGGGCGATGATCTTAGCCGCCGGCCGCGGCGAACGCATGCGGCCGCTGACCGACCGCACGCCCAAGCCGCTGCTGCCGGTGGCCGGCAAGCCGCTGATCGTCTGGCATCTCGAGCGCCTGGCGCGCGCCGGCTTCACCGACATCGTCATCAACCACGCCCATCTCGGCGACCAGATCGAGGCGCTGCTGGATGACGGCAGCGCTTGGGGCGTCTCGATCCGCTATTCGGCCGAACCGCCCGGCGCGCTGGAAACCGCCGGCGGCATTGCGCAGGCGCTGCCGCTGCTCGGCGCGGATTCGGGCAGCGAGCCCTTCCTCGTGGTCAATGGCGACATTTACTGCGAGTGGGATTTCCGCCGCGCGCATGCAGCGCTAGCTGCGTCCGACCTCGCCCACCTCGTGCTCGTGCCGAATCCGCCCCAGCATGCCGCCGGCGATTTCGTACTCGACGCCGGCCGCGTCGCCGCCGCGGGCGCGCCGTGCCTGACCTTCGCCGGCATCGGCATCTACCGGCCGCCACTCTTTGCCGCCATCGAACGCGGCAAACCCGCCCGGCTCGCGCCGCTGCTGCGCGAAGCCATGGCCGGCCGGCGCGTGAGCGGCGAACTGCACGCGGGCCGCTGGGTCGACGTCGGCACGCCGCAGCGGCTGGAAGAACTCGATGCCGAGTTGCGTTCCCTATAATGGATCAATGAACGCCGCCCCAATGAACGCCGCCCCCTTCATCGCCCGCCGCCGCCAACTGCTCGAACGCATGGGCAGCGGCGTCGCCGTGATCCCCACCGCGCCCGAGCGCACCCGCAACCGCGACACCACCTATCCCTATCGCGCCGACAGCTACTTCCATTACCTCACCGGCTTCCCCGAGCCCGAGGCCGTGCTGCTGCTGATCGCCGGCGACCAGCCGAAGAGCCTGCTGTTCTGTCGCGACCGCGATGCCGACAAGGAAATCTGGGACGGCTACCGCTACGGCCCGGAGGGCGCGAAGCAGGCGTTCGGCTTCGACGAAACCCATTCGCTCAAAGCGCTCGACGAAATGCTGCCGCAACTCCTCGCCGACCAGCCGGCGCTGTGGTACTCGCTCGGCCATGACGCCAACTGGGACGCGCGCATCGCCGCCACGTTGAACGCCGTGCGCGCGCAAAGCCGCGCCGGCAAGCGCGCACCCGAGGCCGTCCGCGACGTGCGCGCCGCGCTCGACGAAATGCGCCTCATCAAGGACGACCACGAAATCGCCTTGCTGCGCCGCGTCGCCACCATCGCCGCCGGCGCCCATGTGCGGGCCATGCAAGCCGCCGCCCCCGGCCGCTACGAATACGAACTCGAAGCCGAACTGCTGCATGAATTCCGCCGCCACGGCTGCCAATCTCCGGCCTACTCGCCCATCGTCGCCGCCGGCGCCAGCGCCTGCGTGCTGCACTACATCGACAACGCCCGGCGCATCGAAGACGGCGAGCTCATCCTCATCGACGTCGGCGGCGAACTCGACGGCTACGCCTCCGA
>OBOI01000562.1_pt1 | contig 12538 bp, 13 predicted proteins | sample 1670151 | NCBI WGS metagenome assembly OBOI01 (sample SAMEA104232303, study PRJEB22302) | sediment metagenome | biome: forest; feature: aquifer; material: sediment | place: USA | collected 2011-08-07 | depth 0.01 m | reverse complement strand
CGGGCACCCCATGTCGCGCGCGCTCGGCCACGCCGTCGCCGTGCTGCTGATCGCCTGTCCCTGCGCGCTGGGGCTGGCGACGCCGACGGCGATCATGGTCGGCACCGGCCAGGCGGCCCGGCGCGGCATTTACATCCGCAACGGCGAGGCGCTGGAAACGGCGGCGCAACTTACGACCCTGGTCTTCGACAAGACCGGCACCATCACCGAGGGCAAGCCCGTGGTCACCGATTTCGTTGCCGTCGCCGGCAGCGACGAGGCGCAACTGCTGGCGCGCGTGGCCGGGGTGGAGGTCCATTCCGAACACTTCCTGGCGCGCGCCATCGTCGCCTTCTGTCGCGCGCGCGGCGCGCAGGCGGCGGAAGTGACGGACTTCGCGGCGCAGCCGGGCAGCGGCGTGCGCGCCCGCGACGGCGCGGACGAAATTCTCATCGGCAACGCGGGATTCATGGCCGTCGCCGGCATCGGAGTCGAGCGTCAGGCGGAACAGGCCGCGGCGCTGGCCGAGCAGGGCAAGACGCCGGTCTTCGTCGCCATCCATGGCGCTTGCGTCGCGCTCTTCGCCATCGCCGACCGCCCGCGCGCCGGCGCGCGCGAAGCCATCGCGCTGTTGCACCGGCTTGGCCTCGCCACCGTCATGGCGACCGGCGACGTCGAAGCGGCGGCCAACCACATTGCGCGCGAAGTCGGCATCGACCGCGTCGTCGCGCGCGCCACGCCCGCCGACAAGCTGGCGCTGATCCGCGCCCTGCAAGCGGAGGGAAAGAAAGTCGGCATGATCGGCGACGGCATCAACGACGCCCCGGCGCTGGCGGCGGCGGACGTCGGTTTCGCCATCGGCGGTGGCGCCGACATCGCGGTGGAATCGGCCGACATCACGCTGGTGGGCGGCGACATCGCGCGCGTCGCCGCCGGCATCGAACTCTCGCGGCGCACCATGAGCGTGATCCGTCAGAACCTGTTCTGGGCGCTGGGCTACAACGTTGTCGCCATCCCCGTTGCGGCAGCCGGACGGTTGAACCCGATGATCGCCGCCGCGGCGATGGCGCTGTCGTCGGTGTCGGTGGTGACGAATTCGCTGCGGCTGCAAAGATGAGAGCCTATTTCAGTAGGAATCATGCCCCGCGTTGAGACCAGGATCGGATGGATGCAAGGCGCGGCGCGCAAACTATGGTTGTTCCGTTGGCAAGCGCTGCAACGCCGCAGGCGCCGATCCTGGTCTCAACCCGAAGGGCCGGCGGACGGCGGGCGCATTGCCGCGTTGCGCTTCGCTTGTGGAGATTTACTACACTGCGCGAGTCGCGCCTTGCACTGCATCCCGCCGTCCGCCGGCGCGGGGCATGATTCCTACTGAAATAGGCTCAGCTTGAACCACGCGCATCACCACGTCGCCGAGTTCTCCTATTGGCTCGCCTTCATGACCGGGCTGCTCGGCAGCGGCCATTGCCTGGGCATGTGCGGCGGGCTCGTCTCGGCTTTCTTCATGAAACTGAATGCCAAGGGTGTCGCGCCTTACCTCGCCTACAACGCGGCGCGGCTGGCCATCTACGCGGTCGTCGGCCTCATCGCCGCGCTGCTGGGCACGGTGCTGGTGGCGACCGGCAGGGTCGGGCTGGCGCAGGGCGTGCTACAGATCGTCGCCGGCCTCGTCGTTATCCTGCTCGGTTTCGACCTGCTCGGTCTGTCGCCGATCAGGAACTCGATCGGCTTCGTGCCGATGGCCTGGCTGCGTCGCCAGTTCGCCGCCGCGACGCAGAAGGGGCCGGTGGTCGGTGCGGCCATCGGCGGCGCCATCAACGGCCTCATGCCCTGTTCGATGACCATGGCGATGGCCGTGCAGGCCACCACCGCGCCCTCGCCGCCCGAGGGCATGCTGCTGATGCTGGCCTTCGGCGCCGGCACGCTGCCGGCGATGTTCTCCGCCTCCTTCCTCTTCGGCAAGCTCGGCCCGCGTTTGCGCGGCTGGCTGCTCAAGGGCGCGGCGCTGTTCGTGATTGCGCTGGGTTTGTCGACGCTATGGTCGGGCGTGAGGTTCTATCTGGTGATGTACAAGCTGGTGCTGTGAGTCGGCGGAAATCCCGGTTCCGGCATTACCCGCAAGCCGAAACTCCCGGGGTGGTACACCGGAACTCTGGATGAAGGATCATTCCCGGCGCGGACGGCATGGGCGGAGGTGAGACGCAGATAGCCTTGGGAAAGGGGTGCCGCGCCAGGAACGGTTCGCATCCTACGCTGCGGGCCTTGACGACGGAATATGGCAAATTGTCGCAGGCGGCGCGGTGAAATCATTCCAATGCAGCAATGGCGGTGCTTTCGTCCCCGTTGCAGCGACATTTTGTCGCATGGATTACCTCATTCGGCAAGGCTAATATTGCGCTGCGCAATCCCAACCCGAAAGGAGCCGTTCATGGACCGCCGCGACTTGCTGAAACTTTCCCTTGCCGCCGGTGCCGGCCTTGCCGCACCGGCCGCGTTCGCCCAACAACCCGCTTGTACGGCCGACGGTACGCCCGCCCAGTTCGTGCCGAAGAAGCCGGCCGACCCCAAGGCCGCCGAAAGCGACATCGAGAAGTACCCCAAGTGTCCGTATTGCGGCATGGACCGCAGGCAGTTCAGCCACACGCGCATGCTGGTGCACTACGGTGACGACGTCGCCGACGGCACCTGTTCTCTGCACTGTGCGGCGATCAGTCTGGCGGTGAACGTGGACCGCGAACCGAAGGCGATTTACGTCGGCGACAACGCCGCGGCAGCCGAAGTGAAGCCGCTGGTGGAAGTCGGCCAGGCCAGCTTTCTGATCGGCAGCAGCATCAAGGGGGTGATGACCAAGCGCAGCAAGATGGCCTACGGTAGCGCCGACGCGGCCAGGGCGGCCCAGGCGGCGAGCGGCGGCGAGGTCGCCGGCTTCGATCAGGCGCTGCTGGCGGCCTACACCGACATGGCGGCCGACGTTTCCATGATCCGCAAGAACCGCGCGGAGCGCCGCAAGCGCATGATGGAACAGCAGTCCAAGGGATGAAGCGCTTTCTCACCGCCTTGCTGATGTCGTTCTGGGTCGCCGTGGCTGCGGCCCAGATGCCACCCAAGCCCGGACCGAAGGACTTGTGCGCCGTCTGCGGCATGCTGGTCGCCAAGTACCCCAATTGGGTGGCCACCGTGGTCTGGAAGGACGGCCATGCCCATCACTTCGACGGCGCCAAGGACATGTTCAAGTTCCTGCTTGATCTGCCCAGGTATGCGCCGGGCCACAAGCGCGAGGACATCGCCGGGATTTTCGTCACCGACTTCTACGGCCTGGAAAAGATCGACGCGAAGAAGGCGTTCTTCATCATCGGCTCCGATGTACTCGGCCCCATGGGTCACGAGCTGGTGCCGCTGGCGACCAGGGAAGATGCCGCCGATTTCATGAAGGATCACAAGGGCAAGCGCAGCCTCGGTTTCGGCGAGGTCACACGCGAGCTTGCCGCCGGCCTCGACTAACCCGCCTTCAAGTGCTGCCGCAGCGAGAGCGAGGCGCCCAGCCAGCCGAGCCCGCCGGCCAGCCCCAGCATGACGACAGAATCGAGCCGGCCGAGCGGGTGCAGCGTGAAGTCGAGGTTGTAGAGCTGGGCCAGTTCGCCGATGGGGCCGGCCAGCCAGAGCGTGGCGAGCCAGACGATGGCCCAGGCGATGACGCCGCCCAGCAGCCCCTGCAAGATGCCGAAATAGTGGAAAGGCCGGCGGATATAGACGTCGGTGGCGCCGAGCAGGCGGCTGACCTCGATCTCCTGGCGCTGCGTGAGCACTTGCAGGCGGATGGTGTTGAAGGTGATCGCCACCAGCCCGACGGCGAGCAGCAGCGCCAGCAGCACGACGCCGGTGCGGCCGAGCTTGAGCAGGGCGTCCAGCCGCCGCACCCAGGCCGAGTCGAGCTGCACATGCTCGACGCGCGGCAGCTTCTTCAATTCGCTTGCCAGGGCTTCCATGGCGGCGGGGGCGTCGTCCTTCGGGTCGATAACGAAGGCATCGGGAAAGGGGTTTTTCGCCAGCACTTCAATCACGTCGCCTAGACCTTCGGCCGACTTCATGCGCGCCAGCGTGTCTTCGCGCGACACGAAGCGGGCGGCCTTGACGGCGATGTTGTTCTTCAGCCGCGTCTCGATTTCGTTGGCGGCAGCGCGGTTGGCATCGAGAGACATGAACAGGGAGATTTGCGGCGTCGGTGCCGCGGAGGATGCCAGTTGCAGCGCATTGGCGACCAGCATCTGCCCGCCGGCCGGCAGCGCCAGCGCGATGCCGATGGCCAGCAGCGAGAGCAGCGTATTCACCGGCGTCGCCGTCAGCCGGCGCAAGGCCAGCAGCAGGGCATTGTGGTGCTGATGCAGCCAGGCCGTCATGGCACCCGTCTCCCGTGGCTCAGCACGATTCGGTGCCCGTCGGCGAACAGGCTGTCGTCGTAGGTGGCGATGACGACGGTAACGCCGACCTGATGAAAATCGCGGAAGATCTGCGCCACGTCGTTGGCCGTCTCCGGGTCGAGGTGGGCCGTCGGTTCGTCGGCCAGCAGCAGGTTGGGTCGGCCGACCACGGCGCGGGCGATGGCCAGCCGCTGCTGCTCGCCGCCGGAAAGCGCGATGGGCAACGCTTTTTCGCGGTCGAGCAGGCCGACCTTGTCGAGCGCCGCGCGCACGCGCTTGGCCGCCTCGCGCGGCGGAAAGCCGGCGATGGACAAGGGCAGCATCACGTTCTCGAAGAGGTTGCGGTCGAACAGCAGCTTCTGGTCCTGGAACACCAGCCCGAGGTTGCGCCGCAGAAAGGGAATCGCCGCGCGCTTGAGCGCCCCGACGTTCTGGCCATTCACCAGCACGGCGCCGCCGGTGGGACGCTCGATGGCGGCGATGAGCTTCAGCAGCGTCGACTTGCCCGCCCCCGAATGGCCGGCGATGATCGCCAGCTCGCCGTCGCCGATCTCGAAATCGATGCCGGCCAGCGCATCGATGCCGGGCGGATAGCGTTTGCAGACTTGCTGGAACTGGATCATCGCGGTAGGGGTCTTCAGCCGGGAACGAATACTGCCGGACTGACATGGAAGAACTTGCCCAGCTTCCCCGCCAGGGTTGCACTGATCTTGCGCTTTCCCGCCAGGATGGCAGACAGATTGCTCTGCGGCACGATCTCCGCCAGATCGCCCTGCTTCAGGCCGCGAATTTCGATCAGGTGGCGCAGAACCTCCTTGGGTTCGGAAGGCTCGATGGCGAGGTGGCGCGAGTCGTAGTCCTCCACCAATTCGCCGACCAGGTCGAGCAAGCCTGCCAGCGCGTGAGCTTCCTTGTCGCCGACGACGTCGAGCAGGCAATTCATCAGCGCCACGGTGCGCTCGTACTCCTGCTCGCTGCGGATCGGGCGCAGATGGGCAACGCGGTCGAACGCGGCCCAGGTCTGTTGCAGCGCCCGGATGTTGATGGCGTTGCGAGATGCGGTAGCGGTTGTCATGGTTACACCTCGAAACACGAATGCCCGGCGCTGGTGTGCCATTTACGCAAGGGCTGCCCGGCTTCGGGATGCGGGTGCCCGAAGTCGCGCAGCATCGTCAGCGAAATGATGTGCATGCGCGGACTATATCAAAACGATATACCGGTGGCAAGGCATGTAGCGTTTGAGTGTTGCGAGTTAATGATCTGTCCGGTTCTGTAGCACTTAGCCACTCCGGACCTTCGATATTGAAATCATTGCTGCGGCGTGTGAGTGTTCCATCCGGCCAGTTGGCGCCAAAATGGCGACAGTGATACACTGAACGCTCAAGCAATTGTTGGAGGTAAAAATGGGAAACGCCATTGCCAAGCAAGATCGTATCGGTGCTCGCGTGCCCCACGAGGTTTATGAAACCTTATGCCGTGCCGCCGAACTGACCGGTGCCACGGTCAACCAGTTTCTGGTGCAAGCTGCGCTGAAGGAGGCACAGGAAGTCATCGAGCGACAAGAAGTCATCCGCCTCTCGCCGCGCGACTGGAACTGGTTGCTCGACCTGATGGAAAACCCGCCTAAGCCGAATGCCAAGCTGAAGGCTGCCCTGAAGCGTTACCAGAAGGCCAGGCGAGATGATGCAGGTACAGGCTTTAGCTGGGGATCATGACCGGCAGGGATTCGACTGTGGTCGCCAGGAACTGAACGACTGGCTGCGGCAGGTCGCCCGTCAGCATCAGGACAAGGGGCTGTCGAAGACCTTCGTCGCCGTTCGCGAGGAGCTGCCAACCCGCATCTGCGGCTATTTCGCGCTGACGCTGGCAGAACTCGAGAACCGGCATCTGCCGGAAGCCTGGCGCACGAAGCTGCCGCGCCGCATCCCCGGCGTGCGTTTGGGCCGGTTGGCTGTCGATAGGCAGTATCAAGGCAAGGGGCTGGGCGAACTGCTGCTGGTCGATGCCCTGACAAGAGCGCAGCGCATCTACGCCGAGGCGGGCGGAATCGGTTTGTTCGTCGATGCGCTGGACGAGCAGGCGGCAGGGTACTACCGGACCTTCGGCTTTGAGGCAGCGCCGGATAACCCGCTGCTGTTGTTCCTGTCGGCAAGGGTCACAGAGTAAGTGGGCAGCGGGGCTGCTCTCGCAGAACAAGAATAGGGAGATTGGGTCTGATGGTTTTTAGTGAAGACTCAAGAGTCAAAATCCCCTGCATTCTGCACATTTCGAGTTCAGAACTGAGTGCAAGAAGTTCGACGCTCAACGAAAACCGACTGTCGGTTCTCACTTAAGTCAAGACCAGGGAGTTCGGGTTTACAAGGCATTACGTCAAAAGCTGTCTCGTCATTCTGAATCGTAAAGTCATTTAACTCTGAATTCCTGCCAATCGCTATCACTCAATTCTGTACTTTCTTAGTCTTAAGACTTTTGGAAGGGCCGATGACCATCCGTCCAACGCAGACACCCTGGCGGTTGCGCTTGGTCTGAACGCCGTTTCACCACGGACGGACGAAGCCAGTCGAAGCGTACTGGCAGCACGCCACACCGTTCTACCTCTCGGAGTTTCTTAGGATGCAACCAGCCGGGCTTTCCTTCGATTCGGAAACCACCATAGTAGAGAGCGGCGAGGGCCGCCCTGACGGTCCAGGCAAAGATCGACACCAACGCAAATCACTAGAGCCCGAGGGCTGCCGCGTCCGTCGCTAGCGGAACTTCAACCCGTACGGTGCCCTCCTTGGTGCGCCATGGGAATACGCCGTAACGCCATAGATGTCTTTCAACATGGGCTGTCAAGAATAAGAATTCTTTGAGAGAGGACCATGCACCAATTCTTCCATGGTTCCTTCTGAGATCCCTTCCGTAGACATCAAACCAGCGTCCAAGGTTTGCTGATTGCAGCGCAGCCGAAAGCTTGCCTTCGTCGTCAAAAGGGCTCTCCTTCCAATTTGCCGGGGCGTTATACCCCATCTACTGGAAGACGAAATTTCGGGGGAAGCTCAGCGGTGAGGTGGCGCCGCGAGATGCGAAGGGTTGTGTTCGGGGTGAATTCGACTGATGAGTGGAGTTCGTGGCTAGCCTAATTCTTCAGGCAACGGCTCATCGACCAACTTTCGCAGTGCGTGCAGGCTGCCAACCCCAAATCCATCTGGATCGTCTGGGTCACGCTGCTGCTGTTCAATCAACTCATCAAGGATCTTGCGAAGTACCGTGCGGTATTGCGCAAGATCGGCGGTTTCCTCAATGTTGCTGTGAGCAATGAAGGCCAAATGCATGGCGTGCCACACTGCATCGCTGGAATCGGAGAAGTCCCTGTACTTCTGGGACAGGGATAGCGCCCGGCTTTTTTGGTCGTTGATGTTTTTTTCAAGACGATAGCGAAGCGCGGCACTTCCGCGCAATGTCGCAGCCCACTTCGCTTCAGCGCGTACCGCCTTGATTTCTCGTCGGCGTTCCAGGTAACAATCAACGCGGTCCAGTGGATATCTGAAAATATGGCAGAGTCGATCAATCCACACGTCGGGTACGTCCTTTTATGGGATTTTGGCGTTTGCGGATCTTGTTTCGCAGGCGTAAAGGCAAGGGCTGAGAATCGTCGTCAGATATCAAGAATCCACATCCCTTCCTTCCAGTTAAGCATCTCAAGGGGTGCATTGGGGCCATCGTCCACCTGGAATGTGGCGACGTCCCCCCATCTTCAGTAGCACAGGGCTTTAGAGTCCGGGGTTAATTTAACCGATTTCTGGATGAGCGATTTGGCATAGGCGGCGGGGGTCAAGCCGCCCAAGGATTTCTTGGGGGGGCGCTCCTCGTTGTATTCGCGGCGCCAGGCATCAATGATGACTTTCGCCTGATGCACGCGGGAATCCTTGGCCATCGAAGTCGGACAGAGTCTGAAAGGAGAAGACGTGGTACGCACCCTTGAACGCATTACGGTGGGCCGCGGTTGGCCAGGGACGATCAAGGTCGACAACGGCTCCGAGTTCATCTCGAAGGCAATGGATCGCTGGGCCTACGAGAACGGCGTGGAACTCGACTTCTCACGCCCAGGGAAGCCGACCGATAACGCCAAGGTCGAATCATTCAACTCAGCAGGCTCTGCCTATGATAGCTTTGATACAGTGTGAACAGCAGTATGTCAATCGGCTCGGGTGTGTCTTGGAAACTAGGGGCGATTCGCCTTGGTGCAGGAGACCCGGCCGTCGAATTGCAGTCCGAAACCAACTCGAACCGACGGTTGATGAGGGAGCGAATCATGAAGAACCAGTTTTTTAAAATATTTCTGCTGACATGGATACATGCGGTGATGATTAGTTGGGCGCCACATGCACTTGCGGACGATGACGAACTTCTCGAGTTGCATAGGACGATTAGAGTTGATCTAGGGCACGGGTACCGTACTACGACACAAATCTGGAACCGTATTCAGGAATATCTGATGAAGGGCGGCGATATTAATAGGAAAGGTTATGACGGTACGCTACTGGAGGTAGCAAGCAAAAATGGGGACATCGACATCGTTAAACTGCTAGTGGCCAATGGGGCGGACGTCAAAGAAGGTGACCCGGTGTGCGCTGCACTCAGAAACTCCACAGTATTCTGGGGCTCCAGCCGACGAAGAGAGAGCGGCAATATATCCGATCATCGATCCGTAGTAATGTTTCTTGTGTCTAAAGGAGCTAGTGCCCGAGAGGCTTTATTGTGTGCCTACGAAGACCAAAGTTATTCCGGAAACCCAACAATAATTTATGAAAAAAATGATCCCAGCATCGTCACGGACCTAATAGCCGTTGGGGCGGATGTCAATGCGAAAGGTCTCTATGGTGCTACAGCGCTGATAAATGCATGTGAGACTAGAAATATCAATTTTGTAAAAGCGCTTTTAGACAATGGCGCCGATGCCAACGCAATGAATGAGGATAAGGAGACGGCGCTAATGAAAGCCCTCGTCTTCAAGTACGACAAGGCATATTACGATGCCCCAAAAGAGTTACTCCCCAAAGTTGGTGGTAGTGAGATCGTGCGGATGCTTATTAAGCACGGGGCTGATGTACGAAACACGCAGGCATTGAACTATCTAGTGTCCTATCTACCCGTCAGCCCCTCTCTTACCGCTAGTGAAGAAGAGTCCTTGCAAGTGCTGATTGACGCTGGGGCCGCTAACGAGGATTCGAGTGCATTTTTTGAGGCAATGGCGAGAAAGGATGGAAGAAAGATTGTTCTCGCCATGATTGCGGTAGGTGCTAATTCCAATGCCAAAAGCAAAACAGCCCCAAAAATGACTCCACTGATGAAAGCTGTAGCGACCAATGATGCCGAATATGTGCGCACTTTTATTGCGGCCAAACCCAACAATACTAATCTCACAAGTGCCATGCAAATTGCAGTGTTTAACGGACAACTGCAGATACTGCAACTTCTGGTTGATGCGGGGGCCAACGTGCGAGAAACTGGCACAGATGGAGTTACTATAGCCGCAGGGGATACTACGCTTTGCCTCTTGGCCCTCAATGATCAGCATCGTGCTTCCGTGATTCCAATCGCAGATTACCTCCTTTCTAAAGGAGTGCCGGTTAATGCGAGTTGCGCTGGTGGGGGCACAGCGCTTCTCCATGCTGAGAGGAACCGATTAACAGAATTAGCATCTTTCTTGCGAAAGAAGAGAGGCCGCTGAGTTGCAAAGCGGCCTACTGACTGGGGGGTGCTCCAATTGTTATTGACACCTCAATGAGTTAGAGTAATTTCATCAGCGCGTCGTCGCTGGGAAACGAGCCGCGATTGGAAAGCAGCGCTAAATCGATTTACCATCCAGTTCGAGGAGCGTATCCCAGCTGTAACCGAAACCCCGTTTACACAAAAATTCGGACACGCCCGAATATGCACGCCGACGTCTCAAACAGCAAGGTAACTGATCATCCCGAGTTTTCTCGCGTCGTTTCGCTGGTGGATCGAGACGGGACAATGTTTGATGGAACCAAGGCGGTCCGCGTTCCAAAAGGGTCAATCGGATTTGTTGGAAAATATATCGAGTCGGCGCGCAGGTTTACCGTCAACTTTGAAGTTGATGGTGACTGTTACACCGTCGATCTCGCCGCCGATGAGCTTGTGGCAGCTTCCCCGGAGTCTCGACGGGAATGCCCATGCTGTGGTTACCGAACGCTAGAGAACCCATGTTCTGGATCACATGAAATCTGCCCAGTGTGCTTTTGGGAGGACGATCCATATCAACTGGCTCACTCGACTTCATGTACGGGGGCGAACAACGGTATATGCCTTGTCCAAGCGCGCGCAAGTTTTGCCAAGATGGGCGCATGTGATGCTCGATTTATTGACTTGGTCCGAGCGCCAAACGAGACAGAACGCGCTGCCTATCCCTCGCGGATCGAATGCGATGGGCATCGATAATATGTAACGCTCGCCATGTCATCCGTACGCTGAAACTATCTGGAAACATCCCCCTTCAGGACATCGAAGTGACACGGCAGTTGGGTGGGGATCTTCCAAGGATTGTTGCCGAGAGCTCGGGCGAACAAAGGTAGACATCGCGCTGGCGATAATGCCATCGCTGAGGCCAAGATTCAGATCACACCGCGTTCGGCGGCGATGTCCGCAATCTGCGTGACACCGGACACTCGATTTGGTAGGGGAAAATGGCAGCAAAGGCCGATAAGCACGCATTGAGCATCGCGCTGGCGGTGCCGGCGGAAGAATTTGGCGCCCAGGTACATCGCTGAGTCCGTTCTCCTGATGAGAAAATGCACACAATTTGAGGAGACCAAACCTGATGCGGGTCTTCAGCCGTTTCGAGTTCAGAACTGAGTGCAAGAAGTTCGAAACTCAATGAAAACCGAAAACCGACAGCCGATAGAAGTAAAGTCCGATTGATTTTGTCGGGAATTCAATGCATCATTAGCACTCAGTGTTATCGAGTGCTAAGATTCGGTTTGAAGGAGGATTTCAGATGAGCAATGCCCTGATGCTTTCCCAATTCTCGATGCCGTCCACGGCAGGAAGCCTGGACGCCTATATCCAGGCCGCCAATCGTGTGCCTATGCTTACGGAAGTCGAGGAGGCGTCGCTGGCGCGCAGGTTCCGCGACGAGGACGATCTCGATGCCGCCCGGCAACTGGTGCTTTCGCATTTACGTCTGGTCATCTCCGTCGCCCGGGGTTATCTGGGCTACGGCCTGCCCCATGCCGATCTGATTCAGGAGGGCAATATCGGCTTGATGAAAGCGGTCAAACGCTTCGACCCGGACCGCGGCGTGCGGCTGGTGTCTTTCGCCATGCACTGGATCAAGGCCGAGATTCACGAATACGTGCTGAAGAACTGGCGGCTGGTGAAAATCGCCACGACCAAGGCGCAGCGCAAGCTGTTCTTCAATCTGCGCAGCATGCGGCAGGGGCTGGGCACGCTGGGCCCGGCGGAAGTTGCCGCCATGGCGAAGACTCTGGGTGTGAAGCCCGAAGAGGTGGTGGAAATGGAAACCCGCCTGACCGGCGGCGACGTTTCCCTGGAACCGGCCTCCGACGAAGAGGAAGAGCGCTACGCGCCCATCGCCTATCTGGCGGCCGATACCAGTATCGAGCCCATGGCGATCATGGAGCGCAAGGAGCGCGATCATCTCGAAAGCGAGGGTTTGCGCAACGCGCTGAGCCGTCTCGACGAGCGCAGCCGCGTCATCGTTCAGCGCCGCTGGCTGGTGGAGGATGGCGAGGAAGCGGCGACCCTGCATGAACTCGCGGCCGAGTATGGCGTGTCCGCCGAGCGCATCCGGCAGATCGAGGTCAAGGCGCTACAGAAAATGAAGGGCTTCCTGGCGGCCTGAGCCGAGGAAGACCCCAGTGGTGCACAGATGGGCAGCTTCGGCTGCCCATTTTCGCTTCGGCCGCTCTGCCCCTACACGACGAACCACAAGCGCCTGAGGCCAAGCGCCACTAGCACCGCCGCGGCACCCCAGTTGAGCCAGCGCAGCAGCCAGCCGCGCCCCAGGCGCAGTTCCCGCCCCAGGTGCCCGGCCAGCGGCACCAGCAGCAGCATGGGCGTTACCGCGGCGCCGAGGCCGAAGGCCAGGCCGTAGGCGGCGCCCTGAGCCGCGCCGC
>OBOI01000560.1_pt1 | contig 12549 bp, 15 predicted proteins | sample 1670151 | NCBI WGS metagenome assembly OBOI01 (sample SAMEA104232303, study PRJEB22302) | sediment metagenome | biome: forest; feature: aquifer; material: sediment | place: USA | collected 2011-08-07 | depth 0.01 m | reverse complement strand
CAGTCCGTGGAGAAGCGTCTCAAGGAGAAAAAATTCGCGGCGAAAGTAAGCCGCGAGGACATTGAGCAAGGAATCGTCGAGCTTGGCGTCGAACGCGCCGCTCACATCCAGACAGTGATTACCGCAATGGCGGGGATTACGGAGAAGCTTTTTTCCTAGCTTTCTCCCGTTATTAGTTTAGACAACGCCCATGTTGCCAGTACGGCAGCGCCCCAGTATGGACCCGAAAGCAAGCTGGTAGTTCTATTGAAGATCGCGGTTTTTCCATAAAGCCACAGGTGCTTCCCGGTGGCGCGGAGATATGCATAGCCGATCATAGCTTCCAGGAACGGTCCTACGATTGCTCCTCCCGCGAAGTACAGTAGGACGCGCACGCCATGCTGGAGATAAAGGAAATAGGCGCCTATCAGGATAGGTATAAAAAATAAGCCATATTCGACCCAGAAATACTCTCGCCTGTGCCTAAAGTGAACATGCGTACTAATTAGTGCGCCAAGCGGGAACGCAAGAATGTATAGGACATACAATATCATTTATTCCTGAATATATCGGTAAACCTCCGACCCTTTTCTTCCGCTTCCGCGAGCACCGCGACCATGATTGCCGCGAAACTGAATGCAAGCGCCGCCCACAGCATTTCCTCCGCGACTGTGGGTCCGAAAAATGGGCCAAGTGTCATGCGGTAATTATATTCCCACGCCCGCCAGAGCACCGCCCAAGGATCAACCACAAGGAAGTAACAAATACCGAGCAAGAATCCGAGCGTGATAAAACGCCGGTTGCGGGCGATTTGTTTTCTGAAGAGCAAATATGCCCCCACAAACAGCGGCACGTAGCCGACTATGTTCATTATGAGGTAACTAAGTTTTCCCATAGTATTTCCGAATCACCAGCAATATACAGATAAACTGCTGGGGCATAACCAGCAGCGTAATATACTCCTCAAGCGGCAAGCCGAGAAAGCTCACGCCGAGGTGGTTCTGATAAAACCATATATGCAGCCAGCTGCTGGACACGACGTTGAACACGACTCCCCACACTACCCCAATCGCCGTAATAACGAGGATGGTTTTCTTGTAATGTTTCAAAACGTCCCATGCCAGCACCCATACCACAAGCGAGGGAATGAACATAAAGATGATCTGCCATTTGAGATACGGTAGGTTGTCCAGCATGCGATGAATAGGAATATTATATCAAATGCACGCATGACGGTGAGGATGATATTTTTAAAGGCGTATTCCTGATATAATGGAAGGGGATTCATATTTATGCCTGCGCCGAAACAGAAACGCGTTCTTGTCGTCGAGGACGAAAAGGCCTATTCGCGGGCTCTTGTGTTAAAGTTACAACATGCAGGATATGAGGCGCACAGTGTGGCAAACGGAGAAGAGGCGCTTGCGGTATTTACGAAAGAAAAATTCGATTTGGTGTTGCTTGACTTGGTTATGCCGAGGTTGAACGGGTTTTCGGTGTTAGAGGAGATGAGGAAGAGGAGCATAGGCACGCCGGTGATTGTGCTTTCTAATCTTAGCCAGGATGATGATGAAAAAAAAGCTCGTGAGCTTGGCGCGCGGGACTTCTTGGGGAAATCGAACACACCGATAGCGAGTGTCATTGTAAAAGTCGATTCTGTATTCAATACATAAGTCCGGAACCCATGCAATTTGACGACGCTTCCATAAAAGAGATTTTGCTCGCGGGCAATTATATTACCGAGGATGATGTGAAGAAGGCGGAGGAATTTGCGAAGACTCATCGTACCTCGCTTGTTGATTTTCTTCTTGCTGAAGGACTTGTCAACAAAGACATGCTTGGGCAGGCAATCGCCGAGTCATTGAAGGTGCCGTACGCCGATCTGAATTCCAACCAGCCTCCAAAGGAACAAGTTCTTCTTATACCCGAAAACATCGCGAAGAAGCTCCGCGTCGTAGCATTTTCGGTAAAGAAAACGGGGGTGGTGGTTGCGACGGATAACCCGGCGCGCGGCGATGTGAAGAAAGAATTGGAAAATGTATTCCCCGATAAGAAAATCTCCCTCTCTTTTTCTTTGTCAGAAGATATTGATGCCGCTTTTTCCCAATATCAAAGAACACTCGAAACGCGTTTCTCTAAAATTATAGAGAGCGGAGTCCGTATCGCGCCGGAGATTCTCGATGTCGTGTTTGCCGATGCGGTAGACCTTCATGCATCAGACATACATTTCGAGCCGGGAGCCGATGAGGTACTTCTTCGATTCCGCGTTGACGGCGTATTGCGCGATGCGGGGCATCTTCCGAAAGAGTACTATGAAAATATTTTGAACCGCATTAAAGTGCAGAGCGGCATTCGCCTTGATGAACACCGTGCAGCGCAGGATGGGGCGATGCAGTTTAAGAAAGACGCAGTGGCTGTCGATTTGCGTACATCCGTGGTTCCTACCGTGGAAGGGGAGAAGGTAGTGCTGCGAGTGCTTAGTTCTTATGTACAAGGTTTCAATTTGAGCGAGTTGGGATTTTCTTCCTCGAATCAAACCCTCGTAGAGGACGCTGCGGGAAAGCCTTTCGGGATGATTCTGGTCGCGGGTCCCACGGGTTCCGGGAAAACCACAACGTTATACGGGCTGCTTAAAATTTTGAATCAATCCGATGTGAATATTACGACTATTGAGGACCCGGTTGAGTACAAAATGCGCGGAGTGAATCAAATTCAGGTAAATCTTGCTACAAACCTTACTTTCGCAAAAGGCCTTCGCTCGATTGTTCGCCAGGACCCGGATATTATTCTTGTGGGAGAAATTAGAGACGAGGAAACGGCGGAGATTGCGGTGAATGCGGCGCTCACCGGGCACCTCCTTCTTTCCACGTTCCATGCCAATGATGCCGCGACCGCAATTCCGCGTTTGCTGGATATGGGAGTGGAGCCGTTTTTACTCGCGTCTACTTTTGAACTTGCCATCGCTCAGCGGCTTGTGCGGAAAATTTGCGACCATTGCCGCCACAGCGTATCTCAAACAAAAGAGGAGATTGCCAAAGAACGCGAGAATATCAAGCCCTTTTTTGCAGACAAGAAATATACTTTGTACCAAGGGAAGGGGTGCGATGCGTGCGGGCATTCGGGGTATCATGGGCGCACGGCGATTTTTGAGATTATTCGCATCACCCCCGAAATGGAAGAACTTATTCTTCGGAATCCTTCGACCCAGGAAATATGGCGCCTTGCGCGTCACCAGGGGGCACGCACCTTGTTTGAGGATGGGGTAGAGAAAGTGAAGAACGGCGTTACTACCCTCGAAGAGCTTTTGCGCGTGGCGGAGTCCCCGCAAACCTGACGCATATGGCGGAGAAAAAAGACGCGGTGAAAAAAACGGGGAACCATTTTTTGTCCCGTTTTGGACTCGGCGAAGAGCGTGATTTCTTTCTTGAAAACGTAAGCTCTCTTCTTGCGTCGGGCATCCCTATTCTCGATGCGATTGCCGCGATTAATGTGGAGGTGCGCTCGAACCGTTTGAAGCGCATTACCGCTGCGTTACGCGAAGACGTTGAGGCAGGCCGCTCGCTTTCAGAATCACTTGAGCGCACCGGACTTTTTTCTTCGCACGTTGCGGCGCTTATCCGTATCGGAGAGCGGTCGGGTCGTCTTGTGGAAAATCTCAAGGTTATCGCCGCGGAACAGAAAAAGGAGCGTGCGCTTAAATCAAAATTGCGTTCTGCCGCAATGTATCCCGTATTTGTCCTTGCGCTTACGCTTATTATTGGCATTGGGATTGCGTGGTTTATCTTGCCGAAGCTTGCGGGTGTGTTTTCACAACTGAAGTTGCAGCTTCCTCTTATTACCCGTGTTCTTATCCAATCCGGAACGTTTCTTGGAAAGTATGGAATATACGCCATTCCCGGATTTCTTGCCGTATGCGCGGCCTTTTTCTATTTCCTCTTTTTCTTCCCGAAGACGAAAGTTGCCGGCGAATACATCCTTTCTTTATTCCCGGGAGTGAAGGACCTTGTGAAGGACGCGGAAATTGCCAAATTCGGGTATCTCTTCGGCTCTCTTACTTCTGCCGGATTATCGCCGACGGATGCGCTCGACTCACTTGCGCGGTCAACAACACTCTCGCGCTATCGGGCGTTTTACCGGTATCTCAAAGAAGGCGTTGCGGAGGGGAATTCGCTCAAGAAGAACTTCGCGCAGTATAAGAAAACGGGCAAATTGTTTCCGGCGACGGTCCAGCAGCTTATTATTGCCGGTGAGCAGTCGGGAACGTTGTCGCAGACGCTTATCAAAATTGGTGAAGAATACGAGGCAAAAACGGACACTTCCGCCAAGGACTTCGCGGTTATCTTGGAACCGATTTTGTTGGTAATAGTATGGGTGGGCGTGGTGGCGGTGGCTCTCGCGGTCGTTCTCCCGATTTACAGTTTGGTCGGTGGGTTGCAGACGCAGTAGCCGATTAGCTTTTTAGCTCGTAGCTTATTGGGAAATATGCATACAACGCCTGCCACATCTACCAGCTACCATCTACCAGCTAATCGTGGTTTTACCTTGGTAGAGATGCTGCTTTCGATTGCGGCGATGAGCATTATTGCCGGCATCAGCATTCCTCTCTATCAATCGTTCCAAAATAGGAATGACTTGGATATCGCCACCGTAACGCTTGCGCAGAGTATGAGGCGCGCGGGAGCGCTTGCGCAGGCTTCGGATGGTGATGCGAGTTGGGGGATTGCTGTTGCGACCGGCACCATCACTCTTTTTAAGGGGGGGAGTTATGCCGCGCGCGATGCAGCGTATGACGAGTCGTATGCGATGCCGGAAAATATTGCGGTTTCGGGTTTGTCGGAAGCCGTATTTGCGAAATTTACCGGCATGCCGGTTGGTACCGGCACGACCGTTTTTACGTCTGTGAATAACGAAACAAGGAGTATTACTCTTAATGCAAAAGGCACCGTTAGTTATTAGCTTCTTAGCTTTTTAGCTTGTAGCTTATTAGCGTTACGAATATGTTAAATCAAGAACCACATATTAATTCTAAAAAATTACCAGCTACAAGCTACAAGCTAGTAACATACAAAGATCTCATTGTCTGGCAAAAAGCAATGAGTTTAGTTGTTACAGTGTATGCGCTCACGGAACAATTTCCAAAGGAAGAATTATACGGTTTAACTTCGCAAATGCGTCGCGCGGCCGTCTCAATTCCCTCAAATATTAATGACACATGAGCTCAATTCCTAAAAAGCTAAAAAGCTACAACCTACAACCTAGTAGTGGTTTCTCAAGCGTCGAAGCGCTTCTTGCGGCGTCACTTTTCGCATTGCTGGTGACCGCGTTTGTGGGCACGTACCTCTACGGGCAGGAATCAACCACGCTTGCGGGCAATCGCGCCCGCGCGATGATGCGTGCCGAAGAGGGGTTGGAAGCAGTGCGCACCATCAGGGATTTTGCCTGGAACGAGCTTTTGTATGACCAAAGTGCGATTGCCGTGAGCAGCGGCACATGGTCATTCGTCGGTGAAGGGTCGTCGGAGATAACCGGTGAGTTCACGCGAACACTTTTGTTTGGCGATGTGTGTCGCGATGGAAGCAACCAGATAGTGGCGTGTCCGGGGAGCTCCACGGATGCGCATACGAAGCGCGTGACGTCAACCGTCACGTGGCAGCAAAACCCGCAACGAACCGGTGAGTCGGCGCTCACCACCTATCTTCAGAATTGGGCGTCGCAGAACTGGGTGCAGACGGACTGGGCGGGCGGTTCCGGACAATCGGTGTGGAGCGATGCAACCAAATATGAGACGGACGATACGGATGTAAAGATTTCGGCCGCAGGGCAACTCACGCTTGATACGACTCCCGACAACTGGGCGCTTTCCGCGGGGTCCTCTGCTGCGGACACCACTGATACCGACTTCAATGCCGGAACATATGCGAGTACCACGGTGCAAGGGTCGGGCGCCGATGCGGGCGTGGTGCTTACCCAGACATCGTCATGGATAGAACATGCGAATAGCGGCGTTGTGGGAAGCAATTTGTTTTCCGGCGACATCGTTTCCGCGAGCGATATGTGGGCCGTCGGGGCGGGCGGCGACATTCTTCACTACAACGGAACGGCATGGTCGTCGTTTGCAAGCCTTGGAACGAATATCAACGGCATTGACATGGTCTCCGCATCCGACGGCTGGGCAGTGGGGAATAGCGGAAAGTTCTATCGCTATAACGGCACCGCGTGGAGCGAGTTTGTGGATCTCGGAGCGTCAGCGGTTGACGATGTGGTCATGGTTTCTTCGACCGACGGCTGGGCAGTTGGGGATAGCTCAAAGTTCTACCGGTACAACGGCACCGCGTGGAGCGAGTTTGTGGATCTCGGAGCGTCAGACGTGAATGCGCTTTCTATGGTTTCCGCATCCGACGGCTGGGCAGTTGGGGATAGCGGAAAGTTCTACCGGTACAACGGCACCGCGTGGAGCGAGTTTACGGACATTGGAGGAACTGCTTTGAACGATGTAGTCATGGTTACCGCGAGTGATGGCTGGGTTGTGGGAAATAACGGGGAGATCTATCGATGGAACGGCACCGCGTGGAGTAGCGTGACGTCACCGGTGACTACGGATATCAACCGCGTGTTCATGGTTTCCGCAACCGACGGCTGGGCGGTGGGAGCAAGCGGAAAAATTGTACACTGGAACGGGTCATCCTGGAGTGAAACGATTGATATTGGCGCAACCGCCTTAAACGGAGTCTTTTTTGTGAATGCAAGCAATGGCTGGGCGATTGGGAACGGCGGAATGATTCAGCAGTACGCGAATGCGTATGTCAGTTCCGGCACGTTTGTGTCGCGAGTGCGTGATACGGGGAGCAGTTCGACGGTCTGGAGCGCGGTTTCTTGGACGGAAACCCTTCCGACGGCGTCCGATGTCACGGTTGCGACGAGAACCGGGAACACGGCAACTCCCGATGGAACATGGTCGGCATTTAGCGCGGAGGTCACGGACCCGCTTGGGTCGACCATTACTTCCCCCAACGCGCGCTATATTCAATATCGCATCACATTCACGCGAGGGACTTCATCCCTTGAGACCCCGGTTGTTGATGATGTCACCGTGGTGTACAATAGCCCGACATCGAAAAGTCTGAATGACGTAAGTGCGGTGGCGGCGAGCAATATTTGGGCGGTCGGCAACGCGGGGACTATCCTTCGTTATAACGGAGCATCGTGGTCGGTCCATGCGGATAGCGGGCTGGTCACGCAGGATGTAAATGGCATCGATATGGTTTCCGCATCCGACGGATGGGCAGTGGCGGCGAGCGAAAAGTTTCTTCGTTATAACGGAACAAACTGGACCGAGTTCGCAGACCTTGGAGCGACGAGTCTGAATGCGGTTGACATGGTTTCCACCTCCGACGGCTGGGCGGTCGGGAATAGCGGGAAGTTTTATAAGTATAACGGTACGACGTGGAGTGAGTTTGTGGATCTTGGGGCCAGCAATGTCTTCGACCTTTACATGATTTCAAGTTCGAGTGGTTGGGCGGTTGGCGCGGGAGGTGATATCTATCGATACAACGGCACTACATGGAGTAGCAACGCCACTCTGGGCACTACTATCAACGGCATTGACATGGTCTCCGCATCCGACGGCTGGGCAGTGGGGAACAGCGGAAAGTTTTATAAGTATAACGGTACGACGTGGAGTGAGTTTCTGGATATCGGAGGAACCCAATTGAATGCGGTTGATATGATTTCCGCGAGCGAGGGTTGGGCGGCGGGAGATAGCGGCGTTCTCTATAAATACAATGGGACGACGTGGGCCAGCGTTACATCGCCGAACAACAAAAATCTTTTTGCGGTCGTCATGCTCTCCTCGCTCGACGGCTGGGCGACTGGCGCCGCTGGTACCATCCTTCGTTATTCAAAGACCGGCGCTTATGAAGCGCAAGGTCTGCTGACCTCATCGGCTTTTAATGCGGGAGCGTCCGTGAAGATTCAAGTCGTCGAGTGGGACCAAACGGTTCCATCCTGTACGCCGGTGTGTCAGGTGCGTCTTCAAATTCGCGGGGCGCCGGACAACGCCGGGTTACCGGGAACATGGACCAGTTGGTATGGCGAGACCGGGGCAGATACTTATTTTACGGCCGCGGCGGGGACGCTTATCCCACTCGCACTCAATGGGAACCGCTGGATCCAGTATCGTGCCGAATTGATTGGCGATGGGAGTCAAACGCCGACCGTGACGGAAATTCGAGTGAATTATAAATAACATGAACCTACAGCCTATAACCTACAAGCTACAAGCTGACAAAGGATTTACCCTCGTCGAACTCCTGTTGTACGTTGGTACAGCCTCCATTTTGCTTTTAGCCACCTCGCTTTTTTTCTTCGTGCTTTTGCAGTCCCGCGTGAAAAATCAGACGATTGCCGAGGTAGAACAGCAGGGTTTGCAAGTGATGCAAAGCATCACTCAAACGGTTCGCAACGCCGAAGCAATAACCGTTCCCTCCGCCGGAATTTCCACGAGCTCCCTTACGCTTGATGTAGTGGCGGCGGCGAGCGACCCGACCGTGTTGCATGAGTCGAGTGGGGTTATAAGGATTACTGAAGGAATTGGGTCGCCCGTAGCGCTCACCAACTCCCGCGTAACCGCCTCCGGCCTCGCGTTTCAAAATCTCTCACATGCCGGTACTCCGGGCACAGTTCGCATCCAATTCACGCTTACCCAAGTGAATCCCGAAGGAAGGAACGAATATTCATTCTCGAAGACATTCATAGGGTCCGCAACATTGCGTCAGCCATGACAATGAACCTACAACCTACAAGCTACAACCTACAAGCTAAGTCAGGGTACATCACCTTGATAAGTGTTCTGGTGGTCGGCGCTGTTGGCGTGGCTGTTGCGACATCGCTTATCTTACTCGGGCTCGGGTCATCGCGGACCAGCTTCGCGGTGGAGCAGTCCGGTCAAGCCAAGGCGCTTGCGAATGCCTGCGCAGAGGAAGCCCTGCAACAGATTCGGGATTCAACGCCTTTTACCGGCAGCGGCAGCCTCACTCTTGGTCGGGGGACATGCGGTTACACAGTAACGAGTCAAGGCGGGCAAAACCGCACTATTACCTCGTCGAGTACCGTGAATTCTGTTATCAGAAAGGTGCAAGTCATAATCAGCGCGATTACCCCCGCTATTACCGTAACATCATGGCAAGAAGTCGCAGATTAGTATGTTATAGTAAACCTATGAAGAACCTACAACCTACAACCTACAAGCTACAAGCTAACAAAGGTTTCACCCTTATCGAAATTCTTTTAGTGGTTGCAGCTATCGCCATCTTGGCGGGGATTGTGATTCTCGCCATCAATCCGGGCAAGCAGCTTGGCGATACGAGGAACGCCCAGAGGCGTGCCGATGTAAATACCATTCTAAGCGCGACGTATCAGTATACTATTGATAATAACGGAACGCTTCCGTCGAATATTGCGAGTTCGACGTGCGCGAGCGTGACGACGAATGAAATTTGCAAGACGGGTGTGGCGACTACCACGTGCAGTAGCGGGAGTTTCATTGCGCTTACGGAACTTACGAATACCGAAAAGTACTTGCCGTCGCTTCCGATTGACCCTCAAGCGACAAGCAGCGCGAACGGCACGGGCTATCGCATTGCGAAAAGCGGGAACGGCAGGGTGACGGTGTGTGCGCCGCTTGCGGAACAAAGCGCGACGATTAGCGTAACGAGATAAGCGGTCGCCGCCGACGCGGGAGATGAACATTAAAACCAAACTGCTGCTCATCGCCCTGTTCTCCGTCCTGGCGATTACTTTCCTCGGCATTTTTCTTTATTTTTCTTACCACCGGTTTAATGAGGCGATTGGGAGAAATGGAATCGCGAACCAGATAGCCACGGGCGTATTTGAGAGGAGGCTCATTCTGGACGAATATGTGCTCTCGTATGGGGATAGTTCCCGGGAGCAGTGGCTTGCCAAAAATGGCGAATTGGCCCGTCTTCTCCAGTCTTTGTCCCCAAAGTTTTCGGAAGCGCGCTACAAAGAAGTTATTGGCAACCTGCTTATAAAGTTTGCGAATAATAAAAAAGTATTTTTGGAACTCGTAAAAATTCGGGGAGATGGGAACACCGGCGGGCAGGATGTGGAAACCGCCAGAAAAGATGAGGAAGCGAGGCTGGTCGCCCAACTGTTGCTCAAGACGCAGGAAATAATCTCGGATACAAAGCAATTCGCCGCAATCAGCTTACAGGAAGCAAAGGAGAACGAAGAAAAAACAGTGCTGTTGCTGGGGAGTTTTAGTATTGTGTTGGTGCTTATCACTGCCGGGACAATCCTTATTTTCTGGTTCAGCATTGTGCGGCCGATTATGAAGCTTCGCGAGGGAACAGAAATCATATCTTCCGGAAATTTTAATCACAGAGTTGACCTTGAAAGCCGGGATGAAATCGGCCAATTAGCGAAGTCCTTTAACGAAATGGCGGGGCGATTGCAGGGGTTATATATGAGTTTGGAAGAGAAGGTGCAAACAAGAACGGAGGCATTGGCTGAAGCGCAGGCGTTGGCGCGCATCGGAAGTTGGGAGTGGGAAATTGGAACCGATAATATGGTCTGGTCGGATGAGCTCTATCGCGTCTTTGGGGTGACGCACCAGGCGGTCCCGCCGTCATATAATGCATATTTGCAGCAGGTGTTTCCGGATGACCTGGAAATGGCGGAAACGGCTATACAACACGCCATCGAAACTCATGGGTCGTTTGAGTTTGACCATAGAGTCAAACTTCCGGATGGAGCCATCCGATGGGTTCGCGGGAGAGGGGAAGTGATAACCGATGCGCACGGTACGCCGGCGAAAATGGAAGGTACGGCTCAAGATATTACGGAGGAAAAAGAAATCGGCCGCCAAAAAAGCGAGTTTATATCCATCGTTTCTCATCAACTTCGCACCCCCTTAGGAAGCATGAGGTGGAATTTGGAACTGTTGAAATCAGATGTGCAAGCTCTGCCGCAAGAAGCGCAAGAGAGACTCAATGAAACGTACAAGAGCGGCCTGCGCCTGATTCGCCTTGTGGGTGATCTTTTGAATGTAGCACGGATAGAGGGCGGCAGAGTAAAAGATGAGCCGGAACTTTCCGAAATTTCCGGTATTATCGAAAGCGCGGTAAAAGAAATGGGGCAGGAAGCGCACAAGAGATCGGTGTCAATCGAGTTCTCCTCCAAGAAACCGGATATACCCAAAGTCATGATAGACCCGAAACGATTCCGCGAGGTTATTCAAAATCTCCTCTCAAACGCGGTACGATACACATTGTCGGGGGGCCGCGTGTCTGTTGAGGCCGATTACACCAGTACTTCGATTGAAATTGCTGTTTCCGACACCGGCATCGGGATTCCGGAAAAAGAGAAGTCAAAAATCTTCACTAAATTCGCCCGCGCTGAAAATGCCGCGAGAATTGACGAGGAAGGTACCGGACTCGGGCTTTTTATTGTAAAATCATATGTGGAAGACTGGGATGGAAAAGTTTGGTTTGAAAGCCAGGAAGGGAAAGGGACGACTTTTTATATATCGTTGCCGCTCCAACCAGATACGGCGAGCGGCAATGCTAAAAACTAAGGATTATGGTTAAAAAATTTATTCTTGTAGCAGAAGACGATAAGGCCTATGTAGGCGTCTATAGGAGCAAGCTTGCAAGCGAAGGCTATGAGGTGGTAATCGTTGAGCAGGGCGACCTTGTGGTACCCGAGCTAAAGAAGCGCAAGCCCGATCTTTTGATTTTAGATTTGATGCTGCCGCAGAAAAACGGATTTGAGATTCTGGAAGAGTTGCGAGCCGATGGCAAGCTGAAGAGTATTAAGGTTGTGGTTGCCACAAACTTAAGCCAGGACTTGGACATAGAAAGGGTGAAGAAGTTCGGAGTTCTTGACTACTTTATCAAATCTGATGTCTCTGTTTTTGAACTGGTGGATAAGATTAAAAAGGCGCTCGCCGACTAGGTTTAATTGTGCGATAAAAATTACCCATGAACTTTGTTCCTAAAAAGCTAAAAAGCTACCAACTACAAGCCAACAAAGGTTTCACGCTCATAGAAATCTTATTGGTGGTGGCGGCTATTGCCATTCTGGCGGGGATTGTGATTCTCGCCGTCAATCCGGGCAAGCAGCTTGGCGATACGAGGAATGCCCAGCGGCGCATGGATGTGCGCACGATGTTGGAAGCGGTGCATCAGTATGCAGTTGACCATAACGGGGGAGTGCCCGGCGGCATCGATAGCGTTATCGCGTCGGCGCAGATGTTTGGTACCTCGGGCGGCGGGTGCGATAGTATTTGTACTGCGTCGACCACGGTTGCCGCATGCCTTGACCTTGCGCCAAGTCTTGTTCCCACGTATATCGTTGGAATTCCCCGTGACCCTTCGACCGGCTCTTCGACAAGTACCGACTACTTTATCAACAAAGATGGCGCCGGGCGGATAACCGTTGGTGCCTGTGACCCGGAGCAGAATGCGGCGATTAGCGTCACGAGATAAGAAAGGAATCTCTTACCTGCCCGTGGAAAAATCGACCCCCGGCGACAGCAGCTTTTGGGTTTTCAAT
>OBOI01000558.1_pt1 | contig 12591 bp, 8 predicted proteins | sample 1670151 | NCBI WGS metagenome assembly OBOI01 (sample SAMEA104232303, study PRJEB22302) | sediment metagenome | biome: forest; feature: aquifer; material: sediment | place: USA | collected 2011-08-07 | depth 0.01 m | reverse complement strand
TATTTTGGCCGTTGACGACTCCCCCCTGTTGTTGGAGGTGATGGTCGAGGTGTTGACCTCGGCCGGCTATCACGTGCATACCGCCGACAGCGGCGAAGCGGCCCTGGCCGTGGTGGCCGCCACCGCGCCGGACTTGATCCTGTTGGATATCCGCATGCAGGGGATGGATGGCCTGGAGTTGTGTCAACGGCTGAAGGGGTGCGAGGCGACACGGGAGATACCCGTCATCCTGATCAGCGGTTTTGCCGAGGTGCAGGAGTGGGTGATGGGCCTTCAACTGGGCGCGGCGGACTATATCATCAAGCCCTTCCGCCAAGAGGAGCTCTTGAGCCGCGTCAAGATCCATCTGGCCCTGCGCCGGGCCAATCGCTCCCTGATCGAGCAGGCGGCCCTGCTCCGGCAGGCCAACGAGGAGTTGCAAGGTGAAATAGGCAAACGGCGGCGCATGGAGGAGGAGTTGCGTCATAGTCTGGACATGGCCGAGCGTGCCCAACAGACCTTGCTCCGCACCGTGGAGGACCAGAAGAGGACGGAGCAGGCCTTGCGCGACAGCGAGATGGAGCTGTGCCGCGCCCAGGAGATCACCCATATCGGCCATTTCCGCTGCAATTTGGCCACCGGCGCGGTGGAGGGCTCCGACGAACTGGCGCGGATCTTCGGTTTGCGCCGCGACGAGTTCACCTTGGCCAATTTCCTGGAGGTGGTGCAACCGGATCAACGCGAGTTCGTGGAGTCGGTCATCAATGAGGCCGTGGCCCAGGGGGCCGGCTACGACATCGAGCTCTCCCTGCGGCTGCGCGACGGGCGGCGCAAGGTGGTCAACGTCATTGCCCAGGTGGTTGCCCCCCCCCTCACCGGCCAGCCCCTGCTGATGGGCACGGTGCAGGACATCAGCGAGCGCAAACGGGCAGAGGGGGAGAATGCCGAGTTGCAGGCCCGCCTCAATCAGGCCCAGAAGATGGAGGCCATCGGCGTCTTGGCCGGCGGCATTGCCCATGACTTCAACAACATCTTGGGCGTCATCCTGGGGTATGCCGACATGGCCCGGGAGGATGCCGCGCCTGATTCACCCTATGCCAAGGACCTGGATCGGGTCTTGACCTCGGCCCACCGGGCCAAGGAGCTGGTGCGGCAGATTCTGGCCTTCAGTCGGCAGACGACCATCGAGCCCATGGCCATCAAGATTCAGCCCATGGTCAAGGAGGCGCTGAAGATGTTGCGGGCCTCGATCCCCACCACCATCACCATTAAGGAGAATATTCGTCCGGATTGCGGGGTGGTCATGGCCGACCCCACCCATGTCCACCAGATCGTCATGAACCTGTGCACCAACGCCTTCCACGCCATGGAAAAGAGCGGCGGGGTGCTATCCGTTGCCGTGAAGACCACCTGTGTGGAAACAGCGGCTGCGTCCCCTGGGCCGCTGCCCCCCCCCGGCGAGTATGTGGAACTGACGGTCAGCGATACCGGCAGCGGTATAGGGCCGGATATTCTCGGCAAGATATTCGATCCCTACTTTACCACCAAGGAGGTGGGCAGGGGGACGGGCATGGGGCTGTCCATCACCCACGGGATCATCAACAGCTACGGGGGCGCCATCACGGTGGAGAGTGCCGTTGGCCGGGGGACAACCTTCCATGTCTATTTTCCGATGGTCCGGGAGGAGGCCATGGTCTCCGCCGCCGAGGAGGAGACCCCCCGGGGGAGGGGCCGCATCCTGTTTATCGATGATGAAGTGCTGTTGGCCGAGATGGGAGAGGACCTGCTGAAGCGCTTGGGATACACCGTGAGCGCCTACAGCCGCGGCAGCGAGGCCCTGGCCGTGTTCATGGAGGACCCGTCCCAATTCGATCTGGTGGTTACCGATCAGACCATGCCCGGCATGACGGGCACCGAGCTGGCCGGTCGCCTGCTTGCCATCCGACCCGAGCTGCCGATCATCCTCTGCACCGGCTATAGCCATGTCATCAATGAGGATTCGGCCAAGGCCATCGGCATTAGGGAATATGCCTTGAAGCCCCTCACCAAGGCCTCCATCGGGCAATTGATCAGGAAGCACCTGGCCGGGAGCGAGGTCGGGTGAACCCCCGGCTGACGGTGGCACCGCAAGGAGCGGGGGGATAATGGCGGAGGCGAGCAACTCCCGCTGGGGCGCGGGTTATGCCCTATGGCTGACGGCGGGTCTCCTGTTGTCGGCAGCGTTGCTCCTTGCCGCCTACTGGGAGGCCGACCGTCAGGAACGGCTGCGGGTGGAGGCTTTCCACGGACACCTGCGCGATCTGGCGGCGATCTCCACCATCATCATTGCCGAGCGTCTGCACCAGTACGACGAATCCCTGCTGGTCCTGCGCCATGCCTATGCCGCCGACCCGCAAGGCATCGCCCAGGCCCTTGCCCTCTTGCGGCGCGGCCCCCTGGCCGACCCCGCGCTGATGGTGGTCGTGGTCGATCGCGACGGTACCCTGGCCTTTACCGACGCGCCGCGGGTCCTGCCCCACCTCTTCTTGGGCGATCGTCCCTATTTTCGTTTTTTTGCCGCTGGCGGCCCGGATCGCCTCTATGTCGATGAACCGGCCTTCGGTCGCGTCACCAAACGCCATACCCTGCCTTTGGCACGGCCGGTGTACGACAGCCGGGGGGAGTTCCTGGGGGTGGTCGCCATCTCCGTCACCCAGGCGTCGTTGAGCGACCTCTCCCCCCATTTTCAGCTGGCGGACGATACCCTGCTCACCGTGGTCAACCGCGGTGGGGCCATCGTCACCCGCTCCCACGCCCTGGCGGGGGAACAAGGCGGTCAATTGCCGGCGGAGCTGTTGGCCCCCATGCTCAAGGCGCGGTCCGGTCTGTTGGCGAGCCGCAAGGGCGGTGCCGGCGGCGACCAAGCCATGGTCTCCTTTCGGCAGCTGGAGGGAGTGCCGCTCATCGTCACCATTACCTCCTCTCCCGCCGCCATGCTCAGCGGCATGGCCCGGCAACGCGCCATCCTGGTCGCCGGCGCCGCCTTTACCGCGCTGGTGATCATGGTCCTGCTCTTGGTGAATCTGGAACGGCAACGCATGACCGCCCGCTTTCTGGCGGCGCAACGGGAAAACCTGGTGGCCGACAGTAATGCCCGCCTGCGCGCCGTGGCCCAGGCCATCCCCAATATGATCTGGCTGAAGGACCCGGATGGCGCCTATCTCAACTGCAATACCATGGTAGAACGTTTTTTCGGGGTCAAGGAGATGGATATCGTCGGCAGGAGCGACTATGCCTTTGTCGACCGTGAACTGGCCGACACCTTCCGTCAGCATGACCTTCAGGCCATGGCGGCGGGCAAACCCTGTAGCCACGAGCAGTGGGTCACCTTTGTCGGCGACGGCCACCGCTCGTTGCTGGAGGTGGTCAATGCCCCGTTGTTCGATGCCGCGGGCGCCACGGTCGGGGTGCTGGGCATCGCCACCGATATCACCGCCCAGCGAGCACTCCAGGAGGCCCTGAGCCAACAGTTGGTTGCCCTGACCCAGCCGTTGGCCGAGGCGGCCGACATCCGGTTTGCCGATCTCTTCAATATCCAGGAGATCCAGCGGATCCAGGATACCTTTGCCCAGGCAACCGGGGTGGCCTCCATCATCACCACCCCCGACGGCCAGCCCATCACCCGGCCCAGCAACTTCTGCCGTCTGTGTAGCCAGGTGATCAGGGCCACGGACAGGGGGCTGGCCAACTGCCTGCGGTCGGATGCGGAACTTGGCCGTTACAACCCCGTGGGTCCTGTCATCCAACCCTGCTTGAGCGGCGGACTGTGGGACGCCGGGGCCAGTCTGTCGGTGGGTGGCAGGCACATTGCCAACTGGCTGATCGGCCAAGTCAGGAACGATGAGCTGGACGAGACCGCCATGCTCGACTATGCCGATGAGATCGGCGTGGATCGCGCCCTCTTTCTTGAGGCCTTGGCGGAGGTCCCGGTCATGCCCAAGGGGCAGTTCGAAAAGGTGGCCATGGCCCTTTACTCCCTGGCCAACGAACTCTCCGTGAAGGCCTACCAGAACCTCCAGCAGGCCAGGTTCATTGCCGAACACAACGAGTTGGAGCGGCAGTTGCGGGCGACGAACGATGAACTTGAACGTTTTACCTACACCGTCTCCCATGACCTGAAGAGCCCGTTGATCACCATCCAGGCCTTTGCCGGACAGGTTAAGAAGGATCTGCGGGCGGACCGGCGGGAGCATATGGCGAGTGACCTTGACCGGATCATCAAGGCGACCACCACGATGGGGCTGCTGCTGGACGACCTCTTGGAACTCTCCCGCATCGGCAGGCTGATGCGCCCCGCGGTGCCGGTGGCCATGGGGGAGGTCTTGCGGGAGGTCTTGGCGCAACTGACGGGCATGATCAGCGAGCACCGGATCGAGGTCCGGGTGCTGGCCGATCTCCCCGAGCAGAAGGGTGACCGCCGGCAGATCGCCATGGTATGGCAGAATCTGTTGGAGAACGCCATTAAATACATGGGCGAGCAAGCCGCGCCCCGCATCGAGGTCGGCGTCAGGGAGGAGGGGGGGCGGCCGGTCTTCTTTGTCCGCGACAACGGCATGGGTATCGCCCCTGAGTGTCAAGAAGAGATCTTTGGCCTGTTTCGCAAGCTTGACCCCAACAGCGAGGGCACCGGCATCGGTCTGGCCCTGGTCAAGCGGGGGATTGAGGTGCAAGGGGGCCGGGTCTGGGTGGAGTCGGCAGGGGTTGGGCAAGGCAGTAGCTTCTGCTTTACCTTGGCGGCGTAGATGGGCCTGAGCCGTTACTGAAGAGAGGAGAAACAACCGATGAAGGAAACTCGCCTGGCGATCATCATCGTCGAAGATGAGTCTGACCACGCCGAGGCCATGTCTCGCGTCTTTGCCACTGCCGCCCCCAACATGGAGTTACGGGTGGCCACCACCTTGGGGGAGTACCACGCCCTGGTGGCTGACAGGCGGCCGGACCTGGTGTTCATGGACATGAACCTGCCGGACGGCAACGCCTTGGCCCAGTTGACCGCGCCGGCGGAAGAGGGCCCCTTTCCCATCGTCATCATGACCAGTTACGGCAATGAGGAGATCGCCGTGCGCAGCATGAAGGCCGGGGCCATCGACTATGTGGTGAAGTCGGCGGAGGCCTTTGCCAATATGCCCGCCAATGCCGTGCGTAACCTGCGGGAGTGGCATCTGCTGAAGGAGAGAAAACGGCGCGAGGTGGTGGTGCGCGATCAGGAGGCGGAGCTTGCCGCCATCTACGAAAATGCGCCGATTATCATGCTGCTGGTGGACCGGGAGCAGAAGTTGGTCAAGGTCAATAAGCAGGCGGTCTCCTTTGTCGGCACCAGGGCCATGGAGATGCTGGGCCGCTGCCCCGGCGAGGCCATGGGCTGCGCGCACGTGGTGGATGACCCGGCCGGTTGCGGTTTCGGCCCCTACTGCCCAGAGTGCCCGGCCCGCCGGATCGTCATGGATACCTTTGACCACGGCATCAATCATTATCAGGAGGAGGTGGAGTTGCAGTTCACCATCCAGGGGGAACGGAAGACCATCACGGTGCTCTTCTCCACCACCTTGATCCTGCTCAGCAGGCCGCTGGTGCTGGTGACCATCATGGATGTCAGTAAACTTAAACTAGCCGAAGAGTTGCTTCGCCAGCAGAAAGAGCGCTACCAAAAGATCTCCCTGGAGAATCAGGCCCTGCTGGATGCCATCCCTGACTGTATTGCCATGGTCTCGCCGGAGATGCGGGTGGTCTGGGCCAACACCGCTTGCGTCCATGCCTTGCGCAAGGGGCTCGACCAGATTGTCGGGCAACCCTGTTTCGCCCTTTGGCACGGCAGGAACGAGGTCTGCGAGGAGTGCCCGGTGATCGAGTGCTTCCGCACCGGCACCATGGTCACCCAGAGCATTGCCTCCTCCGCCGCCGGGGTGACCCTGGAGGTCAAGGCCGTGCCGGTGTTGGAGGGGGGCCGGGTGGTCAGTGTGATTGAGGTCGGCCGGGATATCACCGATAATCTTAAATTGGAGGAGCGTACCCGGCGCAACCAGAAGATGGAGGCCATCGGCGTGCTGGCCGGCGGCATTGCCCATGACTTCAACAATATCCTGGCCGCCATCCTGGGCTATGCCGAGATGGCCCGGGACGATGCCCCTCGGGGATCGCAAGTTGCGCAAGATCTTGACAAGGTCTTGCTCTCGGCGCACCGGGCCAAGGAGTTGGTCAAGCAGATCCTGGCCTTCAGTCGTCAGGCCACCGTCGAGCGCATCCCCCTGAAGATCCAGCCCCTGGTCAAAGAGGCCATGAAGATGCTGCGGGCCTCGATCCCCACCACCATCGCCTTTGAGGTGGACATTGACCCCCACTGCCCGGCGGTGCTGGCCGACCCGACCCAGGTCCATCAGATCATCATGAATCTGGGAACCAATGCCTACCACGCCATGGAAGAGAGGGGCGGCGTGCTCTCGCTAACCCTCGGCACCACAGTCATTGATGAGAGCTCGGCCAGGGATGCGCATCACCTCGGCCCGGGCGAGTATGTGGAACTCACGGTTAGCGACACCGGTTCCGGGATCGGCGAGGAGTGTATCGGTAAAATCTTCGATCCCTACTTCACCACCAAGGAGATCGACAAGGGCACGGGCTTGGGGCTGTCCATCACCCACGGGATCATCAAGAGCCATGGCGGGGCCATCACGGTGGAGAGTGTTCGCGGTCAGGGGGCCACCTTTCATGTCTATCTGCCGGTGGCGCAGGGGGAGGAGCGGGTGGCCCCGGAAGCGCCCGAGGTCCCCCGGGGCCAGGGGCGCATCCTGTTTATCGATGACGAGCTCCTGCTGGCGGAGATGGGGCAGGAGGTGCTGCAACGGTTGGGCTACACCGTCACCACCCGCACGAGCAGCCTTGAGGCCCTCTCCACCTTTATTAACGACCCGACCCAGTTCGATCTGGTGATCACCGACCAGACCATGCCGGGGATGACCGGCATCGATCTTGCCCGGCGGCTGCTGATGATCCGGCCCGATCTGCCGATTATCCTCTGCACCGGCTTCAGTAATTTGGTCAGCGAGGAGTCGGCCAAGGCCATCGGCATCAGGGCGTTCGCCTTTAAGCCGATTACCAAGGCCGCCATCGGCCAGCTGGTCGGCCAGCTGCTGGAGTCAAGGATGACACAATGAACGGCACTGCCGCCTCCACGTGCCCTCGACTTGCTCCAGAGTGAAAAAAGTCCTACCATCCGGGCCGTAAGTTGAGTATTATCCCCACGCTGCATCGAATAAGCAGGTTGCCAGGCTGCACCGTGGGCACCACGCGAGGCACCAAGCATGAGGCCCGGGCATGAGGCCCGAGTATGAGGACGGATATGCTACAGGTGAACGAGAGACCGTACGAGTTCCACGATGGGCTGCGACTTAACCAGTTGGCCCAGCGGCTGAAGCCGGATGCCGATGTCTTTATCGTCAACGGCTTCCCGGTGCCGCCGGAGACCGAGGTCCATGACGGGGATAGCTGCTGGCTGATCAAGCGCGGCGAGCGCATCGGCCTGGCCGAGATGGAGCACCTGCTCTACGCCCGCCACACCCCGGGGGTCCAGGCCAAGGTCAAGGGGAGCTGCATCGGCATCATGGGCCTGGGGGGGTTGGGCTCGGTGGTGGCGGTGGCCCTGGCCCGCATCGGGGTCGGCACCCTGTTATTGGCCGATTATGATGTGGTGGAGCCCAGCAACCTCAACCGTCAGCAGTACTTTGTCGATCAGGTGGGCATGGCGAAGACCTTTGCCATGCGCCAGAACCTGACCCGCATCAACCCCTATCTCAAGGTCGAGACCTTTGACGACGAGTTGACCGAGGCCAATATCCCCTTCATCTTCCAAGGGGTGGATGTGCTGGTGGAGTGTTTTGACGGCGCCAGGATGAAGGCGGAGGCCCTGCGCACCGTCTTGACCGCCATGCCCGCCATCGGCTATGTGGGGGCCTCGGGTCTGGCCGGTTTCGACGACAACAATTTGATCCGCACCCGCAAGATCCGTTCGCGGGTCTATGTGGTGGGCGATGGCGAGGCCGAGGCCAAACCGGGGCAGGGGTTGATGGCCCCCCGGGTGGGCATCGCCGCCCACCACCAGGCCAATCAGGTGCTGCGCATCCTGTTGGGGCTCGGTTAGGCAAACGATCACAGGGCGCCGCCTCTGCTTTGGCTTTCCCCGACAAAACAATCAACCATTTACTCTAAAGAAATATGAAGATAATCGTCAACGGCGAGGAGCGCGAGGCAGCGGCCGACATCTCGGTAGCCGAGTATTGTGTGTCCTTGGGGTTTGACCCGGAGACCGTGGTGGTGGAGCTGGACGGCCGCATCCTGCAACGGACGGACTATGCCGCCCACCGCCTGACCGACGGCTGCGAGTTGGAGCTGATCCGTTTCATCGGGGGGGGCTGAGATGCTGACCATTGCTGGCCGCGCCTTTACCTCCCGGCTCTTCACCGGCACCGGCAAGTTTGCCTCGGCCTCGATCATGCGTCAGGCCTTGATGGCCTCGGCCAGCGAGATAGTCACCGTGGCCCTGCGCCGCATCGACCTGAACGACCCGGCAGACGACATCATGCAGCTCCTGGATCGTGACCGCTTCTTCTTCCTGCCCAATACCGCAGGCGCCAGGAGCGCCCAGGAGGCCGTGCGTCTGGCCCGTCTCTCCCGGGCCTCGGGGGGCGGCAATTGGCTGAAGCTGGAGGTCACCCCTGACCCGCGCACCCTGCTCCCCGACCCGGTGGACACCCTGCTGGCCGCCGAGGAGCTGGTGAAAGAGGGCTTTGTGGTCCTCCCCTACATCAATGCCGACCCGATTCTGGCCCTCCGTCTCCAGGACGTGGGGGTGGCGGCGGTGATGCCCTTGGCCGCGCCCATCGGTACCAACCGCGGTTTGGTCACCGGCTACCAGATCGAGATCATCATCAGCCAGGCCCGGGTGCCGGTGGTGGTGGACGCCGGCCTCGGCGCCCCCTCCCATGCCGCCGCCGCCATGGAGATGGGGGCGGACGCGGTGCTGGTCAATACCGCCATTGCCGTGGCCGGGGACCCGGTACGCATGGCCGATGCCTTCCGCCAGGCGGTGATCGCCGGCCGCGAGGCCTTTCTCGCGGGCCTGGGCGCCACCTCCGACCATGCCGTGGCCTCCACCCCCGAGGCGGGGCTGGGTTTCATCCATTGATGGCTACCTTTACCCTGCCGGACCGGGACGACCTCTCCCGTTTGCTTACGAGCCAAGGGGAGGCCGATGTGCGCCGCGCCCTGGCGGCCCCGGAGCTTACCGTTAGCGACCTGGCCGCCCTGCTGTCACCGGCGGCGGATGGCTATCTGCAAGCCCTGGCCAACCGCTCTCGGGCCATTACCCAGCAGCGCTTTGGCCGGGTGATCCAGATCTATGCCCCCCTCTACCTCTCCAATTACTGCACCAACCGTTGCCTCTACTGCGGCTTCTCCGCCGAAAACCGCATCCGCCGTTGCTGTCTGACCCTGGAACAGGTGGTGGCCGAGACCGAGGTCCTGAAGGGGCGAGGGGTCAACCACCTGCTCCTGGTCTCCGGCGAGGCCCCTTCGGTGCTGGGGGTGGAGTTCATCGAGAAGGTGGCCGTAAGCCTGCGCGATCGCTTCGCCTCCCTCTCCATCGAGGTCCAGCCCCTGGAGGAGGCGGAGTATGCCCGGCTGTTTACGGCCGGCATCACCAGTGTTGCCGTCTATCAGGAGACCTACGACCCGCTGCTCTACCAACAGCTGCATCCGGCGGGACGCAAGGCCGATTACGCCTTTCGTCTGGCCACCCCGGAGCGGGCCGCGGCCGCCGGCATGCGCGAGGTGGGCATCGGCGCCTTGCTCGGCCTCGCCGACTGGCGGCTGGAGGGGTTGGCCCTGGGGCTGCACCTGGCCTGGCTGCGGAAGCGATTCTGGCGCACCGGCTTCACGGTCTCCTTCCCCCGCATCCGCCCGGCCGAGGGGGGGTTCCAGGCCTTGCAGCCGGTGTCGGAGCGTGAACTCTCGCAACTCATCTTCAGTCTCAGACTCTTTGACCACAACGTCGGCCTCCTCCTCTCCACCCGGGAGGAGGCCCGCTACCGTGACGGCATGCTGGGCCTGGGCCCCACCCGCTACTCGGCCGGCTCCTGCACCAACCCGGGGGGGTATCTCCACGCCGAGGAGGGGGACGAGCAGTTCGCGGTGGACGACCAACGCACCATCGCTGAAGTGTGCGCCGCCATCCATGGCCAGGGGTTCGACCCGGTACGCAAGGACTGGGACAGCTGTTTTCAGGATTTTTGAAGCATCGTTCCCACGCTCCCGCGTGGGAACGGGCTCACCGTGCCCCTCTCGGAGCGTGGGAACGATGGAAAAAAATATCGGAAGGAGTAGAGCAAATGGCAGATCTGAAAAAGATGTACTCGACAATCCTGGGCGATCACTTCCCCATGGAGATGACCATCACCTTTGGCGACCAGACCCTGAGCTACCGCAAGAAGACCTGGAAGATCCCCATGGAGGACGGCACCATTGACGAGCGCGGGGTCCGATATGGCGAGAACCCGGATCAGGAGGCAGCCCTCTTCGAACTGGTCAACGGCAACCTGACCTTGGGGGAGTGCCGCTTCATCGAGCCGGGCCACGGTCTGGTCAGCGGCATCCGGGTCGAGGACATGCTTCAGGTGGGCAAGCACCCGGGCAAGATCAACCTCACCGACATCGATAACGGCCTGAACATCATGAAGTACCTGATGGATCGCCCGGCCGCCGCCATCCTGAAGCACAACAACCCCTGCGGCGTGGCCATGGGCGCGACCTTGAGCCTGGCCTATGAGCGGGCCAACCGCTGCGACCGCATCGCCGCCTTTGGCGGTTGCGTGGTCTTGAACCGTCCCTGTGACCGGGCCACGGCCGAGGCCATCAGCGCCAACTATCTGGAGGTGGTGGTGGCCCCTGAGTTCGAGGAGGGGGCCTTGGCTATCCTCCAGACCCGGAAGAATCTGCGGGTGGTGCGCATCAACCGCATCGACCGTTTGGCCGAATTCGAGCGCTACCGCTTTGTGGACTTCAAGAGCCTGATCGACGGCGGCATCATGGTCCAGCAGTCCGCGGTCAACTCCATCCGCACGAAGGCCGATCTGAAGCCGGCGGTCTCTACCTACAAGGGGACCACCTACACCGTGGCCCGGGAGCCTGACCAGCGCGAGCTGGACGACATGCTCTTCGGCTGGGCCGTGGAGCACGGGGTGACCTCCAACTCGGTGATCTACGTCAAGGACGGTTGCACCGTGGGCATCGGCACCGGCGAGCAGGATCGGGTGGGGGTGGCCGAGATCGCGGTGCACAAGGCCTATATCAAGTACGCCGATGTCCTCTGCTTTGACGCCCATGGCATCCCTTACGGCGACCTGACCCTGGAGATCGCCCAGGGCAAGCGGCCCAAGAGCGACCAGCTGGCCATTGACGAGCGCACCCGGGCCGAGCGCGCGGGTCTGCCGGGCTCGGTGATGATCTCCGATGCCTTCTTCCCCTTCCGCGACGGGGCCGATGTCGGTATCCAGCAAGGGATAACCGCCATCCTCCAGGCCGGCGGCTCCATGCGCGACTTCGAGACCATCGAGGCCTGCAACGAGGCCACCCCCCAGGTGGCCATGAAGTTCACCGGCCAGAGGTCGTTCAAACACTGATGAAGAGAGGCAAGGGCACGGTAGTGGACGGATTGCCCTTGCCATGAAGGCCACGAAGAGCACGAAGGAGCATGAAGAATATCTTCGTCTCCTTCGTGCTCTTCGTGGTTTAGTGAATATTTTTTGTTTGCGGAAAGAATAAATTCTCTCACGACTGACCATGGCCAGATCCGATACCCCTACCGCGCTGGGCACCCTGCTCTCCTCCTTGGTCAGTCAGCGGGAGTGGCAGCGGCGTCTGCGGCTGAACCAGGTCTTTCTCTTTTGGGACGAAGTGGTGGGGCCCGAGATCGCGAGTCACGCTCAGCCCCGGGTGATCCGGGGTGAGGTGTTGTGGCTGGGGGTCTCCGACCCCATGTGGATGCAGCAGTTGCAGTTCGAGAAGGTGGAGCTGTTGTCCTTGCTAAACGCTCGGCTGAAAAAACAGGGGAAGGGTGGGGCTGCCCGGGGTGAAGCCAATGAGGAGAGGGTCTCCCTGGCGGATCTAAAGTTCCAGCTGGACCCCGCTCTGGGCCGGCAACCGGCCCCAACCCCGGAGCCCCCCCCCGCGCCCACCATTGATGCGCAAGAGTACGCCCAGTTCGCGGCCAGCCTGAACTCCATCCCGGATCAAGCCCTGCGGGAGGGGATGAAACGGATGTGGCTGGCCCATCACCGCGGCTGGACAGGGTAGCCTTATTCCAGTTCGCATTCTAAACGATACCTTTGTCGGCGGCGCTCCGCTGCTCCTCGGCGTACTGATGTACGCTCTCGTCGCTGCTCGCTTGCCTTCGCGGTCTCGTTCCGAATGCTTGCTGGAAGTATTCTTTTGAATGCAGCTTAGAATTAGTTGTTTTGGGTTACGGCGCAAACGAGTCTGTAGAAAAAGTCCCCTCCCCACCCAAATAAGTTAGTTTGAGGGCTG
>OBOI01000557.1_pt1 | contig 12639 bp, 10 predicted proteins | sample 1670151 | NCBI WGS metagenome assembly OBOI01 (sample SAMEA104232303, study PRJEB22302) | sediment metagenome | biome: forest; feature: aquifer; material: sediment | place: USA | collected 2011-08-07 | depth 0.01 m | reverse complement strand
GCGATGGCAGCGCCGCCACCGCCCCCCGCGCCGCTCATTGCTCCTGTGCCCACACTGGCCGATGACCGCGATGACTTGCCTGCGGGAGAGCGTTCCATTCTGATCATTGAGGATGACCTGACCTTCGCCCCTATCCTGCGGGATGTCTGCCGCGACGCAGGGTTCAAGACCCTCTGCGCGGTGAGCGGCGAGGAGGGGCTAACCCTGGCCCGGGAGCTGAAACCCACCGCCATCATCCTCGACTTGCGGCTGCCCGGCATCAATGGCTGGCAGGTGCTGAAGGCCCTCAAGGCCGACCCGGGGGTGCGCCACATCCCGGTCCACATCATCACCTGCGAGCCCGCCAGCCGCGAGGCCTATACCAGCGGCGCGGTGGGCTTCCTGACCAAACCGGTCACCCGCGAAGAGTTGGAGCAGAGCCTGCGTAACCTGGAGGCGGTCATAGAGAGGGGGATCAAGGAGTTGCTGCTGGTGGAGGATGACCTGGACCTGCAACGCGGCATCGAGCGGCTGATCAGCCACGACGACTGCGTCATCACCTCGGTCGCCACCGGCTCCGAGGCCCTGGCGGCCTTGGCGGACAAGAGATTCGACTGCATGATCCTCGACCTGGGGCTCCCCGACATGAGCGGCTTCGAGCTGCTCCGCCGCCTGCGCGCTGACCAGCGCACCGCGCTCCTGCCGGTGATCATCTACACCGGCCGCCAATTGAGCCGCGAGGAGGAGCGGGAGTTGCGCCACTCCTCCGAATCGATCATCGTCAAGGGGCCCAGGTCTGCGGAACGGCTGGTGGACGAGACCTCCATCTTCCTGCACCGTCTGGTCACCGACATGAGCAAGAGCCAGCAGCAGTACATCATCAACCTCCATGACCGGGACTTCTATCTCCAGGACAAGGTGGTCCTTCTGGTGGACGACGACATGCGCAACCTCTTTGCCCTGGCCATGGTGCTGGAGCAGAAGGGGCTCACGGTGATCAAGGCCGAGGATGGGGAGAAGGCCCTGGCGCTCCTGGCCGATGGGGTGGCGGCGGACATCATCCTCATGGACATCATGATGCCGGGCATGGACGGCTATCAGACCATCCGCGCCATCCGCGAACAAGGGATCAGGATCCCGATCATCGCCCTCACCGCCAAGGCGATGAAGGAGGACCGCGACAAGTGTCTGGCCGCCGGGGCCGACGACTACCTCTCCAAGCCGGTGGACATGGATCGGCTCATCTCCATGATGCGGGTGTGGCTCTATGCCTGAGGCACGGATCTCTGAGCTGACGGAGATAGAGATCGACCTCCTCCTGGAGGCCATCTTCCGGCGCTACGGCTATGACTTCCGTAGCTATGCCCGGGCCTCGGTGCGGCGCAAGGTCCTGGGTCTCGCCAAACGGTTGGGGGTGGAGAGGATCAGCGAGCTGATCCCCCGCCTGCTCCACGACCAACCCCTCTTTGGCACCCTGGTCGGCGCCTTCTCCACCCCGGTGACCGAGATGTTCCGCGACCCCCCCTTCTTCCTCTTTCTCCGGGAAGCGGTGGTCCCCTACCTGTTGACCTATCCCTTTGTGCGCATCTGGCTGGCCGGCTGCGCCACCGGCGAGGAGGTCTACTCCCTGGCCATCCTGCTCAAGGAGGAGGGGCTCTTCGAACGCGCCACCCTGTTTGCCACCGATTTCGTGGACGCCTCGCTCAACCAGGCCCGGGAGGGGATCTACCCGCTACGCGCCATGAAGACCAACATCCATAACTACCAGCAGGCAGGGGGCAACCAGCTCTTTTCCAACTACTACCACGCCGACTACGACTCGGTGATCATGGACGCGAAGCTCAAGGAGCGCATCACCTTTGCCAACCACAACCTGGTCACCGACGGGGTGTTCAGCGAGATGCACCTCATCCTCTGCCGCAACGTCTTGATCTATTTTAACCACACCCTGCAAGAGCGGGTGCTGAACCTCTTTCACGAGAGCCTGCTCCATGGTGGTTTTCTCGCCTTGGGGAGCAAGGAGTCCTTGCGCCACCACCACGTCAACGCAAAATTTCGGGAACTGGAGCCAACATGGAAAGTCTACCGCAAGATCGACTGAAGCAACACCAGCCCCAGGCAGAGGGCGGTAGCCCCAAGGCCAGGCCGGCCATCCTGATCGTGGATGATCGGCCGGAAAACCTGCTGGCCCTGGAACGCCTCCTGGGCCAGACCGAGGCGGTGGTCATCAAGGCCCTAAACGGCAACGAGGCCCTCAAGGCCTGCCTCAACCACGAGTTCGCCCTGGCCCTTTTGGATGTGAACATGCCGGGGATGGACGGTTACGAACTGGCCACCCTGATGCGCGGGGAGAAGAGCCACTCGGCCATGCCGATCATCTTTGTCACCGCCGCCTACCGTGAGGAGGAGCAGATCTTCAAGGGGTACTCCGCCGGCGCCGTGGACTACCTGGTCAAACCGTTGCGCCCGGAGATCCTGTTGAACAAGGTCCATGTCTTCCTGGACCTCTATCGCCAGAAACAGGAGATTGCCTACCTCAACGCCTCCCTTGCCGCCCGGGCCGAGCAGCTGGAGACCGCCAACCGGGAGCTGGAGTCCTTTAACCATACCGTCTCCCACGACCTGCGCAGCCCGGTGCTGGGCATTGCCAATTTCTGCCGGATCATTCTCGAAAAGCATGAGCACACCCTGGATGAAAAATGCAGGGGGTACCTCAAGATCATCCATGCCGAGACCATGCGCATGGACCAACTGATCAACACCCTGCTCAACTTCTCCCGCATGTCCCGCCAGGAGATGCGGATTCAGGCGGTGGATCTCTCGGCCATGGCGCGGGCCGTCTCCCAGGAGTTGCGGGCCACCGCTCCGGAACGCAGCGTGGAGTTCTTCATCATGGATCACCTCTCTTGCCAGGGAGATCAAGAGCTGCTCAAGGTCGCCTTGACCAACCTGTTGGGGAACGCCTGGAAATACAGTTCGAAAGAGCGCTCGGCCATGATCGAGTTCGGGGTCTCGGATCTGGCTGACCCGGTCCCCACCTTCTATATCCGCGACAACGGCGTCGGTTTTGACCAAAACTACGCGCACAAACTCTTCGGTCTGTTTCAACGGTTGCACTCCAGCGATGAGTTCGAGGGGCACGGTATCGGCTTGGTCACCGTGGAGCGGGTCATCCGCCGCCACGGCGGCCGGGTGTGGGCGGAGAGTGAGGAGGGGAAAGGGGCGACCTTCTATTTCGCCTTTAAGGGCGAGGAGAGGTAATCCGGATGCGGACCTGATTTTATTTTACCTCCAGCCTCAAGCCTCACCGACTATCTCCCTCCCTCATCTCTCCCCCTCCGGATAGAGCAGATACTTGCTCCGCACCGCCAAGAACCGGGCCAACCCGGCCTCCTCTCCCCGCATGATCTCCCCTACCCCCTGCCCCGCGCGGATCGCGGCCACGGCCTCGGCCGAACCCACGCTGCCCAGGATCCTCGCCAAGGAGAAGTGATCGCAGCCGATCCGTTGGAGTGCACCGGCCAGGGCCAACCCCAGGGCCGGGCTATGCAACCGGTCCCGATCGTCAACCAGGATCCTTACCCCTTGGCACAGGCGGCCGGCGTAGGTGGCGGTGACCGGAGTAAAGGTGGTGGCTTGGAAGCGGACCCCGGCCACCCCTTGGCGGCCGAGGTCCGCGGCCAGGAGCTGGCAATCCAGCCAGGGGGCGCCCACCAGCTGAAAGGGGGTCTCCGTGCCCCTGCCCACCGACACCTCGCCCCCCTCGATCATCCCCACCCCGGGGTAGAGGGTGGTGGCGGTGAGGTCGCGCAGGTTGGGCGAGGGGGGCAACCAGGCCAGGCCCGAGGCGTCGTACCACTGGTCCCGGCGGTAGTTCCGCATGGCCACCACCTGGAGATCCACCTTGAGCCCCTGTTCCCCGACAAAGAGCCTCGCCAGTTCCCCCAAGGTCATGCCGTGACGGACCGGCAAGGGCCAGTAAGCGGTGAAGCAGGTGCGCTCCGGGTCCAGCATGGGCCCTTGGACGATGTCTCCCCGAATGGGGTTGGGCCGGTCCAGGAGATAGACCGGCAGATGGTGCTTTGCTGCCGCTTCCAGCAGATAGCCCAGGGTGGAGGCGTAGGTGTAGAAGCGCACGCCCACGTCCTGCAGGTCCACCACCACACCATCCAGGCCGCTCAGCCACTCGGGCCGGGGGTGCCGGTCCTCGCCGTAGAGGCTGTGCACCGGCAGGCCGGAGACCAGGTCCGAGGTGTCGTCGATCTTGCCCTCTTGGTCGCCGCCCAGGCCGTGTTCCGGGCTGAACAGGCTCACCAGCCGGAGATTGGGGGCTTGGGAGAGGATGTCGATGGTCCGCCGCCCCTGGCGGTCAACGCCGCTGCGGTTGGTGAGCAGGGCCACGCGCTTGCCTGCCAAGGGCTTGAACTGTTCGGCTTGCAAGCAATCGATGCCGGTGAGCAGCGGGGTGGCGACATGGGCGGGGAGGTAGGGGGCGATCAGGGCCTGCTCTTTTGGAAAACGTTTGGCGATCAGGGTTGGATCCAGGGGGCCCAAGGCCTCGCTGATGGCGCTGATCAGCTTGCCGCGCAGGGGGCCGGCATCGCCTGCGCCTCTGGGGTGCAGGCGGTTGGTGAGGCAGATGACATAGACCTTGCGCACCGGGTCCAGCCACAGGGCGGTGCCGGTGAAGCCCAGGTGGCTCGCGGCGCCGATGGGGGGGAGTGCGGCCCGGTTGGCGGCCAGGCACGGTCCCAGACGCCACCCCAACCCCCGGGGCTGGCTGTTGGGCGGGGTCGCCAGGGTAAAGAGTTGCTCCACGGCGGAGGGGGAGAGCAACTGGCCGCCACCGTGGAGCAGGGTGCGGGCAAAGATGGCCAGGTCGTCGGCAGTACCGAAGAGGCCGGCATGGCCGGCGGCCCCGCCCAAGGCCCGGGCCATGGGGTCGTGGACCAGGCCCCGGAGCAGATGGCTGGGGTCGAAGTTGATGGGGGCGATACGGCAAGACTTGGCCGCCGCGGGCAGAAAGCCGGTATCCTTAAGCTGTAACGGCTGGATTAGGTGCTGCTCGGCATACCGGGGCAAGGAGAGTCCGCTTAACAGCTGCACCAGCTCTCCCAAGACGGCGAAGTTGACGTCACTGTACTCCACGGCCAGACCGGCTGGGGCCAGGGGCTTGACCCGGGCCAAGCCTTTCACCACCCCCTGCCGCTCTTTGATGCCGGTCAGCTTGATGCCGTCGGGCAGCCCCGAGGTGTGGGTGAGCAGCTGGCGGATGGTGATGGCCCCCTTGTCCTGCTGGGCAAAGGCCGGCCAGTAACGGGCCACCGGGGTGTCCAGGTTCAGGCGGTGGCGCTCTGCCAGTTGCAGGATGGCGGTGGTGGTGAACACGGCCTTGGTGATGGAGGCCAGGTCAAAGATGGTGTCCGGGGTCATGGCCTCGGCCCGGGGCAGCACCGCCCGCTGGCCAAAGGCGCGGCGAAAGAGGATTTCATCCCCTTTCCCAATCAGGACCACGGCGCCGGGGATGTGGCCGGCCGCGATCTCCTCCCGCACCAGGGGCTCAATCCTGGCGAAGGGGGATGCCGGCGCCTCGGCCCGGGCCAGACGCGCCGAGAGGAGGAGCAAGAGAACGAGGAGAAAGAGCGCCCCCCTGTTCATTGGGGCTTTAGTCCTGCCGCGGAGTAAGCGTTTCTGGGGTTCCACAGCATCCAGCCGTTGCTCTCTGCATCCTCGGCCCCCTTGATCTGCTGGCCGATCTCCTCGGCCCCGAAGGGACGGTGGTCAAAGGCGTAGTCGCGGAAGGACTGCAACCAGGGGCGGAAGCGTTGGGGGGAGATCTGCGTCCGGTTCTTGGCCTGGCGCAAGGTGAGGTTGACGATGTGGTAGCAGCTCTTTACCGGATTCAGGTAGCCGGGGATGCCGAACTGAAACCCGGAGGGGTAGAGCATGGGACAGAGGTAATCGAGATGGGGGGCGGTAGCGTCCAGGGTCTGACCAATATCGGTGTCGTTTTCATTCCAGGCCACATAGCCGAAGAGGTCGGCGGCGACAAAGACGTTGAAGGGGAGCAGCCGCTCGCGGGCCGCGGCCAGGAAGCCGGAGATGGCCTTGACCCGATTCTCCTCGTTGTTGGCCACCCCGAAGCGGACCCCGCGCCGGTCCGGAAAGCGGACATAGTCAAACTGGATCTCGTCAAAGCCCATGGCCGCGGCCTCGGTGGCAATGGCCAAGTTGTAGGCCCACACCTCCTGTTGCGATGGATCCACCCAAGCTAACCCCTCCCGATCCTTGAACACCCCGCCATTCATGGTTACTGCCCACTCGGGCCGGGCCGCGGCCAAGAGGTCGTCCTTGAAGACCACGATGCGGGCGATCAGATAGAGCCCTTGGGCCTTGAAGGCGGCCAGTTGCGCCGGCATCTCCTTGACCGTGATTACCCTGTTGGCCCCGATCTCCCGGGCCAAGGCCACCTTGGTGGGATAGGGGATGGTGGCATGATCGCCCTTGACGTCAATCACCAGGGCATTGATCTCGGTGCGGCCGGCAAGCTCCATGGCCGCGTGGCGCAACACCCGGCTGCCGACCCCCCAGAAGGAGAGGTAGAGGGCCTTGGGCCGGATGGCGGTCAGTTCGATATCCGGGGCCGTGCTGCCGGACGCTGCCACCCAGCCACGACCGTAGCCGATGGCCCGGGCCGCGACCTTGCCTTCAGGGGCCGGGCCGTCCAGGTGGTAGAGACCGGCAATGTCGGTACGGCTGACCTGGTCGGCCACGGTGACCATGGCCTCGGCGATGGGGGCCTTGGTCACGGCATCCACGACCCGGCCGTTGATGGCCCAGGCGGAGAGAGGGAGGATCAGGAAGAGGCAAGCAATGAGCAGCGCACAGTGACGGGAGAGTAGATGCATGGTGATGGTTTTGGAAAACAGAGGGAAAAAATTATCGGGTCAAGGATAACCCCTGGTGTAAGCGGCCCAACAGCCCCTTGACGCCCACGGCGTCGACAATAAGGAAGCGAGGCAAGGCCAGGGCGGGGTCTTGGTCGCTGGCGAACCGTTCGCCCAGGGCCAAGGCGGCTTGGTAGCCGGCACGGCTGGCCGCGGCTTGCAACTCAGGGTCGGTAATGCCGAAGGGCCAGGCCAAGATGTCCGTCTCCACCCCCAGGCGGCGCTTCAGGGTGGCGCGGGGCTTCTCCAATTGCACCTTGACCAAGGCGGCATAGGCGTCGGCGGCGAGCCTCCGCTTCTCTACCTTGAAGTTCGGGTGCCAATAGGTGTGCGAGCCAATGGCCACCAGACCGGTGGCCTGCATCTCCCGGATCTCCTCCCAGGTCATGGCGTAGCTGGCATTGGAGATGGCGGAGGGGTAGATGAACAGGGTGACCGGTAACCGCTCCCGTTTGATGATCGGCAACAGCTCGGTATAGACGGTGCGGTGACCGTCATCAACGGTGATGGACACCGCCTTCTCCGGCAGCTCGCCCTGGCCCTTGAGCCCGGCCACCACCTCAGCCAAGGGCACGATATGGAAGCCCTGCTGGCGCATGGCCGCCAACTGGCGGGCAAAGGTCTCGGTGCGGGTGGTCATGCTGTCCGCCACCGTGGGACCAAAGCGGTGGTAGACTAGGATGGCGGCCGTCTTGGCCCCAGCCGGGATGGGCCAACTGAGCAGGATCAAAAATAAGAGAATGGAACGCGGAAAGTTTGTCATACGGTGGTGTCTCCCCTAACGGGTAGTAAGTGATCGTCAGTAAGGAATCCGGACACTCGGTGCCTGGATTCCTTGCTCAAGGCTTGACACATGCGCCACTGGCGTATAAATTAACAGTATGGAATTCATCGAAACCCCAACCTTCAGCCGGTTGCTTACCTCCCTGCTCTCCCCTGAAGAGTACCGTGGTCTGCAAAACACCTTGGCGGAAGATCCGGAGCGAGGCGACATCATTCAGAACGGGGGCGGCATCCGTAAGCTGCGCTACCCCGCCCTCGGTCACGGCAAGAGTGGCGGGGTGCGAGTGATCTACTACTGGGTCAAGGCCAAGCACCAGATATACCTGCTGCTGGTCTATCCGAAATCGAAAAAAGACACCTTGACCGACAAAGAAACCGCCATCCTACGCGAGCTGGCAAAGGAGCTATGACCATGGACAAGACACTATTTGCAGATCTGGTGCAGAGCCTGAAAGAGGCCGGCACCATCGCCCGAGGCGAGGCCCCGGCCGCGCGCCGTTTTGAGGTCGCCGTGCCCGATGTCAAGGCGCTCCGCGAGCAAATCGGGCTCTCACAAAGTGAATTTGCAAAACTCCTGCAAGTGAGCATCAGGACCTTGCAGAATTGGGAACAACATCGCCGCAACCCGACGGGACCCGCCGCCGCACTCCTCAAAATTGTCTCCACCGCCCCTGATTTGGCGCTCAAATCTTTGCACGCCTAAAGAAAGGAAGCGAGCCCCGGCAGGCGGCGCGGTGGGTGGCAAACAACGCGCCTTACCCCCCCGTGGCCCCTGCGAAGTTTTGTCGATCTCTAGCCGGATTAGCCCGTCACCTTTGGCACGCCCACCAATCCGGTTCAGCAAATCCCTACAGGCCCCCATCCTCTCACCCCCCTGCCCCGCATTGCAAACAACGGTCTTCGCAAACAGGCGGTTATCTCGGTTTTGCCTCACCCCATCTGAAAGTAGGTGAATTGGCGCTCCTTGGCTGAGTGTTTGAGGACCCCCACCTGATCATCGACATAGTCGTAGACCGTGGGCTCCTTGTTGCCGGCGGCAGGCCTCAAGATGCGGCCGATCACCTGCTTCAGGCGGCCCGAGAACTTGATGGGGGTGGCCAGAAACAGGGTGGTGAGACCCGGGGCGTCGAACCCCTCGCCGATCAGTTGCAGGGTGGCGATCAGGATCTTCACCTGGTTCTTCTTGATCCCTGCCACGATCTCCGCGCGCTTCTCCGGGGCCAGACGGCCGGTGAGCACCGCCACCACCCCGCCGCGCTCAGTGATCAAGGCGGCCAGGGCCTCGCAATGGGCCACCCGGTCGGAGACCACCAGGATCGCCCCCTCCTCTCTCAAAGCCACCGCCACCACGTCGTCGGCAATCTGGCGGTTGCGGCCATCGTCCAGGGTCAAGGCGGTCATCATGGCGGCGTAGTCGTCCCGGTAGTTGTAGACAAAGCCGGTGCCCTTGACCTCGATCCTCGGTTTCAACACCGCGCCGCTCTCCTGCAACTGCTTGGCATCCACCAGGTGGGAGCGGCTGCCCATGAACAGATAGATCAAGCGGGTGAGCACGTCCTCGCGGCGGTAGGCAGTGGCGGAGAGCCCCAGGGAGTACTTGGCGCTAAAGCCGGTGACCACGTCGGTGAACAGGGTGGCCGGCACCCGGTGACACTCGTCCACCACGATCTGGCCGAAATGGGGGGCCAGGGAGGCGAGTTGGTTGCGGGCCGAGTTGACAATGGCCACGGTCACCGGCCGGACCTCGGAGTGGCCGTCGCCGATCAGGCCGGCGTCGCGGTTCAGGAAGGTCCGCACCCGTTCCACCCACTGGTGCATCAACTCCTTGGTGTGCACCAGGATGATGGTGGGCTGGCGCCGCAGGGCAATGACCTTCAGGGCCATCACCGTCTTGCCGCTGCCGGTACCCGCCTCCAACACCCCGAAGTCCCGGGCCATGACCGCAGTCACCGCCTCCTCCTGATACTCCCGCAGCTGGCCGGCAAAGGAGAACTCCTGTTCCGGCAGCAGCAACCGCTGATCGATGATCTCCGGCTTCTGGCCCAGGGTGTCCAGACAGTGCAGCACCACCTGGCGGGCAAAGCCCCGGGGCATGACCAGCCCCGCCTCGCTCTCGGTGAAGAAGTAGAGGTACTGGGGGAAGTTCTTGCCGACAAAGCGCCCATACTTCTGGGCCGACTGGAACTTGGGGTTGGGCAGGGTGAGCCCCTTTTTCAGGGCCTTGACCACGGGGTCGGGGGCACCGCTGAGCAGGCACTGGGCGCCCACGGTCAAGGTCAGGGGAGGTGTGTCCATCATGCTTGTATGCGCTCAAGGCCGGCAGTGATCAAGGCCAGCTCGTAGGCCTGCCAGGTCTCCTCGTTGAAACAGAGAAAGATCACTCGCCGTACGGTGGTGGCGGCAGTCAGGGCCAGGCGGGTCTGGTCCACGGCGATGGCGGCGGCCTCCTCTTTGGGAAAGCCGTAGACCCCGGTACTGATGGCCGGAAAGGCAAGGGTTTGCAGGCCCAACTCCTTGGCCAGGCGGAAGCAGTTGCGGTAGCAAGCGGCCAGCAGCTCAGGTTCGCCGTGGCTGCCGCCCCGCCACACCGGTCCCACCGTGTGGATTACATAACGGGCCGGGAGGAGGTGACCGCCAGTCACCCGGGCCTCGCCAATGGGGCAACCGCCCACAGTGCGGCACTCGGCCAGCAGGCCAGGCCCGGCCGCCCGGTGGATGGCGCCATCCACCCCGCCACCCCCCAGGAGCGAGGTGTTGGCGGCGTTGACAATGGCATCCACCGCCAAGGTGGTGATATCCGCCCGGCAAAGTTCGATTTGGGCACCATTTGCCAGGACCGCAACCATGCTATTTGTGTTCGTCATGGGCAAACCTTTTTGAATTACGAATTAAAAATTACCAATTACGAATTGAAGTTAAGACCCGGCCATCGCCAAGCGGGCCGCGCCTTGGAGGGCGGTATGGGGGTTCAGGATCAGGTGGACCGGCATGGCGGCGAGGAGCCCTTTGAGTTGCCGGTTGCCGAGGAAGGCGGGCATGAAGTGCTCCTGGAAGAGCGGCGCGATTTTAGGGGGGATGCCGCCGCCGACAAAGAGGCCGCCGGTGGCCAGGGCCTTCAAGGCCAGGTTGGCGGCCTCCACCGCCACGATCTCCACCAACAGACGCACGGCGGCTAGACAGAGGGGGTTAGCCCCCCTAGGGTCCATGGCCGCCTGGGCGATCAGCGGCGAGGGGTCATTACCGGCCAGGGCCTCGGCCAGCCACGGGGGCTCGGTGTAATGGCCCGCCTCCTTCAAGAAGGCGTAGATCAGGGGGAGACCACGGCCGGAGGCGATGAGGTCGAAGGAGACCGCTCCCTGGCGGGCAAAGAGAAATGTCGCCAACTCCAGGTGCTCCAGGGTAGCGGGGGAGAACAGGGCGTGCCCCCCTTCCGTGGCTTGGGTCTGGTAGCGGCTGCCGTCCCAGAACATCAAGGCCTCGCCCAGACCAGTGCCCGGGGCGATCACCGCCTGGGGGCCGTGCTCGATCTCCTGCCCCGGGTTCAACTGGAGCAACTCGGACGCGGGCAGGGTAGCGATGCCGTGGGCCGTGGCCACCAGGTCGTTGACCACCGTCACCTCCTCAAAACCAAAGGCCTCCCTGATGGCCTGCCGGTCCACCAGCCAATTCAGTTTGGTGATCTTGGCCCGGCCATTGAGCACCGGTCCCGCCACCCCGAAGGCGGCTTGCCGGACGCTCACCCCGTGTTGGCCAAGGAACTCCCTGATCATGGTCTCCAGATCGGGGTAGGCAGCGCTGGTAAAGGAGGACTGGGCCACGGGGGAGGCGAACGCGCCATCGGCAAAAAGGGCCAGATTGGTCTTGGTGCCGCCGATATCGCCGGCCAGGATCAAGCGAGTGTTGGTGGGCATGGGGGTGGTCCGTTGGCAAAGGGTAAAGCGCTGTTGGCATGAATTCGGTGGGCAGGTGAAACGTTTGCCCACCCTACGCTGGATGCGCCGCTCGTGGGATTGACTTGCCCCCTATCCTACCCGCTTTGCTGCCCACAGGGCAAGCTTCTCCCGAAAGATCTTGGCGTTGTGGCGAATATCCACCGGAAAGGAGTCGTGGATCAGGAAATGGTCGATCTCCCGGGTGTGCTCCTGGCCCAGGGCCAGCTGCCGCAGGTCGGCAAAGAGTTGCTTGGGATCGGTGACCTTGGCCACAGGTTCAACGATCAGCACCGGCAGCATGGCGGACGGGTCCTTGCCCACCCCCACCAGGGCCGAGCGGCTGACCAGGGGGTGGTTGTTGAAGACCGCCTCGCAGCAGATGGTGTAGAGGGTCCCTGTGGCGGTGACCACCCGGTGGGCCTTGCGGCCGCAAAACCACAGACGACCCTTGTCGTCCAGGTAGCCCAGGTCCCCCATGCGGTGCCAGAACCCCTCTCCATCCGCGATCTTGGCCAGCCGGTTCTCGGGCTCGTTATGGTCGTAGGCGGCGGTCACCACCGGGCCACGGACAATGATCTCACCCACCTGGTTGACCGGCAGCGGGGCCAGGGCCGCGGCCGATGGCACCATGCCCCCCTCGCCAATGGCGATCACCCGCACCTCGATTCCCGGCAGCGGCCGGCCCACGCAGGCCCCCCTCCCCTGCCGGGTCAGCCCCCAGGTCTCGGCCAGCACCTCGCGGCCGGTGATGGAGACGATGGGCAGGGCCTCGGTGGCCCCATAGGGGATGTGGATCTCCGCCTCCGGGGGCAGGATGGCTTGCAGCCGCTCGATCAGTTCGCCGGAGACCGGGGCCCCGGCCATCAGCACCTGCTTCAGGCTAGAGAGGATCACCCCCTGCTCCTGACCATAGCGGCTGATCCGCTTCCAGATGGCGGGCGAACCAAAGGAGTAGGTGACCCGGTAGTCGGTGATGGTGCGGATGAATTTCTGAGGAT
>OBOI01000556.1_pt1 | contig 12685 bp, 9 predicted proteins | sample 1670151 | NCBI WGS metagenome assembly OBOI01 (sample SAMEA104232303, study PRJEB22302) | sediment metagenome | biome: forest; feature: aquifer; material: sediment | place: USA | collected 2011-08-07 | depth 0.01 m | reverse complement strand
TTCTTTTACCTGAACTTAATCAGAAAGTATTAACCTCTAATTTGAGAGGAGATTTCACATATTTTGCCTATTACGATAAAGATGGTGTGTGGCCTGTATATGTTTTCCAGCTAAGAGAAACTGGAGATTTAAGTGCGGCAAAATTAGAAATGGCGAAGATAGAGGTCTCCAAGAATTTAGCTAATTTATATCTTATCTCTCCCGAAGTAGCGAAGTCCACGGTATTTGCGGATGGAATAAAAACCGGAAGCGATACCGCTAGGTATCTTAGCTATTCTGCTCCTGGCGCATCTTTAAACTATAGTTGGCTTGGTAAATATTTTGTAATAAGCACTTCGTATAACGGATTTAAAGAGGCGGTAAAATTGCTAGGGCTTTAGATTTGACCTTCAGAGCAACTTAATCTATAGTCATAGAAAGTAGAAGGTCCGTTCATGCGGGCCTTCTTTAATAAATAAAAAATGGATTTAAAAACAATAGTACAAACAATTGGTCAGATAACAGAGACCAAGGGAATAGCAAAAGAGCAAGTTTTAGAGGCTATTGAAGAAGCTTTGGCTGCCGCGTATAAAAAAGAATATTTAGAGCGTGGAACAATTGTAAAAGCTAAACTTGATAGTAAAAATGGGGATGTTGAATTTATTCAAGTTAAAGAAGTTGTTGATGAAACAACAGTTAGGATAGTTGATGAGGAGGCGGGAGAAGAAGTTGTAGATGAAAGTTTCAAAGAAATTCCAAGATATAATCCAGAAAGACATATATTATTAAACGAGGCCAAAAAAATAAAGAAAGACAGTGAAGTGGGTCAGGAATTAACATTTCCACTTCCTACAAAAACAGATTTTGGAAGAATTGCTATTCAAGCGGCAAAGCAAGCAATCTTGCAAAAACTTCGTGACGCAGAGAGAGCATCTATCGTAACTGAATTTCAAGGTAAGGAGGGTGAAATTGTAAGTGGAATTATTCAGAGACTTGAGAGAGGTAATGTTTATGTTGATTTAGGAAGAACAACAGCAATAATGTTTGGCAACGAAGGAATTCCGGGAGAGCACTATAGATCTGGCGAAAGATTAAAGTTCTATGTATTAACGGTGCAGAGTGATTCCAAGATGCCAGGAATAATTCTTTCAAGATCACATCCTAAGTTTATAAGTAAACTCCTTGCTATTGAAGTTCCAGAAATTACCGATGGCGTTGTCGAAATAAGAGCAATCGCAAGAGAACCAGGCTCAAGAACTAAAATAGCTGTTGAATCAAAAGTAGAAGGAGTCGATCCGGTTGGAAGTTGTGTTGGTCAACGTGGAACAAGGGTGATGGCCGTTACCAATGAATTAGGTCAAGAGAAACTTGATATTATTGAATGGTCTGAAGATCCAGCAAAAATTTTGTCGAATTCATTGTCTCCCGCAAAAGTTCAATCAGTTGAATTGCTTAGCAATAATGAAGCAAGGGTTCTTGTTCCCGAAGACCAATTAAGTTTAGCTATTGGTCGGGGAGGACAAAACGTAAGGTTGGCTGCAAAACTTACTGGCTGGAAAATTGATGTAAGGTCTCAATCCAGGCCAGAGGAAACGCTAGATGGTGGAATTGCTAATGCGCCTGAAGAGGAAGTTTCTGGAATAGACGATGTTGAAAGTGAAGAGAAGCCAATTTATCATAAAACGGAGGACGAAGATTAAATAAAATACAAAAATGGAATCAATAATTTTTCCAGTGGGGGCAAGTTTGGTCGCGATAGCTTTCGCTACGTGGTTTACATATAAAATTAATAACTATCCGAAGGGCGATGCGGTGATGGAAGAAATCGCATCAGCTATAAAAGCCGGAGCTGGAGCCTATTTAAATAGACAATATAGAACTATCGCCATGGTTGCAGTTATTGCTGCCGGACTTATTTGGTATTTCATAAACGTAAATACAATGGTCGGCTTTATTGTCGGTGCGGTTGCATCGGCGTTTGCGGGATACATCGGTATGAATGTTTCTGTTCGTGCAAATGTAAAAACTGCCGAAGCGGCAAAGTCGGGTCTTGAAAAAGCCTTGCGGGTTGCTTTTGAGGGGGGCGCTGTTACTGGCCTTTTAGTAGTTAGCCTTGCTCTTCTTTCTGTCTCTATTTTTTACGCCATAACACAAGATGTCCATGCTTTGATTGGACTTGGATTTGGAGGAAGTCTCATTTCAATTTTTGCGAGACTTGGTGGCGGAATATTTACAAAAGGAGCCGATGTTGGTACCGATCTTGTCGGTAAGGTTGAATCTGGAATCCCAGAGGACGATTTAAGAAATCCCGGAGTAATTGCCGATAACGTTGGAGATAACGTTGGAGATTGCGCTGGAATGGCGGCTGATCTTTTTGAAACTTATGCGGTTACATGCGTTGCTGCAATGATTTTAGGCAATCTAACTTTCCCCGGAAACGAGCAGGTAATATATTTTCCACTTATGATTGGTGGAGTTGCCACTCTCGCATCAGTTTTAGGAACATTTTTTGTAAGACTTCCTAAAAATAAATCTATAATGGGAGCCTTATACAAAGGCTTTATTGCCGCGAGCGTTTTCTCGTTGGCTGGTTTTTGGTATTTGGCTGCGAAATTCAATTCAACAGGTTTATCTTTCGAAAAACTTTTCTACCCAATGGTAATTGGAGTCTTGGTTACTGGACTCATAATATTAATTACCGAGTACTACACATCTAAAAAATTTAGACCAGTTCAATCAATTGCAAAAGCATCTGAAACTGGACATGGAACAAATCTTATCGCTGGACTCTCTGTTGGGATGGAGGCAACTGCCGCTCCAATTATTGTTATTGTTTTAGGAATTTTATCCTCTTATTACTTTAGTGGAGGACTTTATTCAAACGCTGAAGGTTTGTACGGAGTCGCAATGGCTGTTATGAGTATGTTGTCGATGGCTGGAATCGTTGTTGCAATTGATGCCTATGGTCCGATAACCGACAACGCTGGCGGAATTGCCGAGATGGCTGAACTTCCAGAATCAGTAAGAGTTATCACAGACGAACTAGACGCAGTTGGAAATACTACAAAATCAGTTACTAAGGGTTACGCGATTGGCTCTGCTGGTTTGGCTGCAGTTGTACTTTTCGCTTCGTATGTTCAAGGGCTTCACGAAAGTACAAGATTTGTCGGAGTCAATTTTGATTTAAGCGATCCAAGAGTTATCGTCGGATTATTATTGGGAGGTTTAATTCCATATTTATTTGCCGCAATATCAATGAAAGCAGTTGGGAACGCTGCCGGTAACGTTGTGGTTGAAGTAAGAAGACAGTTTAAAGAAATTCCTGGAATTATGGAGAGAACCGCTAAACCTGATTATGCAAAGTGTGTTGATATAGTTACTCAAGCCGCGATTAAAGAAATGACTGTCCCAGCGCTTCTTCCGGTAGTCGTCCCAATAATTGTTTGGTTTGTTTTGGGACCTGAAGCGATGGGAGGATTGTTAGTTGGAACGATTGTAACGGGAGCATTTCTCGCGATTTCTATGACATCTGGTGGCGCCGCGTGGGATAACGCCAAGAAATATATTGAAGAAGGTAATTTTGGCGGTAAGGGATCCGAAACACACAAGGCAGCAGTAACGGGTGACACGGTTGGTGATCCATATAAAGACACTGCTGGCCCAGCCATTAATCCTCTTATTAAAATCGTAAATATTATTGCTTTACTCTTAGTTTCTCTTTAGAATTAGTTGAGAAAATGTCCAAGAACGAATTTGACATAAACGGTCAGTTGCTTATTCCGACCATAATTGAAAAGACAGCCTACGGAGAGCGAGCTTACGATATATATTCCAGACTTCTTAAGGAGAGAATTATATTTTTAGGTTCGTCTATAAATGACGTTGTCGCTAATTCTGTGATTGCACAGCTTTTATTTTTAGAGCACGAAGACCCAAATAAAGATATAGCTTTATATATTAATTCTCCTGGCGGTTCTGTTCCTTCCGGTCTCGCAATTTACGATGTTATGCAATATGTAAAACCAGACGTCGCAACCATATGTGTTGGTGCTGCAGCTTCCATGGGTGCATTTCTTTTAGCCGGTGGGAAGAAGGGGAAAAGATTTGCCCTACCTAATTCAGAAATTTTAATTCATCAGATAAGTAGTGGAGTAGAAGGTCAGGCGAAGGATATTGAAATTGCCGCGAAGCAGATTTCTAAACTTAAGGGCGTTGTGAACCAACTTTTAGCCAAGCACACCGGTCAGCCAATAGCTAAAATTGAAAAAGATACAGATAGAGATTATTGGTTAACTTCCGAAGAGGCTAAAGAGTACGGGATAATTGATGAAATAGTCAAAAAAAATAAGTAAGAATTTATTAGATAATGGCGTTGTTCACATTTTTGAACGTGTCCATTTAGATAAATCTCTAAAATCTAAAACTCCCCTTAGAATCAAATTAGGAATTGATGCTACAAGCCCAGATTTACATCTTGGCCACGCTGTAATTCTCAGAAAACTAAAAGAGTTTCAAGATTTGGGTCACAAAATAATTCTTATAATAGGAGACTTTACAGCTATGATTGGCGATCCATCCGGTAAGTCAAAAACCAGGCCACCACTTAGTCCGAAAGAGATAAAGAGAAATATGAAAGATTATGTTTCTCAAGCCGGGAAGATTATCAATATTAAAAAAGCAGAAATTCATTATAACAGTAAGTGGCTGAAGAAACTTGGAGCTGAAGAAATATTAAAACTTTTATCTCTCATAACAGCAAATAGGATACTGGAGCGTGATGATTTTTCGAAAAGATTCAATGAGGGCAAATCAGTTGCAATGCACGAACTTCTGTATCCGATACTCCAAGCCTACGATTCCGTTATGGTTAAAGCCGATTTAGAAATTGGCGGGACAGACCAGACATTCAATTTATTAATGGGCCGTGAGCTTATGAGTAAAATGGGGATGAAGCCGCAGGATGTTTTAACTCTTCCGCTTCTTGAGGGAACGGACGGAGAAAACAAAATGAGTAAGAGCTTGGGAAATTATATCGCTTTGTCAGATGAACCAAACGACATGTTCGGAAAGATAATGTCATTAAATGACCAACTTATTGATAAATACTTTTTGCTTTGTACCGATTTAACGGATAAAGAAATTAAAGGCATTAAGGGAAATCCTAAGATGAGAAAATTGAGATTGGCTCGCGAGATTGTAAAAATTTATCATGGAGAAAAAGAAGCCAAGAAAGCGCAGGAAGAATTTAATAAAGTCTTTTCTAAAAAAGAACTTCCAAGCGAGATAAAATCAGTTAAATTAAAAGTCCTATCAATGTCTATATCAGATATTCTGGTTAAGACTGGTTTAGTCGAGAGTAATGGCCAAGCGTTTCGTTTAGTTACACAAGGTGGAGTCGAAGTCGATGGTCTCAAAGTCACTAATCCCAAGGAGATAATCTCGGTTTCCAAAAGCGGCAGAGTAATCAAGGCTGGCAAGAAAAACTTCGTAAGAATAATTTAACGAGTAGATTCACAAATTCTTTAAAACAAATCATTCTCCACAATATCAAGAGCTTGAAGATTTGGTGGATCAGTTACCAATCCTCGAGCTTCTGGAATAGTAAGCCACCGCGTCTCATGAAATTCTCTGGAATCGATTCTAAACTCCCTCCCATCTGTTTGAATCGCATACCATATATCAAAATGTGTTCTACATAGGTGTATCGAATTGTTGATAAGTGTTGTTGTTAAAAGAAACGGTTGAAAATTCTGTGGAATGCCGTAGGTAAATCCTAGTTCCTCTCTAACTTCTCGCGAGAGTGTTTGAAGAAGACTTTCTCCTTGATCGATGTGTCCACCAGGCGCGATCCATAACTCCGCTTTCTTGTGATGAGCGATAAACACTTTCTTTACTTCTGGATTATATGGAAGAAAGTAAACGCTAAAATGGCTGGTTGGGTTTTCATCCCGGGTTAGGTTGCCCTCTTCAACTCTGACCAAAAAATTATTACGAACTTCTGGTGTAGTAAATGCAGAGCTACTTGCTTGGTTTATTTCTTGTGACAGCGTGGGCATATTTTTATTCCCCTTTGTTCTACAAAATTTACATCTCTTATTACTTCTGCGGGAGTTGAGGGAATCGAACCCCCGAATGCGGTTTTGGAGACCGCCGGTATACCACTTACCTAAACTCCCCTTTGACTTGCCCTTCAGTAGTTTTATGCGGCCTACTCCGCCGAAGCAGTTTCGGCTACGAAGGCTGGAAAGTAGGGAGCGGGTAAGCAGAATCGAACTGCCGTCTCGTCCTTGGCAAGGACGCATAATAGCCACTATACGATACCCGCGACAATCTAAAAGATACCATATTAATTTAAAAGTGTCGGAGTATCGTTGTAAAGAGAATTTGACTACTTCTTATAAAAGTGATTTAATTTTGGAAATGGCTAAACCAGAAGGAGCACCAGAAGACTTATTACCAAGCGCAGGAGCTGAAGGTGGCGTTGTTGATGGATTGCCAATCGTTGAAGCTCCAGTCGAGGTGGTTCCTCCAATTGTCGGTGAGACGCCTCCAGAAGCACCAGCAGAACCCGCCACCACTCCTAAGAAAGGGCGTGTGGGTTTTCCATTCTTCGGGAGAGGTAAGCCAAAAGATGGGGCGGCTAAAGATGAAAATAAGGTTAGAAAAGAAGCAGAGAAAGCCGCAAAGAAAACTGAAAAAGAAGCAAGGGAAGCTGCAGAGAAAGCCAAAAGAGCCGAATTAGAAGAACATTTTGGTAACATAACCAAAAAGGAAACTCCAGAGGAAAAAGCCGCTAGGGAAAAAGCGGAGAAAGAAAAAAAGAGAGCTAAAGAAGATTTCATAGGTCCTAAAAAACCTGGCGTTGCATCTAGATTATTAAGCAAACTTAGAAGAGGAGGACCTAAAAAAGAGGTCCCTGATAAAAAGGTTGAAAAAGACCCTTCTAAACTAGTTGTTGAAGAGATTTCGAGAATAGGTGGTTTAACGCCCGAGCAAGTTAGACAAGAAGCAGAACAAAAACTTTCTGGAATAGATGTTAAGAATGTAACGGTTGAAAAATTAAGAGAACATTTGGAACAAGCAGCTACATTTCTTCTTACTTCCGAAGGAGAAGGTAAGGGGCTATTGGCGAGCGTTAAGGGAGTTATCGCAGGAGCCTTGGCAAAGTTTGGTAGATCAAAAACGGGTGTTCCCGAGGAAGTTGTTAATAAAACGGTAGAAGAACTTAAAGATAAAAGAATTTTCGGTGTACCAGTTATAGGTTATTTGGCATCCGTTGCAACTGGGCGGCATCTGAAAACGCAACAGTTTGTTGCTGGAGCTGCCGCTGGGTTTATATTAAGGACTGCTGTTAGAACAGTTGGTGGTACAGTTGGAATTCCAATAATGGCCACAGCTGGTGCGATAGGTGGAGGAGGCGCTGGTGCGTTGAAGGAGTATCTTAAACAGCGAAGAGAAAGGAGTAGTTACAAATCTTTCGTTGAAGGAGCTTTTTCTGCAGGCGCTATTTCTCCTGAAGCCTTTTTAAAGGTGCGAGAAGAGCTTAAAGCCGAGATTGCGTCATTAGATTTCGTAGGCCCCGAAAAGCTCGATGAGAAAAGCAGAAGAGAGAAAGGGGATAGAAGAAAGAGAGAAGAATTGCGTGACAAGTTAAGATATTTAAATGTTGCGTTTAAAAAACAATCCGAAGGCGGAGAGAAAACTTTAGCTTTCCGACTCGATGAGTATTTTAAGGAAACCAATAAAGATTCAATTGAAAGCGCTGGCAGTGAAGACAGAGGTAAATTATTAGCTGAAATATATTCGTCAAAGTTATCTGGTCGCAATGAAATGTTGTGGGCTATTGGCAAAGGAGCGGGAATGGGTGCGCTTGGTGCTACGGCCGCTGGAGTCTGGATGGATTTTGCTCAAGCTAGCAATATTAATTTGGTTTCTATGGCTCAAACTTTTGTCCAAGAACACGATATTAATGTTCCCGTAATAGGAGGTGTGGGCAATACTTTATCTGCGGTACGTGAGCATCTTCCTGGCGCTACTCCCGGAACACCAGCTTCGGGGATAGTACAGCCATTAACTCCGGGTGGATTAGTAGGACCAGAACAGCCTTTAATTCCAGAAACAGGTGTAGCTTCAGAGGCAACACCAGCAGTTCCAGAAGTAGGTTCAAGTGGAGGCGTAGCCCCAAGTGCACCTACAGGCGCAGGGAATATTGGAGGCTCGGAAATATTGGCTGGTGATGAAATGGGACCAAGAATACCGAGAGTTCCAGACGGTGTTGGCGCAGGTACTGGGACACCAACTTCCGGAGAAATAAGTTCTGGCATACCAATACATGATGAATTAGGTCCAAGAATACCAGGGGGGGCAGGCGCTGCTGATGCTGTCGCCGGAGTGCAACCTCCAGTTGAAGCCGCTGCTGGAGTTGTTAATATTTCACCTGAAGTTGCTGAACTTAAAGATACAGTTGATTTACCAAGTGGTTCCAATGTTTGGAATGAGTCGGCTAAGATACTCAAGGGACTTTTAGGTAGGGATCCAACTGACGCCGAAACTCTCGCCGGAGCTAAAGCGATTGCCAAAGCTACGAAAATAGCAATTCCCGGTTGGGGACTCACTGAAGGCACTGATCAACATCTTCTTCGTGCTGGTGACCCATTGAATATAACGCCAGACGTTAAGAAAGTTTTTCAACAGATAGTGGACGGTAAGCTGGGAGTCGTCGAAGTTCATGCACCTGGCGTTCCTAGTCCGGAGACAATTATTGGAGTTCCTAAACCTCTAGTTGGTGAGATACCGACGCCACCGAGACCTCCTGTGTCTGAAGTTCTTAAACCTTTTCCAGGACCTGGAATTTCAATTACAGAGATGAGTCCGACTCAAATAGCCAAAGCTTTGCCGGACGAAGTTCCTATTTTTAAAGGTACAACTCCTCTTAAGACTTCGTTTAGGCTTTTGGAAGCCGCTTTAGGACAGTCGCCGACTAACGATGAGGCTATGCAATTTGCGAACGCCTTGGTTAAGGGTACTGGCGCCGCTGCTGAAAACGTTGACTTAAACGCTGTGGCGACAAACGACAGCGTCTGGCACATGGGAGCTGGCGGTAGAGAGGCTATTAGACAGATAATGGAATCTCCGAACACTTCTCTTATTACTGCGTTTAAAGAAAATGCGACGTTTGGTTTTCCAAAAGGGTATGACGGAGCTGTTTTCTTAAAAGACTTTTTGAGAGCTAATCTTAATTTAGATATTAGCAAGCCTGGTTTCTCAAAGGTTTTGGATGTTGCAATTACCGAATCTAGTATGAGCCCAGAACAAAAGGTATCGGTTCTAAGAACTATAGCAACTAGTGGAAAAATAATTTTACCCAATGATTCCAGTTTTAAAATGACAAAGAGGTTGTTAGGCGCGATTATCAGATATAAACTTGCTAATAAATTATAAAATGACAGACCAATTTTCAAATTATATAAAATCATCAGTTAAGGAAGTATTAGAAACTTCTGGATATTCAGTTTTGACCGGAGAAGAAAGAAAAAAACTTGAGAAAAGTTTAGAGAACCATTTAGAGAATCTTATTTTCGAAACATTTGTTAATCGTCTTGACGAAGGACAAGCTGAAGACATTAGAAAAAATATTTCGAGTGGAAGTGCGTTAGAAGATAAGTTTACCGAGTACGCCGCCCTAATTCCTGACCTTGCGATTGATATTGAAGATAGAATTGGAAGGGAGGTTGAGGCGTTAAAAATGTTAGCTGGATAAATTTATTTTAAGACAGCAAACGCGAAAGCCCCGGACAGTAAAACTGCCGGGGCTTTCTTGTTACGATGCGGGTTAGCTTATCCTCTTTCACCTCCTCCGAACAATAAGACGAGATTCAAGAGAACGTTGTAGTGGTCCCGATCTTTGAGGGTGAAGTGAGTAGAGTTCACGTGAGAACGAAGTCGCTGAACCCTCCTCACGACATTCTCGCGAGCCGTGAAGTCACCACTAACAGTTGCTACGTTCGCCATATAGAAGAGCTCGTCGATAAGCTCTCCATTCACGAACCAGAGGTCTAACTCCGTACCACCCCATTCGAGCGTGTACATGATGTAGTCGAAGCGACGCTCTGCCCACCTGAGAGCAAGTTTGTTTGGTTGCCCCTGCGCGATCTTCCGCGAGAAGAAGAAAGAACGGTCAACGTTTTCGTCTTCTACCTGCTCTCGGAGTGGGTAGAAGTTGTTAAGGAAGTCCTCATGGGTTCTTCCTGAAACAGCTTCTACCTTGGCGAGTCTCGAGAACAGTTCGTTCTGAGCCTCAAGGTTGACTTGCATGTCTCGGCTTAGGTTCGCGATGTCGCGGTCAAGCCGCGCTTCGACTGCTTGTGTGGCGATGCGTGCATCGCTTGCGTTCTTCGCGAGCTCCTTGCTTGACGCGACCCTCTGAGTTTCAAGTTGGTCTTCAAGGCGAGCTTCGAGACGTGCGAGCGAGTCCTCGAGGTGGTCGGTCTTCGCGGAGAGTTCTTCATGACGGTTCGTGAGATAGGTTCCCCAGTCCGAAACGTCATTCAGGATTGATCCACCGACGATGAGTTGTGGGATGAGTGCGAAGCAGAAGACCATGACGAGCGCGAGTGGCTTCACAAGTTTCTTTAGTAGCGCTTTCATAAAGCGCCCCCTTTCTTTTTTTGCCAGTTGGAGCAAACTAGTTCCGAAGATTTTCAGAACCACTTTGCTCCAACTAAGCATTCGCAACAAGATAAAATTTTGGTAAGGAACAATGAGCTTAAAAATACAATATTTTGATACTGCTGTCAAATCATAAAGTCATTCTACAAAACGAGTTTATATTTGTTTTGTGAATAGCTTATATTACTTTTTATAACAATTTCTAAAAAATTTTATTTGTGGTCGGGCTGCTGGGAATCGAACCCAGTCTAAATCTTCCCAAAAGACTCGTGCAGCCATTACACTACAGCCCGAATGTAAATTTTAATAACCTCCTGTTGTTCCCTAGAAAACTTCTCTTTCGGGGATTCGGTGAGCTTTACTCACCTAGAGTCCCTCCGGTAGGAATCGAACCCGCATCAACTCCTTAGAAGAGAGCTGCTCTATCCATTGAGCTACGGAGGGGTATATTAGCCCTAAATCATTTTAACTGATTTAGTGTGCCCTCGCGAGGAATCGAACCTCGATTTTCTCGTTAGGAGTGAGACGTTCTATCCATTGAACTACGAAGGCTCTCCTACGCTTTGGATTATATCAAAGCTTCGGAAGAGTCCTTCTTCGCATAAAGCTATGAAGGGCAGGCAAGACTACTATAACATCGACTTGCTTGCCATCCGAAGTCTTAATGAAGGATGGTCCTTTCGAAGCCTGACTATAGGAAGGCGAAGAAGGAAACTACGAAGGCGATGCCGAAATATGATAGCTTAAGTTGCAAATTCAAGCAAAAAAGATAAACTTAATTTTGCCGATTTTGCCGAAGTAGCTCAGTGGTAGAGCGCAGCCCTGAAGAGGCTGGCGTCGTCAGTCCGATTCTGACCTTCGGCACAGATCATTGATTTATGGTGCCTATGGTGTAGCGGCAACACTAGAGTTTGTGGAACTCTCATCACGGGTTCGAATCCCGTTAGGCACCCACCGATTTTAAGCTAGTGTTTATGAGCGTAATTTTCTTGGCCCTGACGAGAATCGAAATTCTGGTATACTTCTGACAATATGGCGAGCAAATTAGCCTTATTCGATATAGATGGGATTTTGATAAAAGAAGGTTTTCTAGTGGACCGTTTTCGGTATGCCATCAAAAACGTATTTAATATTGATACCGACTTATCCAAGATAGAGACCAGTGGTAAAACCGATACGCTGATTATGCTGGAGATATGCAAACGCTCTAACGTTCTAGAACAAGAAGTTAAGCTGCACATTAAAGATTTGCATCGTGGGATGTTAGATTATGTTCGGGAGAATATCGTAAAAGCAGATATTATTCTCCAGCCAGGAGTTAAGAAGTTTCTAGATCTTCTTCGGAAGGAGAATTGGCTTCTCGGTCTTGTAACAGGTAACTTAAAAGAGATTGCGGAAATTAAACTAGAAGCAGTTGGGATATGGAATCTATTCTCTTGCGGTGGATTTGGTGATACATTCGAAAAGAGAAGTTATCTGATAAAAGAAGCTGTTCGACAAATTGAGCAAAAATCCAAGGAGAAGATTGATCACAAGAATGTTTTCTATTTTGGTGATGCTCCACTGGATATAAAAGCAGGTCAGGAGGCAGGAGTAGCAACCATTGCCGTTGCGACTGGAAGCTATCCATTAAGTAGTCTATCTAAATTCAATCCAGATTTATCCTTCGAAAACTTGACTAAAGCAGACGATCTCTTGAAGACATTGTCTAATAAGTATTTATAAACCTTTTATTATTAGGCGGATAAATCTGGTATATAAATATGCCCATTGTGTTTGTAGAATATAGTTCTAATAACCTCAACCACGTGACCCCAAAGAACATTTCCATTTATCAGCATTTTCTATTACACTAGTGAGAATAATTAACTAATTAATAAAACACATATATGCCAAAAAGAAGCAGGGGGATGGATAAATATAAAAAATCACACTCCCATAAAACAAAGAAGCGATTGGAAATAAAAAAGCTTATGTTAGAAGCAAAGAAAAAGAAGAAACATAAATAAGCTGGCTTCCCAATTATTTTATACTAATT
>OBOI01000555.1_pt1 | contig 12688 bp, 8 predicted proteins | sample 1670151 | NCBI WGS metagenome assembly OBOI01 (sample SAMEA104232303, study PRJEB22302) | sediment metagenome | biome: forest; feature: aquifer; material: sediment | place: USA | collected 2011-08-07 | depth 0.01 m | reverse complement strand
CCGCCGTGGCGGGCGACGATTTCCCGCGAAATCGCCAGCCCCAGACCGGTGCCGGCAGGTCTGTCGGCCAGGGTGTCGCCGTGTTTCGCCTGTTGGAATTTGTCGAATATCGCCTCGGCCTCATGCGCCGGAAAGCCGACCCCCGTGTCGCAGACATCCAGTTGAATCAGTTTGTCCTGATTGAGAAAAGCTTTCACCGTCACCGTCCCCCGCTCGGTGAACTTGGCGGCGTTATTGAGCAGATTGACCAGCACCTGCAACATGCGGTCGGCGTCGCCGATGAAGGACGGCAAACCGGCCTGAACTTCCAGATACAGGCTGACAGCGGGCTTGGCCTCGAACATGCCGTGCGCGGCGTTGACGGCATCGCGCAGGAGGGCTTCAGGCTGAATCGGTGCGTCATGCCAATCCGTGCGCCCGGCTTCGATCTTGGCGAGGTCGAGCACATCGTTGATAAGTCGGGTGAGACGCGCGGATTCCTTGAGCAGGATTTCCAGGTTGCCGCGGATGCGCTGCGACTTTTTCTGCAAGCCGGCGTCGTCCCCGGCCAACGGCATGAAACTGCGGGAAAACTCGCGGTCGATGAGTGTGGCGAAGCCTCTGATGGACGTCAGCGGCGTGCGCAATTCATGGGAAACCGAGGAGAGGAAGTCCGATTTCAGTTTGTCCAGTTCCTGCAAGCGCTGGTTTGCCGCTTCCAGTTCCTCGTAGCTGTCGCGCAACTTTCCGTTCGACTTCTGGATTTCGGCTTCGGCGACCTTGAAGGTCGTGCGATCCTGCACGATCCATACGGTGCCGATGGCCGTATCTCCGGGGTCCGCGACGTAAGCCTTGACGTTGGCCCAGAAATCCGTGCCGTCCTGCCGGCGCAGCAACATCTCGTTCTCGAAGGGCTGATTCCGCACCAGCAATGGCGCTGCCAACCGCCCCACCTCGGCATAGGCCTCGTCCGAGGGATAGAGCACGCGCCCCGGCTGGCCGACGCCGCTCTCGCCGGGGAAGCCAAACATTTCGCCGAAGGCTTTGTTGTAGCGGAAAAGCTTTCGATCGCGCGTAAAGCAAATGCCGAACGACGCATTGTCCATGATCCCCTTGTTTTCCCGTAGCGTCGTCTCGGTGATCACGTTGGACTGCTGAAGGCGCGCCAGCATGGCCTCGCTCTTCTCAAACTGCTGCACCACCAGCTTGGCGGTGATTTCCGCCGCTTCCCGCGCCACACGGATTTCCGCGCGCAGCAGGCGGTTCTCCGCTTCGAGTGCGCTACGGCCGTCGTCGGTGGCAGCTAGCATCGGGTCATGGCGTGCCATGAAGCGCAATCTCCAGGCAGCGTTCGGCCAGGTTACGGACGGTGTCGGCGTCAGCCGCGCCTTCCGCGCCCACCAAGGCAATTTCCGGCAGGGGTGCGCGGCAAACCTGCGGCAACAGCCGCAACAGGTAGGGCAGGCCGGCACCGTGACCGTAGCGCGCGGCATAAGCGGCCACCTCGGCGCGATTCAGCACCACGATGGCACCGGGCTCCGCCATGCCCGCCACGGCATCGGCAAAGACGACGCGGCGCTTGCCTTCCACCAGCGACAGCAGATCGAGGCCGCACAGTCCGCCGTCGATCACCTCGAGGCCCGGCGGCAGTGGGATACCCGACAGATGGTCGAATACCCGGCAACCGGTATCGTCGCCGGGAACAAAACGATTACCGAGGCAAATGACGCTCGTCGTGGCCACGAACTCAGAACCTCAAAGACCGGCGGTCGGCGCCGACCACATGCACGGTGCACACCAGGCACGGATCGAAGGAACGCACCACATGCCCCGCTTCCACCGGGTTGTCGATATCGGCGACCGGCGTGCCGATCAATGCTTCCTCCCAGGGTCCGCGCACGCCCGCATAGTCGCGCGGCGAGCCGTTCCAGGCGGTGGGCGTGACGATCTGGTAGCGCGCGATCTTGCCGTCCTTGATTTCCACCCAATGCCCGAGCGCGCCGCGCGCCGCTTCGATCAGGCCGTAGCCCCGCCCGTCGGGAATGGATGCGACGGGCTCGTAATAGGGCTGGTCGTGACGCGCAATCATTTCCTCGAGCCAGACGTCCATCACGGGAAGCAGCGTCGCCGGGCGCGTCAGGCGTGCCAGTTGGCGGCTGACGAGGTTCGCGCCATCGCGGCGTACCAGCTCGGAAAAGAGCGGATCGCCGTCGACCATGCGTTCGGCCAGCGGCCCGGTTTCCGCGGGCAGGCCGGCATAGCGCGGCGCCTTGCTCCAGGAGTATTTCCTGCCGTCGGCACCGGTGGCGCGCGGATCGGTTTCGCCCTCGAACGGATGCCGCCCGCCTTCATAGTCGGAGTACCACGACGAGGCGACGTGCTCGGCCACCTGGGCCTGGTCGAACGCCTGCACCTGCCCAGCGCGGGAGACGAAACCGGCGCCAACCCGTTGGCGGCCGGCGCCGTGGCCGACAACGGCGGTGTCGCCGGGCAGTTCGAGCGAACCGAAGGACAGGAAATTGCCATGCCCCCGCCCCAGAGACGGCAGACCGGTCGCGCCGACAAAGCGCAGGAAGAAACCGACATCGCCGTTGCGCCGCGCTTCGTCCTCTTCGAGCCAGGCGTCGAGGTCGGCGGCGCTTTGCACCGCTTGCCAGCGTTCCAGCGAACAACCGAGCACGCGCTGCTCATACCACTGGCGATAGCGTTTCAGGATGTGACGGCACTGGTTGAGTTCGGCCACGGGCGGAATATAGGTCACGCCGCCGGGCACCATGAACGAACTGTGCGGCCACTGGCCGCCGAGGATGGCGATGATCTCCAGCAGGGTCTTGGTCTGCCGCACCACGTCGATGCAGCGCTCCCCGGCCAAGGGTTCGTAGCGTTTGACGGCTTCGGCGTAAAGCGGATGCGCCGCATAAGCCGCGGCGGTGAAATCCGGCAGGAACATCAGCACCGACTGGCGCACGTCGCTCTGGCTGTGCTCCGCCATCAGCGCCACGTTGCGCAAACGGATGGCATTGTCGGGCAGGCTGACGCCGGCAATCTGATCAAGCGCCCGGGCCGCCGCCATCAGGTGGGTGGTACTGCAAATACCGCAGACGCGCGGCGTGATCACCAGGCCGTCGAGTGCGCCGCGGCCCACCAGCAGATTCTCGAAGCCGCGAAACATGGTGCCCGAACTCCAGGCGTCGACGATGCGGTTGTTCTCCAGTTCGACGCGGATTTCCAGGTCGCCTTCGACCCGGTTCAGCGGAATGTCGCAAATGATTCTTTTCGTCATGATGGCGTTCCCGATCCGCCGCTAAATCTTGGTTTCGCGCTTCGTCAGGCGCTCCGGCGCCGCCGCTGCCGCCATGCCCTTGTAGACCAGGTAATGAGCACGGCTGATGCCTTTGGGCAGGTCGATGGGAACGCCTTCGATATTGCGGGTTTCAAAGAACGGGTGGGGCATGGGGAAATCCGGGCTGGTGCAGCCGAAGCACGGCACCCCCGCCCGCGTCTTGGACGAACGTTTATTCCACAACAGCTTGTTGCACGGTCCGTCCACCAGCGGCCCGTGGCATCCCATGTGGAAAAACAGGCAGCCGCGTTGGGCGAAGTCCCATTCCTCGACGCGATATTCGTGGTATTCGTTGCGCGTACAACCCTGATGCACTGTCATGCCGTACCAGTCCAGCGGCCGGTTGAACTCATCCAGTTCCAGCGGCTGACCGGCAACCAGAGCGGACAAGGTGCCGGCGACGACTTCCGCATGACAGGGACAGCCCGCGAGGTTCACGACCGGCAGACCGGAGCGCGCACGAAAATCCTTGCCCAACAAGCCGCCCGCTTCCTTTTTGAGGAACTGCAAGCCGGTGGCCTGCGTATAGCCGCCGGTACCGATACCGCCGAATGCCGCGCAGGTACCGGCGGCGACCACGAAATGCGCCCGGTTCGCCAGGGCAGACACCATATCCTTCTTGGGACGTCCGTTCCTGACGTCGAACATACCGGTGCTGGCCGGGCCGCGGATGATCGCGCCCTCGACGACCAGGATATCCAGCGCTTGCTCTCCCTGGACGAGCCTTTCCAGCAACTCGTTGTGTGCCGCGGGAGGCAAGGTGGACAAGGACGGATGCCACAACAGCCCGATATCGAGCGTGGCGAACAATTCAACGATGTCCGGCGAATCGGAATTCAGGAACGACATCGTGTCGCCGCCGCAGCCGCCGCATTGCATCCAGTAGAGATTGACTGTCATCGCACCTTGTCGCCAGAAGAAGATGAGGGGGACATCCGAGCCGGCACCCTTAGAGATCGAGCATATAATTCCCCACTGCCGTTAGCAGATCGTTAGCAGATCGGGAAAGGCCGGCCGGTTCGCCGACGCGTCCCGTCATTCATCACAATTGCGACATCAATATGGGTCTGCACTTCAAAACGATCGGCACGCCGGAACTGCTCACCAGGGAACAAGACACCACGGGGTACTTGCGCCTGCGTTACCGCAAGGCTTATGCGGTGTTGGGCTATCTCACTGTCGAGCGTAATCGTTGGCATGAGCGCCGACGCCTCGCGGACTTCTTCTGGCCGCATCTGACGCCGGACGCCGCATTGGCCAACCTGCGCCAGATATTGAAGAATCTGGGCGATATCTTTGCCGGCACCATAGGCACACATTGCCTGCGGATCGAACGGGAACGGCTGGCGCTGTTTCCCGGCGCCTCGCTCCATGCCGACGTGCTGCTCCTCGAAGACCAGAACCGCGAAGCCTTGCGCGCTTGCACGTGCCGTGAAGATTTCACCCGCCTGACGGCCGCCTGGAATCCCTGGCTGGAGCAGATGGAAGGCGAATTCTTGGCGGGAATCGATGCCGACGACAGCGGCGAATTCGAAGACTGGCTGTTGTTGCGGCGGGAGGCCTGCGACCGCGCACGAGCCGCCTTCCTGCGCGAATACCTGCTGGCGGCACGCCGCAGCAACGCCGCTGCCGAAGCGCTTAAGGCCGCTCGCGCCTGGGTGCGCTGCCGCCCCGTGGATGACGATGCGGCCCAGGCCCAGATGGAACTGCTTGCCGCCCTCGATCGGCCGGCGGCCGCGCTCGACGCCTACACCGACTTTGCCCAGCGGCTGGAACGCCTGGCCGACGCGGTTCCCGGACCGGGCACCGAAAAACTGCGCCAAGGTATCGCGACGGCCGCCAGAACGGTGGCAGACGCAGCCCCCCCGGCCTTTGTACCTCCGGCGGACGAGGTGCGCCGCGTGGTCGTCCTCCAGATCGAACCGGACTTCAACGACGAGTCGGAATCGCTGGAACCGGAAAGTCATCTGGCTCCCCTCGCGGCGGCGCTCGACACCGCGCTGGCCCGTTGGAACGGCCGCCAAATCCAGGTTTCCGGCTGCGCGCTCGGGGCCGTATTCGGCCTCGCCGACGACGGCGAGCAGGCGCCGCGCCGCGCCCTGATGGCGGCGCTCGAACTCGCCGCCCTGCCGGCGTTCGGCCCGACGCGCATCGGTATTTGCGAAGGCAAGGCGCTGATCAATCCCGCTGCCCGGCACCCGCTGGCCGGCAGCGCACTGCCGGCACTGGCCCAGCGGCTGGCGCTATGCGGCGCCCCCGGCGACGTCGTCGTCGCGGCAACACTGGCAGGCGAACTCGGGCCGCACGCCGACTTCGTGCCCATGGCCCGGCGGCGCTTCACCGGGCTGGCCGGGGAACATACGCCCTGCCGGCTGGCGATCGTATCCGACACGTCGCCCAGTCCATATCCGGCGGCTTTTTCCACGCCCTTCGTCGGTCGCCGCGAGGAGCGCGCCCGCCTCGCCGCCGCCATGGCGTCGGCCGGGAAGGACAGCCGTGTCGCCTTCGTCGAAGTGGTCGGGCTGCCGGGCAAGGGCAAATCCCGGCTGCTGGCAGAACTGGCGCGGGAGCACAGCGCGGCTGGCGGCGAAGTCCGCTGGGTCGGACACCGTCCGGAACTGCGCCACGTGTCTTTGGGTGCCTTGCGCGAGACGCTGCGCCAACGTATCGCCGCCATCGGCGGCCGAACGCCGGCGGAAGACCTGAAGCTGTGGCTGGAGCGATTCTTCCCAGAACGCCGGGAGACCTTGCATGCGCCTTTGCAGGCCTTCCTCGCCCGCGCCAACGATAGCGCCGACGACATCACCGGACGCAGCCTGATCGACGCGCTGCTCGCCCTGCTGTTTTCCCCCTCCACGAAGAAGCTGCCGATCCTGCTGGTTTTCGACGACCTGCACTGGGCCGACGAGGCGACACGGGAACTGCTGCGCATCGCCATCCAGTCCCCTGCCGCCGTACCCATCCTGGCGGTGCTCGCAACCCGGCCGTCGGCCGCGCTCTCCGACCACGGCGCCATTCCCCGCATCACGCTGCAACCGTTGGCCCTGGAAGAATCCATCGCCTTGATCGCGGCCATCGACCAGGACGATTGCATCGCCGTGGCGCAGCGAACGCTATTGGCGAAGATGAGCGGTGGCCTGCCCTTGTGCACGGAATACATCGCCCGCACGGCGCGCGACCAGTCGGTGTCCGACGCCTCGCTGTTCGGCGTCCTGCAAAGCGTGCTCGACCGCCTCGGACCGGGCAAGCAGTTACTGCAAGCGGCTGCGGTGCTCGGCACCACCTTTGGCGCCGAATCCCTGCGCGCGCTGCTGCCGGAGCGCGACCCCGAAGCCGCGCTGGAACAAGCCGAAATGCTGGCGATCAGCAGCCGCACCGGCGAGGATACCTATGTGTTTCGCCACGCCTTGCTGCGGGATTGCGCCTACGAGAGCATTCCGCCGAAACTGCGGCGCGACTGGCACCGCCGCGCCGCCGACTGGCTGTCGCAGCAGCCGGATACGGCCGCGGCCGATATCGCCCAGCATTACGAGGCGGCGCACGCCTGGCGCGAAGCCTGCGACTACTGGCGACAAACCGCCGAAACCGCCTACCAGAACGAGTTTGCCGGCGATGCCCTGGCCGCCGCGCAACGCGCACTGGCCGCCGCCGCCAAGGACAGCGAACCGCTCGCGGCCGCGGACAAGGCCGAACTGGAACTGCTGGCGGGCTACGCCACCTTGATGGCCGAAGGCTATGGCTCGAAACATGCGCAACAGATCTTCGCGCCGCTGGTAGCGCGCACGGCAGGGGAACTCCCGGACGAAACCGTGATCCGCGCCCTTTCCGGCATGGCCGCAGCCACTCCCACCGGCCGGGAGGAAATGCTGGCGATCATGCAGCGCCTCGAACGAATGGCGCGCACACCCGCCCATCGCATGATGGTCTGCTACGGCTTCGGCAGCTTCCGGTTCTGGCGTGGAGAATTCGCCGACTCCCGGCGCTACCTGGAGGAGGCGATCCGGATCGGCGAGAACATTCCGACCCGCGAATGGCTGCGCTATTCAGCCGACAATCCCGTCGTCTGTAGCCGCGCCATCATGGGAGTCAATCTGGCCTTCAGCGATACCGTGGCGACCGCCGTTGCAACCGCCGCGCAGGCCGTGGCCGATGCGCGGCGCGAAGGCCGTGCACACGGCCTGTGCTTTGCGCTCACCATGGCCGCGAGCGTGCAGGACCATGCGGACGAACTGGAACGCCTTGCCGCCGAAGGACTCGAACTCGCCACGCAAAGGCATTTCCCGCTCTGGCGCGCCTACAACACCCTGTTTGACTTGTGGGCCAAGGCCCGGCAAGGACGGCTGCGCATGAGCGCCTCCTTCAAGTTGGTCTCGATGCATCGTGAATTTGCGGCGGCGTCGCGCTTGAGTCCGGTCACCGCGCTGTGGTTCGTCGGCTCCGTTTTCGAGGCCATGGAAAGCTGGGGATTGCTCGATGCCAGCACCGGCCGCGCACTGAAACTCGCGGAGAACGGCGGCGACAAATACTGCATGCCGGACCTGATGCGGCAAAAGGCGCTGGCCAGACATGCGCGCGGCGATACGCCAGGCGCCTGGCGCTGGCTGGCGCAGGCTTTTACTCTCACCGAAGCCATGGGTTGCCTCGGCCTGATACCACGCCTGCACCGGGATGCGAAACGCATTGCGCTGCCCGACGAGCACTACCGGCGCGAGATCGCGCGCCCAGCATGAAAACTCAAGCACGCGTTTCCGATCCGGCCGATACCGGTGCCGGAACCCGCACCGCCTACCGCAACGTCGCCCTGCTCTCCCTGTGCCAGGGCCTGATGCTCACCCACGGCGTTTCCATGGTCGCCGTCACCGGGCTGGCCGGACGCGCGCTGGCGTCCGATCCGGCCCTGGCGACGCTGCCGCTCACCGCCTACGTCCTCGGCGGTGCCGCCACCACGCTGCCGGCGGCATTCTTCATGCGCCGCTTCGGCCGGCGCGCCGGCTTCGCCCTCGGCATGCTGTTCGGCTGCGTCGGGGCGCTGGTCTGCGCCGCGGCCGTGTGGAGTCAAAGCTTCTGGCTGCTCTGCCTCGGCGCCGGACTCTGCGGCAGCTACATGGCCTTCGGCCAGCAGTACCGCTTCGCCGCCGCCGACGCGGCGGAAGCCTCGTGGAGGAGCCGCGCCATTTCCTTCACCCTGGCGGGCGGCATCCTCGGCGGCGTCTTCGGCCCCTGGGCCAGCACGCACACGCGCAACCTGCTCGAACCGGCCTATCTCGGCACCTACCTGTCGCTGGCGGCCATCGCCTTGCTGGCGCTGGTCTTCGTCAGGCGGCTGGACATCCCGCCGCTGACCGCCGCCGAGCGCCACCAGACCGGCCGCCCGCTGGCCCAGATCGCCCGCCAGCCGGCCTATCTGATCGCCGTGCTCGCCGCCGCCACCGGCTATGGCGTAATGAACCTCCTGATGACGGCAACGCCGCTGGCCATGGACATCTGCCGCCATCCCTTCGCCGACACCGCCTTCGTCCTCGAATGGCACGTCATCGGCATGTTCGCACCCTCCTTCTTCACCGGCGACCTCATCAAGCGCTTCGGCGTACTCAAAGTGATAGGCGCCGGCTGCGCCCTCAATGCCCTATGCATCGCCATCGCGCTGACCGGCGTGTCGCTGATGCACTTCTGGTGGGCGCTGTTCCTGCTCGGCGTCGGCTGGAACTTCCTCTATATCGGCGGCACCACGCTGCTGACCGAAACCTACGCCAGCTCAGAGAAGGCCAAGGCACAAGGCAGCAACGACTTCGTCGTCTTCGCCATTCAGGGCATCACGTCCCTGTCTTCGGGCATCCTGATTTCGCGCCAGGGCTGGGAAACCCTCAATACCTTCGCGCTGCCGGCCATCGCCGTCACGGCAACGGCGGCACTCGTCTATGGATGGAAAGCGCGGCGCTGACGCCATGTGTCGGCCACGCCATGCCGCGCTACAATGATTCATCCTCCGACGTGGAAGCCCATTGCCCCGCCTCTCCATGCGTCATCGATCGACTATCGCCGCTCTGGTTTTCGGTATCAATATGGCAGCCCTTTCCGGTTCGCCGGGAGACGTTTATGCCGGCGACCCGGCAACCGCCGCCGAGCCAGCGCGGACGAATAGCGCCGACACCGACGCGGCGTTGAAGCTGGCCAGGAAGAACCACTGCCTGAGGTGCCACGCGGTGGACAAGAAGAAAGAAGGGCCGGCCTACACCTTCGTTGCCGACAAATACGAGGGCAAGCCGGAGGCGGAGGAAAAGGTTTACCAGCATCTCACCTCCGGCGAACCGGTCAAACTGTCGGACGGCCACAAGGAAAACCACAAGAAGCCGCAAAGCCGGAGTCCGGAAGAGATCAAGAATCTCGTCAAGTGGATACTGAGCAGATAGCGCCTCTGCCTGGCCCGCACACCGGTAACGACACCCCGTCGGCCAAACCGCGGCCGAGCCGATCCCTGACTAATTTGTAAGAAAATATTCCACGGACGGCATGTACCCATAACCATACCGCTACAATAGTCATTCCGGCCTTGGGTATCGCGTCACACCCGATGGCCGGGTTCCGCTGCGCATCGCTTTTCGTTCCTCAACCCGGCTTGCCGGCCTGCCTGGAGACTACGGATGAACTTTCAATCGCGCCTCAAGTTGCTGCTGTACGTTTTTACCAGTGTGATCGCAGTATGCCTGTCACCTCTTGCATCAGCGGCCACGGCGATCGACGCCGAAGCTGCGATGAAACTGGCGAAGAACGCCCATTGCCTCAGATGCCATGGCCTGGAGAAGAAGAAGGAAGGCCCGAGCTACGCCTTCCTCGCCGCCCGCTACGAAGGCAAGCCGGGCGCCGAAGACAAACTGGTCAAACACATCAGTTCCGGAAACCTGGTCAAGCTGTCAGACGGCCACAAGGAAAATCACAAGGTCATCCAGAACCTGAACCCCGACGACCTGAGAAACCTCGTACGCTGGATTCTGGCTCAGTAGCATCTGCCCCGCCGCTTGCCGGGCTTGTCCGCCCCGTTTGAAACGCGCGGAACGAAGGCAGCGGCATCGAAAAGTACCCAAGGGCCAGCCGGAAAAACGCCGACTAGCGTTTGGCTGCGCCCGACTTAAGGGCCATGACCAACTGCTCGCGCCATTCCTTCATCGGACTATGCGCGAGATCCTGCGGGCCACCCGCTTGCGCTTCGGCGTAATCGCCGTAGACCATCCCCAGCAACTGCCCATCGCTCACCAGCGCCACGGCCTGGAATGAGCGCGCACCGACAACCTCCTGATACCAGTCCGGCAGCAGCTTGGCGTAGGCCGGCGTCTGGATGTCGGCGATGAACATGTCGTTCTTCCGTGTCATGATGACCCGGAAGATGTCGAGCTTGGGGCCATGGCAGCGGAACCGGGCCGTAATCTGGCTCGCGTTGCGCCCGACGCCGGCGATGGCCACCAGGCGGCTGGGACCGTCGGGCAGGCATAGCAAGGTGCGGTCGAAGCCGTACTTGTCGTGGATCATGCGCAAGATTTGCTGAATCACTTCTATCGGCGTTTTGCCCAGGAGGCTGTTGTTGTCCTTGGTGAGGCTGTCCTGAGACGACAGCATGTCCAGCACCCGCTCGGAGGCCTTGCGCAGCAGGTTGCGCGCCTGCTCGACATTGCTCGGGAAGGCCATTTCGGCAAGCAGCGCATCGGTATCCGCCAGCGATTTTTCTATCCATTCGCGCACCTCGTCTTCCTTGAGATGCAGTGCGCTGCGGAAAAATTCGATTTCGTGAGCAATCTCGGAGCGCTCGCGGGCGTCAGGCAAGCGGAACAGCGCATCGGTCGTCCGCCGTGCGAACAGCGAACAGAACTGGTGCCACGCGATGGCGTTGGCGGCACTGCGCGGCGGCGACTTGCCGACATCCGGGGCCAGGCTCAACTGCAACACGTCCGGCAGGTTCCAGTGGTGCACGATGGCGGCACCGATGTCGCCGAAGCCGACCCCCAGCGTCCTGACGATGGCCTCGTCCTCGGACAGGTTGCTCTCCGCCTGGATAGTACGGCTGCGCTCGATGTCCTCGAACAGATAGTAGATCGCCATCATGCGCCCGAGGTTCTGCAACAGACCGCAGACCTGCGCCTCCTGAGCGCTGTAGCGCGGGCCGTTGATCCGGGTCACCATGTGGGCCAGACTGCCGCAAAAATAGGCGGCGACAATCTCGGCATGCAACTGCTTCGATTGCGGCTTGTTGGACAGGGAACTGAGCAGCGCCAGGGACAGGGCCACGGACTTCACCGTATTGAGCCCGAGGATGACCAAGGCCTGGTCGATGGTCGAGATGTTGCGCCCGCCGCGAGCGTTGCGGCTCGAATTGGCGATGCGCAGGAGCTTTGCCGTCAGAGCCGCATCGCGCAAGATGGCTTCCGTGATCTTGCGCGTACCGCCGTCGAGGTCGTCGCCGAGCTGGCTGATGGTCTGCACCGACGCTCCCAGTCCGGCAAACCCAGGGCTCTTGTCCATGCGTTCCAGCAGCTTCGCAACCGTCGATTGCTCTTCGTGCCCGTCCATACCTGCATCCCCGCGGCAGTTGATGGTGCGCCGGCGTTCCGCGGTTCTGGGCGGATACGGCTATGGCTTCATATCTTACAGAAACTTCAGCAATCGTCGCCGGCTTCTATCTCCCAGCGCACGCAGGGATCGAGCGCCAGCAGGGCGCGCTCGGCAAGAGACCGGGCCGCGGCGGCGGACGGCGCGGCGGCACCCGCCAGCCACGACGCCAGGCGCCCATTGGGATGAAAGTTCCATTCGGTAGGCGCGACGATGGCGTAGTCGGCGACCCGTTCGCCGTCGAGCCGAATCTCGTGCATCAGCAGGCCGCGAGCGGTTGCCACAGTCGCGCGGCCGATACCGGGCGCCACCGTCGCCGCGCTGGTCAGCCCCAGTCCCGGCGCACTCTCCAGGTCGGCCATGCGCGCCTTGACGCGCGCCCACACCGGCGGCGCAACACCCAACTCCGGATGACGCGCCAGCGCACCGGTTTCCGCCGGACGCCCGCACCAGGTGGGCATGGCGGCGAAAGCGGCATCCAACTGCGGCCACAACGCCAGCGTTTCCGGCGCTGTCAGCGACGGCAGCAAGTCGGGCTCGAAGCCCGGTTGTGGTTCCGGCAGATCGCGCAGTGCGGCCTCCATGCGCGCAAACGGTTCGCGTAGCGCCTCCCCCGCCCAGCCATCGAAACCGCCCGCTTGCAACTGCCGGCGACCTTCGATCAGCAGCGCCTCCTGCCCCGGCAGGCCCAGCAGCTTCGGCCAGTCGAGCAGCAGGCGCCAGAGATGCTCGCGTCGCGCTTCGGCCAGCACCGCCGCGTCGACCGCC
>OBOI01000553.1_pt1 | contig 12697 bp, 11 predicted proteins | sample 1670151 | NCBI WGS metagenome assembly OBOI01 (sample SAMEA104232303, study PRJEB22302) | sediment metagenome | biome: forest; feature: aquifer; material: sediment | place: USA | collected 2011-08-07 | depth 0.01 m | reverse complement strand
AGATCGGTCAGGTCAAGAAGGTTTTGGGGAAGTAGTGAGACAACAGTGACAATAAAAGGAGAACGTACCATGAAAGCAATATCTTCTATAGCTCTAATTGTGGCAGCGGTGGCTCTGCTAATGACCAGTGTGCCTGTGCAGGCGTCCAAGATGGATGACCGCATCGAATCATCTGCCAAGCAATCGTATGTGTTTAAAACCTACCTTAAGGGTGATGATATTAAAATCCAGTCCATGGATGGCGTTGTTACCTTAACGGGAACTGTCTCCGAAGAATCCCACAAATCATTGGCCCAGGAGACCTTAGCAGGCCTCCCCGGTGTCGAGAGTGTGGACAACAGGCTGGAAGTCAAAGGAGAACGCCCCGCTGAGAGCTCGGATGCGTGGCTCAGGATGAAAGTGAAAACCATACTCTTTCTCCATCACAGCTTGCGCGACTCCAAAACTGAAGTTAACGTGAATAGCGGAGTCGTCACTTTGCAAGGCGAAGCGACCAGTCAGGCACAAAAGGAATTGACGACTGAATACGCCAAGGATGTCGAAGGGGTTAAAGATGTAAAGAATGGGATGACCGTGACAAAGAAGAGAAAGGCCCAAACGGTAGGCCAAAAGATTGATGACGCTTCCATCACCGCCCAGGTCAAGATGACGTTGCTATATCACCGCTCGACCAGCGCCCTTAATACCAAGGTCGAGACGAAGCGTGGCGTGGTTACATTGCACGGCAAGGCTGGCAATGCAGCCGAATTGACCCTGGCCACTAAACTAGCCAACGACGTAAACGGCGTGAAGAGAGTCGAGAACCGGATGACCATACAGTAGATTTTGAGTTCAGAACTTATGAGAAAGCCATGTCTCATTAACAGAAGGAGGGCGACATGCGGAAAAACGACAAAGTTCATGAAGCAGATTTTAAAATGCAAGCAATAGATACAAGAGGAGTGCTCATAATTGAGCAGAAAAGGAGGAGTGGTTATGAAAAGATTTAAGGCTCGACAAATTTTTCTCTCGTTTATCTTAATTTTGAGTGGTTTTTTAATTACAGGCTGCGGCGGCGGAGGAGATACCGGACATTGGTTACCGGCAAATGTGGTATCCGTGGCGGTAACGCCTGCAACGGCTACAGTACCGCTTACCGGTACCCAACAATTTACGGCAACTGCGACATACGTCGATGGGTCATCCCGCGACGTGACAGCGTCCTCCACCTGGGTTTCAGGCACCCCCGTCAATGCCTCAGTCGGGGCGAGCACCGGCCTCGCTACCGGCAATGTTGTCGGCACATCGACCAGCATCACTGCCACTTTCGGCGGCAAGTCCGGCTCAGGAACCTTGACCGTGAACCCCGCAACATCAATGGGTTTAACGGTGACGCCTACAACGGCCTCAATACCGGTTACCGGTACCCAGAAATATACGGCGATTGAGATATTTAGCGATGGCACAAGCATCGACAGGACAACAAACGCCTCCACCACCTGGACTTCATCAAGCGTCGCCAACGCCACACTCTCTCCAAGCGGCGTCGCTGGCGCCGGCCTTGCTACCGGCGTAGCTTCCAGGGTCGCCCCGGTCGTCATTACTGCCACTTTCGGTGTCGGCGGTCCGTCCGCAACAGCCAATTTGACCGTGACCGCCGCAACATCGACGTCGTTCAAGGTGGTGCCTGCAACGGCCTCAATAACGGTTGCGGGTGGTACCCAACAATTTAACGCGATTGAGACATTTAGCGATGGCTCAACCATCAACAGGACAACAGACGCCGCTACCGCCTGGACTTCAGTTAATCTCCCCCTCGGCGGCGCTGTCGTTTCCACAATCGGTTTGAACACTGGCATCGCTACCGGTAATGCCATGGGCCAATCGACCATCACTGCCACTTACGGCATCCAGGTCGCGACAGCTATCTTGACCGTAAGTGCACCCGACCCCGGAGTCGCAGGCTTAGGGCCGGACCTTAAAACGGTTGCCCCTTACGGGATTATGGCATGGGACGCGATCACCATTAATGCTGCCAGTCATATCTATGGAGATGTCGCGTTGCCTGGGGGTGTTATTGCGAGTGTGATTGGACCTAATACTAAGGATGGTGGAGTTGCGCCACACCTGACGGCATCTGCGGTGACCAACAGGGCCGGTGTGACCCCAAGGGAGATAAACACTACAGATAATGGCATTTTAACTCCCGCAGAACTGACACAGCTTCAGACCGACTTGAAAGCTGTGTATGACGACCTCATGGCACGCGCGGCGCCAGTGACAGCGCTAACGACCATAGCAAACACGGCTGGGAAAAGCGGCGGTACTTTCCCCGCAGCCGCACCAGACCTAAGCGGGTATGTCCTCAGCCCTGGTGTATTTACTACTGCTGGCACGTATGGGCTCAGTAATACCCTAGGCCCTCTCGTACTCGACGCAGGGGGCAATCCGGATGCAGTCTTTATCATCCGGTCCACAGGACTTGGCATATCTGGCTTTACCTCGACAACGGGGAGCGTTCTCCTGCAAAATGGCACCCAGTCGAAAAACGTTTTTTGGGTGGTGGACAATTTGACTGTTGGGGGAGGAACCTTCTTCCAGGGAACCGTGGTGGCAGGTCATGTCATCACGCTGAACACGTTTGCCAACGTGCAGGGCAGAATGTTGGCAGGAGCACTCAGTGCTGCGAGTGGTGCGATTACCTTATCGGGCACCAATATCATTACCGTGCCCCAGTAAGGCATGAGGCATAGGGCATGAAAACAGGCAAAAAGGGAAGACAGGTTATTTTTCAGAACTCAGCCTGTCTCCCTTTTGACTCTCTAAAACAGGGCTTTTTTCCAAGAGCCGGAAAGGCAACCGCAACATGCAAAAATATAAAGGAGGACGTATAATGAAAGCAACGTGTCGTGCAGTGTTAGTAGCAGCTGCCTTTGTTTTTCTCCTGCCCTTATCTGCTCGTTCCGAGATAAAGGCAGGATCATTTGAAGTGAACCCGTTTGTGGGTTACAATTTCTTCGAAAACGATCAGAATCTGAAAGATCGACCGATATTTGGCCTACGGCTTGGCTACAATTTCACGAAGCATTTTGGTATTGAAGGCGTCGGGGAATTTATCAAAACCCGCGTTGATGACAGGAATATAATGTGGACCGAGGAAGGACAATACACAAGTCCCATTGATGACGTGGAGCTTTCCACGTATCATCTCGATCTTGTCTATCACTTTATACCAGATGGCAAATTCAACCCCTTTATCGTTGCCGGTATCGGGGGAGCCCACTATAGCCCAGGGAGATCGAACAGGGGGGACATGGCTGCTTTTAATGTCGGGATAGGCGCGAAGTACTGGGTGACGGACAATATTGCCCTCAGGGTCGATCTCAAGGATTATATGGTTACCGAAATTACGCAAGACACCTACCATAATATCGGAGTTACTGCGGGAGTAGTATTTGCGTTTGGCGGCGGAGAGAGCGTCCAGGCTTACCGGCGGCCGGCCGAGGCGGCGGCGGTTGTGGTGGTGGCTTCCGATACCACCGCACCGACGGTGATTTTCACCAGTCCGGAAAGCGGCGCCACCGGTGTGGCAATCGACAGGAACATCAACGCAACCTTCAGCGAGCCGATGGACCGTGCCACGCTTAACACCGCAACCTTTACCGTAAAGTACGGGACAACACCTGTGACAGGCAAGGTCACCTTCGCCGATAAAACTGCAACCTTTACGCCCACAAGCAAAATCGATAACGGCGCCCTTTATACTGCCACGATTACAACCGGGGCCAAGGACCGGGCAGGCAATGGCCTGGCAAGTAACTATGTGTGGAGCTTTACCGCCGGAATGGCTGCAGATACCACCGCACCGACGGTGATTTTCACATCCCCCATGAATGGCGACACGGCTGCGCCGATCAACCAGAAAGTCCAAGTGGCCTTCAGTGAAGTGATGGATCCGGCCACGCTCAACGCCGCCACATTTACCGTAAAGCAAGGGACAACGCCTGTTGCAGGCAAGGTGACAGCCCTTTCCTCAAATGCATCCTTTACTCCGGCCAGCGATTTCGAAAAAGGCAAGGTCTATACCGGCACGATTACAACCGGGGCCAAGGACCTGGCAGGCAATGCCCTGGCTAAAAACTATGTGTTCAGCTTTACGGCACTGACGGCGCCTAAGGTTATTCCGACGGTGCTGATCGCGCTCGAGGATCAGCATTTCTTCTTCGATAGTTCGGAGGTTACCGAAAATGGCAAGACAGTACTGAACTATAATATTAAGCTTTTGAAAGAAAACCCTAAAATGGAAATTCTTATTGCAGGCTACACCTCTGCTTCCGGCACGGCAGAGTACAACCAAAAGTTGAGCGAAAGAAGAGCAGCTGCGGTTAGGGAATACTTCATAAAAGGCGGAATTGCCCGGGACAGGCTCACCCAGATCGGCTACGGTGCGAAGCACCCCGCAGAGTATGAAGCTGTACCTTCAGACATATACTCAGAGGCGGCAAAGGCGAATATGAGGGTTATTTTTGAGATCATCGTAAGATAGTAGCGCGAGAGCAAGGGGCCGGAAAGACGTTTTAAGTTGATCCGGCCTTTTGCTCCGAAAATAATTATCCAAAACAGAATAAGTATTCATAAAAACGGCGATGTGTGTGGTAATCAGGAAGGAGGATCAAATGTTGTGGACGATTGCTGTTGTACTGATAATTATGTGGCTGCTAGGGCTGGTGAGCGGCTATACGATGGGTAATTTCATACATATCCTGCTGGTCATTGCCATCATCGTCGTGCTGGTCAGAGTCATTCAGGGGCGGAAACCGTTGTAGCTTAAGGGAGCCATGCTAACCACTTCATTACAACAAGTCATTTCAGATTAGCGGCTCAAAAACAATATCGCATTGCAACATGAAAATCGTAGGCAATGTTTGTGCCTAACAGTATTGGCGCTGTTCCTCGTATTTTCCTTGTGAAGGAACAGCGTCATTTTACCATTCTTCTTCCCCCTTCTTGAATACCATAAAATCTACGATAAATACGCCGATGTCACGCCGGAAGGGGTGGGAAGAGACTGATATCTTTTGCCCTGTCGTCAAATTTTTCCGTGATTTCGCCAGAAATTTCGCAGAAATTTCCTTGACAAAAGGCGGGACTGAATTTAGACTATTGGCCAAATAGAGTCTAAAATTACAAATAGAGGTGTTTTATGAAAGCCTATAAAAGGGAGTCGATTCTAAAGACGGCCAAACAGATGTTCAGCCGCTACGGGGTGCGGAAGACAAATCTGAATGAGATTGCCCGTATGGCCAGGGTGGCCAAGGCGACCATCTACAATTATTTCGGCAGCAAAGAGCAGGTTTACTTTGAAGTGCTGACCAGAGAAGCCGATGAGTTGATGGATAAGGTGGCCGCAGCGACGGCGCAGACCAAATCGCCTCTGGGAAAGCTACGTGCTTTTTACCGGACGCGTTTTGCTAAAATGCAAGGGGCGCATAACATGCTGCAAGAGTTGTGGCATGGCAATGAACACTTATGGGCGCAGACTAGCACGATTCGTGATGATCTCTTGAAAAAGGAAATCAGCCTCTTGCAATCCATATTTGAAGAAGGGGTAAAGGCAGGGGTGTTTCGGATGGACAACATCTTCCGGACGGCGCGTGCCCTGGGCTATGCGCTGAAGGGTTTGGAAGTTGCCCCGGCAGCCGACCTTAGCCGGGAAGAGCTGGAAGCTGATTTTGAGGGCCTGTTCGAGGTTTTCTGTCGCGGCATCCTGGTGGAAAAGGGAGAGGGATAGGGTTATGGTGAAAGAGCCCGTCGTTTTTTTTTGCTTGTATGTATTATTTTCCCTTTTGGGGTGGTTGCTGGAAGTTGCCTTCCGTTCCGGGAAGGGTAAAAGGTTTGTGAACCCCGGTTTTCTGCGGGGGCCCTATTTGCCCCTTTACGGCATGGGCGCCCTTTTGCTGGCGTTGGCCGCGACCTATCTCAGCGAGGCAGCGCTGCCGGTCAAGGTCATTATTTATTTTGTGATTACCACGGGCAGCGAATTCCTTACGGGGTTCATCTTCGAACATTTTTTCCATAAGCGTCTTTGGGATTACTCGCAAGAGCCCTTTTGCGTGATGAAGCACATCTGCCTGGTTTTTTCCCTTTGCTGGGTGATGTTGGCCTTTGCTTACGAATATCTTTTTCTCCCCGCCGCCCTTTCCTTTTTGCACGCCTCTCCTCATATCTTGCCGGTTGTCGTTGCGATCGGCGGCCTGATGTTTATCGACGCACTGGTGCAATTCACGCGTCTCTATCGAGGGCGGTATCCTGGAACCGGATTTAATAAAGAAGATCTATGGGAGGATTATTCCCGGCTTGTCGGGCCGCTGGTGAAGCACCCGCAAGTGGCCAGCCTGGAATGTTTTATGCACCACCGCTCCACTACCAGACTTGATCATAGTCTGAAGGTATCGTGGCTCAGTTACCAGGTGGCCCGGCGCCTTTCCTTTGACGGTGCGGCGGCAGCGCGGGGCGGGGTGCTCCACGACCTCTTCTATTATGAGTGGCTTACGGAAGGCCCGCGTCTGCATGGTTTCCGCCATCCCCGCATCTGTCTGGAAAACGCACGGCAGGTGGTGAAACTTTCGGCAGCCGAGGAGGACGTGATCCTCAAACACATGTGGCCTCTGACCTTCATGCCACCACGCTATGCCGAAGCCTGGATTGTTTGTTTTGTGGACACCTATTGCACCTTTGTAGATTATCTGGCCATGTTCGGCACTTGGGGCCGGACAGCGATACCGGCGGATCGGGAACTATAGAATTGATAGCTGCTTAAGCCGGAAAGAGAGAGAGAGGAATCCCTTTTCCCGGCGAGCGATACCCAGGGATGGAGAAACTTTTGATGGGCAGTGTTTATCATGCCGGTGTCGATATCGGTTCCACGACCATCAAAGTCGCGGTGTATGACGAAAAGGCCGTCTTAGCCTATAGCGCTTACCGACGCCATGACGCCAAGACGACGGAGGCGCTCGGGCTGCTCCTGGCCGATATCCGGGCCAAGCTGGGCGAAATCACAATCAAACCCAATTTTACCGGTTCGGCTGGCATCGGTATCTCGGAGCAACTTGATCTTCCCTTTGTTCAGGAAGTAGCTGCCTCTGCCGTCTTCCTGCAAAAAATGCTGCCCGATGTGCGTACTTTTATCGAGATCGGCGGTGAGGATGCCAAAATAATTTTTTTCGATGAACAGTTACGCCCGCAGGTAAGGATGAACGGCAGTTGCGCCGGCGGCACCGGCGCTTTTATCGAGCAAATGGCCCTTTTCCTCAATGTATCCCTGGAAGATTTGGGCACGCTCGCTCGTATCGGCCGTCCCTGCCATCCCATTGCTTCCCGTTGCGGTGTATTTGCTAAAACTGACGTCCAGTCGCTGCTGAGTAATTCTGTTGCCCGCGAGGATATCGCCGCTTCCATCTTTCATGCCCTGGCGCTGCAGGTGCTCGCTTCCCTTGGGCGCGGCAATGAGATAAGGGGCAAGGTGCTTTTTGCCGGGGGGCCACTGGCTTTTTTACCCGCCCTGGTGGAAGCCTTCATAAAAATTCTTAATCTTGATCGGGAGCGGGATGTCGCCTCTTGTCCCCAGCCCGAATTAATTGCCGCCATGGGCGCCGCTTTCTGTTGCCGTGATTCGCAGCCGGTTCTCGGTATCGAGGCGTTCCAGGCGCTTATCGGTAAATTGCGGCGGTCGGCCCTTGGTGGTCAGGAAGCGCCATCCCTGCTGCCGCTTTTTCAGGACGAGGAAGAGCGGCAGGCATGGGAAGCCAGACATCGGCGGCACGTGGTGCCCTGCCGTGGTCTGGCCGATCTTGGTGATGAACCATGTTTCCTGGGGATCGATTCCGGTTCCACTACCACCAAAATGGTCCTCATCGATGCGCGGCAAAGGGTTCTCCTGGATTATTACAGCGCTAACGGGGGGGATTCCCTGTCCGCCGCGCGGAAGGGGATGGCCAAATTTAAGGATATCTGCCATCGGGCCGGCAAGGCGCCTTTTATCGCCAGGACAGCCGTCACGGGTTATGGTGAAGATTTGATCAAAGCCGCTTTCGGCGTAGATGACGGCATTGTGGAAACGATGGCTCATTTTCGTGCGGCCAGAACTTTCGTTCCTGAGGTTTCTTTTCTGCTCGATATCGGGGGGCAGGATATGAAAGCCCTTTTTATTCGCGAGGGAACGGTGGCTGATGTCCAAATCAACGAGGCCTGTTCTTCGGGTTGTGGTTCTTTCCTTGAGACCTTTGCCGGTGCCCTTGATTACGATTCGGCTGCCTTTGCACAATTGGCCTGCGGATCAACCCGTCCCTTTGATTTGGGCACCAGATGCACGGTATTCATGAATTCCCGCGTTCGCCAGGCACTAAGGGAGGGCGCCACGTTGGCCGACATTGCGGCCGGGTTGGCCTATGCGGTGGTAAAAAACTCACTCTACAAGGTGCTCAAATTAAGGGATCAGGCAGTGCTGGGCGAACACATTGTCGTGCAGGGGGGCACTTTCTGCAATCCCGCCGTCCTGCGCGCCTTTGAGCTATTGCTGGGCAGGGAGGTCGTACGTCTCGACATGGCGGCCATGATGGGCGCTTATGGGGCGGCGTTGACGGCACAGCGTCATTATAAGAGAGGTGAAACCCTTTCCAGCTTCCAGGGTTGGGAAGCCACGGAAGCGAAAGGAAGTGTTAAGACCAGTTCTTTTTCCTGCCGTGGCTGTGAAAATGATTGCCAGATAAACTCCTTGCTGTTTGCAACGGGGCAGAGCTGCGTTTTTGGCAATCGTTGTGATCGCCATTTTACCAACGGGGGTACCATAAAGCCCGGTGTGAACATGGCTGCCCGTAAGCTGGCGCTGCTTTTTGACCGTGCCCTTACGCCTGCGGAGCCGCCGCTTTTAACCTTTGGCATTCCCCGTGTCCTTAATATGTACGACAGCTTCCCCTTTTGGTGTACCTTCCTGGTGGCCTGCGGTTTTAAGGTGATGCTTTCCGGAAAATCCGAAGTGAAACTGTTTGAAAAGGGGGTGGGGACTATCATGTCCGACAACGTCTGCTTCCCCGCCAAATTGGCCCATGGTCATGTTGCTGATCTTGTGGCCCGGGGAGTGGACAGAATTTTTTACCCCACGGTGGTTTTTGAGCAGCGGGAATATTCCCAAACCCGGAGCAGTTATAATTGTCCCGTTGTCACCGGCTATCCCGATGTGATTCGTAGCGCCATCGATCCCGCCGCAGGCAAGCGGAGTATCCCGATGGATTCGCCGGTGATCGGTTTTCAGGATGCCAACCTCTTGCAGAAGCAGCTTTATGCCTTTGTCAAATCCTTCGGCGTGGGGAGAAAAAAATCTTTACGAGCGGTTGAGCAGGCGCTGGAAGCCCAGGCAACCTATAAAACCCGACTTCAGGAGGAGACAAATGCAGTTATAACAGCAGCGGAAAAGAGCGGCGAGTTAGTGCTGATCCTGGCCGGCAGGCCGTATCACGTCGATCCCCTGGTCAATCACGGCATTCCGCAGCTCGTTGCCCGTTTGGGGCTGCATGTCATTACCGAGGATGGCCTTCCCGTGAACAGTGATGAAAATTTTCTCGGCAGTCGTATTCTTACCCAGTGGGCATTTACCAACCGGATGCTGGCGGCTGCCAGATTTGTAGCTGCCGGTAAGGTCAGCGGCATGATGCAGCTTACCTCCTTCGGCTGCGGCCTTGATGCTCTGGCGGCCGACGAGGCGAAGGAGATTGTGACCAATGCCGGCAAAACCTACGCGCTCATTAAAATTGATGAAATAGCGAACCTGGGGGCGGCGAATATCCGTATTCGCGCCCTTATCGAGTCCTTGCAGGAGAAGGTGGCAGCGCCGTCGCGGCCGACGGTGGGAACACCGCTAATTACCTCGTTTTATAGCGGCCGGGACAAAACGATTCTCATCCCCTGGTTTTCACCCTTGTATTCGCCATTCATACCGGATGTTTTTCGCCATTTCGGTTATAAGATGGAGATGTTGCCATCCCAGGATAAGGTGTCCGTGGAAATCGGTCTGCGATATGTCAATAACGATATGTGCTATCCCGCGGTCATCATTATCGGAGATGTGATCAAGGCCATGCAGTCCGGCAAATATGATCCCGATGCCACATCAGTAATGTTTACGCAGACCTTCGGCCAGTGCCGGGCCTCCAACTATGTCCCTCTGATGGAGAAGGCTCTGAAGGCGGCGGGTTTTGGGGAAGTTACGGTCTTTTCCCTGGCGGCGGGTGGCAGTGGCCTGCAATTTCCGCTGGAGATTGACAGCCGGGAGTTGGCCAAGCGCCTGTCTTTGGGGTTGATTTTTGGCGATGCGCTTTCCTCAATGGTTTTGGCCACGCTGCCGCACGAGATTAAACCGGGAAGTACCGCAGTTCTGCAAAGTCAGGTTATGGCGGCAATCGCCGACCGGCTTGACAAAGGAGAATTTCCTCCGCTGCTTAAGGTGTTGCGAGATGCGGTGGCGGCTTTCAACGAGGTGGAGGTGGATGATCAACCGATTCCCGTTATCGGGCTGGTGGGTGAGATATTTGTCAAGCACAATTCCTTTTCTAATCAGGACATGGTGTCTTGGCTCATGGCGCAGGGGGTGGAAGTCGTCCTGCCATCCCTGGTTAATTTTTTCACGCAACGTTTTGTCAACGAGGAGTTTAATCAAAGCGTCTATCTTGGCAGGTCCTTTAAAAAAAGAGCCATGTCACGGCTGCTGAGCGGTTATATCCAGCATTACCTGCGTCAGGTGGAGAGTGTACGGCGCCACTTCCGCTATTACCGCAAGAATGGCAATCTGCGGGAGCTGGCGGTGGCAGCAAGCCAGGTGACGAACTTAGCCAACCAGGCCGGTGAGGGTTGGCTCTTGCCGGCGGAAATGATCGCCATGACTCAAAACGGTGTCGAGGACATCATCTGCCTACAGCCCTTTGGATGTCTGGCGAACCACGTGACCGGCAAGGGAGTGGAGAAGCGGATGAAGGCCCTTTATCCCCGCTTAAACCTGCATTTTCTGGATATGGATGCTGGTACCAGTGAAGTGAACACCATCAATCGCCTGCACCTGATACTGGAAATGGTCAAGGGCGGGCACAAGACGGCAAGGTTGGTGGAGGTGGCCTGATTGGCAGTGGACGGCTATCTGAAAAAGATTTTTATCAAGATGGGAGCAAGATAAAGAGCCGCACCGATCACGACGCCCAGGCATATCCCATCCGCCCTTGCGGCATATAATAGCGCCTTTTCCTCCCAGGCGGTATGTTCAACCAAATACCGTAAACGCCTCAGGAAACTCGCTTTATAGACAGTCCTGCGGGTTATTTGGGGTTTGGTAAAATATCTTGAAGATGCTGCTGTTATCGTTGTCATATCGAAAGTCCTTTCCATGTAATTATCGGAAAATAATTGAAAATAATGAGAGCTTCATCAGTGATACTTCCGCACTACCGCGGTTACAATTCCCCCCAGCTTGAGCTCGTTCTGCGGCTTGATAGCGGGATATTTGGGATTTGCCGCTTCCAGGACAATCAGCTCCCCCTGCTTACGAAAATATTTCATCGTCCATTCGCCATCGACTTCCGCAATCACCACATCGCCATTTTTCGGCGCCCGCCCCTTTTCGACGACCACCAGATCGCCTGCCCTGATGCCCTCGCCGATCATGGAATCACCGCTGACCTGCAGTAAAAAGGAGGCCTCCGGTTTGGTGATCAGATATTCATCCAGATCGATGACATCGTAGAGCGCTTCCTCTTCCGGCGAGGGGAAGCCGGCCTGGATCGAACCCACCATGGGGATGCCCCAGGAAGTTTTAGTGAAGGTTAGATGTCCCTTCCGGTCTTTTTCCATGATGCCGGCATCGATGAGTTTATCGGTCCAGAAATTGACAACGCTTTTCGAGCGGACGCCAAGCAGATCGATCATTTCCCCGTAGGAGGGCATCCGCCGATTCTCCCGGAAGAAGTCGGCGATAATTTTCTGAACCTTTTCGAGCGTGCGTTTTTCTTTCATGGTTGCACTATATAGAACGATAGTTCTATTTGTCAAGCGAAAAATTCATCAGGGTAAAGTCGTCAAGGTTGACTTTTGGGCGTAATAGAGTAAAGTGCAAACGAATTAGGAAAAGGAAACAATGATATGGAAGTGCGTGTTTATTATGAAGATACGGATGCCGGTGGCGTGGTTTACTATGCCAATTACCTGCGCTATTTAGAACGTGGCAGGACCGAATTCGTGCGAGCGCGAGGGGTTTCTTTGCAGGATCTCCTCGACCTGGGCTACCAGTTTCCAGTAGCGCGGTTGGAGATCGATTACCGCTTCCCTGCAGTATATGACGATCTTATCCGGATCACTACCACCGTGCTTGAGGTCGGTAACGCCTCGTTCACCCTTGGCCATCAGGTGTTGCGTGTGGCTGACAATAAACTTCTGACGGAAGCCCAGGTGACTTTGGCCTGTATCGGTCCGGGCAACAGGGTGAGAAGGCTGCCGGCGGAGCTGTCAAGGATTCTGCAAGGCGGAAGACCGGAAACGGGGCAAGAGAAGCAGGTAGATGCAGGAGGAGGCGAAACTCAATAATTTCCCGCAGATCGTTGCCGAGATATATTCACTGGATATTCGATAAACTACCCGGCGCAAAAGAGCACATGGCGTAAACATGCTGCCAAGCGCCCCA
>OBOI01000552.1_pt1 | contig 12698 bp, 13 predicted proteins | sample 1670151 | NCBI WGS metagenome assembly OBOI01 (sample SAMEA104232303, study PRJEB22302) | sediment metagenome | biome: forest; feature: aquifer; material: sediment | place: USA | collected 2011-08-07 | depth 0.01 m | reverse complement strand
GAGGAATTGCTCAAAAACGCAACAATCGTTGCGCACACCAACAACAGCGATGTGGTCAGCCTCGGCAATCATGTTGTTGTCGAGTCCAATGGCAAACAGTTCACCTACCAAGTCGTTGGAGCCAACGAATCAAACCCACAACAACAAATGATCTCGAACGAATCTCCATTGGGCCGAGCGCTGTTAGGGACGAAGGTCGAGAGCCAGGTCACCGTCCAAACTCCTCGTGGAGCACTGGTATACAAAGTTGTAAAAATACTGTCCTAATCTCTGATAGTGGAAACCTGCCGTTCCGGCGGGTTTTTTGTTTGACACTGATGCGTTGGTACGGTATCGTAATACTTATATGTCCAACGAATACAAGGATCGGGAAGACAAGCTCCACCAGCTCCAAGAGAGCCGCACCAATCCTTACCCTTCCGATGTCGAGCGTTCGCACCGCATTGGCGAAGTGTTAAGTGTTTTTGATACCCTCGTATCGGAACAGACACAGATTGTTATTGCGGGACGGATCCGTAGTCTGCGCCGACATGGTCAGTCGACTTTTTTGGATTTGGAGGATGAGTCGGGAAAACTCCAATGCTACGCCAAGGCCGATGTACTGGGAGACGCATCGTACCGTCTCTTAGAGACGTCACTGGATGAAGCAGATTTTCTCGAGGTGACCGGTACTGCGACGGTCACAAAACGCGGCGAGAAAACGATTCTGGCAACAACAATTCGACTGCTGGCCAAAACACTGCGCCCCTTGCCCAGCCAATGGTATGGGTTCAAGGATGTCGAAGATCGTTTCCGTAAACGCTATATTGATCTTTTACTTAACCCAGAAGTTCGACATCGATTCGATCTTCGATCAAAAATGATCACGGCAATTCGCCAATTTTTTGATTCCAAGAATTTTACCGAAGTTTCGACCCCGACACTTCAGCCGGTCTATGGCGGGGGATTTGCGCGCCCATTCAAAACACACCACAATGCCCTTGATCAAGACATGTATCTTTGCATTTCCGATGAAATGTACCTCAAACGCCTTATAGTCGGCGGGTACGAAAATGTCTACGAGATCTATAAAGTCTTTCGCAACGAAGGCATCGATCACGATCACAATCCGGAATTCACGATGCTCGAAGCCCAAATGGCCTACCGCGACTATTGGTATGGCATGGATATTATCGAAGAGGTGTTCGAAACTGTTGTAAAGCAACTTCACGGCTCAACCAGCGTGGAATATCAAGGCACCACGCTCTCATTTAGCAGCCCCTGGAAGCGGATGAGTATGATCGAAAGTATCCAACAGGCGGTGGCGGTCAATCCCTTGGAGTGGAAGACTCCCGAGCAGGCAGGTACTGCTGCGGCCAAACTCATTCCAAAAGGCAAACCCCAAGTAACACTCAAGAACCTGGTAAGTATCGGAGAAATTATCGCCCTTGTCTTTGAGGAATGTGTGGAGCAAACACTACAGCAACCAACTATCATCTATAATTACCCGACCGAAGTATCACCATTGGCAAAAAAATGCCCTGAGGATCCTCGCTTTACCCAGCGGTTTGAATACTTTGTGATGGGTTCAGAGCTCGGAAATAATTACACAGAATTGAATGACCCCGAAGAACTAAAAAAACGATTCATCGAAGAAAAAAAACGTGAAAAATTAGGATTTGAGGAAGCACATCAAACAGACACGGATTATCTTGAAGCGATCGAGCATGGGTTCCCCCCGGCTTGTGGGCTCGCCATCGGCATCGACCGCATGGCGATGATGCTCACCAATGCCGCCAGCATCAAAGAAGTAATATTCTTCCCGACATTAAAAACTCAACCCCACCTCACCGAACCCCTACATTCCCCCTTTACGCAAAGGGGGATGAAAGGGGGTTTTAAAGGGGAGGTCGGGAGGGGTTCGGTATGAAGCAGGGCCTTGTCTTCGGCGTCTTCGACCTTTTGCATCCCGGACATCAATGGTTTTTACTTGAAGCCCTCAAGCACTGCGATCATCTCACAGTAATCGTGGCACAAGATGATGATGTCGCACGCCGGAAAGGACGCCACCCAAAACAAACGCTCGAACAACGTATTAAAAAAGTTCAAGCAGCATGCCCGAATATGGCTGTTATTGCCGGGGATGCACAAGAAGGGGAGTGGTCGATATTTGAGAAGCTGGACATTGATTGTTGTATCCTCGGGTACGATCAATCGGAACTACAGAAGGTATTGGAACAATTTAAGAACGATAGAAAATTATCATTTGAAATTATTATTTTAAAACCCTATTTCCCAGAGCGTTTTAAATCATCAATGTCATCCTGAGCAACGCGAAGGATCTCGATCGAGATTCTTCGGCCAAGCCTCAGAATGAGGGAGGAGAGTATGTTCGACCTCAAATACCTTCGTGAACATCCGGATGAAATTAAGCGAAACAACAAGCGGCGTGGCTGCACCGTAGATGTTGATGTACTGCTGGCGCTGGAACACAAACAGCGCGTTCTCCAATCGAGCGTCGAACAACGTCGTGCACTGCGAAACCTTCAAAGTCGCCAAAAACCATCACCCGAAGAAATAACTGCCATGCGCCAATTAGGGGATGTGATTGAACAAGATCAAAAAAAACTCGTTGGGCTCACTTCTCAAATCCAAGAATTATTTTCACAATTGCCCAACATTCTAGCGGACGATGTGCCAAATGGCAACGATGATTCTGACAATGTCGTCATTAAAACGGTGGGCGAAAAACCACAATTCTCTTTTGAGCCACTGGACCACATGGCACTCGGAGAGCGTCTGGATCTCATCGACACCAAGCATGCGGTCGAGGTTTCGGGATCGCGGTTTTACTACCTCAAAAACGCAGCCGCACTGATGCGGCTTGCCCTTCACCGTTGGGGGTGGGAGAAACTTCAGGCTGAGGGGTTTACTTTGATGACCACCCCCCACTTGGCACGGCAACGAACTCTCTATGGGACTGGCTACCTACCGTTCTCTAACGATGATATTTGGAAGTTGGAGCAGTCAGACCTGGCGCTTATCGGGACCTCAGAACAAACGTTAGTTGCGTACCACCAAGACGAGCTCTTGAATGCTCAGGAACTACCCAAGAAATATACTGCCGTTTCCGAGTGCTTTCGCACCGAATCCGGCAGTTATGGCAAAGACACGCGCGGCATTTTTCGCGTGCACGAATTTTGGAAAATGGAACAGATTATTCTTTGCACCCCAGAAACAGTAGAACAGTATCACGGGCAAGCATTAGCAGTCGAAGAGTGGTTTGCACAGCAACTAGAGATTCCCTACCACGTTGTCTTAGTGTGTTCCGGAGATTGTGGCGCTGCCGGCTACAAAAAATACGACCTCGAAGCGTGGTTCCCTGCCCAAGGACGCTACCGGGAACTCACCTCCAACACCAATCTCACCGACTTTCAGACGCGTCGGCTCAATATCCGGTATAAAACGGGGGAGGGCAAAACAATCTATCCTTATACCATCTCCGCCACCGCTCTCACAGATCGGTGGATCCTCGCAATTATGGAGAATTATCAGCAACGTGATGGCTCCATCCGTATCCCATCTGTTCTCGTCCCATTGATGGGCATGGATACTATCAAACCACCCGCATGAGCAAGGTCCCATTGCGAACGCAACGAGAGGGGATTGAACTATCGGCGATCAAAGCAATGGAGCTCAAAGCCAGCGCCATCCCCGACGTTGTCTCACTTGCACAAGGGATTCCCTCCTTCGATACTCTCGAGATCATCAAACGTGCGGCCATTGATGCGATCCGCGAAGGGAAAGTGAGCAAGTACTCCCTAAGCCCCGGGCTACCGGCCTTGCGAGAAGCGGTCGAACAACATTTGCGCGAAGACAAACTCTTCTACGATTACACCAAAGAAATTATTATTACCGCGGGTAGTATTGAGGCGATTACCGCCGTCTTGTTAACAGTTCTGGAGTCTGGAGATGAAGTGATCCTCCTAACCCCTAGTTACGCCTCATATCCACAAGCAGTCAAGGTTGCTCATGGACGAGTCGTCTGGGTGAGCTTAGACGAACAAACAGGGTGGTCACTCAACATAAGCGCTGTTCGTGCGGCGATCACACCACGGACCAAGATAATTTTGTTTGCAAACCCAAACAATCCAACCGGCACTGTTCTTACACAAGACCAACTCGCGGCACTGTCTGTGATCGCACAAGAGCATGCCATCATCCTCCTGGTCGACGAAGTCTACAAGGAACTCCGATACGGCCAACAACCGTATTACAACCCGGCTCAAAACCCAGACGCACGTTCGAATGTTATTACGGTGTACAGCTTTTCAAAGATTTACGCGATGACCGGGTGGAGAGTCGCGTTTGCGGTAGGGGATGAGTACCTCATGCAAGAAGTGCTCAAAGTCCACGACGTCCTCGTCACTTGCGCGCCGGTCGTGAGCCAGTATGCGGCGCTCTCCGCCCTTGAACTTGCACAAGCTGATCGTGAACAGATTCGGATCGAACTTGAGCGGCGCAGAGACCACATCTGCCAACGGCTTGACGAGTTGCAGCCATTTTTCCAATATCAATTCCCAACCGCATCGTATTTTGTGTTCCCACGGTATTCCCTCCAGCAACCATCAGTGGAGTTCGCCAACAATTTGTTGGAGCGCGCGCATGTAGCGGTTGTTGCCGGCAGCGCTTTTGGACCGGCAGGGGAGCAGCACATCCGGCTCTGCTTTGGACGCAGTCGTACGGACATTGATCTCGCCCTTGACCGTATTGCCGCCTATATCAAAACACTATAGACCTCTTATGAAGCATTTCTTTCGGCACATACTCGAGCGCTGGTTACACGGGTGCGTTCATATCGCACTGGCTCGCCACCATCCACTCGTGGTCGCCATCGCGGGGTCTACTGACAAAACAACGGTGAAGGCGGCACTTAGTGAACGACTCAGCAATCATCACCACCGCGTCCGAGCGCATGCAAAAAGCTACAATACAAGCATAGGACTCCCACTGGCTATCTTGGACCTGCCAAGTGGTCAATCATCATCGCGGCAGTGGCTTGGGGTCATCTTCCATGCATTAAAGAAAGCCCTCTTTGAAAGAACATTCCCTGATATTCTCGTTGTCGAGCTCGGCGTTGATCATCCGGGAGAAATGCGAGTTCTGCTCGGGTTGATTCAACCGACCATTGTTGTAGTCACCTCCGTCACCGGGCAGTATGTTGCGCATTTTGGAGACCTAGAGGCCATCGCTGTTGAATTTGCCGCCGTAGTGAACAAAACCCATCCGAATGGCCTTGTGATTCTCAATGATGAGGATCTGCGCGTCCGTGCCTTGAGCGCCCAGAGCAGAGCACCCGTTGTCCTTGTGGGCCATGCATCAACGGCCGATGCACAGATACTCCAGGGCGTACAACCGAGCGCACCACAACACTGGATTGTACAATTCAATGGTCAACAATATCCGTGCGCAACCACGGGGGTCGGGGCCCATCACCAATTCGCCGCAACAGTCGCGTTGATCGTGGATCAATGGATTGATGAACACAAGGTATGAAGCATCGCGGATGGAAACATTTCGGATCCGAGAGGGTGGTTGAAAACCCGTACTATCACGATATTCGGTCAGCGGTTGCCCAACAATCCGTTCGTCAGCGAGTTGCCGGATATCTCTTGGGAGGGTTTGGCACTATCACTCTGATGTTGATTATTTTTTTCCATCCTATCTTGCGAATTCGATCGCTTTCAGTCAGCGGCGCGCAGCGTTCGTTTATCCCACAAGTGCAACAGTCTGTCGAAACGATTCTTTCAAAAAAACAGTGGGGGATTGTCCCCAATAATCATTATTTTTTCTATCCGAAAACAGAGATAGAGCAAGCGATTCAAACCATCGTCTATGCACAGGATATCAACGTATCTCCCCAATGGGGCGGAATATTATCGATTCAAATAACACCGTATCCCATCACCCTGTATTGGCACTCGCAAGGGCAATATTATACCGTAAATAAATTAGGAATCATTACCGAACAAATACCGAAAATAGAACAAGCCAGCGTTATCGTCGAAGATATTGGGAGAGCTGTTGCGATCGGTAAGCAAATTATATCTGCAGATCAAGTCGATTGGATCCTCGGGCTAGTCGGTGGGCTCAACACGAGTATGTCTGTACAACCTGATCGATTGATTCTATCAACGACAGATCCGACAATCGTTCAAATGAATCTTTATGAGCTTCAGATCACCTTTGATATGCAGCAGCCCGTAGGGCCTCAAATTTTGCGTTTTAAGGTATTCCTTGATAGTAAGCCCCAGTCATTTCGTCAGGAACGTCATTTTATTGATCTGCGATTCAAAGAAAAAATTTATTATGAATAATATGAAATTCGTCATTCTGGCTTGACCAGAATCTAACCTAATGCGATTGGATTTATGAAAAACTATGCACGCAAGCGTATGGGCAATAAAATAGTGCGGTATCGATCTCCCAGCCGTCGTCTCGCAACATCGCGGGTAGAGTTGTTCCGACAACAGGCGCAGAATAGCCGCGGTAGAAAAGAGGGATTCAAGAGTGCATAGTGTCGGTGAACATACATTCTGCGACACTAGACTATACTTGATATGTTGCGCTTCCCTACTAACTCTTACGCCCGACCACTACCGAGGTTTTGAAATTTCTCGTAGAGTTGTTTGACTGGGTTCTTCGGGACCGCGGTACTCCGGTGTCACACCATCGTCCTGCTCATCGTTATCGGGCGACTCATCATCTTCCTTTGGATCACTATCCCCTTCTGGTTCTTTTGCGGGAGGATCCTTCCAAAAAACTCCACCACGATCCTGTTTACGATCACAGGCGCATTGACTGTTTTGATCGAGATTTTCTTGGCACTTGTTACAAAATCCTGGCATACGATTTATTGTAATAACAATTACGGCAAATAATCCAACGGGTTGACCGGAACACCATCCTTGCGAATCTCAAAGTGGAGATGCGGTCCTGTGGTAAACGCCCCTGCGCCGTGAGTTCCCGGCGATCCCCCACTGGCTCCAATCACCTGCCCTTGGACCACAAACTCATCTTGCTCCACGTTAATCTGTGAGACATGCCCGTAGACCGTTGAATATTGGTTGCTGTGGATCAACATGATATAGCTATACCCCTTGGCCCCCCCGTCGCGTGCTTTTGCCACATATCCGCTGGAAGATGCCCGAATGGGCACCCCATTGGAGGATTTACCTCCGAGCAGCGTGCGAATATCAATGGCCGGGTGCTCGAAAATCTTCCGGAACGGATAATCCGGGTCGCGGAAATACGCACTGATTCCTTGGTTGGCCACCGGCCAAACAAACGACACGGCACCATCCGGGCTTAACTTGGTATCCAATCCCTGTTTTTTAAGTTTATTGCGAACCGTGGTTTCGAGAGACTCAATTTGCTGCATAGCCTGCAGTTCATCGTTGCGTTCCTGGGCCACAAGTTTTTGAAAGCTTGCCTCTGATCGTCTGGTTTGTGTAAGAATGCTTTGCTGTGTGAGTTCCTCGCTGGTTAACGATAATCGTCGATCAGTGAGCTCTGATTCAAGTCGCTCAAGATCAATGTACTGTTGCGCAAGGGCAGCTTGCTGGAGTTGATACGTCGACAGTAATGTTTCCACCTTCGCAATGGTTTGGTTCATGGTAGAGCCCAACTGGCGATTGCCTTCCAAGGCGTCAAAATACGCACCAACGCTTGATTCCTTCACCAGAACCTCCACAATCGACGGATCGCTTTCTTGTTGGTAGAGACGAAGCAACGCCCCCAAGAGCGCCTGCTGATTTTTTAAATCTTCCTGCGTTGCCGTCACTTTCTGCTCGACTTGTCTGCGTTTGAGCATGGTCTCGTCAATACGCGCCTGTGTTTCTTCAATCTTCAACTTTGCTGCGTCAATACGATCACTCAAAATCGCCAGTTGGTTTTGGAGCGTCAATTTCTTCCCCTGAACTTTCGCGATTTCGTTTTGGAATCCTTTGATGCGTTTTTGGATGGATTCAATGGCCTGGCGCTTTTGACGCAGTTGCGTCTCAAGGTCCGCAAGCGTGCTGTCGCCAGGACTCGATGCTGCGGCAGTGCTAGTGCCCGAAAGAACCGACTGAGCATGCACAGGCACCAATACACCCACTCGCCAAATCAAAACAAACCCAATAAATACGGCAAATCCTGTCATCCTGGCTTGCCCAGGATCTGACAGGTTCCAATTTCGTCCGATTCTGGCCAAGCCAGAATGACGAAATCGGACTTTAAACTGCTTTCGAAAGTTTTTGTACAGCATATTCGATGCGTTGGAGGCTCAACTCTTTGCCGCAGGCGGCGAGCAGTTCAAACGGCGTTGGGGAGTTTTGGCTGCCCGATAACGCAACACGTAGGGGCCAAAGAGTCTCCCCTACTCCCATGGATTGCCGCGTGATCCAGTCTTTGATGGTGGGTTCGAGCGCCTGTTGTTGCCACGGTTCGATCGTTCTTATAAATGCAAAAGTCTGCTCCAACGCTTTTTTTGTTCGATGGACCTGCTCCCTAGCATCAGGAACTGTTTTTACCAGCTTCGGCCAAACAAGGAGGGACGCCTCGTACTCGAGCAGTTGTTGCCCAAACAATTGCTGCAAAGCCTCTGTTGCCTCGGACAAAACTTCAATGCGTGGGCGAATAACGGCAATGGCGATATCGAGATCCACGGGCTTCGCAATCTCCGGGAGGTACGGCGTCAACAGCTGTTTATACTGCTCTGGGGTCTTTTGATTGAGATACGCATGATTAAACCATCGCAGTTTTTGTTCATTAAAAATTGCGCCACTCTTTTGGACACGGTCTAAATCAAATAATTTGCAGAGCTCTGCCGAGTCAAAGATCTCTTGCTCCCCTCCCGGGTTCCAGCCTAAAAAAGCAAGGAAATTAACCATCGCCTCAGGCAAATATCCCTGTGATCGGTACCACGATACTGCTACATTATTAAGTCGCTTACTCATCTTGGTCCGATCGGCATTCAAAATCAGCGGAATATGCCCAAACTGAGGAGCCGGAAGCCCAAGCGCCTGAGCGATCAGCAGTTGTTTCGGAGTATTTGAGATATGATCTTCGCCGCGAATCACATGCGTAATGTTCATCGCCGCGTCATCAACAACCACCGCAAAATTATACAACGGCTCTTCCATTGATTTTGCGATAATGACGTCATCCAACTCCTTGCGATCAAATTCAACCGGTCCCCGAACAAGATCCACCCATTGGATTGTTAAGGCGGTATCCGGAATTCGAAAACGAATCACCGATCGATCACGGTCTTGCGGGGGGGTGTTGCGGCAGCGTCCATCGTACCGATAGCTCTGGTGCGCGGCATCGGCGGCGCGCTTGGCAGACTCCAACTCTTCAGCTGTACAATAACAGTGGTACGCCTGCCCTTGATCCATGAGCGTTTTGAGCGCCTTGCTATAAAGAGGGATTCGGTCTCGTTGATGCGAAGGGCCCAAAACTTCCTTACCAGGCCCCTCATCCCAATCAAGACCCAACCATCGCAGCCCCTCCAAAATATCCTGCTCAAATTCCGGCTTGGATCGCTCAAGGTCAGTGTCTTCAATCCGCACAAGAAACTTCCCGCCATGATGGCGGGCAAAGAGCCAATTAAAGAGCGCTGCCCGAGCGGTTCCCATGTGGAACAAACCGGTGGGCGATGGAGCAATGCGGACGCGAACCATATACGACTATTATAAGTTTTAAAAGGCAAAAACTCAAGCGATTGATAGCTACCTGTCGGAAATGAATAATGTCCTCTTGAAAAATTTTATTCTTTCAGAAAAAAAGAAAAACCTCGGAACCAGCGCGTAATGTGAGCGCCGGTTCCGAGGGAATGTGTTGCATGCTGCAACTTTGGATTTAACCTTCTTTCACACAACACGGAGCTTCTTTAGGAACTTCTGTTGGTCGAGAAACTCCAGTAGAGCGTCTTTATCTCCATGAATTTGTGGGTAGGTGATTTGCACCCTCTTGCCCTGGGGTGGGTGCTGGTGGTCGTTAGGACCGTCAGGACAGAGAACCAGGGTGTGGAAAGAGCCGTCTGAGGCTTTAGGCCTAGTGATGTTCCAGTAATCCCCACCGCGCCAAAAACACAGAGTGTCCCCGGTAGCGTCTTTCTTCGCTACCACGGCTTCCACTACAGCATAATATCTGTTCATCGCGTTATAGTCTGGTCCGCGCATTGTTGGCCTCCGATCTGGTTATAGGTTTGGCGTCTACTTTCATTTACCGTTTCCCTAAAGGACTTCTACCACGTTTCGCAACGAACGAGGCGCTGAATGGTTCCAGACCCCGGTGAATTTTCGGCTTGTGGTGGATACCCGCTTTCCGACGTTGTGCGAAACGGATGGTGGCGCGTGCTTCGGGCCACCGTGCTTGTGCGCCGATAACGCACGCTCCGCGCGATATAATCATCGCGCTCACGCTTTGAGGGTTTGTAAAACCATCCGCGGGGTGAATCCTCAAAATCATTTTTCCCTTCCGGATTGTCTCAAGCACCCCCGCCACTTCTTCCTGGGTGACATCGAGGAGGCCACACTGCGCTATGCGCAGTGTTTCTACCACCTGCACCTGGGTAATCAAGCGCGTCTCACTCGCAAGCACACCATCTTCCACCAAAAAGCCATGGGGGGGAATTTCGCCGTGCTTGTCTTTAAAAACCCTGTTGCCGCACTTACAGTTCAGCGAGCAATCCGGGTCAATGGGACACCATTCGAACGTTAACATGGGGGTATCCTTTCCTGCCCAACGGGCAGATGTGTAACTGATTGTGCCGTGTTGTCAAAGGGCGGCACAAAGACTGTGCGTGAGAATCGTTCGGAATGAACGGTCCTCGCCAGAATCTTCGGAAAACAAAAAACCGCCCTGCAGGAGGCGGCGAAGAAAAGTTCCTTTTATTGAAGAAAACAATCAACAACCACTCTCCTGCTGATAAGAGGTGGCCATGTACATTGTTACGCTGAAAATATGGGGGAAAATAGGTGTCATATGATTGTACTTAAACACTAGTCCTTTTTTTAAATACTGTCAAGCGCCCGTACAGGACATGGACTTTCCGGCTGGCTTTGTGCTTATTTAAACGCTATGATAACCTGATCAGACTCACCACCACGCAGGGAAAGGAGGAAAAACACAGCACAGAATCGGGGGGCTTCACATTTTTGATTCCGCGAGATTCAATTTTTTCGGCTTTTATTTGAGCATCACTTTGATATACTAAAGTGAAGAGTTAAGATAAGCGAGACGGGATATCTGCCGTAGGCATAGCTTATCTTGCTTAATTTACTTATCTCGCTTATCTTGCTCGACGGTATGCCCATCACCAGACCCCCCACATCCCTCCCCTCTTTTGTAGGCCCAAAAAATTCTCTTTCGAAACAACCACCAACACCGGATTCATTTGCGAAAGCTGTTGTTCAAATCGAACAAGAACAGTACACCCGCCAACGCTCCATTGCCCGGGCCGAGAAAAAAATGGCGCATATTGCGCATGTTCCTCAGAGTGTGCTTTCGGACCTCAAAAAACACAAAATTGAAAAATTCCATGGGATTATCGAACCCTACCTCAAACGCTCTTCACCCGGGCAACCGTTGATAAACGCCCAGGACCATCGTTTTATCTCCACTACCGCAGAACGGATGATCCGCCGCGGAGAGCTCAAACGCGCTGATAAACGCGACCTCGAACACGTCCTCAAAACACTCCGCGCGACGACTCATGTTTAGCGCCTGTCATCCTGATTTGACTCTGACAGCGCGACCCACAACATCATCAGCGGGAACACAATGGTCGCCGTCACAATTCTCTTCCATCGACGCGGCTCGACAATAAGCCTCCAGAGCCACTCAAACCCACGCTGAGCAACAATGGGTGGACTGCGTCGACTGGATCGCGATACAAAGTCGAGCGATCCACCCACCCCCATAAACACTCGAGCTTTAGGAAATTTCTCGCGATGGGCATCAATCCACATCTCTTGTTTGATTTGGCCAAAACCCACAATAATGATACACGCACCGCTTTTCTCAATCTGTTCGCACAGCCCCGCATCCTCGGCGGCATCATATTCAATTCCTTGTTGAGTGACACGGATCATCGACGGCCCATACTCAACGCCGACCCAAGAAAGCAAGGGATAATTTTTTTGAAGAACATGTTGAAGTGTCTCGGTGGCGCTGATCTTTCCGCCAAGGACAAAGATCGGAGTGTTCGCTGGCAGCGCCCTCAACAATGCCGGGAGGAGGTCGCTACCCGTCACACGCTCCCCAATCAAATGGGGGTAAAAAACAGACTGGAACGCGAACACTCCGAGCGTCTGCAGCCAAACAAGCGGCGTCTTCCATCGCGGGCGGATCCTCATACGACGCAAAAACCGTAAAGCCCAATGGATTCCAACCCCATCGATAACCGACCAATCCGAACGATTGAGAACCTGTGCAAATTGTGCGTGCCGACCTGCTGCAACAATAAACTCCGGATTCACTGTTGAAAGAACGCGCACCCTCTCCTGCACGAGAGCTGTGATCACGGAATGAATAATCTGGGGTTGACTATAGTGGTCAACCCGCACACCCGCAATCTGGCAGTGAAGAACGTTATCAACAGATCCCCCCATAAAACTATGCTATTATATATAAATATTGACACCGGATTCTTTCTAAGATACAGTTTTAGC
>OBOI01000551.1_pt1 | contig 12704 bp, 11 predicted proteins | sample 1670151 | NCBI WGS metagenome assembly OBOI01 (sample SAMEA104232303, study PRJEB22302) | sediment metagenome | biome: forest; feature: aquifer; material: sediment | place: USA | collected 2011-08-07 | depth 0.01 m | reverse complement strand
CGGCGAACACGGCGGGCACGGCGAGAAATCGTGGGTTTGCGACATACGCGCCTTCGCCCGATGGGTGAGTTCGTGAATGTTTCTCTTCGCTTGCAGTTTCGCCGTGTCGCCGTGTTCGCCGTGGTTAAATTCAGATTTCCCCTGCTCAGTTCCGCTTCACCAGCTTGAACTGCGCGACCATGGACTTGAGCGTCCCGGCGGTGCGGGAAAGGTCCTCGACCGTCTGCCAGGCTTCCAGCGCCACCGAGGTGTTCTGCTCGATGAGGGATGAGATTTTCTCCATGTTGGCGGAGACGTCCTCGCTGGCGGCGGCCTGTTGTCTTGCGGCGGTGGCGATATGTTCGGACATGCTGGCGACGTTCTCGCTCGACGACTTGATCTCGTCCAGCCCGCCGACGCTGGCGCGCATCATGCCGATGCCCTGTTCGACCTCCTGCACCGCCTGCCCCATGGAGCCGACCGCACTGTCGGTGACCTGGCGGAACTCCGCCACGGTGGCCGTGATGTCCGAGGTTGAGGCGGTGGTGCGCTCGGCGAGTTTGCGCACTTCGTCGGCGACCACCGCGAAGCCCCGGCCCTGCTCGCCAGCGCGGGCGGCCTCGATGGCGGCATTCAGCGCCAGGAGGTTGGTCTGGTCGGCGATTTCCTTGATGGTGTTGGTGATGTCGCCGATCTTCTGGATGGCGTGGTTCAGGTCGCCGATGCTGGCGCTGGAAGCCTGAACCGCAGTGACGACGCGGGAGGTGGCATCCATGCTCTTCGACATGCTGGTGGTGCTCTCGCCGACCAGCGAGCGCGAATGATCGGCGGCTTCGGCAGTGCGACCGGCGCTGCTGGCAACTTCCGCCACTGTCGCGGTGAATTCCTCGGTCGTCGCCGCCACGCTCTGGACGCGGTCGCGCTGTTCGCGCGACTGGTCGACCACATGGTTCATTTCGTCGGTGAGGCGTTGGCACTGGTCGTCGATGGCGCCTGAGGCGAGGCGGATTTCGTCCAGCATGACCTTGAGATGCACCTGCATGGTCGCCAAGGCGTGCATCAGGCGGCCCGCTTCGTCCTGCCCGGAGATATCGATCTCGTCGGTGAGGATGTTCTGGGAAATGCGGTCGAAATGGCCGATGGCGCGACGGATAGGCTCGACGATGGCTTTCACCAGGACGGTCGCGGCAATGACCACCAGCAGCAAACCGGCCAGGGTGCCGAAAATGCCAAAGTTCCGGATGAGCTGGAAGCGCTCCTGAGAGGCCTGGAAGTCCTTGTCTCCTGAGTCGGCGAGATACTGTTCGAGCGCATCGCCGCGGGTCTGGACTTCCTTGTAAAGCGGGTTGACCTTGGTCAATAGCAAGACGCTGGCCTTTTCGTAATCGCCGGCCTTGAGCGCCTCACGCGCCAGATTGATGCCTTCGCGCGAAAAAGCATCGCGTGCCTCGAAGAAGGCGTTGGCAAGAGACTCCTCCGCGGTGGGCTTCTTGTGTCGAGAATACTCGGCACGCAGACTTTCGATCAATTCCAGGTTCTTGAGCGTGGCATCGACGTGTATATCGACCGGGTGGTCGTGCATCTTCGAGAGTGCATTGGCCGGGTTGTGCTGTAGGCCGAGCATGATCTGGGAACGGTTGTCCCCCATGCGCTCCACCATCTTGGCAACGGCGAGCGAGGGCTTCAGATGTTCCTGATAGGCTTCATTGAGGTCCTGATTGCCGAGGAAAACGCCGCCGATGCCGACCGTGGCACCGCCGACGATCATCAGTGCCATGAAGGCCATCACCGCCATCAGGCGCGCGCGCAGGCTGATGCGCTTCGCCCAGCTTCCCTTCGCGTCTATCGTCGCCTTGCTGCGATTGAGTTCGGCATACAGCGCCTCGGCTGCCTTGATCTGGGCGCGCGATGGCTCGGAGCGCACTGACATGTAGCCGACGGCCTGATCGTTTTCACGTACCGGCACGACGAAGGCGTCGACCCAGTAGTGGTCGCCGCTCTTGGCGCGGTTCTTGACGACGCCGCGCCAGGGGCGCCCGTCCTTGATCGTGTCCCACAGATACTGGAAGGCTGCCGGCGGCATGTCGGGGTGCCGAACGATATTGTGATTCTTGCCCATCAACTCGTCGGCGGAAAAGCCCGAGAGTTCGATGAAGGCATCGTTGGCGTAGGTGATGATCCCCTTCATATCCGTCTTGGAGACGAGATATTTCCCCGAGGGGAACGGCTTTTCCTGCTGTGTGACCGGCTGGTTTATTTTCATTGGCCCAAGTCCTGTGTCAGATAGAGTCTGGGAATCGGGCAGGTTCGGGGGGCCGATTCGCAATGACAGTTATTCCGCAACTGTTTGTGCGGTATCGATATTTGTCGGAATAGCTCCGATGGAATATCGATTGTTAATTGTCCCGGAAATGTCCCGGGACAAAAATGCGAGCAGAAGCGGAATTGGCGGGCATTTCGCAGCCGTCGGCCCGGCGGGCGACGGCCTATCCGGTCGTTCCGGAACCCGGTTTCGAGAGATTTCGGCGCAAAACCCGCATCGCCGAGGATTCGAAGCCGATTCGTCCGTAAAACGCGAGCGCCGCGGCGTTGTCCTTGTCGGCCAGCAGGGTGACGCGGGCCATTCCCGCGTCGGCGGCCCAGGCGAGCACGTGGTCCACCAGCCGGCGGCCCAGGCCGTGTCCGCGCAACGAGGCCTTCACGATCACGTCTTCGAGCAGTACGACAGCCCCGCCTTCGGCGGTGCTGACGGTAATCAGCGCATTGGCCATGCCGGCCACCGTGCCATCGACCCGCAACACGAACAGTCGCCCGATCCCGGGGGTGTCGAGAATCAGGCGCAGGCCGCGCAACTGCTTCCCGCGCTCGGGACGGAAATCGCTCTCCAGCGTGAATAGCTCGTAGAGCAAGTCGGCCAGGGCGTCGAGGTCGGCGGCGGTGGCGAAGTCGATTTCAATATTCATGATCATCCGATCAGTGCGACGGCCTTGATCTGCACCCAGACGTCAAGTCCCGGCGTCAGTTCGAGTGCGGCGGCGGAACGGCGCGTCAGGCGGGCGACCAGAGGGGAGGCGCCGACGTCGAGACGCACCAGGACCAGGGCAGGGTGGGTGTCGTCGGCCATGGCGAGGACGCGGGCCGGCAGCGTATTGAGAATGCTGCTGCCTTCAATTCTCCCGCGGGCGAGGCTGACGTCGCGGGCCAGTATCCGGATGCGGGCGCGATGACCGACGGGCAGGCCGCTGTCCCTCACCCAAAGACTGCCGCCCGCAAACTCGACGCGGGCCAGGTGCCAAGTGTCGTCGCGCTCCGCTACGGTGGCGTCGAGCACCACGCCGGCGTCTTCGCCGAGGCGGATCGGCAGATCGAGACGCGCCAGCGTTTCAGTCAGCGGGCCGGCGGCAAGCGCGCGGCCGGCGTCGAGCACGACGAGATGGTCGGCCAGCCGCGCCACTTCGTCCGGCGCGTGGCTGACGTAGAGCACGGGAATCTCCAGTTCGTCGTGCAGGCGTTCCAGATAGGGCAGGATTTCCTGCTTCCGCTCGTGATCCAGCGCCGCCAGCGGTTCGTCCATCAGCAGCAGGCGCGGGCTGGTCAGCAGCGCGCGCGCAATCGCCACGCGCTGGCGCTCGCCGCCGGAAAGGCGTTCGGGCAGGCGGTCGAGCAGTCGCCCGATGCCGAGCAGTTCGATCACGTGGTCGGCGGTAACGCGCTGCTGCGCCTTGGCGACGCGCTTCATGCCGTAGTCGAGGTTGCGTTGTACGCTCAGGTGCGGGAAGAGGCTTGCCTCCTGAAACACGTAGCCGAGCGGGCGCCGGTGGGTGGGCAGGAACAGGCCTCGGTCATCGTCCTGCCATGCCTCGCCATTGACCTCCAGAAATCCGCCCGGCGCGCGCTCCAATCCCGCAATGGCCCGCAGGACGGTCGTCTTGCCGGAGCCGGAAGGCCCGAACAGCGCGGTGACGCCGCGTTCCGGCAGCGTGAGGTCGACGTCGAGCGCGAAGCCCGGATAGCTCAGGCGGAAGCGGGCGCGCAGGCTCATCGCGTGCGGCCCCAACTGCGTCCGTTCAGCATCAGCAGCACCGCGAACGAGAAGACCAGCATGCCGCCCGCCAGCCAGTGGGCGTGGCCGTATTCCATGGCCTCGACATGGTTGTAGATCGCCATCGACAGCACCTGCGTCTGGCCTGGAATGTTGCCGCCCATCATCAGCACGACGCCGAACTCGCCCACGGTGTGGGCGAAGCCGAGAATTGCGGCGGTGATGAAACCGGGACGCGCCAGCGGCAGCACGACCGAGAAGAAGGCGTCGAGCGGTGAAGCGCGCAGCGTAGCGGCAGCTTCCAGCGGCCGTTCGCCGATGGCGGCGAAGGCTTGTTGCAGCGGTTGCACGACGAAGGGCATCGAATAGATCATCGACGCGACTACCAGGCCGGAAAAGGTGAAGGGCAGCAGCCCCAGTCCCGCCGCCTGGGTGAGCCGGCCCAGTGGTCCTTCCGGCCCGAGCAGCACCAGCAGGTAGAAGCCCAGCACCGTGGGCGGCAGGACCAGAGGCAGAGTCACCAGCGCGCCGACGATGCCCTTGAGCCGGCAGCGGGAGCGCACCAGCCACCACGCCATGGGCGTGGCGACGACGAGCAGCAGCGCGGTGGTCAGCGTTGCCAGCTTGAGGGTGAGCCAGATTGCGGCGAGGTCGGCGGGGTTCATGGGTGGATGAAGGCGATTTTATGTCGGGATTGCAACGCAAGGACGGCGCTTACGTTCCCTGAGCGAGTTTCGCGCCCGCGCTCGCTGGCCCCGTCAGAATTCGTAGCCGTAGGACTGGATGACGGCGCGGGCCTTGTCGCTACGCAGGTATTTCATCAGCGCGGCGGCGGCGGGCTTGTCGTGGCCCTTGTTCAGCAACACCGCGTCCTGGCGGAGGGTCTGGTAAAGACTGGCCGGCACGATCCAGGCCGACCCCTCGGCGATCCGACCGTCCTTATAGACCTGCGACAAGGCGATGAAGCCGAGTTCGGCGTTGCCGGTGGCGACGAACTGGCGTGCCTGCGCAATGTTCTCGGCTGCGACGAACTTCGGCCGGACGGCCTCGATCAGCTTGAGGGCCGTCAGCGCCTCTACCGCAGCGGCCCCGTAGGGGGCGAGCTTGGGGCTGGCGAGCGCGAGGTGCGTGAACTCGCCTTTCTTCAATACCTCGCCCGTGTCGTCGATATAGCCAGGTTTGGCCGACCACAGCACGAGCTTGCCTATGGCATACGTAAAACCACTGCCGGCCACCGCGGCGCCTTCTTGCGCCAGCTTGGCCGGTGTCTCGGCGTCGGCGGCAAGCAGTATCTCGAAGGGGGCGCCGTGCTTGATCTGGGCGTAGAACTTGCCGGTCGAGCCGAAGGCGAGCACGGCCCGGTGGCCGGTTTCCTTCTCAAAGTCGGCGGCAATCCGCTGCATTGGTGCCGTGAAGTTGGCGGCGACCGCGACCTGGGTTTCGTCTGCGCGAGCCATGGTGAACGTGAGCGCCATCAGGGCGAGACTCGCGAGCCGGCGGACCTTCATGATTCCTCTCCGAAGCAGATGCCGTAATCGCAGCACTGCGCGCAATGGGGCGACTTGCAGACCGGCACTTCGGCGCGTTCGCAGAGTTGGCGGTAGAAGAACTTCTTCCACTTCATGTCGCCCGTGTTCTTGGCCGCCAGCGTCGGGAAGTGTTCGCGCATCAGTTCGGAGAGCAGCTTGCGGCTGGGCAGACCCATGTCTTGCCACAAGTGGTTCTCTCCCATCGCGGCCGTGGCGATGGCGTAGGCGAGCCAGGCGCCGGGCTCGCTGGGCGTCGCCCGGTGTTCGAGCAGGAGGGCGACCAGTTCGTCGAATTCGTCGCACGCTGCCGACGCTGTTTCCGGCTCGCCGTTGGCAAGGCTGACGCCGAGAAAAAACTCGTTCATCAGCTTCTGGAAGCGGGCTTCCGAGAGGCCGCGGATCAGCGGCTGCCGGCCCGTACGCAGGGCATGGCCGACGATGCCGGCGTAAGCCAGCGTCGCCGGGTCGTTCGGCCGCCGGGCGCGGGAGATCAGATCGAGTGAAGGTGTGGTCATGGTCGTTGTCGTGTTCACTTCATGTCTTAAGCAAGACTCTTTCCAGCTTTGCCGATGGCAGGAATCTGTGGCTGCCGCGACGATTGGTGTCGTCGGCTTGTAGCGTTGGCGACAATTTTCGCGCGTCAACCTTGCCAGTGTCTTACGGAATGGAAATTGCATACGGATAAAAAGTCCACGCAATCCGTGTGAAATCCGACAAACCCGCCCCAGGCTGGTGATTCCGCGAGCCTGAATCACACCGCAATGGTGCGGGAGCATCCATCCAGAGGAGGAGCGCCTCATGACCCGATACAAGAATATCGAACTCGAAGCCCGCCTCGGCGGCGTCATTCGTCACATGAACGCCGTCGAGGAATACCGCGAGGTGCTGCAAAACCTCCAGGCCATGTGGGACAACCTGACGCTGCTGGGCCAACTCTCCGGCACCGGCACCGACATGAGCGGCACCCGCCAGGCCTTCGCCCAGCTCACCGGCAGCCTGCTCAACCACCTGGGTTCGGAAACCCTCGAAAAGAGCGTGCTGGAAATGACCGCCAAGGCGCAGGTCGCCATCGACATCCTCGTGCGCAACCTGTTCGAGCGCACCGCCGACATCGGTTTCCTCGCCACCGACGAGGATGTGCGCAAGTTCATCGCCGACTGCCGCGTGCTCACCGGCAACATCCACTCGGAGAAACAGCTCGATGTCGAGCGCGAACGGCTCAAGGCGCGCTTCGCCGAATACGTGGCGAAGTATTCGGTCTATTCCGACATCGTGCTGCTCGACACCGACGGCCGCGTGCTGGCGCGCCTGGACGAAGCGGTGGATGTGGAGCGCAGCGCCGACCCGCTGGTGGCCGCGGCCATCGGCACGACCGCGGCCTACGTCGAGACTTACGGGCCTTGCGACCTGCTGCCGCAGCGCGGGCGCGCGCTGGTCTATTCCTATCGCGTCGCCGACGCCGAAGGCAGACCCATCGGCGTGCTCTGCCTGTGCTTCCGTTTCGAGAACGAAATGGAGCGCATCTTCGCCAATCTGGCGACGCCGGACGACTGGTCGGTGATCCTGCTGCTCGACGCCGAAGGCCAGGTCATCGCCAGTTCCGACGGCTTTCATATTCCGGTCGGCGCGAAACTGGAGCCCGTTCTCGACGAGGACTACCGCATCGTCCGCTTCGGCGCCCAGGAGTATCTCGCCAAAACCCGGCCGACCAAGGGCTACCAGGGCTACATGGGGCCGGGCTGGACCGGCCACGTCATGCTGCCGGTGCAGCATGCCTTCAACAAGGACGCGTCCGAAATGCTTCAGGGCGTCGATGTCGCCGTGCTGGCGGCGGTGATGGGCAGTCCGGCGCTGTTCGGCGATGCGCTGCGCAGCATTCCGGCCCAGGCCGAGCGCATCCAGCGCGACCTCAACCGCTCGGTGTGGAACGGCAACGTGCGCCAGAGCAGCGCGAAGCAGGCGCTGAATCCTTCGTTCTCGAAGATACTGCTCTGGGAGATCAGCAACACCGGCGCGCGCACCAAGGATGTGTTCGAGCGCTCCATCGCCAATCTGCACGAGACCGTGGTCTCGGCCATCCTCCAGGAAAGCCGCTTCCTGGCCTCGCTCGCCATCGACATCATGGACCGCAACCTCTACGAGCGCGCCAACGACTGCCGCTGGTGGGCCCTGACCTCCGCCTTTCGCGAGTTGCTGGCACTGCCGGAAATGCCGGCGGACGGTGCTGCGCGCATGGGCGCCATCCTGCAAACCATCAACGGCCTCTACACCGTCTATAGCAATCTCGTCGTCTTCGATACGCAGGGTCGGGTGCTGGCCGTCTCGCAAGCGTCCGAAGCGGCCTGGGTCGGGCGCACGGTGGGCGCGGACTGGGTGCGCCATGTGCTGGCGCTGTCCGATTCCCAGGGCTACGCGGTTTCGCCCTTCGGCGCCACACCGCTTTACGGCGGGCGCCATACCTACGTCTATGGCGCCGCGATCCGCGCGCCGGACGGCGACCGGGTCGTCGGTGGCGTTGCCATCGTCTTCGACGGTGCGCCGCAGTTTGCCGCCATGCTGAAGGACGCTCTGCCGTGCAACGACGCCGGCGAGTTGCATGCGGGCTGTTTCGGTCTTTTCGTCGAGCGCGACGGCAGCATCGTCGCCTGCTCCGACGACAGCTTCCGTCCCGGCGAGCGCCTGCCATTCGACGACGGCTTCCTGACCCTGAAGCAAGGCGAAGGCCGCGCCGGCGTGGTGCGCCTGGGCGAACGCTACTTCGCCGTCGGCGCCAGAATGTCGTCGGGCTACCGCGAATTCAAGGGCGAGGGCGACCCCTATCAGAACGACGTCGCCGCGCTGGTTTTCGTGCCGCTGTGCGAGGCGGTGGCGCAAAGGCCGCAAACGGAGATTCCGCGGCTGACGATACGCTCCGACCGCGCCATCGACGGCGAATCCGTCGAGATTGCCACCTTCCATGTCGGTCAGACCTGGTTCGGACTGCGCTCGGCGCAAGTGGTCGAAGCCATGGACAAGGTCGGCATGACCTGCGTGCCCGGCGCCGGTTCGGACTTCGCCGGCTACCTGATGTACCACAGCGTGCCTATTCCCGTATTTGACATCCGCGACATGGCTAACGCCGGCCCGGCGCGGGAAGGCGCGCAGCACCAGGTCATCATCCTCCGTAAAGGCGAAGCCACCCATTTCGGCATCCTCGCCGACGGCCTCGGCGAAATCCCCGAGGTGGCCGCCGCCAGGCTGCGGCCGCTGCCGCCGATGCTGGCCGGCGGCAACGTGCTGGCCGAATCCATCGTCAGCACCGAGTCACCCAAGGACGAACACCTGCTGCTGGTGCTGGGCGTGGATCGCATCGCGGCCAGGCTGGTGGTGGCCAGCGGCGAGGTGGCCGCGGCAATTCCGTTGGCGGCGCGACGCGATGCGGCCGCGCTTGCGGCATTTTCCGAACAGAAAGGGGCGTGACATGAATTCGCTGCTGAACACACTCAAGGGGCTGCTGCTGCTGCTCGTCGTCGTTTGCGTCGCGGGTTTCACCGCGCTGTTTCTGCAAGGGCAATTCGCGTTACGCGGGCTGGAGCATGCCGCCGTGCAAATGGGCGACGGCAAGGATATCGTGGCCGATATTCTGCCGCCGCCGCTTTACATTATCGAAGCGCATCTCGTCGCCTACCAATTGCTCGATACGCCGGTCGCCGAGCGTACGGCATTGGCCCAACGCTTCAAGCAGTTGAAGAAGGACTTCGACGACCGCAATGCCTACTGGCAAGGAAAACGCCAGGACGTGGACAGCGTGGTGACCGAGTCGCTCCTGGGCGCGCAAAAGTCCAAAGGCGAGGCGTACTGGGATCGGCTCGAAAAGGCCTTCCTGCCGGCGCTGCTGGCCGGCCGCGACGACGAGGCGCGACATGCGTTTGCCGAACTCGGTACGCTCTACACCGCCCACCGCAACGGCGTCGATGCAACGGTGAAAGTCGCGGGCAGTTGGGCCGAAGCGCGCCTGGCGGATTTGTCGGCGACGACGCAGCGCACGCTGTGGATCTTATCCGCCGTCGCGGCGCTTTGCGTCGTTGTCGCCATTGCGATCTACCTTGTCGTCGCCGGTCGCGTCTCGCGCCTGTTGGGCGCGGAACCCGAGGAATTGCGGTCCGAAATGGTACGGCTGGCGGCGGGTGACTTGCGGCCGTCGTTGAAATCCGCCGTCGAAGGAAGCGTTTTCGGTGCGCTCAAGCATGCGCAGGAGCGCATCCGGGCGCTGGTCGAGCAGACTTCGCGGCAGTCGCAGACCGTCGACAGCCAGGTGACGGGCGTTCAACTCACGCTTTCCGACCTGGAGCGCAACGCCAATGAACTGGCCGACACGGCGATGGCGACCAGTGCCGCGATGGAAGAGATATCCGCCAGTATCGCGATGATTCTCGATCAGGCGAACCATGTCGAAGGCGCGGTTGCCGAGGCCGGTCGCGATGCCGCGCGCGGCAATCAGGCGCGCGAGGACAACCTGGCGAGCGTGGAGCGCATCGCCCAGGCCAGCAAGCGGGCGCAGGATTCGGTGGCCGTGCTCGGCGAACATTCCAAGGAGGTGACCGGCATCGTTCAGACCATACGCGCGATAGCGGAACAGACCAATCTGCTGGCGCTCAACGCCGCCATCGAGGCGGCCCGTGCCGGCGAGCAGGGGCGCGGCTTTGCCGTGGTGGCCGACGAGGTGCGCAAGCTCGCCGAGAGCACGACGACGGCGACCGAGGAAATCTCCAAGCTGATCGGCACCATCCATAGCGGCATCGGCGATGCCGTCCAGGCGATCAACGCCAGCGTCAAGGATATCGACGCCGGTCGGCGCAGTGCGGGCGATGCCGGTGCTGCGCTGCTGTCGATACGCGACCGCATCGAGGCGACGGTCGCCGCGGTGGCGGATATCGTCGGCGCCACGCGCGAAGTTGACGCGGCGACGCGGCAGATTGCCGGAAACATGTCCAGAGTCAGTTCCCTGGCCGACAGCGGCAACGCCGCCTCGCGCAATACCGCCCAGGCCGGGCGGGTGCTGGGTGACGTTTCGGTACAGTTGAACCAGGCGCTGAAGGCGTTCAGCTATTGAAACGGACGCCAGGCCGATGGCCGTGCCTCCGACCATCGGCGGGTCGGATCAGCGCTTTGCCTTATCCACCGTCACGCGGATCTCGCCTGGCTTCGGATGGGCGTCCGACGGCAACGAAATGCTGATGCGCACGTCGATCACTTCGTTGGCCGGCTTCCAGGTCTTGCCGTCTTCGCTGACCCAGTTGCGGTAGATGTAGAGGTCGCCGGGCAGGGTGGCGTTGAGCGTCTGGTCGGCGCCGCTGGCTAGCGCCGTGCCTTCGATGATCACGCGGCCGGGAATCGGTTTTCCCTTGGGCAGCTTGAAGATGAACTCGCCGGCCGGCGGCGTGGCGGGAAACTCGACGACCGGCAGGCTGGCCAGTTTTTCCTCGGAGGGCGGGAACATCGTGGCGCAGCCGGCGAGAGACAGTGCGACGAGGCCCAACAGAGCGCGACGGGACATGGGAACTCCTTTCAGTGGGTGGGAGAGGGAATCGGGTCGGACGGGGCCGGGCCCGCGGTGGTTTCGGTTCTGGCCGGCAGTAAGGCGGACAGGTTGGCGACGTAGGCGGCGAATGCGTCGCGGCCTGCGGGGGCCAGGGTGAAGACGGTTTGGGGACGCCCGGCGGTCGAGGTTTCCTTGCGGCATTCGAGGTAGCCGGCATCGAGCAGCTTGGTCAGGTGGGCGTCGAGATTGCCGTCGGTAACGCCGAGCGCGCGTTTGAGTTCAGCGAAGGTCGCTTCGCAGCGGCCGGCGAGGTAAGCGGCGATTTGGGTGCGCACGGGCTGGTGCAGCAAGGCGTCCAGCAGGGGCAGGGTCATGGTTGCTCTCCTTGGAAGGTGAAGACGCTGTGCATGCGTATCTCCGGTTTGCCGTCCGCGATTTCCGGGCGGATGCGGTCGATGCGCAGATAGAGCACGCCATCGCGAACCGCGTGCCACGGGCCGTCGTCGAAACGGTAGCGGCCGTCGGGCTGGCCGCCGGTCAGCGCCACCTCGGTGGCGCGCGTCACGCGCACCGGCAGCGACGTTTCCGCAGGGATATCCACCAGTGCGCTGTTCATGTCGATGTACAAGGGCACGACGCTGCCGGCGGGCAGACTCAAGCTTGCCGTCGGCAACGACGCACTCGACGCGTAGCGGGCGACGGCCAATGCCGGGGCGATGACCACGGCGAGCCAGAGTGCGACTGCGAGCGCGCGGCGCCCGGTATGGCTGTCGTCGGCGCGCGCGGTGAGCCAGCCGGCGAAGGGCAGGCCGATGGCGAAGCAGGAGGCGGTGAGCCAGCGCGCGCCGCCCATCGGCATGCCCGAGGCCAGGCCGATGACGCCGAGCAGGATTGTGGCCAGCCCGATCCACTCGACCAGCGGCCGCGAGAACAAGCCGAAGAAGAAGATGCCCAGGCCCAGCAGCACCGTCCACAGCGCGTAGATCATCACGCCGCCGCCGTGGAAGAACATGGCGAAGGTGGACAGCGTGCCCAGTGCCAGCAGCATCCACCAGGCGCGGGTGATCTGCGCCTGGGCGAAGGGTAGCGTCTCTGCGCGTGCCCGCCGCGCCCGCCGCGTCAGGCGGTGATCGAGCCAGGACATGGCTCCCAGCCAGATGGTGAGCCAGGCGAACAGGGCGATGGCGCGCTGGGTGTTGTCGGGAAAAGTGTCCGGGTTGATCGCCAGATCGGTGAAGGCGCACAAGCCGCCGCCGACCATGCCCCAGAGCAGCAGGCTGTGGCGTTCAAGTTCGACACAGCGATGGCCGGCGGCGAGCATGGCCTGGATGGACTGGAGTTGCTGCAAATGCGGCGACATGGGGCTCTCCTGAATCAACTGCGGCGGTATTCGCAAAGTGTCAGCGCGCCCGTCCCTTCAAGGTAGGCGGGCGCCTGGGCGGGGGTGACGCAGCGGCTGTTGCGGCCTTTCACGATCCAGGCACCGTTGACGCTACGGCTTTCCTCGACCCTGTCGGGCCGGGTGGCCGCGGCGACGGCGGCCTCGACAGTTAGCCGCGGCGGCTGTGGCGCCGCGTTCGCTGCCGGTCGAGCTTCGCGGGCGATGGCCCTTGCGCTGGCGAGGGCGGCGGCG
>OBOI01000550.1_pt1 | contig 12711 bp, 13 predicted proteins | sample 1670151 | NCBI WGS metagenome assembly OBOI01 (sample SAMEA104232303, study PRJEB22302) | sediment metagenome | biome: forest; feature: aquifer; material: sediment | place: USA | collected 2011-08-07 | depth 0.01 m | reverse complement strand
CACGTAATGAACGATTGGTCGTTATCGTTTTGGATTCATCGGTTGTATCTTCGCTCTCTAAACGAGTATAGTGTGAAAGTAATCTTGAAACCGGAGAAGAATAAACAGTGAAACAATCACAGTGAAACAATCAAGTTGTATTTTTAGAGTTTTACAATTATCTTTCTTTCAACAAACAATAACTTATCCCGAAGGGATGGATTCCCATAAAGGAAGAATCATGAAACAACTTATCGTTCTCTTCACATTAATTTTTACAGTCTCAGCATTTGCCGGCGATAAAACAATCAAATTAAGCGTCAACGGGATGACCTGTAACAGCTGCGCGTCAACAGTTGAAAAAGCATTAAAGGGAGTCGATGGTGTTTCCGATGCCAAAGTGGATCTGAACCAAAAATTCGCCACCGTCACTCTTGCAAGCAACAGCAAAACCACGACGGCGATGCTCGTCAAAGCAGTTGACAAAACTGGATTCACCGCCATCGAGGGAAAACCGGATACAAAAAAAGAACAGTCGGTAAAACAATCGGATGACGGATGCGGAGATGGATGCTGCGAACCGGGTGAATACAAAAAGGAGATGAAGAATACAAAGAAAACGAAAAAGGAAGTGAAGAAATCGTGAACGCACACATTTGTCAAGTTTTCAAGATGTGACAAATTTTCCACTCAACACAATCTTCTTCGTTGATACCGCATTCCCCGATTTGAGTTGATAGAAATAGAGACCGCCGGATCATCCTGCTCCGTTAAATGGAATTTGATAATCTCCTTTCCCCGCCGTTCTTACGAAAATTTGTCCCGTACTCTTTCTCCCAAAGTTTCCCAAAATTTTATTCTCCAATTTCTTGCAATAATGACTCGTCTTATGTAATATTCCAAAAGAGGTTGTACTTCGTAATTTCCGTTTACAAATTATACAAAGGAGTTCCGCCACATGAAGGACGAAAAGCCCTCAATTCCAATTCCTGTTCAAGATGAACTGTACTATCCTTCCCCCGAAGTTATAGCTCAAGCAAATGTTAAAGATCCCGACGCAGTCAGAAAAGAAGCAGCGCAAGACATCGAAGCATACTGGGCAAAACGCGCCGAAGAATTGGATTGGTATAAAAAGTGGGATAAAGTGCTGGACGAATCGAATAAACCTTTTTATCAATGGTTTGTCGGCGGCAAAACGAACATCGTTTTAAACGCCTTAGATCGGCATGTAAAGACATGGCGCAGAAATAAACTGGCGTTGATCTGGGAAAGTGAAAAAGGCGAACTCCGCACGATGTCCTATCACGCATTGAATCGTGAAGTGTGCAAGTTTGCAAATGTCCTTAAGAGCATGGGAATCAGCAAGGGTGATCGCGTCACGATCTACATGCCTCGCATTCCCGAAACGGTGATCGCCATGCTCGCCACGGCAAAGATCGGCGCTGTGCATTCCGTCGTTTATGGAGGATTTTCGGTCGAAGCGCTCCATGGTCGCATCGAAGACAGTGAATCGAAAGTGATCATTACTGCCGACGGCGGAAATATGAACGGAAAAAAAGTTGAGTTGAAAAAAATTGTCGATGAAGCATTGCAGCGCACCGGCGCACCGGAAAACGTCGTTGTCGTCAAACATCTCGGCATCGAAGTCAACATGGAAGCAGGACGCGACTATTGGTATCACGAATTGATGTCGCTTCCACTTACACGAAATAGTTTGAAATGCGAAACCGAAGTGATGGATGCGGAAGATCCGCTTTTCATTCTCTACACTTCCGGCACAACAGGAAAACCCAAAGCAATTCTTCACACACACGGCGGATATTCTGTCGGTATCCACGCCACCCTAAAAGATGTGTTCGATCTAAAGGAAGAAGATCGTTGGTGGTGTACCGCCGATCCGGGATGGATCACAGGACATTCATACATCGTTTATGCACCATTGATTGCCGGAGCAACGTCGTTTCTATATGAAGGCGCGCCAACATATCCGTATCCCGATCGGTGGTGGACGATGATCGAGAAATACGGCATCACGATCTTCTATTCAACTCCAACGGCAATTCGTGGATTGATGCGTTTCGGCGAAGCCTGGCCCAACCGACATGACCTTTCCACACTTCGTTTGCTCGGAAGTGTCGGCGAACCGATTAATCCCGAAGCATGGCGATGGTTCTACAAACATATCGGAAAAGAAAAATGTCCAATCATGGACACATGGTGGCAGACGGAAACCGGTATGTTCATGATGGCACCGATGCCCGCATCGCCGTTAAAACCCGGTTCTGCAACAAAACCATTACCCGGAATTGATGCTGATGTTGTCAGTGAAGACGGAAAACCTGTTGCACCTGGCGAAGAAGGATTTTTGATCTTGAAAAATCCATGGCCCGCAATGATGCGAACAATCTATAAAGACCCCGAACGGTACGTCAACACATATTGGAGTAAATTTCCCGGAGTATATTTTGCCGGCGATTCTGCACGAAAAGACAAAGACGGATATTTTTGGGTGATCGGTCGCGTTGATGATGTCATCAAAGTCAGCGGCTATCGTTTAGGAACCGCCGAAATTGAATCTGCTTTTATCACACATCATGCCGTTGCAGAAGCCGCAGTCATCGGTCTGCCGCACGAACTGAAAGGGATGGCGATCCACGCCTATCTTATCTTAAAATCAGGCAATGAACCAAACGAATCACTCGTAGAAGATCTTCGCAAGCACATCGCTCACGAATTGGGACCGATCGCAAAACCGGAAAAAATCGAATTCGTGAAATCGTTGCCAAAAACCCGGAGCGGAAAGATCATGCGCCGCGTACTGAAGGCAAGGGCACAAGGAATGAGCGAAGGGGATATTTCGACGCTGGAAGAGTAAATAGTGAGCACCGAAAAAATATGTCACGCTTCGACTCCGCTCAGCGCGACATGCGTTTTGGGTATATATTCAGCATACATACGTATCATCCCGAGCGGAGTCGAGGGATGACGTTTTAAGACTTTTTCAGTGGGAACTAAATAACAATCCTTGTCATGATTTCGAATCTTGACAAGGATTTCTGGATGAACGGTTGCAAAACCGTTCTAATTTTTTTTGAAAGAACGTACGCCCGTCCGTTCCTATTTTAATTTTATTTGCACAGATGGGCATCCGCGCCTACGAACGGGTACCATTTATTTCAGCAAATCGCTAAACAAATTCCAACCCAAAACCGCACTGACGATCAGCAGCAACACTCCAAATATTTTTGATACTTTTTGGATTCGCTGATGATCGAATTTCATCTTCTGCCTTTCCACGAGTTCGATCAGGGTAATGAACCACGCGGACACCCCTGCTCCCGTCCCTACGGCAAAAAGCGAATTATCATAAAACGTCGGATCGATAACTCTGTAACTGTGAACAATACCGGCAATGGTCACCCAATATGCCAGGAAGGACGGATTAGAGAGATACATTGCCATACCGAGCAAAAAGTAGCGCTTGAATCCCGGCGCATCTTCTTCTTTCGGCTGGAGATGAGGCTCGGGAATTTTGAAGAATGTTGTTCTGATGCCGAAGAAAAGAAAGATGAGAAAAGTTGCAATGCGGAATGCCAATTCCAGATGTGCGTTTGTGAGAAGCGTTGAGATACCGAACACTGCCGCGGAACAATATACAATATCCATCAACGCTGAACCGCCGCCGATCATCAGCGCTTGACCGGTGCGATTATGCAGCGCTTTCATCATCACCGCAAGATTGATCGGACCGACGGGAATTGTTGTCAGATAACCGATAATAAAACCAACAACGAATGCAATCATTAATGCTCAAGAATAGTGACGAAACAGTATTAGATAATGAAGTTTACAGGAAAGTGCAAGTGGGAATTAAAAATTGACAATTGAAAATGGAAAATTGCTTTTAAAGTGCTGGCTCTAATTGTTCCGCATGTTCAAACGTTGCAGGGTCAATAAATCCTATCTCTTTCACCGAAAGCAGAATATCAATGATCGGCTGAGCTTCGTAATAGACCATTAAATGATTGCGAAGTTTGGAAGCGTTCGCTTCGCCTTTCAAATATCCGACATAAAATTTTCGCATTTCGATTACGGCGCGCCGTTCGCCTTTGCGTTCAACAGATAGTTTTAAGAGTTCCACACATTTATCAATTCGTTCTGCCAGCGTACGTTTCGGTGTAACTTCTCCCGTTGCAAAATAATGTTTCGTATCGGCAAAGATCCACGGATTATCGATAGCACCACGACCAATCATCACGCCGTCACACCCTGTTTCGTTAAAGACGTTTTCGATTTGCCGTGGTTCGGCAATACTTCCGTTGACAAAAATCGGGATTGAAACTGTTTGTTTAATTTTCGGAATCCATGAATAATCCGGGATGCCTTGATGTCCCTGCGCACGGGTACGACAGTGCACGGTGAGTCCTTGCACTCCGATCCCTTCAAGCATCCGTGCAACCTCCACGATACGGATCGAATGTTCATCCCAGCCAAGCCGCGTCTTCACTGTCACCGGAAGTTTTGTCGCCTTCACCACATTGCCGACGATACGCTCCATGCGTGGCAAATTTTTCAACAATCCTGCGCCTGCACCACGACCGGCAACTTGTTTCACCCAGCATCCACAATTAATATCAATCAAATCGGGATTGAGCGAATCCGCCATCTTCGCCGCCCCTTCCATGGCGTTCTCATCGCCGCCGTAGATTTGTATTCCGAAAGGACGCTCTTCTTCCAAGAACATCATCTTCTCAAATGTCTTTTTAGAATTGCGTACAAGTCCATCGGAGTTCACAAATTCTGTGTACATCAGATCCGCACCAAGGCGTTTACAGACAAGACGGAACGGCAGATCCGTTACGTCTTCCATCGGCGCAAGAACAAGCGGGCGATCAATATTTATTTTACCAATCTTCATTTCAAAAACAGCTGTTAGCAGTTAGGTTTTAGATTTTAGGTTTTAGGGGTTAGTTAGGCATTGGTTGTCAAAAATTCCTAACAACTAATAGCCAACCGCTAACACCTCAATTAGATTTTATATGCTGAACAATAAAATCAGCGAACTGTTTTGTTCCCACTTTTGAATTCGGATTCAAATCTCTCGTTACCTTTTTTGGATCTTTCAAAATATCTTCGATTGCTTTATAAATTTTCTGTGCGGCAACTTTCTCTCCTAAATAATTCAACATCATCACCGAAGCAAGAATAAGCGCAGAAGGATTTGCGATATCTTTTCCTGCGATATCCGGAGCGCTGCCGTGGACGGCTTCAAAGATCGCAGCATCTTTCCCGATATTCGCGCCCGGAGCAACTCCAAGTCCACCCACTAATCCTGAACACAGATCCGAAAGAATATCGCCGAACAAATTTGTCGTCACGATCACGTCGTATTGGTTCGGATTCAGCACGAGTTGCATAGCCATATTATCAATGATAACGTCATTACATTGAATATCCGGAAATTCCGCTGCCACCTGCTTGCCGACTTCAAGAAACAACCCGCCGGTGAATTTCATGATGTTTGCTTTATGAACGATCGAGACTTTTTTGCGATTATTCTTTCGGGCATACTCAAATGCCGCACGCACAATTCTCTCCGAACCGAACCGTGTGATAATACCGATCGTTTCCGCTGCACTTTTCTGCGCATCGATGTAATGTTCAATGCCGGAATAAAATTCTTCGATGTTCTCACGGAACATCACCAGATCAACATTTTCATACCGTGACGGTACTCCCGCAAACGATTTTGCCGGACGAAGATTGATATAGAGATCGAATTCTTTTCGAAGCGCAACGTTGACACTGCGGAAGCCTTTACCGAGTTGCGTGGTAAGAGGACCTTTCAGTGCAATTTTGTTCTTTTGGATCGATTGGATCGTTTCTTCGGGAATCGGGTCTTTGTGCTTTTCAATTCCCGCCATTCCCGCGTAACATTCTTCCCATTTGATATCGACGCCGGTTGCTTCAATCACTCGAACAGCAGTTTCAGTAATGCTTGGTCCAATTCCATCGCCGGGAATTAACGTAACGGTATACATCAATCTCCTTCATAATTTCATTTAATTTTTTGTAATTTACGAAAAACTGACTCGACTTCCAAAGCAGCGGCTAAAAAATAAATGTTTTGAACAATCATTTTTACATTTACTCTTTAATTCTTACATTCCATCCATTCACTATCCAATAAATTAGGGAGGACGTATGCCATTCTTACTAATCGTCGCTTTTCTGCTCATCCTCATCGTTTTTGTAATATCATTTTATAATTCCTTAGTTCGTCGTCGAAACCAAGTGCGAAATGCGTGGAAACAGATTGATGTGCAATTGAAACGACGACACGATCTTATTCCCAATCTTGTCAATACGGTTCGCGGACAGATGGAATTTGAAAAAGAAACTCTCGAAAGAGTCATTTCTGCTCGTGCGGCGGCGGTGAATGCAAAAAATGTTTCCGAATCGATAGAAAAGGAGGGCGAGTTATCTTCTGCGCTTTCCCGTTTAATAGCAGTCTCAGAAAATTATCCCCAGTTGAAATCGAATGAAGCGGCAAATAATTTGATGGAAGAACTGACGACAACAGAAAACCAAATCACATTTTCACGTCAATTCTATAATGATCTTGCGACAACGTACAACTCAACATTGGAATCGTTCCCAACATACCTTTTCGCAAAAGATATGGGATTCAATCTTGTTCCCCTCTTTCAGGTTGCCAACAAAGAAGAACGTGAAGTGCCCGTCGTTAATCTTTCGATGAAATAATGGGCGACACACTTCTCTACAAAGCCCGCAACATTTACGAACAGCAGCGGCATAACCGCAGAATGACGACCCTGTTCATTCTGCTGTTTATCATTGTCTTCCTCTCAATCGGCATCGGATTCGATTTGCTTTATGGCATCAGTAAAGCAAAAATGATTTTTATTATCCCGCTGTTCGTTTTAACTTTTGCTCCCCTTCTTTGGAACATTCGCGGGAAGTATTTTTCACATGTTTGGAATACTGCTAAAGATGATAAAGATGAAAAAGAATTCGATATGGAAAGTTTTACAATTAAATTTGCGATTGGAAGTGTTGTTTTCATTTTTATTTTCATAATATATTTTATGTGGAACATGAGTGTTTGGTTTGAGAATAAACCGACGGGTATTTTGCTCTACTTCGATTATATAATGAAATTTCTTGACTCGCCGTTTCTTCGCATTATGCCGTGGGGAACTGCTCTTACCATTGTTATGACGATTATTCTCGTTGTTACGAGTTTGCGTTGGGGACCGTTGTCGATTGTGTGGACTATCAGCAACACCGAAGCTGAAAAATATCCGGAACAGTACAAACTTTTGAAAAATGTAGCGAGCGAAGTCAGCATCGCCGCCGGTATTCCGGCGCCGGAAGTTGTCATCGTCACCGACACCGACCCCAATGCATTCGCCGTGGGAACTCGGCCGGAAAATAGTTTTATCGTCGTGACATCGGGATTACTGTCAACATTGAACCGGGAAGAATTACAAGGAGTTGTTGCGCACGAAATCAGTCATATCAGAAACAATGATACGGAAGTAATGACGGTCGTTACAGTATTGTTCGGCGCCGTGCTTCTTCTTGCAGATTGGATGAGGAAGATTGTTTTTTGGAATTCGCCGGTTGCACCGAAAGTACCAGGAATTTCTGTTATTATTAAACTTGTTCTTTATATTTTTTGGCTGCTTGCCGTTCTTTTCGCTCCGCTTATCGGAAGAATTCTTGCGATGTCAGTTTCACGCCAGCGTGAATATCTTGCCGATGCCAGTGCTGCCGAACTTACTCGCAACCCATTAGCCCTTGCTAATGCTCTTGCTAAAATTGAAAACCAATCTGAACCGACACGAAGTGTACCTAGTAGTATTGCTCATCTTTGCGTAATTGACCCGTTAGGTAGAAAAATAAACAGTAAAGAAGGATTCTGGAGCGATATTTTTGCAACGCATCCACCAATTCAAAAAAGAATAATGTTTTTACGGTCCATGGCATATCAAACTCCAATTGGCTAAATCGTAGCCTTCATTGCTTCCACTCTCTTTTTTCGGTACATTTATTAAAATCTAGGAGGAAATCGCAATGATTACTCGTGAAATATTGCACCAAGAGTTAAACAAGGTTGATGATCAATTCTACCCGCTTTTACACAAAATTATCGCAGCATTTGAAAGCGAACCAAAAAAAATACCGTCAACAAGAGAAGAACGACAAAAATTTGTTGAAACTTATTTCGGCATTTTTAAGGATGATCCGATAGAGCGCGGAGAACAATTACCGCTAACTGAACGAGAAGAACTCATCTGATGTATTTATTAGACACAAATACTTGTATTTATTTTTTGAATGGAAAATTTGAAAAGTTGCAAAATAAATTCATTGATATTGAGTTTAAAGAAATTTTTTTATGTTCAATCGTCAAAGGGGAATTACTATACGGTGCAGTAAAAAGTTCTCATCCAAAACAAAATATTGAAAAGTTCAATGCGTTTGCAGAAAATTATCAGTCAATCCCATTCGATGAAAAAGCAATTGAACACTATGCACAAATAAAATTTGACTTGCAGAAAAAAGGAACACCCATCGGTGCGAACGATCTTTTCATCGCTGCAATCGCTCTTGCTAACGATCTAACACTCGTCACTCATAACAAAAGTGAATTTGGAAGGGTAACGAATCTCAAAATTGTTGATTGGGTTGAAGAGTAAACGGAAAAATTAGAATATCACTGTCCGACATTTTAATCTGTCGGACATTTCGTTTTAGAATAATTTGGAAACCGTTTGAAAAAGTATCTCAACTTCATCAAGATCGAACACACGCTTTTTTCACTGCCAATGATCTACAGCGGTGTGTTCCTCGCATCAAAAGAAATGCCGACCACCGGTCTTCTTGTTCTGGTGTTGACCGCGACTATCGGCGCTCGTTTAGTGGCGATGACACTCAACAGAATCATCGACCGGAAGATCGACAGACATAATCCCCGCACCATCAACCGTGAACTGCCCAGCGGAACAATGAACTTAAAAGAAAGTTACGGCGTTCTTTTCCTGGGATTTGCACTCTACCTCGTGTCGGCAAAGATGATCTCGGATTTCTGCTTTTATCTTTCGCCGATACCCTTGATCGTGTTCGTGGTATATCCGTATTTAAAGAGGTTTACTCCCTTGGCACACTTCGGCGTCGGAATGGGTTTAGCAATGGGTCCGCTGGGAGGATTTTTTGCGGTCACTGGCTCGACTCATCGGTTTGGAGAAGCATTGCTTCTCCCTCTTTTTAATTTGTTTTGGGCAACGGGATTTGACATCATTTATTCCACGCTCGACGAAGAGTTCGACAAAAAAGCAGGGTTGTTCTCGTTTCCGTCGCGGTTTGGGAAGAAACACGCATTACAAATTTCCGGTGCACTTCACATTTTAGCATTTTTTGTTCTTGTTGCTCTTGTCTTGATATCACTAAAGGCTTTGATAGCATTGCCGTTCCTGTTACTGAGTGGATTTCTTCTCTGGCTGGAGCAGCATAAAGCCGAAGATGTGGAATTGGCGTTCTTCAAGATTAATATTGTTGTTGGATTCAGTATTCTTATAATGATACTTGTCAGTGTATAAAATTCTAAAACCTAATTTCTAAATTCTAAACATTAATATTCAAATGTCTGAGAATCAGAAACAGTATGATTTAGAAGAAAGAACAGAAAAATTTGCGGCTGAAATTGGAGATTTTATCGATACACTTCCAAGAAGTATCCGCAATATAGAATAAAGTCTAAAGCAAGTAATTCGTTCTTCCGGTTCTGTTGCGGCAAATTATATTGAAGCAAACGAATCATTTAGCAAAAAAGATTTCATATATAGAGTTAAGATTTGCCGAAAAGAAGCAAAAGAAACTCGTCTTTGGTTGAGATTGATAAAGTGCAAATCAGAACAAAAAGAAACTCAGGAAAAATTAATACAAGAAGCAACGGAGTTGATGAAAATCTTCGGAGCAATAATAACCAAGTCCGAATAACATTGTTTAGGATTTAGAATTTAGAATTTTGGATTTACCAATGAAAATTGTTTTAGGTATTACAGGCAGTTCCGGCGCAGTGTATGCGTTGGATTTCCTAAAAAAATCTACATCGGAAAAATTTCTCGTCGTCAGCAAGTGGGGTAAGGTATTGTTGAAAGACGAATTGAAAATGTCTGACAAAGATTTGCAGCCATTTATTAAGCGGCAATTTTCTGATGATGATCTCGCAGCGCCGATCGCATCTGGATCGAATCATTTTGATGCGTATGTTATTCTTCCCTGCTCAACTTCGACGCTTGGTAAGATCGCATCCGGCATCGGAGACACACTTATTACCCGCACGGCTCAAGTTGCACTGAAAGAGCGATACAAACTTATCGTGTGTGTCCGTGAAACTCCGCTCTCGACTCTCACGCTCGAACAATGCGCTAAACTTTCCGGCTACGGTGCGATCATAATGCCCATTTCACCGCCGCTCTACTTTGTTCCTAAAACTGTTGATGAATACATCGGCGCATTCACGGACAAAGTGCTTGGTACAATTGGTGAAAAACGAGGACGCGGCTGGAGAGCGGAAGAGTTGGAGTAACTTTTTTTTAACCACTAAGTTCACTAAGTTTGCACTAAGAACACGACATAAAATCTTTGTGAACCTTGTGATTCCTTTGTGTTAGTGGTAAATATTTTTGAAATAATTTATTTTTACGTAAGATGCTTACTCAACTGTCGAGGAATTCTTTCGATTAAAATTTATGTTCGATAACCTGCAAGATTTTCTCAAAGCTCTCGAAAAGAACGGCGAACTTCATCGCGTAAAAGTAGAAGTCGATCCGGAATTGGAAATTACCGAGATCGCAACACGCGCGTTGAAACTCGGCAAGCCCGCGTTACTTTTTGAAAATGTTAAAGGAGCAAAGTATCCTTTAACCATAAATATGCTCGCGAGTGAACGTCGGATTGAACTTGCACTTGGTAAACATCCCGACGAACTTGGTGAAGAACTCATCGGCTTCATGGAAAAAGTGATGCCCCCTTCGCCCAAGATTCTTTTTGAAGAGTCGGCGATGATCCGCCGCCTTTTTAATTCCCGCCCGAAAACGGTCCGCATCGCCCGCTCTCAGGCTGTCATCGAAAAACCGATGCTCTCTGATCTTCCAATTCTCAAAACGTGGCCCGAAGACGGCGGAAGATTCGTTACACTTCCGCAAGTCGTTACATACGATCCGCGCAACGGGAAACGAAACATCGGCATGTACCGCATTCAAATGTTCGACGATCACACGACGGGCATGCATTGGCAGATCGGAAAAGGTGGCGGCTTCCATTATTTCCAGGCGGAAAAAATGAATCAACCTCTCGAAGTCGCTCTTGTTATAGGAAGCGATCCTGCTCTCCTTCTTGCAACCGTTGCCGCGCTGCCGGAAGGAATCGATGAAGCAATGTTCGCCGGTTTCTTACGAGGCAAGCCGACAGAATTTGTGAGCGGTCGCTCGATCAGTATTTCCGTTCCTGCAAATGCCGAATTTGTATTTGAGGGAATCGTGAAACCCCGCGAGAGACGAATGGAAGGTCCATTCGGCGATCATTTCGGACATTATTCCAATGCAGCGGATTTCCCTGTATTCCATATTCAAACGATGACACGCCGGAAAAATCCGATCTATCCGGCAACCATCGTCGGCATCCCGCCGATGGAAGATAAATACATCGGCGATGCAACACAGCAAATTCTCGCACCGCTCGTGCGCCTCATTCATCACGAAGTAAAAAATATGTGGGCGTATTACGAAGCGGGCTTCCACAACCTGCTTGTCGTTTCCATTGAACAACGCTATCAGAAAGAAGCGATGAAAGCCGCGCTTGGATTGATGGGCACAGGACAACTTTCACTCACAAAATGTTTGATCACTGTTTCGGAAAATGTCGATGTGCGAAACTTCCACGAAGTGATGAAAGCCGTCCGCGACAATTTTGATCCGCATTTTGATTTTGTGATGATCCCCAAAGTTCCGCTCGATACGCTCGACTTTACTTCGTTCAAAATGAATCTTGGCAGCAAGATGATCATTGATGCAACGGAAAAGAAAAAACCGAAACGAAAATTGAACGTGAAGAAACTGAATGACGTCGTCAAAACATTGTCGTCGTTCGACAGAAGGATTATCGACGCCCGGTTGGTCGAAGGTGCGTTTTTGCTCATTAAAGTAAAGAAGGATGGCGATGCGGTCATTAAAAAGATCGTGAAGCATCCTGAACTTGAAGGCGTGAAGATGGCGGCAACGGTCAGTTTCGACGTAGATATTAACGAGCAAGAGAGTTATATTTGGGGAGTTTTCACGCGATTCGATTGCGAACGCGATATTATTTTCACCGAGCAAAAACTGATCGGCATCTCTCCCATTTACAATGGGATCTTGGGCATTGACGCCACATGGAAGAACGGATACCCCAATCCGTTGGCGATGGACGACAAGATCGTGAAGAAGGTCGATGAACGGTGGGATAGTTACTGGAGATAAAAATGACAGAAGAAAGCCGACCCGCTAACAAACGTAAAGCAGGAGCCGGTGCTTCCTTCGGGTTGTTTGTAGCAAACCGTGCGCGGGATAATCGGGTGGTCGGCTTTATTTTATGAATAAAAATAATTGCTCAGCAAAGAAAAATAAATTACAGATTTTGTTCATCCTCTACGAGGATGATGAA
>OBOI01000549.1_pt1 | contig 12722 bp, 15 predicted proteins | sample 1670151 | NCBI WGS metagenome assembly OBOI01 (sample SAMEA104232303, study PRJEB22302) | sediment metagenome | biome: forest; feature: aquifer; material: sediment | place: USA | collected 2011-08-07 | depth 0.01 m | reverse complement strand
CCACCACCAGCCCACCACCCGCCGGTCTGGTCTCAAAGATGGTGCCCTTGCCTTGTATGATGCCGGTGAACATGGAGAAACCAGGTAGAGGTAAACGGTTAATGGCCAACGGTTAACAGAACAATCATCCCACCAGCCCCTCGATCATCAGGTCATCACCGAAACGGTGGTGCCGGAGATGGTGCAACCTGGGGGCCTGCTCCACCTGGTCAATCCCCAGGGCGGTCAACAAGGGGACCCCATCCGCGCCCAGGATCAGGGGGCCGTAGTAAAGGTTCAGCTGGTGGACCAACCCCTGGGACCAAAAGGCGCCATGGATGCGGCTGCCCCCCTCCACCAGCAGGCTCGCGACCTGGCGCCGGCCCAACTCCTTGAGCAGGGCCGGCAGATCAAGCTCTCCGTCAGCGGCCAGGCCCAACGCCACAATCTCGGCCCCAACCGCCTGCAAGGCCTGGCGCCGGCCAGGGTCAGCGTGCGGCCCACAACAGATCAGGGTGCCGGCACGGGAAGGCTGGTGCAGCATGCGGGCGGTAGGCGAGAGGCGCAGGTCACGGTCCAGCACCACCCTGAGCGGATCGCGGTGCCCTCTGCCCGGCAGTCTGGTGGTCAAGGAGGGGTCATCGTTGATGGCCGTGCCGATGCCGATCAGGATGGCATCCACCTGGTCGCGAAGCTGATGAACATGGCGGCGGGAGGCCTCGTTGGTGATCCACGCGGCCTTGCCGCTACGGGCGGCGATCCTGCCGTCCAGGGAGAGCCCGGCCTTCATGATCACCCACGGGGTCCCGCAGCTGATCCATTGACCAAATGGGCGATTGATGGCCCGGCACTCCTCGGCCAGGATGCCGGAGGTGACCACGATCCCCTTCTCTTCCAGAAAACGAATCCCGCGCCCGGCGACCAGGGGGTTGGGGTCAATCATCCCCACCACCACCCGGGTGACCCCGCTCCGCCACACCGCCTCGCAGCAGGGGGGGGTGCGGCCATGGTGGGAACAAGGCTCTAAGGTGCAATAGAGGGTAGCGCCTTGGGCCTGACCATGGACCTTGGCCAGGGCGTTGATCTCGGCGTGGGGGGTGCCTGCCCGCTTATGGTAGCCGTGGGCCACAAGCTTTCCGTCCCGGACCAGCACCGCTCCCACCAAAGGGTTGGGCGAGGTGCGACCCCGACCCCGAATCGCCTGGCGTAGGGCCAGACGCATAAACTGCAGGTCTTGGGCCTCGCTACTGGCCATTACCACCAAGCATGCCCTTCAACTCATCCATGAACTCGTTTAAGTCCTTGAACTGACGATAGACCGAGGCGAAACGGACATAGGCCACATCGTCCAGCTGGCGCAGCCCCTCCATCACCTTACCGCCGATGACGGTGATGGGGATCTCCCGTTCGCCCATATCTTGCAGTTCGCGTTCCACCTGATCGACAAACTCCTCGATCTGGCTCATGGAGACCGGCCGTTTCTCGCAGGCCTTCTTCATCCCCTCCACCACCTTCAAGCGGTCCCAATTCTCCCGACGGCCGTCCTTCTTGACCAGCATGGGCATGGTGACCTCCAGCCGTTCGTAGGTGGTGAACCGTCGTTCGCAGGACTCGCACAGCCGCCGACGGCGGGTGATGGTGTACTCCTTGTTCAATCTGGAGTCCACCACTCGGTTATCGAGGTGACCGCAGTAGGGGCATTTCATGGGATACCTGGATCGAGGGGAATTAGGGTTTCGCCGCGGGGACGACTTGAATCAGGGGGATCCCGGCCTCGCCCATCATCAAGGTGGTGATGGTGTCCGGGTAACCGGCCTGGTAATAGACCTTTTCCAGCTGGATATTGATCAGCATCTTGGAGCAGATGGAGCACGGCAGGTTGGTGCAGTACAGGGTGGCGCCGCCAACGCTGAATCCGTGCAGGGCCGCCTGGATGATGGCGTTTTGTTCGGCGTGTAGCCCGCGGCACAACTCATGCCGCTCGCCGGAGGGGATCCCTTGCTGCTCGCGCAGGCAGCCCACGTCCAAGCAGTGTTTGATATTGGACGGCGCCCCGTTATAGCCAGTGGCAATGATCCGTTTGTCACGGACCAGGATGGCGCCCACCCGCCGCCTGAGGCAGGTGGAACGCTGGGCCACCAGTTCGGTGATCCCCATGAAGTACTCATCCCATGAGGGCCGATGTTTGTTGGCCAGGGCCGTCATCATCCGCTGGGTCAATCCTGTCCGAGATGGGGATAGAGGGGGAAACGTTCGCAGGTGGCGCGCACCTCCTGGCGAATCCGAGTCAAGACCTCGGGGTTGTTGGCGTTGGCGACCGCCAGGCTGATCCAGTCGGCAATCTGCTCCATCTCCGTCTCCTTCAAGCCCCTGGTGGTCACGGCTGCCGTACCGATGCGGACGCCACCGGTGACAAAGCGGCTCTGGGTATCAAAGGGGATGGCGTTCTTGTTGACGGTAAGACCCGCAATCTCCAAAGCCTCCTCGGCCTCCTTGCCGGTGATGGACTTGCTGCTCAGATCCACCAACATCAGGTGGTTGTCCGTGCCCCCCGAGACCAGGCGGAAGCCATCCTTGGTCAGACGCGCCGCCAAGGTGCGGGCATTCTTCACCACCTGGGCCTGATAGAGTTTGAATTCAGGGGCCATGGCCTCCTTGAAGGCCACCGCCTTGGCGGCGATGACATGGACCAAGGGGCCACCCTGGATCCCGGGGAAGATCTTGCTGTTCAACTGCTTGCCAAATCCCTCCCGTGCCAGGATCAAGCCACCGCGCGGACCGCGCATGGTCTTGTGGGTGGTGGTGGTGACAAAATCGGCGTGGGGCACTGGCGACGGGTGCTCGCCCGCGGCCACCAGACCCGCGATGTGGGCCATGTCCACCATGAACAGGGCACCCACCCGATCGGCAATCTCGCGGAAGGCCGCGAAATCGATGGTGCGCGGGTAGGCGCTGGCCCCGGCCACGATCATCTTTGGCCGCTCCCGGTGGGCGATGGCCTCCACCTCGTTCATGTCGATCATCTCGGTCTGGCGATTCAGGCCATAGGAGACAAAGTCAAACAGTTGGCCCGAAAAGTTGACCGCGCTGCCATGGGTCAGGTGGCCACCATGGGCCAGATCCATGCCCAGGACCTTATCCCCGGGTTTCAACACCGAGAAGTAGACCGCCATGTTGGCCTGACTGCCGGAGTGGGGCTGGACGTTGGCGTATTCGGCCCCAAAGATGGCGATGGCCCGCTCCCGGGCCAAGGACTCCACCTGATCGGCATACTGGCAACCGCCGTAATAGCGCTTGCCCGGATACCCCTCGGCGTATTTGTTGGTGAAGATCGAGCCCTGGGCCTCCAGTACGGCCTGACTGACGATATTCTCCGAGGCGATCAACTCCAGCTGATAACGTTGACGCGCCAACTCGTGTTCGATGGAGGCATGGATTTCCGGATCGGTATTCTTGAGAGATGACACGGGAGTATGGGAAAGGTAGAAGGTTAGTCAAAAAAATTACGCATTACGAATGAAGAATTACGAATTAAAAGCGTGACAACTTAATCGTCACCTTCCTTCATTCGTCATTCGTAATTAGTAATTCACGTAGTTCAAAACATCTCGATGCGGCGGAGGTGGCGGCCAGCGGCAAACTCGGTGCCCAGCCAGGTCTTGACCATCTCCAGGGCTAGCCCTGGTCCGATCACCCGGGCACCCAAGCAAAGGACATTGGCGTTGTTGTGCTCGCGGCTCATGCGCGCGGTAAACAACTCGTGACAGAGGGCGGCGCGAATCCCCGGCATGCGATTGGCAGCCATGGACATGCCGATCCCGGTTCCGCAGATCAGGATGCCGAAGTCGGCCTCGCCGTTTAAGACAGCGGCGCACACCGCGCGGGCGAAGACCGGGTAGTCCACCGAATCATGGGAGTCACACCCCAGGTCCAGCAGCTGCACCTGGTCATGGGTCAACTGACGGACGACATCTCGTTTCAGATCGATGCCGCCATGGTCACATCCGATTGCTACTCGCATCCCCTACTCCTGGTACCGTTTCATCACCAGCACGGCGTTGGTGCCGCCGAAGCCGAAAGAGTTGGATATGGCCGCCCGGATGGTCATGGGACGCGCCACATGGGGGACGTAGTCCAGATCGCACTCCGGGTCGGGATTGTCCAAATTCATGGTCGGCGGTGCCGTCTGGTGGTGGAGGGCCAATGCGGTGAACACCGCCTCAATACCACCGGCCCCGCCCAGGAGATGCCCGGTCATGGATTTGGTGGAGCTGACTGCAAGCTTATAGGCATGGTCGCCAAACACCGTCTTCAAGGCCTTGGTCTCACCCCGATCATTCAACGGGGTGGAGGTGCCGTGGGCATTGACATAGTCGATATCTGCAGGCGTGAGCCCGGCCTGGGCCAAGGCCATGCGCATGCAGCGTACCGCCCCTTCGCCGTCTTCCGGAGGGGCGGCAATGTGGAAGCCATCGCCGGTCATGCCACACCCCAGCACCTCGGCGTAGATCTTGGCCCCCCTGGCCTTGGCCTGTTCCAGCTCCTCCAGCAACATGATGCCGGCGCCCTCGCCAATGACAAAGCCGTCACGGTCCCGGTCAAATGGACGGGAGGCCTTCTCCGGTTCGTCATTGCGGGTGGAGAGGGCCTTCATGGCGTTAAAGCCGCCCACCGCCATGGGACAGATCACCGATTCGCTGCCGCCGGTGATGGCGGCATCGCAATCGCCCCGCACGATGGAGTGGTAGGCCTCGCCCACGGCGTGGGTGCCGGCGGCGCAGGCAGTGGTCAAGGAGAGGTTGGGGCCTTTGAGCTTAAAGATGATGGAGATCTGACCGGCGCCCATGTTGGGGATGACCATGGGGATAAAGAACGGGGTGATCTTCTTTGCCCCGCGCTCCAGCATCACCTGATGGTACTTTTCAATGGTCGGCAGACCCCCCAGGCCACATCCGGTGATCGAACCGATGCGGGTCTCGTTGTCAGGGGTGATGACGAGACCGGAGTCATCCAGGGCCATCTTGGCCGCGGCCACGGCGTACTGGACAAAATGCTCCAGGTGTTTGGCCGTCTTCTTATCGATGAACTCCTCCACCTGAAAATCACGCACCTCGGCCGCAATCCGGACATCCAAGTCCGCGGCATCAAAGCGGGTGATTGGTCCCACGCCACTTTTACCAGCGCAGAGGTTGGCCCAGGTGGTCTCTACCCCAATCCCGACAGGGGTCACCAAGCCGACGCCGGTGACCACGACACGTCTCTTCATCACCAGGACTCTCTCCTTACCCCTTAACCGACTGGATATGGTTGATGGCGTCTTGCACCGTAATGATCTTCTCAGCCACCTCATCGGCAATCTCAACCTCAAAGGCCTCTTCCATGGCCATAATCAACTCCACCAGGTCAAGAGAGTCGGCACCCAAGTCATCGACGAAAGAGGCGGCAGGGACCACCTTGTCCTTATCAACGCTCAGTTGCTCGGCAATGATATCAATCAATTTATCCTGCACAGACATAGTCATTCTCCTTAAAATGTTATAGTTTTGCTACCCGTGAACCGTAAACCTTGTAACCGTAACCCTTACATATACATGCCGCCATTGACATGGAGCGTTTGTCCCGTCACATAGGAGGCCCCCTCCGAGACCAGATAGGCCACCGCGGCAGCGACATCGTCGGGGCTACCCAGGCGTGCCTGGGGGATCTCCGCCATGATCTTGGCGGTTACCTCCTCGGCAAGGCCACCGGTCATCTCGGTCTCGATATACCCCGGGGCCACGGCGTTGACCGTGATCCCCCGGGAGGCCAGCTCCCGGGCCACCGACTTGGTCAGCCCAATCATTCCGGCCTTGGCGGAGGCATAGTTGACCTGCCCGGCGTTGCCGGCAAAACCGATGACCGAGGAGATATTGACGATGCGGCCCCAGCGCTGTTTCATCATCACCCGCGAGACCGCCTTGATGGTGTTGAAGGCGCCCTTAAGGTTGGTGTCGATGACGGCATCCCAGGCCTCCTCCTTCATTTTCATCAGCAGCCCGTCCCGGGTGATGCCGGCGTTGTTGACCAGGATGTCGATGCGTCCTTCATCCTTGGCCACGGCCTGCAGGGCGATGTCCACCGCTGCGGTATCGGCCACGTCGAACTGGAGGGCGCGGGCCTTGCCGCCGGCGGCCTCAATGCGGGCCACGGTCTCCATGGCCGGCTCCGGCCGCTGGACGTAGTTGACGATCACCTTGGCCCCAAGGGCCGCCAGGCGCAAACTGACTGCCTGACCAATCCCCCGGCCACCGCCGGTCACCACGGCTATCTTGCCATCCAAATTCATGCCTATTTCCTTGCTCAATTGCTGGCTCCGGCCTTGCGGTCGCGCACCCTGGCAATCAACTTGGGCACGATCTCAAAGAGATCGCCGACAATGCCATAGGTGGCCACGTCAAAGATCGGGGCGTTGGGGTCCTTGTTGATGGCGATGATGGTATCGGATGAGCGCATGCCCACCAGATGCTGGATCGCTCCGGAGATGCCGCAACAGATATAGATCTTGGGGGCCACGGTCTTACCGGTCTGCCCCACCTGATGGGGATAGGGGATCCAGCCGGCATCCACCGCCGCCCGGGAGGCAGCAACCGCGCCATCCAACAGATCGGCCAGTTCCCGGATCAGGGCGAACCCCTTTTCGTCGTTCAAGCCACGACCACCCGCCACCACCACGGTCGCCTCGCTGAGATTGACCTTGTCTTGGTCGGTGAGGATGGAGCTTAAGACCTCCACCCGCGACGAGAGCCTGAGGCAGGCGGGATCGAGGTGGACAATCTGGCCTACCCGGGCACCGTCCCAACCACCCGCCTTCATCACCAAGGGGCGCACCGTGGCCATCTGCGGCCGGGTGTCGGGGCAGACGATGGTGGCCATGATGTTGCCGCCAAAGGCGGGCCTGGTCTGCAGCAGGTTGCCGTCCTCGCTGACCGCGAGATCGGTGCAGTCCGCAGTCAGGCCGGCGCCCAGGGCAGTGGCCACCTTGGGGATAAAGGAGCGGCCAATGGCCGTGGCCCCGGCCAGCACGATCTCGGGCTTGTGCTCGCGGATCAGGTCTTCCAGGATATTGGCGTAGGCCTCATCGGTAAAGTGGGTCAAGGCCGGCGCATCGACCTGATAGACCGTATCCGCGCCGTAGGCAATCAGGGTATCGGCCTGACCGGCAAGATTATGGCCCAAGAGCACGGCGGAGAGTGCCACCCCGCGCTGGTCGGCGATCTGGCGGCCCGCGCCCAACAACTCCAGGGCCACCGGGGCGAGGGCGCCATGGCGGTATTCGGCATAGACCCACACCCCGCTGTAGGAGGCCAGATCCACGGTGGCCGCCTGCTCCACGGTTTCGATCTTCAGCGCCGCCACCGCGCAGTTGTCCACACAGGTGCCGCACAAGGTGCACTTGTCATTGACCCGGGCCAAGCCATCCTTCACCTGAATGGCACCAAAGGCGCACTGGTCCTCGCAGACCCCGCACCCTATACATTTTTCCGTATCGATGATCAGCATGATTATAACAGGGTATTGAGAATGGCAGCCAACTGGCTCGCCTGTTCGTGGCTTTCACCCTCCAGCATGGTCCGTTGACCACGGAGTTCCGGGGCAAAGACCTTAAAGACCTTGGTGGGCGAGCCGGCAAGGCCCAAGCAGGCGGCATCGGCATTGATGGTCGCGGCATTCAAGCGCAGGATCTCGGCCTTCTTGGCCCGCATCTTCCCCTTCAGAGAGGGGATGCGGGGCTCATTGATCTCCTTGACCACGGTCAACAGGGCCGGTAGCGGCACCCTGAGCTCGTCGTAGCCGTCGTCCATCAGCCGCTGCAAGAGCAAGGCGCCATCCTTGAAACCGTGGATCTTGCGGGCATAGGAGGCGTAGGCCAGGTCCAGACGGTGGGCAAGGCCCGGGCCGACCTGGGCGGTATCGCCGTCAATGGCCTGCTTGCCGCAGAGGACCAGGTCACAGCCGCCAATGGCGGTGATGGCCATGGCCAGGGTGTAGGTGGTGGCCCAGGTGTCGGAGCCGGCAAAGGCGCGGTCCGAGACCAGCACCGCCTCGTCGGCGCCGCAGGCAATGGCCTCGCGCAGCATCTCCTCGGCCTGGGGAGGCCCCATGCTCAGGGCCACCACGGTGCCGCCATACTGCTCCTTCAACCGCACCCCCTCTTCCAGGGCGTGACGATCATAGGGGTTCATGATGCTCTCCACCCCTTCCCGGCTCAGGGTATTGGTCTTGGGGTCCAGCCGGACATTCTTGGCGTCCGGTACCTGTTTCAGGCAACAGACGATCTTCATGCGGTGTATTCCTTATTCAAGGCTTGGCCCACCACATTGCGCTGGATCTGGTTGGTCCCTTCGTAGATCTGCAGGATCTTGGCGTCGCGCATCATCTTCTCCACCGGGTAGTCGCGCATGTAGCCGTAACCGCCCAGGACCTGGACCGCGTCCACGGTCACCTTCATGGCCACGTCGGTGGCAAAGACCTTGCACATGGAGGAGGCCTTGGACATGTCGTTGGGGTGGGCATCGATATGCTTGGCCGCCTGGTAGACCAGGGCGCGGGCCGCCTCGGTCTGGATGGCCATGTCGGCCAACAGGTGCTGCACCGCCTGGAAGGCGATGATCGGCTTGCCGAACTGCACCCGCTGCTTGGCGTAGACCGCTGCCTCGTCCAAAGCGGCCTGGGCCAAGCCGACCCCGAGGATGGCGATCCCGGGCCGAGACTTGTCCAGGGTCTTCATCACGGTGATGAAGCCGGAGCCCGGACGGCCGATCATGCGGTCCTTGGGGATGCGGCAATTCGTAAAGATCAACTCGCGGGTGGAGGAGGCGCGGATACCGAGCTTCTTCTCTTTCTGGCCGTAGGCGAAACCGGGGTCGGTATCCTCCACCACAAACATCGAGGCCCCACGCGGTCCCTTGCTGCGGTCGGTGATGGCGATCACCGAGTAGTAGTTGGCCTCGCCGCCGTTGGTGATCCACTGTTTGGTGCCGTTCAGCACCCAGTGGTCGCCATCGAGCACGGCCGTGGTCTGGATCCCGGAGGCATCGCTGCCGGCATTGGGCTCGGTCAGGGCAAAGGCCGCCATCTTCGCGCCACTGGCAATACTGGGCAGGTACCGCTGCTTCATCTCCTCACTACCGGAGATGATGATGGGATAGGCCCCCAGGGCATTGGCCGCGAAACTGGTGGCGATGCCGACACAACCGCGGGCAAACTGCTCCAAGGCGAGTACGATATCAAAACTGCCGCCGCCGTAACCGCCATACTCCTCGCTTATATAGAGGCCCGCCAAATCTGCTTGGGCAATGGCGCGGATGATGTCGGTGGGAAACTCCTCTCTTTCGTCAAGTTCCGCCCGACAGGGAATGATCTTTTCATCGGTGATCTGACGCGCCACATCAACGATCATCTGCTGTTCTTCAGTCAAAAAATAATCCATGGTGTCCCCTGATCAAAAAATACTAACGGGTGCGACAAACGCACCTACCAGCGAATAATAAAAGCGCCCCACGTAAACCCGCCGCCAAAGGCACAGCAAAGGAGCAGATCGCCCGAGTGCAGCAGCCCCTGGCGGTTGGCCTCGTCCAGGGCAATGGCTATACTGGCAGCCGATGTATTACCATATTTGTCTATATTAACATAGATTTTTTCTGCCGGCACACCCAGCCGTTCGGTCAGGCTGTTGATGATGCGGATATTGGCCTGATGGGGGATGCACAGGGCGATCTCGTGCGCTGCCAGACCGGCCATGGCCAGGACCTGCTCCACGGCCCCGGCCATGGCCCGTACCGCATAGCGAAAGACGTCACGGCCGGCCATGGAGATAAACGAGCCTTGATTGTGCGCGTTCATGAGGGCCGGGTTCATCCCCCGGGCCGAGCCCATGCTCAACAGCTCAAAGAGCCGGCCATCGGAAAACATCTTGCTGGCCACCATCCCCGAGCCCTCGGCAGCCCCGGTGACCAGACAGGCCCCAGCCCCGTCGCCAAAGAGGACGCAGGTATCGCGGTCCTGCCAGTTGACCCGGGAGGACATGGTCTCGGCACCGATGACCATAATTTTTAAGGAGGGATTGCGTTTGAGGTAGGCATCGGCCATATCGAGGCCATAGAGGAACCCGGAGCAGGCGGCGTTCAGATCCAAGGCAAAGGCGTTGACCGCCCCGATCTCCTTCTGCACCAGGCAGGCACAGGAGGGCATGGTCATCTCGGAGGTGATGGTGCCCACCAGGATGATATCGATATCGGCAGGGGTCAGTCCGGCCATGGCCAAGGCCTCCCGGGCCGCCCCGGCCGCGAGCCTCGAGGTCTCTTCGCCCGGGCCGGCGATGCGGCGGGTCTTGATCCCGGTTCGGGTGGCTATCCACTCGTCGGAGGTGTCCACCATCCCCTCCAGCTCTAGGTTGGTCATCACCCGTTGCGGCAGACAGGAGCCGGTGCCGAGGACAAAGGAGTTTTTCATGCGATCATCTCCCCTCTCCCCTGCTCGTGGACCAAGGTCACGGGGTCGGGAGCGGCCAGCATATCGAGGATGCGGTCGTTCATCTTGTTCTGCACCAGTTCGCCAGCCACCCTGATCGCGTTTTTGATGGCATGGGCATTGGAACGGCCATGGCAGATGATGCCGGTGCCGTTCAAGCCCAGCAGGGGGCCGCCGCCGTACTCGGCGTAATCGGTGCGCTTTTTGATATTGGCGTAGGCGGTTTTGGTCAACAGATAGCCGACCTTGGACTTCAAATTTTTGGTCAACTCCTCCCTGAGCATGGCCACCAGGGCCTCGGCCAACCCCTCGCTCAGTTTGAGACAGACATTACCGACAAAACCGTCGCAGACCATGACATCCACATCCCCGTGGAAGATGTCGCGGCCTTCGACGTTACCGGTATAGTTCAAGGTGCTGTGGGAGAGGATCTCATGGGTGCCCTTGACCAGGGCATTGCCCTTGCCCCCCTCCTCGCCGATACTGAGCAGCCCCACCCTGGGGTTGTCGATGCCGAACAGGGCCTTGGAAAAGGCAGTGGCCATCACCGCGAACTGATAGAGGTGTTGCGGCCGGCAGTCGACATTGGCACCGACATCCATGACCACCAGGGGCCGCTTCAGGGTCGGGAAGATGCCGGCGATGCCGGGCCGGGCAATGCCGGGCAGGCGACCGACCTCTTTCACCGCCGCCGCCATGGTCGCCCCGGAGTTACCGGCGCTGACCACGGCATCGACCTTCTGTTGCTGGAGGAGTTTGAAGGCGACCAGAATGGAGGAGTCCTTTTTCTTGCGCACCCCATCCATGGGCGACTCGCCCATGCCCACCACCTCCGTGGTATGGACAATGGTGATCTTGGACCTGCACGACCCATCTCCCTTGGCATTACCGCCAGCGGACGCGGACTGATTCAGGGTCTTGGCATGCTGGCCCAAGGTGCGCTCAAGCAGCTCCCGATCACCCAGGAGGACCACCTGATGGCCATACTCACAGACGGCCTGCACCGCCCCCTCGACCAGTTGCTCGGGACCGTGATCACCACCCATGGCGTCCAGGGCTACACGCACGTCTCCTGCCGGCGACGAACCACTGCGCCCGTCGCTCCAATCACCAGGTGAGGCCTTCACTGCCAAAACCGCATCGCACAGGTCGACGTCATCCTGCCTGTCGTCATCACTTTCGGGTTACGCAGCCGATGCATCCTCAAACTTCACGACCGTACGGCCATGATAGGAGCCACACCCGCCGCAGAGACGATGAGGTTGCTTCGGTTCGCCACAATCCGGGCACTTGGAAACATTGGGGGGGGTCAAAAAGTCGTGGGCACGTCTGGTCCGGGTACGGCTATGGGAGTGTCTTCGCTTGGGTAATGCCATGGTCTTGCCTCGTTATGGTTATGGGAACTGCTGGTAACTACTTCAGATCAATTAACTATTTTGATAGTTGATACAGGGCGCGGTGGGCAGTGCCCACCCTACGGTCTTATTTCACTTTTAACCGCGCCAAGATCTGAAACGGTGACTCACGTTCCAGCCCTTGGCAGTTGCATGCCGCTTTGTTCAAATTCCGGCCACAGGTGGGGCACAACCCCAGACATCCCTCGGAGCACAGCCGTTTTGCCGGTACAGACAGGATCACCTGCTGCTCCAGCACGGCCTCGATGTCGATGGCGGGTTCGGAGAGGGTCACCACATCCATCTCATCCTCCGGGCACTCATGTTCTTCCGTTAACCAGTAAGGGTCATTGGGGGGCAGATACTCGAAGGCAATCCGGAAACGCAGATCCTCCCCTGTCTCATAGGGCTCCAGGCAACGATCGCACGCAAAGCGGCTGGTGAAGCGCAGGGTGCCATCCAGCAGGACCTGCTGCTGGCGGCGGGTGAGAAACAACTCCCCCTGCACCGGCCCGACCCTGACCCAGTCCCCTTCCGGAAACCAAGAGGCATCAGCGACCTTCACCGTTACCCCGGACTCCGGGACCTCATCAAAGAGTATCTTCATGGCCCATTGATCCCGTCTTCGTTGATGCCTGCGCTTGGACGCGAAATTTCCGAACCATCGGCCAAGCAATAGCGATACAACCGATTCGGAAGAACAGAGGAATATAAGAAATTATGCCCCGATGTCAAGCATTTTAAGCGAGGGAGGCATATTGCCGGAGACCTTGGCCGCGGTCGGGGTGGCCAGGGCCAAGGCGCTCATTGCGAATGATCCATGCGCACTCGACACTTACT
>OBOI01000546.1_pt1 | contig 12797 bp, 17 predicted proteins | sample 1670151 | NCBI WGS metagenome assembly OBOI01 (sample SAMEA104232303, study PRJEB22302) | sediment metagenome | biome: forest; feature: aquifer; material: sediment | place: USA | collected 2011-08-07 | depth 0.01 m | reverse complement strand
CCCCTTTGTAAACACGACCCCCTCTCTATCTCTCCCCCTGTTAGGGGGAGAGGACGCATTCCCTCCCCTAAAAGGGGAGGGATAAAGGGTGGGGTTGTTTTCGCTGAGCAATTACGTTTTTATTTAAATGACAATTACCTCTTGATTTCTTATTATTTTGGATATATATTAGCACTCACTAATCAAGAGTGCCAAAATTAGGCATTTCTATAACTTAAATAAAATCAATATGTTATCATGGAGGCATTATGAAAATTCATCCTTTAGCGGACAGAATTGTTGTAAAACCTGCTGAAGCAGAAGAAAAGACCAAAGGAGGTCTTTTTGTTCCCGACACAGCAAAAGAAAAACCGGTTTGGGGCGAAGTAATTGCCACAGGTCCTGGTAAAACTACAGACGACGGAAAGAAAATTTCGTTGGAAGTGAAAGTTGGAGATAAAGTTCTCTACGGAAAATATTCCGGAACTGAAATCACGATTGACGGACAAGAAGTGTTGATTATGCGCGAAAGCGATATTTTCGCGATTATGCCGAAATAATTTTTTTGAAGAAACTAAATTAAGGAGATACAACTATGGCAGCCAAATTAATTCAATACGATTTCGACGCTCGCAATGCGTTGAAACGCGGTGTTGATCAACTTGCAAATGCTGTGAAAGTAACACTTGGTCCGAAGGGACGCAATGTTGTTATTGATAAAAAATTCGGTGCACCGACAGTTACAAAAGACGGTGTCACTGTTGCAAAAGAAATTGAACTTGATGACCCGATTGAAAATATGGGCGCACAGATGGTTCGTGAAGTTGCTTCCAAAACATCTGATGTTGCCGGTGATGGTACGACAACTGCAACCGTACTTGCTCAAGCAATTGTTCGTGAAGGATTGAAGAACGTAACCGCTGGTGCAAATCCGATGGATTTGAAACGTGGTATTGATCTTGCCGTCACAATTGTTGTTGAAGAGTTGAAAAAAATCAGTCGTGAAGTGAAAAACAAAAAAGAAATTGCACAGGTCGGCACAATTTCTGCAAATAACGATTCGAAGATTGGTAATCTCATTGCCGATGCAATGGAGAAAGTCGGTAAAGACGGCGTTATCACTGTTGAAGAAGCAAAAGGTACCGAAACAACTGTTGATTTTGTAGAGGGTATGCAATTTGATCGCGGATATCTTTCACCGTATTTCGTTACCAATGCCGATTCGATGGAAGCAGAATTGGAAGATCCGATGATTTTGATTCACGACAAAAAAATCAGCGCGATGAAAGATCTTCTTCCGATTCTTGAGAAGGCTGCACAATCAGGTCGTTCTATCGTTATCATTGCAGAGGAAGTTGAAGGCGAAGCGCTCGCAACATTAGTGGTGAACAAACTCCGCGGTACATTGCGCGTTGTAGCAGTGAAAGCGCCCGGCTTTGGCGACCGCCGTAAAGCAATGCTTGATGATATCGCAGTTCTTACCGGAGGTCAAGTGATTTCCGAAGAACAAGGATACAAACTCGAAAACGCAACACTGGCGTATCTTGGAACCGCAAAGAAAGTTGTTGTTGATAAAGACAACACAACAATCGTTGAAGGTGCCGGCAAAAAAGATGATATCAAAAAACGCATCAACGAAATCAAAGCGCAAGTTGAAAAAACAACATCTGATTACGACAAAGAAAAACTGCAAGAACGTCTTGCAAAACTTTCCGGCGGCGTTGCCGTGTTGAAAATCGGCGCTTCGACAGAAGTTGAAATGAAAGATAAGAAAGCACGCGTTGAAGATGCACTTCACGCAACTCGCGCTGCAGTTGAAGAGGGTATTGTTCCCGGCGGTGGAGTTGCGCTTCTTCGTACAATTCCTGCGTTGAGCAATGTCAAAACTCCGAATGAAGATCAACAAACAGGTGTTGATATCGTTTGTCGTTCGCTCGAAGAGCCGATTCGCCAGATCGTTGCAAATGCAGGTATGGAAGGTTCTGTTGTTGTTGATAAAGTGAAGAACAGCGACAAACTGAATTTTGGATATAACGTATTCAACGATAAATATGAAGACCTCGTTGAAGCAGGCGTTATCGATCCGACCAAAGTGACACGCGTTGCAATTGAAAATGCAGCAAGCGTCGCTTCCTTACTCTTAACGACAGAAGCGGTAGTCGTCGAGAAACCGGAAGAAAAAAAGGCAATGCCACCAATGCCTCACGGCGGCGGAATGGGTGATATGTATTAATATTCAGCTATCAACGCTGGAAGGGTTCAGAACCCTTCCAGCGTTTTGTGTCTATTTAACCCTCAGTCAAAATTCTTGGCTGAGGGTTTTTTATTGCTTACATTTAGAAAAGTAGGACAGACATTTTTGTCTGTCGTGATTATATTTTGGTCAAACAAGTTCCGAAGGAATGACTTCGTCAAATGTCTGACCTACTAAAGACAAGGATACTTTATGAGTTTGCAGCAAAAAATCGAACAAATCCAACAAAAACTTCAGGAATATAAACTTGATGGTTGGTTGATCTATAATTTTCGTCAAACAAATATCTTTGCAACAAAGATACTTGAAATGCCAACGGATAAATTGTCTTCACGGCGATATTTTTATTTTATACCTGCAAATGGAACTCCGCAAAAGCTTGTTCATGACATCGAGAAATATGATCTTGATCATGTACCCGGTGATAAAAATATTTATAGCAAATGGAAAACGCTTCATGACGGATTGCAGAAAATTCTTTCCGGAGTAAAAAATATTTGTATGGAATATTCACCGAACAACGATATCCCGTATCTTTCCAAAGTTGATGCGGGAACGCTCGAGTTCATTCGTGCCTTCGGCGTCAATGTCGTTTCGTCTGGTGATATCGTTCAATATTTTGAGGCTCGGTGGACGGATGAACAGTACAAGGACGTGCAAGAGACGGCAAATATTCTCTTAACAACGATCGATAAGGCATTTCATTTTATTGGTGAGACTCTCCGCGGCGGGAAGAAGATAGCGGAATATGACGTTCAGCAATTGATCATGAACGAATTTGAAAAAAACAACCTCACGACATATTCACCGGCAAATTGTTCAGTAAACGCCAATGGGGCAAATCCTCATTATGATCCGAGCGCCGAACAAAGCGAAGTAATTAAAAAAGGGGATTACATATTGATTGATTGGTGGGCAAAGAAGAATAAGCCGGGAGCGGTTTATGCGGATTTTACATGGGTTGCATTCGCCGGAACGGAGATCCCGAAGAAATATCAGGAAGTATTTGATATCGTAAAAGGTTCACGAGATGCAGCAGTAGAGTATTTGCGGAAAGGGTTTGGTGCCGGTCATAAGGTACGGGGGTGCGATGTTGATGATGTGACGCGCAACCATATCGAAGAACGCGGCTACGGAAAATATTTCATTCACCGCACAGGACATAATATCGGAGAAGAAGTACATGGCAACGGCGCCAATATCGATAATTTTGAAACGATAGATGTGCGCGAGATTATTCCGGAAACCTGCTTTTCCATAGAACCGGGAATTTATTTGCCGGGAGAATTTGGAGTGCGATTGGAGATTGATGTGTACATCTCCAAGAATAAAGAAGTGATCTTGCTCGGAGATAGAATTCAAAATGAGATTGTGAAGATTGAGTGTTAGCTATAATAAACCTTCCGAAGGTGTAGAACTTTCGCAAGGTTAGGATAGAAAATTCTGGTTGATTTTGGAAGATAGGGAGTTTATATTTGAATGTATAAACTTAAGAAAGGAAAATTTATGCAATCAACAGCGAAAATGTTGCGATTCCATACTAAAGAGTTATTGGAAACAGTTTCAAGAGACGAAGAGGTGATTATTACTTTGCGAGGCAAACCTTACGCAAAACTTGTTCCCTACGAGAACAAAAAAAAACGGAAAAAAAATAAGCAGTGAACTCTTTGGTATGTGGAAGGATAACGAAAAAATCTCAAATGTAGAAAATTATATCAGAACCTTGCGAAAAGGAAGATTCTGAACTCTTGATTGGTCGGTAACCGCAATCTTTAGATTGCGAAATTGAATAGGAAACGCAACCTGAAGGTTGCGCCTACCAAAGAAAAATGACTTTTGACACAGACTCGATGCCTTTGGCACTCGTCTCCCGATGCCAAGGGCATTCCTTTCCGAAGGAATCCTTTGGATTGGAACAAGTCTCCGCCTGCGGGGGATCGGAATGACAAACATCGAGAGTTTTTGGAACCACCCATAAGATTGTGTACCGATCTTTTGCCGACACGTCCGAAGGACCCCTTTGGGGAAGTGTTCCTTCGGAAAGGCATCCCTTTGGGACTTGCCACGCAACGTTCCAGCGGGGTGGAAATTGTTTTTTAATTTTGTGTACGACTGTCGGTAACTCATAAACTCAATTCTCAACTAAACATACATTAATTCGGAGTGTGAGCGGTTGTTCGCCGCGGCGAATCAAGTTGAGCGACTTGTTAGGCGGGCTTCTTGAGTTTGAAACGAAACAAGATTGTGCGTAGTTAGTTTTTGCTTTTTTTGTGCTTCCGCAATAATTGCCTTAATATCAAAATTTAATTTTGCAGCTTGCGCTTCTCGAATTTTTCGTACTTCCTCTACTATGTAATCTGTATTCATAGTTATTCTCCCATTAATTCTTCTGGCGTACAAATTATTGGAAATGAAAATCCCTCTTTAAGACAAATATTTTTAACCGGATTAAAAATTGTAGCATTAGCAATATGAGCACAGTTCCATGTCATCAAATAATCCATACCATGAACTGAGGCAACTGCTATGTGAGCTGCATCTGTCGCTGCTTTTTTAGGAATTATGTTGCTCGAAAGAAATGCTTCTGCTAAACGAAGAACATCATTGGTAATTTCAAGTTGTGCAAATGTTTCGATTGCGTTCAATCTTTTTTGCACTTGTGTTGCATCTCCTTCGGATGCTTCATCAATAATAAACTGTGAAATGAAAATCTCAAAATTGTCTCGTCGAGTGTCCCACCAAAGATGAGTAATTTGCTGGTGTCCTGCTACTATCACATCCCGGCTCGGGGAGGAAACAAGATAGCTTGGAATTGTAGTTTCAATATAAAGTTTCGGTTTCATTTAGAGCAAGATACCTGGTTTAAATGAATCTTTCAACTTTGATGCGCAAAAGCCCGCCCTCTTTGCTATACGAACTATGGCGTATATTATACCAATTCGGTTGGATATACGCCAACTGTATCAGATAAGGGTGGTTCCAAAAACTAACAAATGCGTATGCATGTTTCGCATCGGAATGACAAACATTGAGAGTTTTTGGTCTACGACTCATAGAGAACCACCCTAATGCAGTTTTCTCTGCTTCAACACTCTCGTCCAATGCACGATCTGTTTTTTCACTTCATTCGGCGCAGTGCTTCCGGCAGATTTTTTGTGCTCGATGCTCTTGTGCGGATCAAGCAATTCCAACACATCTTCCGAAAATTTATGCGAAAAATGATGCAGCTCTTTGATCGATAGTTGCGTCAGTGATTTATGATTTTCAATGCAATAGGAGACCATCTTGCCAGTGATCTCGTGTGCTTCACGGAAGGGGACATGTTTCTGCACCAAATAATCGGCGATCTCTGTAGCGGTGAGAAAATCATTCTTCAGTTCTTCCTCAAAACGGTTCTTGTCAAATTTTGTATGGACAAGGAGGTGGCTCAAGATATAGACGCTCTGTCGTGTGGTAGTAACGGCGTCCAACATCGGCATTTTATCTTCCTGCATATCCCGGTTGTAGGCGAGCGGAAGTCCCTTCATCAACGTCAGCAGGTTCATTAGACCGCCGTAGACGCGTCCGGTTTTTCCGCGCAGAAGTTCCGCCATATCGGGATTTTTCTTTTGCGGCATGATACTGCTGCCGGTAGTATAGGCATCATCGGTCCTTGCAAAACGGAATTCCTGCGACGACCAGAGGACAAGCTCTTCCGCAAACCGACTGGCGTGCATCATAATCGTAGAACACACCGAAACGAATTCAATTAAATAGTCACGGTCGCTCACGGCATCGATGCTGTTCTCAATAATTCCGTCGAATCCGAGTTTTTTGGCAACCATTGCGCGATTGATGGGAAATGAAGTTCCAGCCAGCGCGGCAGCGCCGAGCGGAAGTTTATTAACACGTTTGTAGCAGTCATCCAACCGCTCGTAATCCCGTTCGAACATCGACACATAGGCGAGCAGATGATGCGAAAGGTAGATCGGCTGTGCGCGCTGTAAATGAGTATAGCCGGGCATCAGTGTGCCGAAATATTTTTCCGATTTGTAGAGCAGTACCCGTTGAAGCTGTGTGATAAGCTTTTTCAATTCTTTGATCGCGGAGCGAAGATATAGTCGTTCATCCAACGCCACCTGATCGTTCCTGCTTCGTCCGGTGTGGAGTTTACCGCCAAGCGCGCCGATTTTTTGGATCAAGCGTTGTTCAATTGCCATATGGATATCTTCTTTTTCCCACGAGAGATCGAGCTTGCCGTTGTCAATCTCTTTTCGAATTGCATTCAATCCCGATCTGATACGACGCGCTTCTTCTGCCGTAAGAATTTTGCACGCCGCAAGCATTTCGACATGTGCGATGCTTCCCTGGATATCTTCCAGATACAATTGTTTGTCGAGGTCGATGGATGATGAGAATTTCAGTGCAGTTGCCGAGAGAGGTTCTTTAAAGCGACCGCCCCACAGTTGTTTTGATTGTGACATAACGAAATCTCCTTAGTAATAAAGAGATTTTCCAAGTCTTTAAGACTTGGAAAATCTTGCGTACAAAAATAAAAAAAAACCTGACTTCTTCAGTCAGGTTAAAACTAAAAATGTAGGACACCTTTGAGGCAATGCTGTCAGTTTAAGAACGATTCGGTAGGACAGACATTCTTGTCTGTCAATAATTAGTCGAACCTTAAAAAGTCTTCATCAGCACAACCTTGTCAAGGTTATGTAATTAGATTTGTAAAATTTTGGACGTTGTTTCGTTGTTGATTAATAAACCTTGACAAGGTTTCTTACTTTTTAAGGGTCAACTAATTATTTAAAAATGACAGGCAGGAATGTCCCGCCTTTTGGATTCCGCTTGTGCGGGATTCTAAAAGCGGAACCTGTCCTACATTTACATGATATTACTCGCGAACGACCCACACTTTCACTTTCGCGGAAACTTTGGAATGCAGTTTCACCGGAACTTCAAAGATACCGAGGGTTTTGATCGGCTCGTCAAGTTCGATAATGCGCTTGTCAATCGTGTATCCTTTCTCCTTCAGGGAATCGGCAATCATTTGCGATGTGACCGCACCGAAGAGCTTATCATCCTCACCGACCTTCATGGTAATCGTGATGGAAATACTGGCGAGTTGTGCCGAAAGTTTTTCAGCATCCTTCATCGCTTTTCCTTCTTTTCGTGCAAGAAGCTTTTTCTCTTCTTCCAGCGCTTTCAGGTTGCCAACTGTAGCACGATAAACGATATTGCGCGGAATAAGGTAGTTACTGGCGTAGCCGTCTTTTACTACAACAACATCACCGATGTTGCCGAGTGTTTGATGGTTTTGTCGAAGAATAACTTTCATAGTTGTGGCCTCTCTTACTTTACAATGTCTGAAACGTAGGGGAGAAGAGCGAGATGACGTGCTCGTTGGATTGCACGAACAAGCTGCCGTTGATACTTCGCGCTTGTTCCCGTGATACGTTTTGGAATGATCTTGCCTTGCTCCGAAACAAATTTGCGGAGCAATTTCTCATCTTTATAGTCGATGTAGATCGTGCCGGCTTGGGTGAAACGGCAGACGCGTTTTTTCTTCAGCTGTTGCTCTTTCTTTTCGCGTTGATCTCGACGATTGGTGGCGTACTCTCTTTTGGATTTGAATTCTTTCTTTTCAAATGGTTCTCTCATAATACAACCTCCTTTTTCACTTCTTCAACGGCCGGTTCGGTGGCCGGAGTCTTTTGCCCGACTTCTTTGGCTTTTAATGCTTTTTTGTCGAGTTGAACGGTGAGGTAACGAACGATATTCTCATTCAAATGGTAATGCCGTTCCAGTTTTGCGACGATATCACCCGGCGCTTTGAATTCATAGAGAGCGTAAAAGCCGTTGTTTTTCTTTTTGATCGCGTAGGCGAGACGGCGTCGTCCCCATTTTTCGATGGCGCGAATTTCGCCGTTATTTTTTTGAATGAAGTCTTTTATCTTCTCAATCTCCGCTTCGATCTGTTCATCTTCGAGCGTTGCATTGATGATGATAACAGACTCGTATATACGAGTGTGTAACATGAAACCTCCTTTGGTCATTAGGTCCCGCTTCGGTTTGAGCGGAACAGGTTTATTTATTGGATCAGTTTTTATGAAAACTCATGATGCGGTGGCATCACTGAAAAATTTTTTGTTAAATCCACTCATTGTTGCTGCTATTCCGGCGTGCACCCAACTCTTACAGGCGTCGGCTGCATGGCGGAGCAACTGAGGTCGAAGTTTCTCTTCGTCCGAATCGAATAGTGAAAGCACATAGTCGGCCATTTCATCGCGCGTGTGCCCTTCCGGCATTGTTTTCCCGCCAATGCCGATCCGTAACCGTGGTATCAATTCGCTTTGTACGTGATAAATCACCGAAGCCATTCCGTTGTGCCCGCCATCGCTTCCTTTTGTCCGCATGCGGAGTGTTCCGAAAGGGAGTTGGAAGTCATCGAAGAGAATCAGGAATTCATCAAATCCGATATTCAACTGTTGATGAAGTTCTCTTACCGCAACACCGCTGTTGTTCATATATGTCTGCGGCATGACGATCAGGACTTCACTCTCTCCGGATTGTGCGTGATAGCTTTCGAACAATTCATTGCTCTTGTAATGGTGAGCTTTGAAATCGTCGATCATCGATTCGGCGACAAGAAATCCTACATTATGCCGCGTCAAGCGATACCGACTTCCAGGATTTCCTAAACCAACGATACATTTCACAGAGAAACTTCGATTTCAAAGAACTTGGTAGTGAATTATTTCTTTGCCGGAGCAGCAGCGGCTGCTTCTTCACCTTCGGCAGGTTTTTTGCCTTTAGTAATAACTTCCGGTTCAGCAGAGACAGCCACTGCGGCCTGTTCTGCCGGCACTTCTTCCTTCACGATGGTCGGCGGAATGACTGCCACCACGGTGCTTGCTTCGTTGTCCAGAATGCGGACATTCTCGATCTTGATCTCGCTGACGTGGATTGACGCGTTGATACCGAGTTCGGTAACGTCCAATTCAACATGTTCGGGAATGTATTTCGGCAGACACGACACTTTCAGTTTGTGAATGATGTGCTGTAACGTACCGCCGTCTTTTACCCCTTTCGGAGAACCTTTTAAGATCACGGGCACTTGAACGGTTAATTCTTCATTTTCCCTGATTCCCTGAAGATCAAAATGGATCGGACGGTCGGTTATGGGATCGAACTGTACATCGCGGAGGATACAGGTCTTTGTATCACCGGAATCCAATTTTAAGTTGACAAGATGAGTCTCCGTCGTGTAGATGAGCGGTTTTAATCCGAGCGGCGTTACCGAGATGCTGATCGGATTTTCGCCGTGCGCATAATACACACCCGGAACTTTTCCCGCATACCGAAGACGGCGCGATGCTTTGCCGGTTTCTTTTCTCACTTCTGCTTGTAATACTACTTCTGACATTGTTGTTTACTCCTCATAAATCGGAAATGATAAGGGCATCTCTAAAATCTCAAATATCAAGCACCAAATAACAAATAATGTTCAATAACCAAAATACAAAATATCAATAACAACAAGCGTTTCGGTTATTTGAATTTTTGAGTTTGGAATTTGTTTGAAATTTGTTTTTTGTGATTTGGAGTTTTTAGAGGTTCCCATAATTAATTATTCAACATTCTTATCTTTATCGACATCGAACAAGGAACTGATCGATTTATTGTGGAAGCAACGTTCGATCGCTTCGGAAAACACTTGCGAAACAGACATCACTTCAATTTTTTTCGATTGTTGTTCCAACTGGATCGTGTCGCACACGATGATCTTTTCCACTTCGCTCGCATTGATCCTTTCGATCGCTTTACCGGAAAGGAGAGGATGCGTGCACGCCCCGTAGATCGCTTTTGCACCGGCTTTCTTTAATTCTGTGACAGCATTGGTGAACGTTCCGGCAGTATCAATCATATCATCGACGATCAGCATATTACGTCCTTTTACATCACCCACGATATTCATCACTTCGGCAACATTCGGCGCCGGACGTCGTTTATCGATCAACACAAGATCAGCTTCAAGGCGTTTTGCATATGCCCGCGCCATTTTAATCCCGCCGACATCGGGAGATACCACGGTGAGATCCGGTATCTTCTGACGTCGGAGGTGATCTACAAAGACAACTGACGAGTACAAATGATCCACGGGAATATCAAAGAATCCCTGGATTTGCGGTGCATGCAGATCCATACAAATGATTCTGTCTGCTCCGGCTTTCGTCATCAAGTTTGCCACAAGTTTTGATGTTATGGCAACTCGCGGTTGGTCTTTTCTGTCTTGCCGCGCGTATCCGAAATACGGGATCACCGCTGTAACCTTGCGTGCCGATGCTCGTTTTGCCGCATCAATCGTGATCAATAACTCCATCAAGTTTTCGGCAGGAGGAGTCGTCGATTGGATAATAAAAACATCTGCACCGCGAACATTATCAATGAACTTAACCCAAATTTCGCCGTCGCTGAAATTCTGTATCTCAATTATTCCCAGAGGCTCACCAAGATGGCGGGCAATTTTTTCAGCTAAAGGACGATTTGACCGTCCTGAAAAAATTTTTAATTGCGGCATACTTTTGGGCTTTTTATACCTAAGTAATATTATTTAGTTTACAAAAATATCAAAAAAAAGGCAGATAGTCAACGTTTTTTCTCTACTGATGTTAGTCATCCCGACTTATTGACATTCGGACAACCTTTGGCTATTTTCAACAAGTTTTATGAGCGAAATTGTCGAGCAGCATTTTATATTACACACTCCTTCAGGCGCGCCGTTACGCGGCGATGTACGTTGGGACAAAGAGTTAGCCGTTTCGGTACAGAAAAGACTTCCGGTTGTTATTGTCAGTCACGGTTTTAAGGCATTCAAAGACTGGGGACCGTTTCCCGCAATAGGAAGATATTTTGCTGACCGTGGTTTCCTTTCGATAGTATTTAATTTTTCGCACAACGGTATTGGCGAACATCCGAAGAAGTTCGTCGAACACGAAAAGTTTGCCAACAATACTATTTCATTGGAAATTGATGACCTTAAAACGATACTTGATGAGATAACATTTTCATCATTCGGTTTGCCGTTCGTTGACAGAGAAAAGATTTTTTTAATCGGGCATTCCCGAGGTGGCGGAGTTTCCCTGATAACAGCAAAGGAAGATCGGCGGGTGAGTGCTGTTGTTGCCTGGTCGACGATCGCATATTTCGGCAGATATTCCGAAGAACAGAAACAACGGTGGCGGGAAAAGGGTTATGTTCAGTTGCACACGAACAGTGATTCCCCGTTCTTTCGTTTAAAAACGACGTTATTGGATGATCTTGAGAAGAATGCAAAACGGTTGAACATCATCAATGCTGTCGAACATTTGCAGAAACCACTCTTGATAATTCACGGAACGGGTGATATCCCCGTGAAGATCGAAGAAGTGGAAAAATTATATGCGGCATCCGTTAAAAATTTGACAGAATTTGTTATATTAGAAGGTGTCGGGCATATGTATGGTGCGAAACACCCGTACAAAGAACACAGTCCGGCGCTCAATCACATTCTTGATATTACATCACAGTGGTTACATAAATTTTTAAACGCGGAGGATTAATGCAAACCGTAAGGAAAACATTCGCAATAATTTCTATTAATTCACGAGAATCATCGGTTCTTGCACAATCAGCATGGATCGTGACTTTTGCTGCACTAACAGCAATTGGGGCACGGGTGGAAATTCCGCATTATCCTGTTCCGTTTACTCTTCAAACTTTTTTTGTACTGTTGGGTGGGGCATTCCTGGGAGTACGTAACGGCGCGGTGAGCCAGTTGCTTTATCTCGCAATTGGCGCTCTTGGTCTGCCGGTATTTTCCGGAGGGGGATTCGGTATCGCGAAAATTATCGGGTTGACTGGCGGTTACCTTTTAAGTTTTCCTATCGCTGCAGCATTGGTCGGATATCTGGTTGGTGTGCGTAAAGGATATGTATGGACGCTGGTCTCGATGTTTCTCGGTCTGGTCGTGATCTTTACAAGCGGTACGCTGTATTTGAATTTTGTCGCACTCCACAATATGCAGCAGGCTTTTGTGAGCGGATTCTTGATCTTCTCCTGGTGGGATATTCTGAAACTTACCGCCGCTGCCGCAATTTACAATGAGTTCGCGAAAAGGTACAGGAAACTTCCTGCATAAATGATTTTCCGAGTACAAAAAAAACCCTCTTCTCAACAAGTCGAGTCTTCGACCGGATGAAGAGGGTTTTTTCTTTCACCGTGGATAAATTCGCCGCGGCGAATCAATTGGTGAAGTTCAGAGATTCATTCCAGCGTTTGTACAATTCCGCCGTTGCGAGTACGTCACCAAAACAATATTCCGCAATATCGCGATACCGCTTTTCATCTACGAGCATTTTCATATCCAATCCTGTGATCCCTTTTCCTGTTTTCCGCATTGGGACACCCTAAGAAACAAACGAATTGGATTGTGTGTAATTTATTTTTGATGCGAAGCATGCCTACGCACAACCTCGTAGAGGTTATATTGTTGTAGATAAATATTCAACCCACATATTTCAATCCTCGTAGAGGATTTATA
>OBOI01000544.1_pt1 | contig 12812 bp, 18 predicted proteins | sample 1670151 | NCBI WGS metagenome assembly OBOI01 (sample SAMEA104232303, study PRJEB22302) | sediment metagenome | biome: forest; feature: aquifer; material: sediment | place: USA | collected 2011-08-07 | depth 0.01 m | reverse complement strand
AGGCCCTCTCCACCACCCAGTATGCCGCCACCTCCACCACCATTTTCCAAGATCAGGACGGTTTCGCCTCGGGCTTCCTGCAGTCGGTGTCCACGGACAACAACGGGGTCATTACTGGCCACTACTCCAACGGTCAGGTCTTGAAAAAGGCCCAGGTGGCCCTGGCCAACTTCAGTAACCTCACCGGACTCAGCAAACACGGCGGCAATATCTTCAGCGAGACCACCGAGTCCGGCGCCCCGGTGACCGGCGCCCCGGGCACCAACGGCCTGGGCTCCATCGCCCCCAACGCCTTGGAGCAATCCAACGTCGACCTGGGTGTTGAGTTCGTCAAGCTGATCACCGTGCAGCGGGGGTTCCAGGCCAACTCCAAGATCATCACCACCACCGACGACATGCTGAACGAACTGATCAACATCAAGCGGTAATAGCTACATTGCTATATTTGTAAACTCTAGGTCCTAAGCATTCGTGCTTAGGACCTTTTTTATTGGGGGGAGTGCCCGGCAGGGGGGTGATTGCCGGCTACAGGAGGATCCGATGCTACTTAAGGGATGGACAACAGTAATCACCCGGGCTGAATGCCGGCCAGAGGCCCAGACCGTGCACTGCTGCGCCGATGGGCTGATCCCGACGGGCGCAGCAGTGCACGGTCTCAATGCGGTGCTGGGCGGCTACATCGATCACGAGGAACCGCCTTCGGTCGCCCTCCTCGCCCAATTCCGTTTTGACTGGTAGCCGCCATGCATGCCCTGGCCATCGGTAAATCGCTCTTCTATTTCCTGCTGGCCGGTCTCTTTGAGATCGGCGGCGGCTATCTGGTCTGGCTGTGGCTGAGGGAAGGAAAAAGCCTTGGCCTCGGCATCCTGGGTGGTCTTATTCTGTGCCTGTACGGCGTGATTCCAACCATGCAACCCGCCGGATTCGGTAGGGTCTACGCGGCCTACGGCGGCATCTTTATCGTCTTGTCCATCCTCTGGGGGTGGAAAATCGATCAGGTCCAACCAGACCGCTATGATTTGATCGGTGGCGCCATCGCCCTGGCGGGTGTGCTGGTAATCATGTATTGGCCGAGACCATGATCATGGTCTCAGTGCACATCAGCGCTGAAGCGCAAAAATTTGTTTCCTCTGTCCCGGCCACTCCTATCGCAGCCAGCTGGCGGAAGACTGGGCGTGGTTTCTAAAAAGCGACGGAATCGAGGTCTATTCCGCCGGTATCGAAAAGCACGGTCTGAGCCCGCAGGCAGTGAAGGCCTTGGCCGAGGCCGGAGTGGATATGTCCGGACACGAGTCCAAGACCCTTGCTGAACTGCCGGTTCAGCACTTCGACGGGGTGGTCACTATCTGTGGCCATGCCAACGAGACCTGTCCCTTTTTTCCGGGCAGAAAAATCCATAGAGGATTCGACGACCAGCCGAAGCTGGCTGCTGACGCAACCAGCGACGAAGAGACCCTGGCCCATTACAGTCGGGTCTATGACGAGATCCGCGCTTTCGTCCTCACCCTGCCGCAGGCCCTTGGCGAGGAGGACGGCTCATGACGGAAGAACAAATCTGCTACTGCTTCGGCTACATGGCCACGGACATTGCACAGGATGCGGCTGTCCATGGCCGGTCCACGATTCTGGAGAGAATCCTCTCCGAGAAAAAGGCCGGTGTCTGTCAGTGCGCGACGAAGAACCCCAAGGGCCGCTGATGCCTGGCTGACGTCCGCCGGGTCGTGGACAAGGTTTTGTCAGGGAACGGAGTACCTCTCGGTCAGTATCATCGACCCCGGGGTGGAGACCGAGCGCTACCAGCAGAAAGTTCTGGCGGAGAGAGGCGGTGACCTGGACGAGGCTGGAAAGAAACTGCTCAAAGAGGATCTGCGCGCTCCCTGTACTGAAGAGATCGCCGTCTTTGGTGCCTTTGCCCGTTTGGTGGCCAAGGGTGACGACGGTTTCGTGGTGCTGGACACCGACCCCACCGGCCACACCCTCCTGCTGCTCGACGCCACCGAGGCTTACCACCGGGAGGTTACCCGCTCCAAAGGAGCCCTGCCCGATACGATCACCACCCTACTGTGGCTTTGCCAAAGGGTTGGGAGGTCCTGACGCGATCCGGAAATCCAGGGCGGTGGAACTGATGCAAAGCAACATGCCTCTGCCAGTCGTTCAAAAAATCCTGGGGCATTCCACGCCCAACCTGACGGCTGCATTTGTTTCGTTTTCCGATGATGATGTCTGGCAAGTGGCCAAATTATTTCTTGAGAAAGAATCTTCCCGAAAAACCAGCGTCCGTAACACGTTTTTTGGCAAAGTCAGTGCCATCCAACAGGCCGACGTTCAAGCAAAAGTGGAACTCATTACCATCGCTGGAGACCGGGTAACCGCCGTGATCACCAATGACAGCTTGGCACGGCTTGGCATTAGGCCTGGAATGCTAATCACAGCCGAAGTCAAAGCTCCCTGCGTGATCTTGCAGACAGGAAACGAGGAGCCGAGATGCACGGCGGAAAACAAGTTCCAAGGCGTGATCGCTCGCACCAATAAGGGGCAGGTTGCTACTGAGTATACGGTGCGTATCGCCGATGGGAGGGAATTATGTTCCCTGGTGACCAGCGATAGCAGCTGCCTTGACCTCAAAGACATGACCCCGTCTGGGCCATGTTCAACAGTTTTCCCGTGGTCTTGCATCTCGATTAACCGTGCGGATGTCACGGGGTGGCCGGCCGGAGGCCAGTCATTCCCCGCTCTCCGGTAGCAGACTGCCATCGGAGAGCAAATCGGCGGCGCGGTCTTTTTGCTGCGGACTCTGTAACGGGCGCATTGTCCTTCCCGCAGTCAGGCCCCTGATTTGTTATCTGATTTTAATCTCCCCCAAAAAAGAGTTGACAAGACACATCCCGCTTTCTATAGTTAAGCCATTATGCAACTACTTAATAGGTTTATGTTATGATTATTGAGCCAGCCGAAATATTTAAAGTTCTCAGTGTGGAAACACGCGTAAAAATTATTGAACTTCTTAAAGCCAACGGGGCCTTAGGGGTAAAAGAAATCTCAAACAGACTAGGCATAACCCTCCCCGCAGTTTCACAACACCTTAAAATATTAAAACAAGCAGGGCTGGTACGAAGTGAAAGGCAGGGGTATTGGATTCCGTATTCGATCAATGAAGAAGCCATGGAGGGCTGTCGAGAAATATTGAATGAAGTTTGCACGTGTGGGTGCCAAGGTTCGGGTAGAGTTAAAGAAAAGGAACTGAGTATGGCGAGTTTAGAGGCGTTAAAGAAATATGAAATTGAGTTGCAGAAAGAACTCAACGTAGTGCGGAGCAGAGTTAGCGAAATAGAAAAAGCGGGGTAGGTTTTTTTTGTCAAGGTAGTTAAGTAGATGCGCAAGCACATAATAAAAAGGAGGTGGTTAAAAATAAGGGTGCTGGGAATTCGCTCAAGGTATTTTTTAACTATTTAATTTTGTTGAACAAAAAATACTACAAGAAGCCTGTTTTAATTTAACAATAAAAAGGAGATATTTTTATGGATCGCAAAAAAAACATACTCTACATTCAGACTAGCGGGGTGGAAATACCAGAGCGTACATACGCACCTTTTATCCTTGGCACCAGTGCCATCAAGGAAATTGGAATTGAAGCTTCCATTTTCTTTGGGATAAAGGGAGTTACCATTGCAAAAAAGGGCGAAGCCGACAAAATTACGTTGCCCCTGCCTTTCGGGTCGCTGGTATCTGCAATTGAGCAAGCAAGGAAAGTGGGCGTCTCATTTTTTGTATGTGAGGAGAGTGCGCAAATGCATGGCATTGACCTGGAGGAAGGGCTAATTGAGGGAGTTACGGTAGTACCCGCTGGAACTCTGAATAAGCTTGTCATGAAGGCGGACGAAGTTCTATCTTTTTAAGAATAGGATATTTTTTTGCCGAAGTAATTTAGTGATTGCGCAAATACATAATAAAGGGAGGTGATATAAATGGCAGAACAAAAAGTTCCAAACGGTTTTTGTGGTTGCGGATGTGCTCCTATAAAAGAGGAGAAAAAGGAACCTTGTGGCTGCGGATGCATTCCTGTGAAAATGGTTGAGAATAAGGAGCCATGTAGTTGCGGATGTGCCCCTCTAAAGAAGGAGGGCCAACAGAATAAGTAATTAAAGAGAAGCCTAGTTTTTCTGAGGGGGGAGGATATGATTTAATATTCCCCCCCTCATTTTGTTTGAAGTAATCATAGCCTTTGATCTTCACAGATGACATCTAAACTATTTTACTCCGCCTTCAAGGCCTCGATGGGGTCGAGCCGTGCCGCCTTCGCTGCCGGATAGACCCCGAACAGGACACCGATGAAGGCCGAAAAGCCAAACGAGACCGCCATCGCCGGAAGCGATAGGCTCAAGGGCCACTGGGTAAAATACGAGGCACCGAAAGAGATGGCAACTCCGAGAACAACACCGACCAGTCCGCCGCTGACGCTTAAGACAAAGGACTCCACCAGGAACTGAAGCAGGATATCTTTTTTCAAGGCGCCGACCGCCCGGCGCACCCCAATCTCGCGGGTCCTCTCCTTGATCGAGATCAGCATGATGGCGAGGATGCCGACCCCGCCCACCAACAGCGAGATGCCGGCCACCATGCTCAAGAGGTTGGTAAAGGTCTGGCTGGTCTCCTGTTCCGTCTTGATGATTTCGGTCTGGCTCTGGATCGTGAAGTCATCGGGCTTGTCGCGCAGCCGGTGCCTTTCGCGCAGGATCTCTTGGACTTCCTCCGCCGCCCCTTCGATGTCCTCGGAACTCCGGGCCTGGACAAAGATGTTGTTGATGTAGGTGAGGTTGAACAACCGGCGTAAGGCGGTATGGATGGGGATATAGATCACATCGTCCTGATCGCCGCCAACCAGGTCTGGTCCCTTTTCGGCCAGGACGCCGATGACCTCAAACGAGACCCTGTTGATGCGAATCGCCTCTCCCACGGGATTGCGGTTGGCAAAGAGGTTTCTGGCCACGGTCTTGCCAATCACCGCCATCCGTTGCAGGGCGCGGTCATCCTCATCGGCAAAGAACCGCCCCCTATCGATAACCAAACCCCGGACCGGGACTACCGACTCGGTAGTCCCGGTGATGGTCGTGGTGGTGCTCAAGGCGTTGTACTTGACCAACATCTTTCGGCCCTGGGCTGGGGCCAAATTTTTGATGAAGCGGGCCTCCTCGGCAATCGTCGCTGCATCCTTCAAGGTCAGGGTGGTCACATTGCCGGTCTGCCGCTGCCGGCCGGCAATGATCTTGACCTGGCCGGCAGTGACCATGACCAGGTCGGTGCCCATGGACTGAATCTTCGCCAGCACCTCCTTTTGGGCGCCGTCGCCGATGGAGACCATCACGATCACCGAAGAGACCCCGATGACGATCCCGATCGTGGCCAAGCCGGTCCGCAGCTTGTGGCTGAACAGGGTCTTTAATGCGACCCCGGTGCCCTTGACGAGCTTCATCTAGCCCTTGATCGCCAGGACCGGGTCCATGGCCGCCGCCTTTCTGGCCGGTTGAATACCGGCGATGACGCCGACCACGGTGGAGAAAACGATGGCCAGGACAAAGGGTTCCCAGGAGAGCATGGCGGGCATCTTCTTCACCGTGGCGATGGTGAGCGAGATGGCAATGCCCAGGATCGTGCCGCCGATACCGCCACAGAGGGTGACGATCAAGGCCTCGCCCAGGAACTGCTGCCTAATGTCCTTGGCCCGGGCGCCGAAGGCCCGGCGGATGCCGATCTCCTTCTTCCTCTCGTTCACCGAGATGAACATGATGTTGGCAATAACAATGCCGCCCACGATGAGGGAGATCGAGGCCAAGAGCAGCAGAAAGGTGGTCAAGGTCTTCGATACCCCCTTGACAGTGCTGGCCATGGCCATGGTGTTGGTCACCCGGAAGTCGTCCTCCTGGGGCGGGGTGATGTGATGGCGCTCCCTGAGGATCGAAGTTACCGTCTCGGTGACCTCATCCAGGCGATCCTGATCATCCACATAAAGCCTGATCATGCCGATGGCTGTGGTGTTGAAGAGCTTGCGCATGGCGGTGGAGAGCGGCACCACCACCCGGTTGTCCATGTCCATGCCATGGGGGCTGGCGCCGCGCTTGGATAGCACGCCGATCACCTTGAAGTTGGTGTTGTTCACCCGCACCGTCTCGCCAATGGGGTCCTGATCGCCAAAGAGTTCCTTGACCACGGTCAGGCCGAGGACACAATTCTTGGTCAGACCCGAGAGGTCCTCGTCGCTGATAAAATCCCCTTTCTCGGCATACCACTGCCAGGCGTCGGCAAACTCCGGGGTAACGCCGAACACCGACGCCTCGGTATTCTTGTTGCCATAGACCACGGTCTGGGAGGGGTTCATGGTGAATGGGGCAACGTGCTTGATGCCCTTGATCGACTCCTGCAGGGCCTTGGCATCGTCCAAGGTCATGGTGGTGGTGGATTCGTCAGGCGGGCCGAACATCTTGCCACCGCCGGCCGAGGCCATGACCGCGTTGGCGCCAAAGTTCTGGACTCCCTTCATGACCTTGTGCTGCGCACCCTTGGCCAGGGCGATAATGACGGTCAGTGTGGCGATGCCGATGATGATGCCGAGCATCATGAGGAAGGTCCGCATTTTGTACTTACTAAGTCCCTTGAGCGAGAGGCCGATCATTCTGCCGGTAGTCATCAGTTGGCCCTCCTTTCATCGCTTACCACCTGGCCGTCCTTCATCCGGATGATGCGGTCGGCCCGTTCGGCGACATCATTTTCATGGGTGACCAGGATGACGGTGCGGCCGTCCTGATTGAGTTTCTTGAAGATGGTCATGACCTCGTCGCTGGAGGCGGAATCGAGATTGCCGGTCGGCTCATCGGCGAGGATCAAGGCCGGGTCATTGACCAAGGCACGGGCGATAGCGACCCGCTGTTGTTGGCCACCAGAGAGTTCCGAGGGCAGGTGATTGATTCTATCACCGAGACCGACGGCCTCCAGGGCGGCCTTGGCCTTGGCCGTGATATCCATATCATCGGGGGAGTAGATTAGGGGCAGCTCGACATTCTCCAGCGCGGTGGTCATGGGCAGCAGGTTGAAAGATTGGAAGACAAAGCCGATCTTCTTGTTTCTGGTGCGGGAGAGGTCGTCATCGTTCATGCCGGCCACCTCGACCCCGTCCAGCAGATATTCGCCCGCCGTGGGCCGGTCCAGGCAGCCGATGATGTTCATCATCGTCGACTTGCCCATGCCCGAGGGCGCCATGATGGAGACAAACTCGCCTTTCTCAATGCCAAGGTTGATGCCTTGCAGCACCTTGACCTCGACACTGCCGTTCTTTCGGTACGTCTTGGTGATGTTTCTGAGTTCAATCATTGTGCCCCCCCCTGTGCACGTTATTCTTTTGCGGTCTGTTGGCCTTCGCCGGTGATGACCAGATCGCCTTCTTTGATACCCTCGACCACCTCAGTGTAATGACTGTCTTTCCAGCCGGTCTTGATCGTCTTGGCAACGGCTTTGCCGCCTGCCAGGATCTGGACGACCTTCTTGCCGCCCTCCCGGCTGATTGCCCGACTGGGGACCGCCAAGACGTCACTTCGTTTATTCAGATAGAGGGTGGCGTTCACGGTCATGTCCGGCTTCAGTTTGCCGGCAGGATTCTCGATGGAGATGACCGTGATATAGTAGATGACGTTGTCCTGGATGGTGGCCTTTGGATAGATGGCGGAGACCGTACCCTTGAAATCCGTCTCCGGGAAGGAGTCGACCGTGAAGGTGGCCTCGACCCCCGGCTTGATCTTGCCGATATCGGTCTCGTCGACATAGGCATAGACTTCGAGCCGGTTCAGGTCAACGATGGTGACGAAGGTGGGCACGTTCTGGGCCGTGGCGGAGACCGTCTCGCCCTGCTGGGTGGCGACCGAGGCGATGACCCCATCGATGGGGGCATGGATGTCGGCGTAAGAGAGCTGAGTGGTGTTGAACTTGATGGTCTCTCGAATCTGATTGGCTTGGGCTTGGGCGGTGGCATAGTCTCTTTCCGCCACATCCACCTTGTCCCGGGAAACGAAGTCTTTAACAAAGAGATTTTCCGTCCGCGTCAGGTTTTTTTTGGCTAACTCAAGATTGGCCAGGGCTACCCGCAAGTTCATCTTGGCCTCGTTGACTTTGGCCTTCAAGTCCTCCTGCTCGATCTGGGCCAGCAACTGCCCCTTGGTGACGACATCCCCGATATTGGCATAGAGCTTTTCGACCCGGCCGGATATCCGCGCCCCCACCTTCACCTCGGCCCCGATCCGAGCCCGGATCACCCCGGTGGCCTGAACTGACGAGGCGATGTCGCGTCTCGTCACCTTCTCCGTTTGTACGATTTTCGCTTGCGCCTCATGACTCACACGCTGCCGGTAGACCATGACCGCGGCCCCGCTGCTGGCCATAAGCAACACTAAGAAAAATGTCCACTTTTTCATTTACCTGTTTCCTCCGTTGGCCGTTGGCCTGTAGCGCGATCGAGTTTTACCTGGGCGGTGGCGATATCAAAGGCGGCGACCACCTGATTGGTCTTGGCCTGGGTCAGGGCGGTCTGGGCATCGATCACCTCAAGGATTACGCCAAGCCCCTCCTGGTAGCGTCCTTCCGAGACCTGCATATCTTCGGTCGCTTGCTCCAAGGCCTTGACAGCCACTGTCTGTCGTTCTTGGGCCTCCTTAAGCCCCAGCCAAGCCTGCTGCACTTCAAGCTCAACCGCTCGCAAGGCTTGAGTCTCCGAGGCCTTGAGCCCGTCACGATTGGCCACCGCTTGACCAACTTTCGAGCGTGTGGTCAACTGCTCAAAGACGGGGAGGGCGACCGTCACTCCCACCCCCCACTTGGTATCAGTCGGCACGAAGGTGCTTTCCTGCCACCCGTAGGAGGCATCGAGACTGACACTGGGGTAGAATCCACTTTCAGCCTGACTGATTGCAGCGTCCGCCGCCGCCAGCCGGGCCTTGACCCCCATGAGTTCAGGCCGCAGATGATAGGCCTGGTCCAGGGCTTCACGGACGTCGGGCAGAGGGTGGTGTTGCATACGCTCCACCTCCTTACCATCGACATCAAACTGAATGGTAACCGGCACCCCCATGAAGGCCGAGAGCGCGGCCTTGGCGGCAAGCACGGCGTTGTCAGCGCTGATGACACTGAGCCGGGCGGTGGAGACCTGCACCTCGGATTTGATGACATCGGCGCGGGGCGATACCCCTTCCTTGTATAGGGCCTGGGACTGCAGCCGGTGTTGCTCTGTACCGAAAAGGGCCGCCTTGGCCACTGCCAACAGGGCCTCTTTTTTCAAGACGTCAATAAACAGGGTGCTGACGGTGAGTCTAATATCCAGTCCGGTCTTGGTCGTGTCGTATTCCTGGGCGGTGATGGTGTGGCGCACGCCTTGGACAAGGTTCGCGGTGGCGCCGGCATCAAAGAGTGTCTGCCGGACGGCAAGCCGGTTGTCGTAGTTGTCCGGAGAGGCCTCCTTCGACATGAGCAACGCCGGTGAGGAATAGGTGTAGGCCGAGGAGAGTTTCAGGGAGGGGTAGAAGCCGGCTTTCACCTCGCCGATTTTTTCCTGAATGGCCTTTAAGCCTTGCTTGGAGATCTCGCCGGTGGGATTAGATTTCAAGCCAATGGTAATACATTCGCGTAAACGTAGGGTCTTGTTGTCGATGGTCAAGGTTTCACTGTTTCCTCCACTTGCTGCCGGTGCAGTCGATAGAAGAAAGACCGTGCTGATGATAAAAACCGCTGCTTTTAGTCGGCGCTTGGGCATCCTGTTTGGCTCCCTTCGTTGTTCATGGCATTCTCGATCAAATCAAAAAATTTCCCCCGCTGTTCTTTACTCAGGAGGGCCTTTTCCTCTAGCAAATGAGTCACCACCTTGCGTTGCATCGCTTCCTGGAGGGCACTGATCCCCGCCACCTCTGCCCCGATGGCCTTCATGTCCGGCTGCTCTTGGCGCATGAGGGTAATCAGATTTTTCCGCTGCTGGACGATGTTTGCCCGCTGCCGATCAATTTCCGCTCTGAACGGCATGGCTCTCTTGCGCATGGCCTCGGACTGGGCCGGTTGCAAGGCAAGTTCCTCGAACAAGAAGTGATCTTTTTTGATCGAGTGGCCAAACGGGGAAGTCCAGTAGGCAGCCTTTTGGTAATAGCGGTAACCGACAGTCCCTAAAATGGTCAGATTGAGTATCACTGAGATCAGCAACAGGTGACGTAGCGTGTTATTTCCCATGGCCCACCTCCAGCATTGCCAAGTAAGCCCCGCCCACGGACTCGCGTGGTGCGGCGTCAAAAATTTCTAGCGACAATGAGGCCATCCCCTTGTCATGATTGTCTAGCCCCAGGCTGTTGCTGAAGAGATTGCCAAACACCACGCCAATTCCGATAATCACGAAAACCACGATGGCCTCGGCAAGATGCGGCCACAGCGGCGCAAAGAAAGGCTGCGGCGTGACGGCGTCGAGCCTCGCCATTACCTGCCGCGAAAGGCCAGGGGGCGCTGTGAATCGTTCCGCCTGGAGCAAGGCTCTGTGCATTCCCTGAAAGGTATGGAATTTATTGCCGCAAACCGCGCATTGTTTCAGATGCGCGGCCAGAAGATCCTGTTCCCTGGTCGGCAGTTCTCCGTCAAGGGAAGCTGACATCAGCCCATGCGCCTTTTGGCATCTCATAATGCTGTCCTCCTAGTGAGTTAAACGATCAGGTTTCATTTTTGTTCCGTAATATTTTTCATTACCGCAAATAATTCATCCCTGGCCCGCGATAACCTCGATTTTACAGTCCCCAGAGAGATCTCCAGCACCTCGGCGATCTCTTCGTAGGAAAGCCCCTCCATCTCCTTGAGGACAATAATCGCTTTCAATTTTGGCGATATTTTTTGCAGACCCTGCTGTAAGGCTTGGCCCATCTGCTTCGACTCATAAAGTCGCTCGGGCGAGAGGTCGTCCGGCAGCTCCCAGGCCAGGAACTCTTCTTCTCCCTCCGGTTTCGTGAACAGAGAGACAAAAAATGGGCGCTTCCTGTAATCGAGACAGGTGTTGACCGTGATCCGATAGAGCCAGGTATAGAATGAGGCGTCAGGGGTAAAATGACGTAAGTTCCGGTAGGTCTTGATAAAGGAGTCCTGGGCCGCGTCCTCTGCCTCATGGGCGTTGCCGAGCAAATGACGGCAGAGGGAGTAGACCCGGTCTTGGTAGAGACGGACAAGCTGTTCAAAGGCGGCAGTGTCGCCGTCCTTGAACTTGGCTATCAGGTGGAGGGGGTCAGGGGTAGGCACGGATCAGGCTAACGACGCCGTGAGGGAGTTGCATAATGCAAAATGATTGCAAAATGCACGATCAGAGATCGTAACGTTTGGTCTTGCGCCAGAGGGTCGAGACGTCGACACCAAACAATGGCAAGGCTGCCGGGAGTGGCGACGATAGTGCCGTAGAGCGCCACGAGTAGGACGTTGAGGGCCACCGAGTACCACCCCCAACGTTCAAGGCGAGCGCCGGGAACTACGGTTGCGAGGGATGCCGGATTCTCTTGCTGACTTACGTTAGCTTCCACTCACCTCACCCCATGAAGGGAGTTACCGAGAAATAGACCCCCAACCCGGCAATGACCACGGCCGCCAGCTTACGCATCGCCATGACCATCTTTTGTCCGGCATGACTGTGCAACAGGCCCATGGTGCGGGCGGAAAACATGCCGCAGACGATGAGGGGCAGGCAGTGGCCGATGGCAAAGAAGACGAGCATGGCAATGCCGGTGGCCATCTTCTCTTGCATGGTGATCATCCCCAAGATAGGGGCGATAAAGCCAAAGGTGCAGACACCGGAGAGGGAGCCGTAGGCCAGGCCCAGGATAAAAGCCCCTTTCGCGCCTTGGATCTGAAAGCGGGCCAGGACGTTGCCGGTGGCCGAGCACTGCGGCGGCCGGAATAGGGTCCAGGCCACCCACAGCAGGATAGCCCCCACCGCCGCCTGCCACCAGGGGCCGACATCGCCCAGCATCCGTCCGGCCAGGGTGCAGATCAGGCCGACCACCATGATGGTGAGAAAGATACCGCAGGCAAAGAGTACCGCAAAACGCGCCGCCATCCGTGGCAACGGGATGATCTTCTGCCCTGCCACATAGGCGATCAGCAGCGGGATGGAGGCCAGGTGACAGGGACTGAGCAAGACCGAGACCATGCCCCAGCAGAAGGAGCCGGCATAGGCCAAGGCCCCGCCATGGCTCATCCATGCGTTGATGGCGAGAGTGGTTTCATTGAGCATCACTTCACCGCCAGGGCGTTGTCGAGCTGTTCCTGCAGGGCCTTCTTGTCCACAAAGCCCACGTGGCGGAAGAGCTCCTTCCCATGCCGGTCGTAGACGACCTGGGTGGGGATGGCCATGACCGCGAACGGCTTCGCCATCTCGGGCTTCTCATGCACGTCGATAAAGACCACCTCGGCCCGGCCTTGGTACTCCCTCTTCAGCTCCTCCAGGATCGGCGCCATCATCTTGCAGGGGATGCAGGTCGTGGCCCCCAGGTCAACCAGGGTGACGGCATTTTTCACCGGAATCCCCGGCACGACTTCGTTGCCAGGTATGCTCTCCCCGGCAGGGGCGTAGCCGGCAAAGGCAATCAGTGAAGCCAACAGGCAGAGCGTGACAATCGGGTTCTTCATGGTGATCTCCTTGTTGAATCGATAATGGTTCCAAGAAAGCCCTCTGGCGAGAGGGCCTTCTTGGCATTGACCGCACGAACCGAGCAAGCCTACGTTAACGGATATTGACGGTTTCGCAAAAAACGCTCAACCGCCGC
>OBOI01000543.1_pt1 | contig 12835 bp, 15 predicted proteins | sample 1670151 | NCBI WGS metagenome assembly OBOI01 (sample SAMEA104232303, study PRJEB22302) | sediment metagenome | biome: forest; feature: aquifer; material: sediment | place: USA | collected 2011-08-07 | depth 0.01 m | reverse complement strand
GCATTATTTCATCCTCTGAGAAGGGCGACGCGGACGTGACGATCGTTGAGATTGGCGGTACGGTTGGAGAATATCAAAATGCAATTTTTATCGAAGCGGCACGTACCATGAAGCTGAAAAGCCCCGGCGATGTCGGGTTTGTGATGGTGAGCTATTTACCTATTCCGTGGAATCTCGGGGAGATGAAAACAAAGCCGACACAAAATGCCGTGCGCACTCTTAATTCATATGGAGTTCATCCCGATATCGTCATCGGACGATCAGCGCGGCCGTTGGACGACAAGCGCAAAACAACGATTGCGAACTTCTGCAACATCCCATACGAACACATCATCTCGGCTCCCGATGTTTCAAATATTTATGAGGTGCCATTGAATTTTGAAAAGGACGGTCTTTCTGAGATTCTGTTAAACGTATTAGGGATCCGGACAAAGCGCCCGTCGGATCTTGCGATTTGGAAAAAATCCATCAGCCGCGAACGCACCTCGACTGACGAGGTTGCAATCGGTCTTATTGGCAAGTACTTCAAGACCGGGGACTTCGTGTTGTCTGACGTATACATCTCCATCATCGAGTCGCTCAAGCACGCCGCAAATACGATGGGTAAGACGCTGAAATTGGAGTGGCTTGACTCGTTGGATTATGAAAAAGATCCCGAACAGCTCAAGGAGCTTTCAAAGTACAACGGCATCTTGGTTCCCGGGGGGTTTGGAGGTCGGGGTGTTGAAGGAAAAATAGCAGCCATCAAGTACGCGCGCGAGCAGAAGTTACCGTATTTTGGCATTTGTTATGGCATGCAGCTTGCGCTTGTGGAGTACGCGAGAAACGTCATGGGTCTTGCAGACGCGCATACGACTGAGGTGAACCTCAAGACGGGAAATCCCGTGATCAATGTGATGCCTGAGCAGATGAAGAATTTGAATGAGCATAATTACGGCGGGACGATGCGGCTGGGGTCATATCGTGCAATTCTGAAGAAGGGTACGCACGCGTTTGGCGCATATTCGAAGCATCCCTACGGCCGATGGTCGGTAAGTACGCCGGGCAGCGATCCGTTTATCATCAAGGAGCGCCATCGTCACCGTTATGAAGTGAATCCGGATTACGTTGAGCAATTCGAAAAAAATGGCGTAGTGTTTTCTGGCATGTCAGATGATCGCGCGCTGATGGAGATCATGAGTTGCCGAAAGCCGAACACCCGTTTTTCGTTGGTACGCAGTTCCACCCCGAGTTCACAGGGAGTTTTATGCATCCCCATCCGATCTTTTTGGAATTTCTCAAGGCTTCTATAAAAAAAGCGTAGGCCCGGCCCTCTCAATGAAGAAAGAGCCAGGCCTTTTAGCGGCTTAGCCGCGAGGGGTCTGAGTGTTGCTTGGTGTCGTTTTGCGCGGCGTTGCCCTCACGCTGTAGCGGACGGTCCCGTCCGACCACGGCGTGCCAGGGTCAATCTTGACGTTGCCGGCAAATGCCAGCAGGCCAGACAGTCCAGCGAACCCCATCGCGGTTGGGGTGTCTTCGACGATCATGACGATCTCGACGACCGCGCGGGACGACCCCGTGATCCTGTTGGGGTTCTTGAACGCCGTCGCAAGGGCGGCGCCGATGAGCTCGTACTTCGAAACTGGTACGACCGTGTTCACTGGCCGGAAGTTCGCGAGCTCGATCTCAAGGATCGACTCGTTCGTCGCTACGTGGACGATCTCTCGCGACGTCATTGTCGCAAAGATCTCGCCATCGATATGGCAGTACCCTCCCGGCCCGGCCGTCAAGTCGACACAGGGCAACATCGCTGTCTCTGACAAGATTACCTCCACTTCAAAAAAAGCGCTTCCTCCGTATGACGGAGAAGCGTATGATAGCCCACCCTTCTTGTCAAGATTTTATAAAGTAATACGGCCTGGATCCCATGTGAGATCCAGGCCGTTACAGACGGGTCGCCCTAGCGCAGGAGCCGCACGTCCGGCCGCAGGGTGATTAAAAGATGGTGTGAGCGATCCGCCCACTTGACCGCATGAATCACTTCCGCGAAGTATTTGCCATCCGTGGCATTTACGTTTGGTGCATGCTGGTCCTCCGGAAGGTTGCACACGAAAGCGACCCTCCGTATCTTTAGGTGATTTGCCACCAGAGTTCCGGCGGCGAAGGACATGATGACGCAGTCGAGTGCGATCTGCCGGACCTCGGCCGGTCGTCCCTGCTTGATCTCCTCGAGCACCATTTCGACCATGCACTCCTTGTCGTGCGCCGTGATAGTCTGCCGCATTACGGCGACGACCTCGCCATATTGCATGACGTCGACAGCACCACTTGTGTGGATGCGCAGGCTAGCACTGGGGATCGTTGACTTGGTCAATTTTCCGTTCCTCCTGAAAATAAAAAAATCCTCCGACGAAGGACAAACTGTAGCTTATTTGAAATGTATCGTCAATGATTGCAATCTAACCGCGAGCGTCAGCTTGCTCGCTATGGTTTCTTAAAAAAATCCGTTTTTGGAGCGGGCGATGGGAATCGAACCCACGTCTAATGCTTGGGAAGCACACATACTGCCATTGTACTACGCCCGCAGAGTCTTCAGTTCATTTTTGCCAGTTGCTATAGTATACTAAAAATATGGCTTCATGCAATATATCATGGCACTGGTTTTTTTGTATTGGAATCGCTCTTTTTCTCAGCAATCCTGAGCACGCTTTTGCGAAGGAGTCGTGCGGTGCTGTGCAGATCCGTTCGGAAAGAACGGAACCACCGCTTGTTTTGGACGTCGCAGAGGACGTTCTTTCTGTCGTGTATCCCGTCCCGGCCGCGCAACGCGCTATTGGCCCAGTATGCGAAATTGTTTTCGCAGATTTTTTGGAGTATACTGACTCTAAGAAGACAGGCTTTACAGTACGTTTCCCGAATATCTCAACGGTGTATCGCCCGCGTGTGTATTTTTTTGACGAGAGTGCGTCGCAATGGAAGAAAACAGCGACGATTCTTCATCGGGCAGAGAAGTATGTGGATGCGGATATTCCGTCGCGACACGCAATTGTTGCAGTATTTGTTGATCCCCGCGATACGTATGAAGGAATTGCAAGTTGGTATCGCCACACGAAGACGCCGCAGGGCAGTGCGACCCATTTGTTTCCGCTCGGTACGATGCTAAAGGTGACGAACTTGGATAGTGGCAAAAGCACGACCGTTCGCGTGACCTCGACATGGACACAGAAGAATCCGAAACGTATTATTGATATTGAGCGTACGGCATTTAAAAAAATTGCATCACTAGGAAAGGGTCTTGTTAACATACGCCTTGAAAGAATCGTTTCACATAAAAAATAGGCAGCATGATTCGTCTTGAGAACATCTCTAAGGTCTATCATCCAAAAACGAGCGCTCTGAAGAATGTCGATCTGCACATCAAAGAGGGCGAGTTTGTCTTCTTGATTGGCCAAAGCGGGTCGGGGAAAACCACGCTTGTTCGGCTTGTAAACGCCGAGGAGCGGCCGACGCGCGGAACGATCATGATCGGCGATCAGAATATTTCAAGAATCAAACGGGGGGATGTACCGTACCTGCGGCGGCAGATCGGTGTTATTTATCAGGATTTTAAGTTGCTCGAGAAAAAAACGGTTGAAGAAAACGTCGCTTTCGCGCTTGAGGTCTGCGGGGAGAAGGGAAAGACGATCCGATCTGTCGTGCCCCAAGTATTGAAGATTGTCGGGCTCGATGAAAAGGCACACCGCTATCCTCCGCAACTTTCCGGCGGCGAACAGCAGCGGGTTGCTATCGCGCGCGCGCTTATTCATCGGCCAAAGCTTTTGATCGCTGACGAGCCGACGGGGGACTTGGACTCCATCACCGCGAAGGGCATTGTGGATGTGCTGGTGAAGATCAATGAATTGGGCACGACGCTGTTGTTCGTTACGCACAACAGGGATATCGTCAATATGCTGAAAAAACGAGTCGTCACCCTTCATGAAGGGGCGGTTTCTTCTGATAAGCAGGAAGGAAAATATTTTCTATGATCAGACTGTTCGGTCGCATCATTAAATTCGGCTTTCAGAATGTCGTGCGTAATGCGTGGCTTTCTCTGGCAACAGTCTCGATCCTTGTTCTCGCGCTGCTCTCGGTGAATTTCTTCATTCTTGCGCAGGGATTTTTGGAAAGCACGTTGGTTTCGATTGAAAAAAAGATCGTCGTGAGCGTATATGCGCGGCCAAATATTCAGGAAAAAGACTTCTTTGCGCTAGTCGATCGCCTCAAGGCGCTGCCCCAGGTCGCGTCGATCGACTACGTATCCCGCGAAGACGCCCTGCTGCGACTGAAAGGGAAATTTGAAAAAGACGGAAATACGCTGATCACCGATACGGTCAGCCAGCTTGACGAAAACCCGCTTACGGAAAGTTTTGTCGTTCACGCAGAAACGGTTGAAGACTATCCGGCGATTATGGAAATTCTTTCAGAGCAGCAATATGACGCTCTTGTCGAAAAAAAGAAGTTCGATGACCGCAGTATGCTGATCGCGAAGGTCCAGGTTATGAAAAACAGGCTTCAGCAGGTAAGCGTTGTCGTGAATCTCTTCTTTGCGCTCATCGCTGTGCTCATTGTGTACAACACGATCAGGATCACAATTTACTCTCGCCGCCGCGAGTTTGGAATCATGAAGCTTGTTGGGGCTACAAATTCATTCATCCGTGGGCCGCTACTCATCGAAGGAATTTGGTATGGACTGATAGCGACATTGCTGACAATTCTTGTTCTTTTCCCTATCTTAGGGTTTCTGCAGCCGTATACGGAGCAGTTCTTTGACGGTCAGGCTTTTGATGTGTTAGGATACTTCAGCTCAAATTTTCTTGAATTTTTCGGAGCGCAGTTTCTCGCAACGATCTTTCTGACAATCATGAGCACATTGTTTGCCATGAGTCGGTATTTGAAGGTGTAGCAAACAATCGAACCACGTGATATACTTCTTGCGAAGTAAACAAAGGTTCGTATGATTGCAAAAATTGAGGAGAGACGCCAAGCGATCGCACTGCGGAAGCAAGGTATGTCGTTGCGGGACATTGTGAAGATCGTTCCTGTCGCTAAATCCACACTCTCGCTCTGGTTAAAGCAGGTGCAATTGTCCACTCCGCAAAAACAGCGTCTTACTCTGAAAAAACGCGACGCCCAAGCTCGTGGCGCACTGAGACGAAGGACTGATCGTATAGCATCAACGAATGCAATATATATGGAGTCGGAGAGGGAAGTCGGGGAGATCAGCAAGAGGGAGCTCTTGCTGATGGGTGCTATGCTATACTGGGCAGAAGGTGCAAAGCAAAAAAAGCATCACATAGCAGCAGGTGTGAAATTCTCAAACTCTGATCCGAGTATGATTCGGCTTTTTGTTCGGTGGCTCCAAGAATGTTGCGATATTCCGCTTGACCGCCTTCGTTTCGATGTCTATATCCACGAAACAGCAACCAAGGGACGTGAAGATTTGTTTCGGCACTGGTCAGAAAAAATTTCTGTACCAATACATTTTTTTAGGGGGGTGTATCTAAAAAAGGGAAATGTTAAGACAAAAAGAAAGAATATTGGCGCGGATTATTTTGGCCTTGTGAGTGTAAAAGTGTATCGAAGTACGAACTTGAATCGAAGAATTGACGGATGGATTCGAGGAGTCTGTAGATATTATTGGGGGATGGTGTAATCGGCAACACGTCTGCCTTTGAAGCAGAAGACTCTGGGTTCGAGCCCCAGTCCCCCAGGTTTGTGAATAATTTCTGGAAATCGCCTCCTTCGGAGGCTTTTTCTGTCTTAAGCCCGATCCGATCCAACCCAACCTTTTCCTTGAATTCAAAAACAAAATCCCATGGTTTTTTAAAATCCACCCGAGCCCTTCGCTCCGCGAGGAGGCGGTTCGAGCCGTGTTTTTTCAGAAAATCTTTTTTTGCAAAAAGATTTTCTTCGGAAGCGACATTTTCCGCTTGGTGAGCAGTTAAAATGAACTTTTTCGAAAGTTCGAGCCACGCGTTGCCCTTTCGCTCAAAATCCTTCAATTTCTGCTCGAGATCCATTTTTTGAGAGAGCACCTTGTTCTTCTTTGTCGTGTATTCTTCACGAGATATTGCTTGCTCCAGATGGGCATCGAGCAGGGTGTCTAGCTTGTCGTCATGCACCTTAATCTCGTTTTTGGTTTTTTGAGCGAATAGGGCATCAGATTGGGCGGTATCTGATCCGTCTTTTTCTAATTGCCCGAGCATGTCGTCCGCCCAATCCTTTGGCAAAGAAACTTTTTGAATCATTTCATTGATCTGTTCGGTGAGAAGCTCTTCACGGATATACCGCTGTGAGCATTTTATGCCATCTTTTTTCTTCGTGCATCGGTAGTAGCTGTGACCTTTCTTCGACTCGGCAGTAATTGAACAACCGCACTCGCCACACGAAAAAAGCCCGCGAAGAGGAAAGAGCTTCTCACCCCTCTTTTTTGGGTTTGTTTTACTTTTCAGAATGACTTGCACTGTATCAAAAAGTTTCTTTGACACACATGGCTCATGAGTTCCGGGAAAAAGCTCTCCATTGGAAAGAAAAGCACCATAATACATTGGATTGGTCAAAATCTTTTGAACATTGGAATTTGAGAGCTTTTTACCGTGCCTACTCACCAAGCCCATATCAAAGATAATTTCTCGGAGGGATTTGATCGAATAATTGCCACTCGCATACATTTCAAACATCTTGTGAATGAGGCGAAAGCGTTCTGGGTCCTTAACCATTCGATGACTCACGAGGTCATTCAGATATCCCGTCGGTGCAACGCCTACTGCTTCGCCTCGTCTCACTTTTTGCCTCAAACCACGCTTCACATTCTCCGAGAGATTATCCACATAGTATTTGGATTGCCCAAAAGCGATATTGAGCATGAATTTGCCCTGTGGCGTGGCATCAAACCAAAACGTGGGGAATTTAAGCGTGGTGAGCTTTCCCGTGTCTGTGAGATAGATTACACGCCCTCCATCAACGCTATTGCGAGCTAATCGATCGGGATGCCACGCTAAAATTCCATTTGCGCACCCTTTCTCTACGAGCGAGAGCATTTCATTGAATATCGGACGTCCCGGTTCCTTCGCCGTCTGGCTTTCGATAAAGGTTTGCTTGATCGTTAGATGCTCTCGCTCTGCATACTCTCGAAGTTCGGTGATCTGCGCTTCAATCGAGAGAATTTGTCTATCTGGTTCATCCGTCGATTTGCGGGCGTAGAGAAAGTAGGTGTCCATATCGCTTTTTGGCAATGAATTATGTCGCTTTGGTTTCGCCAGAGGCGAAAGAAAAAACTCGGCTCATGAATTTTCAATTCATACGGTGCTTTGCACCGTGAACCGCCTCCTCGCGGAGCGAAAAGCGGCGGTTTGTTTTGAGGGCATTTGGAAAATTCTGTATGATTTCAAATCAAATCGGGATTTCAGTCGGGGGGTATTAGGACACAAAAAAGCGCCCGAAGGGCGCGATTCTGGTTATTTGTTTACAAATCTGCCCCTCTTGGATAAAATACGAACTTTTTTCAAAGAAAATCCTGACGTGGACATTTAACTCAACTCCCCAGCGGCGCTCCGCTTTGCGGAGAGTAAAACCCTTAAATTTTCCCCTTCATTTTTTTGTATTTGGATCTTTGCGCGCGCCCTTTTAAAAATTTAGAATAGGTGGGGAAATTTTAAGGGTTTTCCTGTTCTACTCCCGCCCGCTCATATTCTCCCCAAAGGTTGGGCGGGAGCAGAACGCCGCTTCTGTTTGGGTGTCTTCGACGGTGGGGTACAGACAGAATGGAAATTCCTTCTCCCCCGACCCCTCTTCCTTTCCATTCTGCCTGTACCTGGTTCTGAATTCAATGGCTAAGTCGGTTTAGCCGATTGATGTATCTGTAGAAATATTATTCTATATAGAATAATTTAGCAATAGGTGATATAATTTTTTTAATATGTCAGATATTTCCTTTCGCTTCGGTAAAAGAGCTAAAGAAATTAGGTTGCAGAGAAAGATGTCGCAGGGTGATCTCGCGAAGATTTTAGGTGTTCACCCGACTTATATCAGCGGGATTGAGCGAGGTCTTAGGAATATGGCTTTGAAAAATATAGAGAAGCTTGCTAAGGCGCTAGGGGTTAACATTGAAGAGCTCCTAAAGTAAATACCTTATGTATGGAAAATAAAATGACTCTAAAGAGGGCAGCAGAGGTTATTGCACCAATCTTGTTATTAACAGCAAATTCTGATGCCGAGGCTATTTTTAAGACTATTTCATCAGATGAGCAATTCCATATTGATAAAAATAGATTAGGCAGTATATTTTTTGAGCTCATATTTTTTTATATACACTTAACAGATAGATTCGCGTATCAATATATCGGGCATGAAGGAAGGGTTGAATTTCTTGACACCTTCTTAATCAAGTTAACTCAAAATCTTGCAGAACAACATAAGATAAATGGCGCTCAAATAGATGATACAACCTTCCTTAGTTCATTCAATGAGGCATATATTCAACGACAAAAAGAATATGGCGACTACAAACTGGACGCAGAGAAGGGTGAAGGATTAAAGGGTACGCTCTTTTGGGAATTTGATAAAAGAGTTGCAAAAATTCTTGGTTACGAAGAAGATTCATTAATCATTACAGATGTAGAGGGAATTGTTGGTCCTGCAATCACAAAATATCATGAACTGATTAAGAAATTTTTTCTTGAAATTTCAAGTGGAGGTACCGCCACTATTACTCCAAGTCAGTCTCTTAAACACGCGTGGTATCATAACTTCATTTCAAAGCAAAAGAATTTAAACTTTGGCAAATTCCTAATTTTGTTCGGGGTTATGAATGTGATGATGAGCAATATCCTCACCAATATGCAAACAAATCATATTGTAATGGATGCCTTCCCCGCGGTATTAATCACGATCACAAAAGCCACTCTTGATATTGGAACGGTAGTTTGTTTATTTGGATGGCTAGCGAATCTTACGGGGAGAAAAAAATCTTTGTAAAAGAATCCAACCAAATATGTTGTCGGAATTAATTAAAGAAATTATTCAGATCAATAAAGAGTGTCGAATGATGCGAAGTGATCTATATTCTTTAATGAGCAGCGCTTGTTTCCAAGACATTAAGATTTTATATAATCAAAATCAAAATCTATTTTATAAAGCGCTTGAAGTTTTAAATAGAATAGAATCGCTTCTGCCGGAGTCGGGTAGGGAAAAAGCATATTTTGAAGCGCTTAACAATTATGTCAATAGTCTTATTAAGCAAGTTAAGTCGCATGCTCGCGTGACGTATCATATATGGCAACAAGATATCAATCCTAGAGATTATGCCTTCCATTCAGAAAATTTAAAAAAGGATTATTCAATTTATTGTTCAAACGAAAATGAATCTTATGCTAAGCTTAATATAGTTCGAAGCTATCGATAGATATGCTGGTGTACGGCACAATTTTTATTCAGGCGCGTGTGTTAACTTACCTTCTAATGGATCAGGCTAAAAAAAGCGCAACTCGAGGAGTAGCATCATTTGTTGAAAAACAGTATAGCGAGAAAGAATCACGCAAAGAAATGATTTTGGAAGTGCTGCGGACAAGAGGAGCAATTAAAAATAAAGACGTTGAGGTGCTTCTTGGGGTTTCAGATGCTACTGCAACGAATTATCTTCAAGAACCTGAACGAGAAGGATTTCTTGAACAGGCTGGTAGGAGAGGTCGATTTGTATACTACCGTAAGTATGTTTAAATATGCGATTATTTATTGACGCAAACATCTATCTTAATTTTTATAGAATGAGTGATGAATCATTGAACACTCTTCATGAACTCTTAAAATCCCTTGAAAAAAATGAAATCGAATTATTATTGCCCCAGCAGGTTGAGGATGAGTTCATACGAAATAAAAATAGTGTTGTCAATAATGAAATAATTTTACAAAAGAAGAAAATAATAAAAAAAATTAATTTACCGCCTCTTCTTAGAGAGAAGAAAAATGTTGAAAGAATTGATAAACTGAGGGGTAGTTTATTGAAAGAGCATAGCCTACTGATAGAAAAGTATAGAGTTAGAGCGATCTCTCCAAGAAGTAGAATTAATGTTTTGATTAAAAAAATATTTCTATGTGGTAAGCGGCTCCATGATAATGAAGAAATAATAGAGAGAGCATATAGTAGATACTATAAAGGTAATCCTCCTAGAAAAAATGATGGCTCTCTTGGTGATGCTATTATTTGGGAGCACCTTCTCGAAAATGTATCTAAAGCTCCAATATACATTATTACTAATGACAATGATTGGTGTGATCCTCTAAAAGAGCGTGAGGTTAATGAATACCTTAAGAAGGAATGGATGGGTAATGGCGGCAAAACCATTGTGCACTATCGAACTCTTGGTAGTTTTGCCAAAGAACATGTGAGTGGCTTTAAAAAGAAACCTGTTAAAAAAGAAGTTTTAGAGGAAGAGATTAAGCTAACAGGGAATGGAACTGTAATGTTCCCTGGAAGTTTGAGTATAATGTCCTCTGGTCTTATGTCGGCGGGTATAACAACAACCTTCCCTTATGTTGCGAGCGGTATGACAAGTTCCATGGCAGTATCCTCACCGTATTTGAGAAGTTGCTCCCATTGCGGCAAACAATATGCTGCGCTTATCACAATAGTTGATGATGGTGTCTGTCAGGAATGTCGCGATAGGGGGTTTGGTGGTATGTCTATGTTTAGATTGGGTTTAAAATAAGAAATATGAGTAATGAATTTTTTTACTCTGTTTATTCGGCGCAATCGGAGGTTTCGTACGCGCTCTCGTTGGTATTGCAAAATATTTCGAAAAGAATAAGCGAGAACAGAAACTTCGTCTTCCATACATTCTCTATACTATCTTTCTTGCTGCCCTTATTGGAGGCATTGCAGGGGTCTTTACAAACGGAGACAGCAAACTCGCCCTCATCGTCGGCTATGCGGGCACAGACTTCCTCGAAAGCTTGTATAAAATCAAGAAAGCCCAGGGATTTGAGATTTAAAAAAGAATATGGGACGATATTTGCCAGATGACAATTTGTGCTATCCAGTTCTAATTACGATAGGTGATCGCTCGGGGAGTGGTTTTTTTGTTAATCATCAAAGTGGTTCACTTTTTCTTGTTACCGCGCGGCATGTTCTCTTTAATAAAAATGTTCAAGACGAAAGTTACGAATTGATTGGCGATAAAGCTAATCTCACTGTTTATGGTAAAGATTTGAGTATAAATACGCCATCCGTCTTTGAGCTTGATCTTGTTCTTCTGTACTCAAGTAAGAAATTAATCAAGCATGATAATGCTGATATAGCAATAATTAAAATTGCAGAATTATCTCCCGCGTCTGGCGAAGGGGGACGTGTCGCCACATTTATTCAGGGAGTTATTCAGAAAATAAATTCAGGTAATTCGCTTGTTGGCGTGGCGTCTGACAGCATAAAGAAATTTTCAGATATTTTAATATCTAATCAGGCAATGATACTTGGATATCCGAATTCACTTGGTAATATTCAAAGTGGTCAAATTGATTACTCTAGACCTTTGCTTAGAGTTGGAATTGTAGCCGGTCGCAATGATACCACAATGACAGTAATCCTTGATTGTCCAGCGTATGGGGGTAATAGCGGTGGTATGGCTATGGAAATAGAAGAGGTAGGTCTTGGCCAAAAAAAAGTTTGGGTCATTGGGATAGTAGCGGAATTTGTACCGTTTTTCGAACAGTTAGTTAGTAAGCAATATGGCACAACAAATACAAATATAGAAAATTCTGGTTATTCCATAGTAGTGCCCATTGATTTCGCTTTGGAATTGATGGATATGCAGCATTGAAAGTGAATAAATTACGATATTCTCTTGCCCGCGCATGTGCTGGTGGGGCAAGGGCAAGATCAAACAATCCCCTCATCGGCTAAACCGGCTTAGCCATTCAATCAGATCTATGAACACTAGGTGCAAATATCGCATTCCAAATGCCGACTTTCCGACGGCGAGAGAAGTATTTATTTTTTGACGCGCATTTCCATGCACGAGATAATTACGCATTTATGAAAAATATTCAATGGTTAAACGAAAAATGGTGGTACCGATTGATAAAAGTGATTTACATCATTTTGTTTAGTTGTGTTTTGATCATCTCAACTGTTGGACTTTTTATCGAATCAAATCCAAAAATTGATAATGACAAATCGTTTATACAATGCGCTAACGGAAAAAAGTTTATTTTGAGCCAGAACGACCTCCGATTGTATTCTGAGTTTATGTACTCTACAGATAAGGAAAAGGCCGAAACACTTTGTTTTGACGGCAGTACTGAGTTGAAAAAAAGTGGAGAACGTGGAATTTATATTCCAGTATCAGAGCGATCCGAGATGTCGGGTAAGTATGAGCTTATAACAAAAAACACAGAACGAAATTGGCCTTTATTGATTGGTATAATATTAGTAGTTTGGGTAATTATTTATTTTGTATTTGAGCTCTTAAGAAGAATATTTTATTATATTTTACTTGGAAAACTTTTTCCGACTATAATTCAAAATAGGGTGGAGAGCATATTTAGGATTATTTTAGGTATTGTTTTGGCATATCTTGTAGTGGGAATAACATTTGCAGTATTAGCTCCGATATTAAATATTGGAGTTGTTATAATTTTTACTCAGGTGGGTATTACCAATGCTGATAATATTTTGATCGGAAAAGATATTGCGACTCTTTTAGCAATCGTGCCCGGCATTTGGCCAGCGATAATGCTTTATAAGAAAGTAACAAAAAAGAAATTGACGTAAGCATCTAAACCGACTTAGCCATTGAATTCAGAACCAGGTACAGGCAGAATG
>OBOI01000542.1_pt1 | contig 12843 bp, 5 predicted proteins | sample 1670151 | NCBI WGS metagenome assembly OBOI01 (sample SAMEA104232303, study PRJEB22302) | sediment metagenome | biome: forest; feature: aquifer; material: sediment | place: USA | collected 2011-08-07 | depth 0.01 m | reverse complement strand
ATAGGCGTTATCAAGGGTAATTATTATTTTTTAGCAACTCAACCATGAATTAATTTGTTAGTCATACGTCAGAGAGCACGTCACAATGCAGTCCGTTGGTCACTCTCGCGCAGAGGAGGAGGCTCAGTGTTGTCCATTGCCCACGGCGAGTTGTGATGGGACCGCAGAATTATAGTGGGTGTGGCATTTTCATTGCTATACTAGGAAAGAGGGCCGCGGCTTGGACAAACATTGCCAACAGGCTGTTGCGAAAGGAAGAAAAGTCGTCATCGAAGAAAAGTCGTCATCAATTATATTCTCTGCGCCAATGGCAGGGGACAAATCCATCCCGTATTGCATTGCTGTGAAGAGAGGTATTGGCCATGAACATGAGATTTTTTCTTTGCGCGTGGCTCTTCGTGAGCCTCTTGCCCCCAGGGTTAGCCATGGGGGAGACTCGGTCAATCCATGTGGAGTTGAGTTATTCAGGGTCGGCGGCCTCGTTCATCCTCTATCAGGATGGCGTTCAGGTCTGTACCGCGACTAACCCCGACACAATGGATTGCACAATTGAAATGGGTACGCTCCCCATGACCTTTGCATTGACAGCGGTTGATGCAGAGGGGGTAGAGAGCCCACCTTCGGCACCCTATATTTTAGTTCCTCCCTCGCCAGATCCTAATGTCTCTGGCAATTTTATCCCCCAGGCCAATTTTACAACCACAGCCACCAACGGTGAAGCCCCGCTGCCGGTGAGTTTTGATGCCAGCGGCTCGTCTGACCTCGGCGGCCTGATTCTCAATTATGATTGGGATTTTGGCGATGGCGATGCCGGTAGTGGAGAACTCATTGATCACACTTTTGCCGCGCCAGGGACATATACCGTCACCTTGACCGTTGTTGACGACGATGGAGCATCTGCCGTAAAGGCCACCACGATTACTGTTACTGCTCTCGCCCCGACTCCCGCTCCGTCACCAACAGCCAACAATCCACCGGTTGCGGTGCTCGCCGCGACCCCGCCGTCGGCGGGCGTGACGATAGTTGGCTTTGCTGGTTCAGGCTCCTCTGACCTTGATGGGACGATCGCTTCATATTCTTGGAGCTTTGGTGATGGTGATACCGGTGTTGGGGTCACTATCGAACACGAATATCTTGCGCCAGGGGATTATACCGCGGTACTGACCGTGACCGACAACCAAGGGGCCAGCAGCCAGGACCAGATGATTATCTCCGTCGTCGATGCCCCCGCGCCAGCCAATCTTCCGCCGGTTGTGGAAATTTCCGCCAGCAGCCAGCAGCATCTCCTGCACTTTGTTTGGGATTATGTCGGGACAGCCCCTGACTTGGTCGGCTTTAGGCTCTATCAGAATAGCCGGTTGGTCTGTGATGTCGCCGATCCCGCCGCCCGCGCGGCAGATTGTCTCACCCATGTCGATAATGGCGTGATCCGCCTCTGGGTAACCGCTTACGATCAGAATGGAGTGGAGAGTGGCCCATCCGCGGCCTTGACCTTTGACAGCACCGGGTTGTTCCCTGTTGCTGCAGGAGATGCCCCGCTGGCGGTCCATTTTACCTCCGGGGCTTCGGTCGATCCGGACGGGACCATCTCCTTGTATAGCTGGGATTTTGGCGACGGGTCCATGGCGGAAGGGATGGCGACCGATCATGTCTTCACTGGTCCAGGCGATTATCTGGTTACTCTGACCGTCACTGATGACCGCGGCGATCAAGCCCAGGCCACCACTCACATCCATGTAACCTCGGCACAACCCCCACTGGCGATGAATTCCTCTTTTTCCACGATTCAGGATAAGTCGGTGACGGCAATCTTGAACGCCAGCGACCCCGATGGTAGTCCGCTTACCTTTAGGTTAATCAAAGATGGTACGCTCGGCACTGCCACGATTACCAACGACTCCACTGGTGTCTTCACCTATGTGCCGAAGGTTGGGGTGTTTGGCACGGACACCTTCACCTTTAAGGCCAACGACGGGACCTCGGATTCCAATGAGGCGGTGGTGTCAATCTCCATCCTGAAGAAGAATTCGGCGCCTACAGCTACAGATATGGCGTTGACAGCGCAGGAAGATGAGGCCGTCAGTGCTGCTTTGCAGGCAACGGATTCGGACAATGATCCACTGACCTTCGCGCTGGTCGCCATGCCTACCCATGGTTCCGTGACCGTGGTCAATGACACGGCTGGGACCTTTACCTATATGCCTCAGGCAAATTATCACGGAACTGACAGCTTCACCTATAAAGCACATGATGGCGCTCTCGATTCCGCTGTTTCCACGGTTACGGTGACTGTCAGTCCAGTTAATGATGCCCCCACAGCGGCTGGCTCCAGCCTGTTGGCAACAGAGGATGTTGCAGCCTCCGGGAAAGTAACCGGAGGTGACCTTGATGGTGATCCCTTGACCTACTCGATTGCCACCAATGGCGGCAAGGGCGTGGCAGTCATTACCGATGCGACTACGGGTGTCTTTACCTACATCCCCTCCCCAAATGAAAACGGGCAGGATAGCTTTGTCTGTCGGGTCAGTGATGGTCTGTTGACATCGGATGCCACTGTCGCGGTGTCGATTGCTGAAGTCAATGACCCCCCGACCGCCGCGCCAGCCGCTCTAACGGTCACGGAAGACCTTGTGGTCTCAGGGCAGGTAACCGGGCTAGACCCCGATGGCGACACTTTGACCTATTCTGTCGTCACGAATGGCAGCAAAGGTGATGCCGTCATTACCGATATGACGACCGGGGCCTTGACCTATACTCCCTTGCCGAATAAAAACGGGCAAGACAGCTTCACCTATCGGGTAAGCGATGGCAAGTTGACCTCGGATGCCACGGTTACAGTGGCGATAGCTGCGGTAAATGACGCGCCGACTGCTGCGGCTGCCACCCTGGCGGTCACCGAGGACTTAGAGGCAGTAGGGCAACTAAGTGGAGTAGATCCCGATGGCGACTCCTTTTCCTATTCCATTGTCACCAATGGCAGCAAGGGGGTTGCTACCATGATTGATCCGACCACCGGGGCATTTACCTACACACCCTCGGTGAATCAAACCGGTCAGGATAGCGTTGTCTATCGAGTAAGTGATGGTCTGCTGATGGCGGACGCCACGGTGGTGGTGACAATTACGGCTGTTAATGACGCGCCGATTACAACGGCAACTAGCTTGGCTGTCTCGGAGGATGTAGTGGCCACAGGACAATTGCCCGGTTCAGATCCTGATGGCGATACCTTGACCTATTCGATTACTACCAATGGCAGTAAGGGGAAGGCCGTCGTTAGCGATGAGGCGACAGGGGTCTTTACTTACACCCCCTCTGCGAATGAAAACGGTCAAGACAGCTTTGTCTATCGGGTAAACGATGGCAAGTTGACGTCAGAGGCAACGGTTAGCGTGGCGATTACGGCAGTCAATGATGCGCCGCTCGCAGCAGCAACCACTTTGGCGGTCACGGAAGATGTGGCATCATCCGGCCATTTATCCGGAGCAAGTCCGGAGGGCAACTCCTTGACCTATTCTCTCGTGACCAATGGCAACAAGGGTACGGCAGTCATTGCCGACACGACGACTGGGGCCTTTACGTACACCCCCAATGCGAATAAAAATGGAGAGGACAGCTTTATCTATCGGGTGAGTAACGGGGTGACGACAACAGATGCGGCCGTCACGGTGACCATTGCGCCAGTCAATGATCCTCCCACCGCTTCCGGATTAACAGTATCGACAATGGAGAATGTTTCCCTTTTAGAACAGCTGCTGGGGGCTGATCCGGATGGCGACAGCCTGATCTATACGCTGGTGTCCAATGGTAATAAGGGGACCGCGGTTATTACGGATGCAGCCTCAGGGGCCTTCAGCTACACCCCTTTTGCGAATCAAAATGGGCAGGACACGTTTAGCTATCGGGTGAGCGATGGTCTGCTGACAGCAGAGGCCACGGTCACGCTGACCATTGCCGCGGTCAATGTCACCCCAACTGCGTCGGCGGTCACGCTCGCAGTCATGGAAGATGGTGTGTCCTCAGGCCAGTTATCCGGGGCAGACCCAGATGGTGACTCCTTGACCTATTCGATTATCACCAATGGCGGCAAGGGGGTGGCCATCATTGCCGAGACGAAGACAGGGCTCTTTACCTACACCCCTTCAGCGAACAAATACGGCCAGGATAGTTTTGTCTATCGGGTAAGCGATGGCCTGTTGACGGCGGAGGCCACGGTCACGGTGACGATTGTCCCTGTCAACGACGCACCGGTCGCAGCGACAGCCTCTCTGGCAGCCACGGAAGATGATGTGGCCTCAGGGCAGGTGTCCGGGGCAGACCCCGATGGCGACTCCTTAACCTATGCGATTATCGCCAATGGCCAGCTAGGACAGGCCGTCATTACCGATTTGGCGACCGGGGCCTTTACTTACACGCCTTTTGCGAACAAAAACGGTCAAGACAGCTTCGTCTATCGGGTAAACGATGGCAACCTGACGGCCGAGGCTACAGTCATGGTGACGATTGTTGCGGTTGAAGAAGCCCCGACGGCCACGACCACGACCTCCCCGTCGACCACCATGGCCGTGCCATCGACCACGATAACGACGACCGGGTTGGCATCCACCACGACCACGACTATCCCCAGCAAAGGGATTGTGGCGCAGAAAGATGCCCCCCCGACCCCTAAGGACACGGGGGCCTTAAATCTTGAGAAAAGTGTGGTGACACCCAGCTCGGTAAGTGACGAGGGTACGGGGATCTCCACCTCGACCACCTCGACCACCTCGCTTGGGGAGTCGACCACGACCACGACGACAGAATTTTCTACCACCACTACGACCATCTCCACCCAAGGGAGTGTAACTCTGAATCCCAGTGTAGGTTGGAACCTGCTTACTTCGACCGTCGGGTTTGAGGTCCCTAAGATCTTGGGTGATAGCGGCAAATTTTCCAGTGTGTGGAAGTGGGAACAGGGGAAATGGGCGGTGTATTTGCCTGGTGAGGATGGTGGCGTTTCTTATACAAAGGCTAAGGGCTTCATTGCACTAATCGCCATCGCCCCGGGCGAAGGCTTTTGGGTGAATGCCAAGAGTACAGCGCCGGTGATGATTACCGGGACGCCGGAGTACGGCGCGCTCACATTTGCCAGTGGATGGAATTTGGTGGGGCTGAAGAGCGCACAGCCCACCACTGTGGCTGATTTCATCGCCGGCACATCGGGCATCGTTTCGTTATGGAAATGGGAGAATGGTAAATGGGCGGTGTTTTTGCCCGGCGAGGTGACCCCTGGTGCCTACGCAGCCGCCAAGGGCTTCGGCAACCTCACCACTATCAACCCTGGCGAGGGGTTATGGGTCTATAATCCCTAGTGAATACGTCGTAATGGTGTGGACCTGTGATGGTGGCAGGTGATGCTCGCTGGGGAGTTGAGTGGCAAGGTCGCGGTTGGATGGACCGACAGGACATTGATAGGCGATGATTCTGAAGGGTTGGGCTGAGTGCGTCGCCTCAAGTCCAAATCTGTTGCACTGACAGAGGATTCCAGTGTTGTCCGGATAAGAACTTGCATGAAGCCCCCCCTCCCTTTACGGGAGGGGGTTGGGGGGTGGGTGAAGAGGCAAAATGCCGGGCAGCGGCCAGCTCCCCCCCACCCTAACCCTCCCCCGCAAGGGGGGGGAGGGGACTATTTGGTGTCCAAATCGTCAATGCAATTTTCTAACCGGACACCACTGACAGGATTCGGAAGTTGAGGTATGCTCTTCACTCCTGCTTGTTAACCCAAAAACCCTTGCCAGGGGGAATGGTGCTCAGCAGATCGAAGCCCTTGGCTTGGGCGTAGGCCGCACCCTTATCTGCTGGAGCGGACAGATACACTGCCCAGGTGTCGCCAGACCACATCCAAACAGAAATAACCGCCCCCAGATCGGTCACCTCTACTGGCTGCGTACCCTTGATCCCCACTAGACTCCAGCCAGAAGAGAAGACGAGAGGGCCATACGCGGGCGTGCCGGTGATCGTGACCTTCTTAGTAACTTTGCTGTTTAACCAAAAGCCTTCTCCTGATGAGATCGTGTTCAGCAGGACGTAATCTTTGGATGCAGCATAAGATGCACTATCACCACCCGGCAGGTATATCGCCCAAGTCTTGCCTCCTTTGCCGTCATCTGTCCACTTCCAAATACTGATGAATGCCCCCGCATCTCCAAAGACCTCCAGCACCTGAAGGTCGATGGTCGACGAAAGAAGAGACCAACCAACACTGACAGGGATAGTGGCAATCGTCAATTCGCCAGAAGACGACCAGTTCCCGGCTGCATCCTGCTCCTGGACATACAGGGTATGTGAGCCCTCACTCAGGTCCGTGGATGGAGTGAAGCTGGTGAACGTACCGACTGTAGCCTGAGAGCCAAGGTCCTTATTGTCCAGGCGGTAACGGTATGTGCCATTGCCACCGCCGCCACCCGCCCACGTCCAGGTGGGAGTCGTTGCGTTTGTGAGTGTGGTTCCCGAGACGACTGGAGCCCCAGGTGGAGTTATGTCGACGATGACCGTCAGTGTCCCTGAGGGCGACCAGTTTCCTGCCGCATCTCGCTCCTGGACATACAGGGTATGCGAGCCCTCACTCAGGTCCGTGGCTGGAGTGAAGCCGCTGAACTCGCCGAGCGTAGCCTCAGCCCCCAGGACCTCATTGTCCAGTTGGTAACGGTAGGTTCCTTTACCACCGCCACCTCCCTCCCACGTCCAGGTGGGAGTCGTTGCGTTCGTGAGTGTGGCTCCCGAGACGGCTGGAGTTCCAGGCGGTGTTATGTCGACAATGACCGTCAGCGTCCCTGAGGGAGACCAGTTTCCTGCAGCATCCCGCTCCTGCACATAAAGGGTATGTGAGCCTTCACTCAGGTTCGTGGCTGGGGTGAAGCTGCTGAACTCGCCGAGCGTAGCCTCAGCCCCCAGGACCTCATTGTCCAGTTGGTAACGGTATGTCCCGTTGCCACCGCCACCTCCCGCCCAGGTCCAGGTGGGGGTTGTGTCATTCGTTGGTGTGGCCCCCGATACGGTTGGTACCCCAGGCGGTGTTATGTCGACAACAACCGTCAGTGTTCCTGAAGATGACCAGTTCCCCGCCGCATCTCGCTCCTGAACATAAAGAGTGTGGGCGCCTTCACTCAGGTCGGTGGCTGGAGTGAAGCTGGTGGACTCGCTGACTGTAGCCTCTGAGCCGAGGTCCGTATTGTCCATTTTGTGCCGGAATGTCCCGTTACCACCGCCACCTCCCGTCCACGTCCAAGTGGTGGTCGTTGCGTTCGTAAGTGTGATTCCCGCAACTGAGGGGGGGGCAGGAGGTGTCGCATCATAGGTTCCTGCAATTTCTTTAGAGTATACAATTCCCGAATTGGCGGTGATATAAACCGCTCCTTCCGCGAGCGTAGTAATATCAAGGGCGGCGGTCCAGGTCCCATCCAGAGCGACGACCATGTTCGCCAAGGAGCTCTTCCCCAGGACGTCCTTGACCTCCACGACATTCACTTGGGTGGCGGGATCGGCGCTGTGCCCCCATATGGGATATGATGAATTACTCTGTTGATTTACATAGTATCCTGGAGCTAGGGCATCGATATAGAGCAGTTTTTCTTCTTTCGCGAAAGGGCTTTCGAAGCCATCGCTGGCAACCGACTTCATGGTGAAGAAGTAAACGACTCCATCCTCAAGGCCATCTGCTGTCGCGATTGTGCCGCAGTGTACCGACTCATCCGTGGGGCACGGTGTTGCCGGGAAGCTTTTGCTGCCACTCCCCTGATCGCCGAAGTTGGCAACATTTTCAGGCCGCCAGTGGATCACGTAGTGGTCCAGGTAAGCGTTATACGGTTCGGCAATGGGCTCCCATTCAATGTGCACCTCCATGGCCAAGGCCGGAGTAAAGTAAAGGAAAACGAAGGAAAGCGCAGCCACCAGCCTGCCCGTGCACTGCCATATAACACCAGGGGCAAATCTATTTTTTGTCATAACTGCCTCTCTCTTGCAATCAGATGTGTCCATGGGAATGGTAAACTTAACCTTTGCCTAGCTGAGCCAATAATGACTTGGCCTGTTCCAACTCTGGGAAGTCCCCTTGCTGTCCCAACTCAATTGCCTTGTTCAGTGAGTCGATAGCCTTGGCCTTATTGCCAAGCTTAGCCAGGGCCAGCCCGAGGTGATAGTGGACGGTCGGATTGCTCTCCAGTTTCTCCAAGGCCTGGGCAAACTGGGTCTTGGCCAGGTCAAAGGAGCCGCGCTGATAGTGGACCCAGCCCACGGTGTCGGCCACATAGGGGTCATCTGGGGCACCGGCCTTGCCTACCATGGCCAAACGCAAGGCCTCTCCGAGGTCCTGGCCATGTTCAGCCATGTACCAGCTCAGATTGTTCGCCGCTGGGCCAAAGCTTGCGTCACTCTTCAGTATGATACGATACTCCTCGGCAGCGGCATCCTTCTGGCCCTCCGTCTCCAGTAAGGTGCCTAGTTGCATCCGTACTGAGGGCAGCTCAGGATTGGCGGCCAGAGCGGCCTTGTACTCCTTGATTGCCTCATCAGTTTTTCCTGCCTTCTTCAGGATGTCCGCCAGCACGATATAGGGTTTGGCCAGCTTCGGTGCGAGTTCAATGGCACGGCGCAGACTCTTTTCCGCCTCCGCCTCTCGTTTGAGGGAGATGGCGAGTCCGGCATAGACGAGATGCAGGCCCGTGTTGTCCGGAAACCGCTCTACCTGGGCCATGGCCCGGGCCATGGCCTCATCGCCACGCTGTTCCTTCACCATGATGCTGACGATATAACCCATGGCCACATCGGACTCAGGGGCCAGCATCAGGACTTGTTCAAACTGGGCCAGGGCCTCCGTATTCTTGCCCTGGCCCAGATAGGCCACCCCCATGGCCTGCATGGTATTAGGCTCCTTGGGCACGGCCTGATGAATACGCCCCAAGAGTTCGAGCGCCCGTGCGTAATCTTTTTCCTGGACCAGACAGCGACTGAGAATCAAGGCTGCGGGGATGCTGCTGGGGTCGAGTTGGAGCACCGTTAGAGCCTCCCGCTTGGCATCGTTGACAGCATTGTCCTTGGCGTAGAGATCAGCGAGCAGGAGATGGGCCAGGGCGTGGGCCGGGGCGTTGTTGATCGCCTCCAAGGCGTAGGCCACGGCCAGCTGGGTGTTTTGCTGTTCATAGTAGACCCGGGCCTTGACATAATGGGCCTCGGCCATCCTGGGCGTTTCTGCGAGGATTTTGTCGATCAAGGCCAGAGCCTCATCGTAGTGCTTCTCCTGCACCAGAAGCTTGGCCCGGACGACCTGGGCCGGTAGGTTTCCTGGGTCTGCGGCCAGAACTTTATCTGCCAGCGCCCCTGCCTCTGCAAATTTACCGAAGTCGACATAGAGGTTGGCCAGGATTCCTTCGATTTCGGCAGGCGTGGGGGATAGGGGAATGGCCTGTCGCAAGGCGGCCTCGGCCTTGGACATCTCCTTGTGAAGCTTGTAGAAATTAGCCAACGCGACCAGGGGGTAGCTCTCCTTGGGGGCTATAATGACGGCCTTCTGCAGGGCAGCCTCAGCCTTATCCCGCTGCTTGACCGACTCATAAAAATCGGCCTGGGAGAGCAGGGCCGCAGTCGAGTCCGGCAGGGCAGCAACCATCGCTGTTATCAAGCCTTCGGCCTTCTCCTGCTGGTGTTGTTGAAGATACAGTCCTACTAAGGCGCGGTAGTGGCCAATCTCCTTGGGTTCCAGGCTGATGGCCTTTAGCAGGCTGGCTTCGGCCTGATCGAACTGTTTATCTTTGATCAGAATCTGGGCTCGCAACTCCTGAAGGCGCGCCAACTCCGGCTTGAGGGCGATGGCCTTGTCTGCGGTGCGCAGGGCGGCCTCCCGATTGTCGGTGGCCAGATTGAGGTTGGCGAGGGTGACCAAGGCCTCCAGGTGATTGGGGTCCTCCGCAAAGATAAGGTCCAGCCTCTTGCGGCACTCTTCGTATTCTTTAGTCAAAAACAGGGCCATGGCCACCTGGTGCTGGGCCTCCAAGTTTTTTGGGGCCAGGGTGGCGGCGATGGAGAACTCACGAAAAGCGGCCTGACTATCCTTGTCCTTCAGCAAGGCCTGGCCCAGGAGGTAGTGGGCCTCGCTGTTCTTAGGCTCCAACTGTACGGCGTTTTTGAGTTCAATGATCGCTGGCTTGATACTGCTGTCCTTGAGATATTCTCGCCCCTTGTTGAGATGGGCCTCCATCTGCTCCTCCTTGCTCGTGCAAGCGCAGAGGGTTCCCATGAGCAACAGGGCAATTAGAACGCAGTGGCAGACCAAACGAAAAATTAAGGAGGGCATGGCCGGGATCCAGATTGAATTTGGGTTAGGGAAGAACCACAATATGGGGAAGAGAACACTTGATTACAAAGTTACTCGGATCATGCAGGGGTGTCAAGACGGCTCAGTATATCCCTGTAGCTTTTCCCCCTCCTGGTGTCAGCGAACAAACTGCAAGAGTAAGCATGGGTCTCATCAGACGCAGTGGGTTGGCAGCGACGGGTGGTCTGGGGTGCGACAGCTTGCGCCAGCTGGGCGACAAACACGCAGCCGTGTAGTCCAAGGGAATCAAACCAATAGACAGACCAGCATCTCCCAAAGTTTTACATTGTGCGTGGGAGAACTTGGATGTTCGGCATTGCAGAGGAATGCTGCACGAGAGTCAGCCTGCGCACTTGCGTGGTCGATCTAACGAGTTCGTGTTCCGATTTTACCGGCGATTTCGGCTTGTGAGGGTTTTCGACAGGGTGCTGAAGTATTCTTCTCCGAGTAGCGTGTGACCAGCAGGGGAATTTTACGAAGGCACGCAGACTCATACGCGGCCCACGGCAGCGTATGAACCTATGCTGACTGACGGGGATTAGGTAATCGATATGGATACACTAAAAAAAAGTGCCCGGTTCATAGGCATGAACCGGGCACTTTTCCATTGGGGGTAAGGGCTAACACCCAACAAGGGCTACAAGAAATAATTAAGCAATTTTGGACTTCCGACGGCTGACGCCAGCCAAGCCAACCAAGCCGGTGCCCAACAGGAGCATGGTGGCGGGCTCGGGAACTTGGTTGGATGACCACGTCAGACTAGCTGTTGAAGTTCCACCTCCTGAACGTTGCGTGGTGAACAGCCAGGTGCCGATCGTCGGATCAAATCCACCACCGATAAAAGTGCCCGTTCCAGCAAGGGTAAGCTCGGAAGCGGTCTGTGTTGTAACCGTAACGGAATCCATGGTGAACGAGTAGCCACCCACGGTCCAGAGTGGTGCCACTGGATCAGGAGAAAGGGTGGGGGAAAATTGGAAGTCGGTCATGGTTGCGGTTTGAAATTGTAACGGGGCAAAGTCACCTGTTGAAGTCCCTACATTGGCAAAGCCCTGTCCTAGGGGGGCGACCGCAGGACTGGTCAGGGAAGTAGTAAAGTCAACATAGGTCGCATCTGCCAATGTCGCCACTGCGCCACCCGCTTTTCTTGCTTGCCAATTGCCCGCCAAGTTGATTTCTCCGGAAACAGGCAACGCCAGTGCGCTCCCTGTTGCCAGCAATACCCCTACAAATGCCAATGCCATACTCTTTGCCAGTGTTTTTTTCATTTTTATTCTCCCTCTTCATGTTGTTTTAAATTCTTGCTCAGGCTCACCAAGCAATGCCTAGATTACTTTTGCAACTCAACAAACTAATGGTGTTTGGTATAAGCATGCTTGCACGAAAAGTGCCACTTTTGCTGATGGCTGGGCTAGCGAGGTCATTTGTTATTGTTTATTCCGCATGAAATCAATAAGATGTCAGATGATAATATTTTATCTCTTCCTCGGAAATTAACCACTGCCCCTGGTATTTTGTCAGCACCAAGGCCAATCAGTTCGTGGCAGGCCTTGGTCCCGTGACCTTTAGCCGGAATCCGAACCACATATCCGGAAAAAACGAATTAAGTTGATTGTTGTCAATGGGTTGCCAATGGTTTTTTTGATGCGGCAACTGGAGACAGAGGCATTCCAGGTGACTGGCAAGTGGGTGGCAATGTTTGGATGAGTTTTGGCAGGGGACAGATGCCCTGCTCATCGGCAGTTTTGTGCTCTCAATCGCTCTGCCCCGGTGCAAATACCATAGTAGTGACGCCTTTCATAGTTTATGTCTTCTTGCCTTGGTCCGTTTACGGAATCGGAGCTTTTCTCTGTGTTCCCATATTCATTGGCTCGGCCTTGGAATAGGGGAAGAGAGTGGACTGACGTACCTGGGGTCGGCGAACTTTTTTGCCTTCGCTTCTTCCTAATTTTGAGAACCATTCTTATTATATGCTTACCCAAAAGGCCTCACTCAGCAACTCAAGAGCCGGAACTCGCGGCAAGTGAGGCCAAACCTCAACCAGTGAGGTGTGTCATGGCCAGCAGAGACTATTGTTCAAGTGTCAGTTCTGAGTTGGCGCAGTGGAGTGTAAAGCTTCATAAGCTATCCACTGAGATAGACCATATTCCGTCTGTCAATAAATATAAATTACTGCCTCAGATCGAGGAGTTGCATATCATCATGGCTGAGTTGGACGACCGGCTCGGCGACTTGATGAATGCCTGCCCGACCGTGGAGAGGCTAGACACGAAGGAGGGCGTGGTCGGCAGGGTGCCGTTTAAAACCGAGATCGGCAGGACCCTACAGGAGAAGTTTGATTACGAGTTCGGAGGCTGATCCGACGGAACGGTTGTTTGCTCGTAGAGCAGCATAATTGATGGAATCGCAAAAAAAATCGTGAAGCTGACCATCTGCCAATGTAAATTCAATGTGTTACGGGGCGAGCCAGCGGCGGTTGAGCGGTTTTTGCGAAACCGTCA